>Ga0302324_100022982_pt1 | contig 12090 bp, 16 predicted proteins | sample Palsa_T0_1_FD_201949 | JGI IMG/M metagenome (GOLD analysis project Ga0302324, IMG submission 201949) | Peat permafrost microbial communities from Stordalen Mire near Abisko, Sweden - Palsa_T0_1 | ecosystem: Environmental > Terrestrial > Soil > Palsa > Peat permafrost | place: Sweden: Abisko...
TCGGAATTTGGCCCTCAATGGCCGTCCCTGATCCAGCGGGTTACTGCATGGGGATCGATCCCCAGCGCTTGCGCAAGACTGTAGGCGGAGTAGAAGCTCCCGTCATGCTTGAACCGCATCCGCTTCAGCTTAAGGTGGATTCCGGTAACGGTTCGGGAGTACCCCCCAGCCTTCAGCTTGAGACGAATCCGCTCATTGCTCATCCACGCATACCGGGCAAGAATACCTAACTCCGTCTCGCTCCATGGCAGCTCTTTGGTTCTCGCCAGGCCCAGTTCACAGGCGCGCTTCTTGAGTGCCCAATGCGGCATGCCGACTTTCTTGGCCAGTGGCCGGATGCCGGGTCGCGTCTTCGCGTCTCGATGGAGGAGATAGATCTCTCGGATTAGCTGATCGATTTGGTCGGTGAAGACGTACTTGCGCCGGCCCTGGACTTTGGTGCGACACCGGTCGCAATTGGGGCGGATCGTTGCCGGACGAGCTGTGCAAAGTTCCTCTTTAGATGTTCGTTCCATGGGTTTCTGTCTCGCGGATGAAGCGGCGACGGTGCAATCGCGGAAAGCTCCGTTGTGGACTTCCCGCTAGACAAGAGATGTTCCTGCTCAAGGACAAAGTTCCATCTGCGGGACTTCAAGCTCTGAGAGACGCATGGCGTTGCTCGCCTCTTGTGCACCTCGACACGCTTGGTTGACAATTTCCAGCAATGTTTACCGACCGACCGCCGCGCACAGCAGCGTTACGGGCAAGGTTTCTTGAGAGTGACCGGCTCAGGGCATTGGAAGTCCCCGAGGACGACCGGTTGCAGGCGTCGGCAGAGTCCATTCATTCGGTCATGCAGGCCGGCACTGTCTCATCCGTTCGCCAAGCATGTGCAGAGTTTCTATCGGCTGCATCTGATTTCTACACGGTTCGCCCGCCAGGCATCCGGGTGCTTGCGGCCCGCCCGCTTCGAGTCCGTGAAGGCGGTTCAGCTATTGAATTGTTCGGGGACTACCATCCCGAAACCCTACTCATCCGTCTCTGGATGCGGACCGCCATCCGGAAACAAGTCACCTCGTTTGGCACGTTCCTCAGCACCCTCTGCCACGAGTTTTGCCATCACCTCGACTGCCAGGCCCTCGGGTTCCGCGAGTCGTGGCATACACGCGGCTTTTACCAACGTACTGCTGCGCTTTACCACCACGCACGCGGCACTCCGGTGAAACGTCTGTCCTGGGTGCGAGCGCCCGGCGAGCGTTGGCGGATCGACTGGCCCCGAACCACTCGTGGAGGGTGACTTCGCGACGAAATGTCGGCACCCAGGTGCGCAGAGGGATATGCCGATGTGGGGTTGTATCAAACGGGGAACACGCGTCCTGTTTGGTTCCGACTGGCGACATCAGACGACAGGTTGTGTTTCGCGGTCAATGAGCACACAATTCGTAATGGCTGGGACAAAATGGAAGCACCGGATTGATGTTTTGATCGGATCGCTTTTTTGTACCGAGCCAAAAGGAGAGGGATTATGGCCAAGAAAGCTGAGGCTGCCAACAGCGTCTACAAACTGGTGGAGGTAATCGGCACCAGTACGCAGTCGTGGGAGGATGCGGCAAAGAACGCGGTGGAGACCGCCGCAGGTACGCTGCAGGATCTGCGAATTGCCGAAGTTGTGAAGATGGACATGAAGGTCGAGGGCGGCAAGGTTCAGGAGTACCGCACGCGCGTGTTGCTGTCTTTCAAATACAAAGGCTGAGAGCTCGGCCAGGCATACCCTTTAACGGGCGCTCGTATTCTTGCCGATCCACCCAGGCTGGAAAGGCGCTGGCTCTACCTGACTCCCGTCGTTCTGGCGGCCTCTGTCTACGTCTCCGACTTCGAGGTTCCCGGATTTCTCTTCAAGTCCGCGAGGTCACTGTTGCGACCTAATGCTTGTTTGTTGGCTACCAGGTCATCAAAGGCGATGAAGTGCACCGGGATGCCGAAAAAAGTGCTTGCAACCCTCTGTCTCCACGCCGCGGAAAACCTGACGCCCGTGATCTCGGTGAGAATGTCGATGCGCACCGGAGCAATTCCGATCTGATAGACCACTTGCTTGTCGGTGAATGTTTCGGCGGTTACCTTATCGTGGTCAAGGGGAGCACCGAACTTCTTGAGGGCTTCGACAACGCGGAGAGAGTTTTGCCTTGAATTGTGCACCCACACGTCGAGATCCTTCGTATAACGCGGCTCGCTGTACTTCATGACTGCGAATCCGCCTACAATCAGGTACTCGACCTCAAATTCGTTTAAGAGTTGTAGCAGTTCTTTGTAGTGTGGGTTTTCTGCCATTTCTGACTTCCTCAGCTAGTTCCACCAGTTCCCAGGCGGCCGCAAAGATGGCTTCATCCCCCTGCTCCTGCCAGAATTCGATATCAAATGACCTATCGGGGAACCCGCCCTCCACCAGTCGTGTTTTCCACGCCAAATTTTGAGGATTACTCATGTTTCCTTCGCAGCATCGGTCTTTAAGATTATCAGGATATCAGGATCGAACGGCCAACTCTGTTCCTTCCTTCGGACGCGCAGGAGACGCCGGGTTCTTCCGCGCCTTCCGCTCTGACCGCTTTTTCAGCGCCGCGCTGTAACCTTGGCTGCCGGGTAGCCTGTCGGGTGGCTTCGTCGGAGAAGGAACCTGCATGCGTGAGAAAGGGGAGAGGGCAGAGCGATTGCCATTCCAACGCGCTCGGCTATTATGACAGCAAGCGGGCGCGTCCACCCTGTGATCGCAGTATCGAGACCGCTTTCGAGTCAAAGGACACAAACTCTTCTGCGCCTAGCCAGTCCCCTTCGTAAGCGATTACACCATCAGCAAAATCTCCGCCCGCATCCAGTACGGATAGGCCTGCCTCTATGGCTGGCCGGTTCACAACGACATTAGCGCTTTTGATCAGCCGACGAACTGCATCGGAGATCTCAGGAGCAGATATCTTATAGCCCCGACTCAGCACCCAGACAAACTCACAAAATACCGGAACAGGAACAGCAACCAACTCGGCCTGCTGCAAGAGCTTCGCCGCCTGCCGGGCCTGATCCGGGTCGTCTTGGACAGCAGCTCTGAGCAGTACGTTTGTGTCGGCAGTGATTTTCATTTTGTCCTTGCCCACCCCCGGTTCGCGATCTCGTTTATCTGGTCGATCGTGAGGCTGGGCCCTCTCTTTTGTGACAGGCAGCCGATGAAATCGGCAATCCTGCCGTCCTGTCCCGCGGCTCTCACAACGATACGGCCATCGGGCAGTTTGTCCGCCTCCACTTTCTCTCCGGGACTGACGCCAAGGTGGTTCAACAACTCCTGCCTCAGTGTGACCTGGCCTTTTGCGGTAATCGTGAGCCTCGTCATGAAAATGGTTCCTTCCAAGCACTATCTATAATCATTGTAAGGCATAACTGCCTTACTGTCCACACATGGATACTTCTCCTCCATATGCAGTTTCCAGACGAATGTCGCGGAATTCCGGAACCTCAATCGAGTTCGCAGCTGAGCTCCAACCGGCAATCACTTGTGCCTGTTGTGCTTGACTGCAGAGTCCTACTGCGCCGGCGATGACATGCCGCCAGAGGTAGCAACCAAGGATGGTGGTACTTCTTCAACGGTGATTGGGTTGTGCCTAGGTAGCCGACGGCCGCAGTTTGGGCAAAAGGCTGCACCGGTGCCGGTGGCGAGTCCGTATTCCTTCACCTTTCGGTACGCGGTGGTCTTGCCAATGCCGAGCAGTTGCGCTGCTGCAAGGATGCTTCCCCCGGTCACTTGGAGAGCCTTCTCAAGTGCAGCCTTTTCAAGGTCATTGAGGTTGAGGGTTTCTGGGAGGGCAAATGAGCGGCTGACTGCTTTGTGGCAATTAGCCGATCCCATTTCGTAAGCGCGCTGCGCTAACCGCTCCGGATCCAAGGTCCCTCCACGGGCCGCTCGGGAAAGCGACCCTAATATGGTTTTGTCAGTTTCGGGGATCATGCGCGACTCCTTATGAGCTGTTTTGGGTTGTTAGTTGGTTATGCCGATTTCCGAGCGGGGCACTTCCGTCCGTTCTGAACTGCGGAATGCGGTTGAGAATTTCAGTGCGGCCGTGAAGGCGTTGGTGAGGTTACAGAGAAACCTGGCAGTAATAACCAGCCGTAGCTCCGTCAGCTACTAGGAGCGAAGGTTTCTGATGGACGATTGCCGGGTTCAGCTTCGTGCTCAGAAAAGGGAAAGTTGGCCAGAATCGACCCTCTTGGATGAGGGCGCTGCGGGCAGAATGATGGGCTGCCCCATGTTAGTGCCGGAACCAGACTCGATGGTCATCTCAGGAATCTCGATTTCTGAGACCATCGCCTCATCGGATGCTTCGTGACCCGACGTGGGCATCGCGGGACGCAATTGCTGGAGACTCTTCCAGACTGTATCTGCAGACTCCCCGATCCCCTTGTTCTCAACCAGCTCGCGCGCCATTGCCGTGAGCATGTCGTCATCTCCATCGATTGCCTGGAGACCTTCGGAGGTGAACTTCCCCTCCATGGCCAATGCCACGAGGAGTTTCTTGCCCATCAAGCGAAGACAGACTTCCTGCATCGTTCCCTTGTAGGCAAAGAACTTGACCTCCACTGGACGCCTTTGGCCAATGCGCCACGAGCGGCGGCTTGCCTGCCGCAGAGTGTGCAGCGAATAGCCTGTCTCGTGAAACAGGATGGTAGGAAAGTCCAGTAGATCCAGCCCGGTCTCGACGATCTTGGGGTGGCAGATTGCGACATCAATTCCACGGCGCAGTTGCTCGCGGTACCAGGCTTCCCGCCTGTGAGTGGGGACGCTGGCCCGCAGGATCGAGGCCCTTATTCCCTCGCTTCGAAATAGCTGTTCCAGCCGTTCGATTACGTCATGCTTGTTTGTGTAAACCGCAAATACCTGGCACTTGCGGCCACGTGCAAGCTGGGCTTTCACTTCTTCGATCAGCGCTCGCTCTTTCGCGTAGGTCTGGTGCTGGTCTAGATCCACGGTCTCGGCGATCACAAAGCTTTCGCGGCATTTGGTTTCCGGGTCGAATTCCGAGCCGTACAGAGTGCCAAAACCATAAGGATGGTCCGGCCAGGCCAGCAGAGCGTTCAACATGGTGCTGGCCACGCTGCTGTTTCCGCGATGCTCTTTCAGGCAGGCAGTGATTTCCTCTTCGAGTTCCTCATAAGCAGTCCTCAGCGGCTCCTCCATGGCTACCGGCACGACTTCCTCTCGGTAACTTGGCAGACCATCAGAGATGTCTTCCAGGCCGATGAACGCACAATGGTCCATCAAGTATTTGCCAAACAGAAGCGGCGAGGCGCCGGGCTTGCGTTTGATCGTGACCGTCTTCTTGGTTTTCTTCGAGCAGGCGTTGTCTTCGACTGTGATGCGCTCAATGGTCTCGATCACGCCGAAGTCGCGCGTAAAGCGTTCCCGGCCGGCGGAGCCCCATTCGTATCCGTCCTCGGTCATGCGCTTGGCATCGGTGCGGAACAGGGTGTTGAACAGATCATCCGCATAGCCAGAAAGTAGGGTTCCCGTTAGTCCGAGGAACCGTCTTGCCGTTTTGTTGAGCACGCCGAGAGCATTGCCCTGGGCCGTGTCGCCAGCCAGTTGGTGAATCTCATCCGCAATCGCGTAATCCCACCATTCCGGCATGAAGCGTCCCATGTATTCCGTCGGTGCCATGCGAACGATCTTGTTGCCGTCTGCCTGCCAGAGTGGGGAGTATTTCGTCGTCCCTCCCTTCGCGTCCTCCACGATCTCGTTCAAGCGTTTCTTCTCGAAATCGATTGCGCCTAGTCGTACCCCATCCGTCTCCACAGGACAGCCGGTGTCCGGGTTAGTGAGTGAACCAAGGTATCTTCCTGAACGGCTCTTGCCGTAACAGTGCTTCCAGAAATACGACAGCTTTGCCTTCTCTCGGCCAATGCAGAAGATCGTCGTTCCGGGACAAAGCTTGCGCCAGCCTCCGCGTCCCAGACGCCGCAACTCAGCCAACGAAGTGTGCAATCCCTCGCGCACGATTTCTCCGCGCCGCAACCGAACTTCGTTAATGCCATGAGGCTGAGTCGGATCGCCGCCATTACGCATGTCGTCGATCAGGAATACTCGGATCTGAGGCAGTGTTAAGAAGGTTTCCCGAGCCCACTTCTCGACCAGGTGCGGTGGCGCCATCACCAGGCCCGAAAATGGCCTGCCGGCGCTATGCACTAACATGCTTCCCAGCGCGATGAGCGTCTTGCCAGAGCCGCACTCCGCCACGACATTGGCGTTGCGAGCCAACTGCCATCGCTTGCTCACGCCCATAATTGCCAGGGTTTGTGCCGGATAAGGCGCGCGCAGCATCCGAGAGAGAAGTGGAGACGGAGTTTCGTCGGCGCCGTGTAGGGCGGGGTACGATGAGAGAATCCGTTTTCCGAGCTCCGCACTGTGGAGCTGCATATACGTGTAAATGTCTACAGGGGTCTGCATGAATCTCTCCGGACAAGATCGGTGTGGCAAGTACACTTGCGGTGGTCAGTTGTTTCGGTTCGGCGGTATCGGCCATCCAAGTAGGATCGAGCCAGGTTGTTTGTCGCCAGGCGCGCGAGAACGAAGGGAAGAGAAGGGGAGATGAAGCTGGAAGTGGATTGCTACTCTGGGCGGACGGCGGACGAAAGGCCGGTTCGCTTTCGGCTGGACGGGCACGAGTACATGGTCGAGGAAGTACTCGATCAGTGGTACGGTTCGTCAGATGCCTTTTACAAGGTCCGCGCAGATGACGGCAATCTCTACATCCTGCGCCGGGAAACATCGACGCCCGACGGGTCTTGGCACCTGGAATCGTTTCGGCAACTGCCACGCGAGAGCTGATTTGGGAGGTTGATCGTCGTCAGCCTCTGCCAATCCGTCCACTACGATCCAGGGACCGAGTCTCCTTCAATCCTCCTCCGGCAACATGAACGTCATCACGGGCTCCCCATCATCGCCAGGCCCAGAGACGGCTTTCAGCGTTACCATTCGCGTCCCCTCTGGCCCATTCCTACGGTCGCGTCGACCCTTTCGTTTGACCACAGTGCGGGATCAGCAACGATGCAGTAGAAGTCGAACAACAGGTTGCACGGGTCAATGCGTCTGGCCGGGACTGTTCCCTTGACGGCGGCATGGAACATCCAAACCACGTCCCAGAAGCGGCCTTCCAAACTCTGGCCTGGAGGCAAGTTTGCCTCCTCGTCTATTGGCCACACGTAGCGATGAAGTGCGGTAGCAGTCATCGCCAGCGGCCACTTCCGAAGCTGGGTACGCATCTCGCCCATTGGCGCTTGCTCGCAATCGACCAGGATGCCGTCCTCAATTGCTTGCCGGCGAGAGTAGACGTGGATCATTTCAATAGAGTTATCACCGGAGCACGCCGGCTGGTGATGGCCGTTCATGCCTCCGCACGACGCACAGATGTGGTCGCCTGTATGTAGCAACGCCATAAGGCAGGTCCTCCCAGAACTGTTCAGAATGTATTTGTGTAGGGCTTCCGCGAATGATCGGCCCGCCGCAATCGACGCAGACACTCGTTCACGCGGTAATCAGGCAGTCTTCTTGATGAGCTGGATTTCGGGCCATTCGACGGCCCCATTTCGGGCGGGAAACGCGAGTTGATTGCTGCGCAGCCCCTTCCGAAGCAGCGCCAATAACTCTTTTCGTTTGGCCTTGACGGCGACTCCTGCGTATCCAAACGCAGGAAGAAGCTGAATACGCTTCTGTTGCTGCAATTGCGATATCATCCACGGCCCCCATTCCGGCGTGGCCGGTAAGCCGTAGTGACGCACCAGTGAAGACCAAATGAACAAATGGTCGTCGCTGATCAGGAGCAGCTTCCCATCCGAAGTTGCATCCGCCAATTCCTGCGAACAACTTACAAGGTGCCTCAGTGGCCGTTTTCGGCCAGGAACCACGATGGAGCCTCGGAAGCATAGCGGCTTCTCGCCAAGCGAGACGATACTTTCAGCACCGTAAGGATCTACCACGGTAAATGAGTCGCCGTTGGCAAAAGCAGCAGCCAGGGCGCCGATCTCCACGTCGCCGCCAACCACTGAGACCAAGTGGGCTTTGCCTCGGTCCTCACCTACAAAGGCATCTAGGAATACGCGAAGGTTGGTTGCCGTCTTTTCTGTGCGCCGCCGATAAACGAGTTTGCCGAAACGTTCATGAGCGTTCTTCATCGCTGGGCTTGGCCTCCTTGGTCTCCTTTAGCTCGATGATCTGGCCACTCTCATAGGCGAGGGTCAGCTCATGGCTGAACCGTTCGCGTTTGCGAATGATGGTTTCCCCCTCGGCTTCACCTTCCTCGTTGAACTCATCGACGTACTTCACTGATCGCCAGTGGGCGATGTGACGCGTTTCGCCTTCTCCGAAAAACCCGTTGAGCATGCCACTGCAGGCCAATAAGCCCACGTGGCCCTTATGTAGCGGCGTCACTGGTCGGCCCGTCATCTTCTGCTGCTTGCGTACAAGAATGCCGCGGGCATTCTGCATCGCCACAGAGCGCTGCAGCGCGTCCTCAATCGCATCCAACGGCAATCCCGTGTAAGTGATCGTCGCCGGAGACGACGGTGGAATCGCATACCGCTCCACAACCTCTTGGTTGAGCACGGGAAGCAGATGTGGCTTGTACGCGATCCGGAGCAGGTCATCTGCTCCTTTGGGTTCGCCGCGCAGATGCGCTTTCTTTCGTCTGCCGAACACCACGATCTGGTTGAAGCGGACAGACTCCGGATGTCCGAGTCGAAAGACGCAAATCCGATCAAACTGGCTGGCCAGTAAACGTGCGCACGTTCCGACTGCGGGGGCCGGGACAACGAACACCAACACGCCCTCGCTGGTCACCCAGCGATAGCAGTGTTCCAGGAACACCATCTCCATCCTGATGTTACTGTGCGGCCCAAACTCGCTGTCATACGGCGGATTGAGATACAGGAGCGAGCAGCATTCCGCTGGTACTCGGCACTCAAACGCACTGCCGTGGACTGTCGCAATTCCCATATCAGTGGCTGCTGCAGCTCTGTCCGCATCGAGTTCAATGCCGGCCAAGTGGGCACCAGCATCCTTGGTGATCTCAAGCAGGGCCGTACCGTCGCCGGCACACGGATCGATCGCCGAGTACGGCGCGGACGACATCAGCAACGCACGGATGTTCTGGGCTTCCTCTACCGGCAAGGGATAGTAACCGAGTTTGAGGCGGCCAGCATTTCTCATTTCTTCCTCCACGGCATAAGACTTATCGAGGGGTTACAAGCTGGGCGGATCTCACACCGCAATCGGCTCTACGCTGGCTTCGCTCGCGCAAGGTGTCGACCGTTCCGTGGTCCAATTCGGAAACGGGTTTCTGCTGGAACCCCTGAAGTCTTCGATTAGCTGACGGACTATGCCGCGACGATCCAACAAGCACTCCTGCAGGCGTTGCAGCTCGTCGCGTTCGCCATACCACTCGCATGGGATCTCGTCCGCAACGCCCTGCAGCAGACGCGCGGGGAATCTCTCGATCCGCGAGAGCCAAGGTTCAAAGTCATTCCAAGATACGATCCGCTCATAGACATCATTGAGCCCGTACACTCCCCGAAGCGGGGCGTCGGGGAAACTCCACTCGCCCGCATTGAAGCAGTAGCCAAAATCGATAAAGCTGGCGTTGTATTTCCGCTCGCGCATCTCTTTGTGGAATACCACCTGTCGGCCATCGGCATTGCAGGTCCACTTGTCAAAAGCAAGCAGGCCAGCAAACTCCCTCAAGTTTCTGACCCGCCCAAGCATTGTCCCTGGCAGCCAGTCCAAGACCTCGCCCGTCACCAGGGCAGAGCCAAACTGAAACCCTGGGCGCGCTGCAACCGCCCGGCCAGCCAGGGTGAAGGTAATTTGCTGCTCAAGGATCGTCTTCTCATCCACGAGAATGACGACCGGCTCCGGCACGCTGAGCCCGATCATCCGCGCCAGTCTGCACGCCAAGTAATCATTGGCCAGTACCTTAGTGCATTGTGGATTGCCCATCAGCTTGGTCACGTACTTCTTGCCGTCATCGGCCAGCATGATTCGCGCTTGCGAGCCGCCGCGAACCTGGGAGATTTGTGCGACTGCCTTTATAGACACGTTGCCGACTCCGTATGTTTTCTGGGGAGGTTTGTTGCGGACGCCATTTCTGGCTGGGGTCAGGGAGCGGAGCACCTACCGGTGTGCCCAACCTTCGTAGCGGTGGTGGTTAGGCTGCGTGGGGTTGGTTCGGACCAGCGAGTTCTTCGAGGCCGAAGACCACGTGCTGCAAGGTCTTCATGTCCGAAATCTCGCCTAAAGGCGGGGCTTGGAGCTTGGCCAGAAGCGCCTCGACGGTCTTGGCGTCGAGCCGCTTAGTGACGGCTTCCAATCGCGTGAAACCGCGTGCTGCGGATTCGAGCATCTGCAGGACGGTTCGCTTAACGGCGGAGTCACGGATCAACTTTGGCTGGTTGACGCGCCCGCACTCGCGCAGGATGTTGCGGTACAACACTGTGCCGACAGTCTTTTCCAGGCACAGAATGCGCGCATCGAGGTCGTCGCCGTTGGCTCCGCTCGCGACGGCTTTGGTGTCTCCGGCCTGGGTGTGGCCGTTTCCAGAAGCCTTAGGGGAGTTGCTCCCGATGGCTTGGCTCCGTCCGTTTGTGCTGTTGGAAGGTGCGGCGGCGCCACTGTTACCATTCCTACCCGAAGGACGCATTCCCTTGCGCCAGTTCTCCGGAAGCGCCCAGGCGAACAACGCGGGTGTTCTCACCGGCTGGCGGTTCTGGTCCAGATCGACCCAAACGGCTTGGATATCGTAGAAATACCGGCCAAGACCAAAGCACGAACAGGCCCGCTTGAAGGCCTGCGCATCGGCTGACGTCATACCGTTATCGTCGTCGGCCCATTCCTCGCCGGTACCTGAATGCGACCCAATGCCAAGAATCGTGACCGTGCATGTGACCAGGACCTTACCCGAGATGATGCTCTCGCCCTTCTTTACGCGGGTGATATTGGTCATCGTCTCGACCGTGTATTCGCGGGTCCAGCCCTGTGGCGTAAAGAGCGCATTCAGCCGGTCAGTGTAGGCGCGGGAATCGGCGTAGGGCACGATCTGGCCGCGTTTCTTGTCGTTGCTGGTGTTGGTAACCCGCCACCGGACCTGGTCGGGTGAAAACGGGACTTCAAGCTCCAAGAAAAGCTTCGTAACGTCGGGTGCGGAAGGCGATGTCGGGATTTCTTCACAAGGCATGAAAAGGCCTCCTTCAAGGTGCCTGAAGTTGTCGCTTGGACTAAGTTGTTTGGGGAAATGCCATTTACGCGCTTGGCGCGTTTCAGATGTTCGCGCCGCAGCGCCTATCGGCAGCAGTCGTGCTTATCCATTCGTGCTGTGGCGCGTCAGTTCAGTTGGTTGAGCGGTAAGAAACCGTCGACACTTAACTAAGATATGGTGGGAACAGAACGGCAGATCTCTCTTGGGAAAATGTTACGGACGCCCTGCAGATATGGCCGCGGGGTGAATGGCTTCCATATCAACGAAGCGAGCGAAGTCCTTCTCATTGAAGGTCAGAATGCGCTTCACTCCATGCACTCGCATCGCGGCAACCAGGCGCGCATCGTGAACCCGAACCCCTGACACATTGTGCGTCACGATTAAACGGCGCCATTCTTGATGAATTGCCAAGTTGTCCGCGAGTAGGCGAAGCCGCGACTCAAATAACCGTGCGCGCAGGTCAGCCTCCTGCGGTGATAGTCCATATCCATTTTGGTTTGCTGGTCGAGTACAGGCGTTCCAGAACTCAGCAACGTTTTGTGAGGTGTAGCAGAGGACCGCTCTTTGCTTAGCTAGCGCCTCAAGAGCAGACTCAACGATCGGATAATCAGTATCGCTGGGCTGCACCCAGCGGATCAGGATATTGCTGTCAATCAGGTAGGGCGTGCCGGCCATTTTCAGCGCCGGTCCTCGTAAAAGCTCTCGCGGGTGAATGCCGAGGTTGGCACCTTCGGCAACTTCTCCGAGCCTTCAGCGATCGCGTCGAGCATGGCGTGAAGTTCTCCAACAGACAGCCGCCCCTGGGGCTCCGCGTGGGTGGCAATCGCCCCCC
>Ga0302324_100022984_pt1 | contig 12090 bp, 11 predicted proteins | sample Palsa_T0_1_FD_201949 | JGI IMG/M metagenome (GOLD analysis project Ga0302324, IMG submission 201949) | Peat permafrost microbial communities from Stordalen Mire near Abisko, Sweden - Palsa_T0_1 | ecosystem: Environmental > Terrestrial > Soil > Palsa > Peat permafrost | place: Sweden: Abisko...
GAATGTGTCAGAGAATGCGCCTTGGAAAACTAATGCCGTGGATCGCGGTCGTTGTATTGGTGCTGACGTGTGCGCTGCCGACGATGGCGCAAAACTCCGCTCCAGATGCGCCGCAGCCACAATTGCCTGCGGCGCCCCAGGCGTCACAACCGACGCCGCAGACCCAGGATCCGGCGGATTCGTCGCAAACGCCGCCGCTGCAATCGCCGCCTAGAAGCGACACACCCGCTCAAACCGAGCCTGCGAAAAAGCTGGATCCGAAGGATTTTCCGTTTCCCGACTCTGCCGATAGCGGGGCAAAGCAGCCTGCGCCGGACCGGTCCAAACCGGGTCAAGCGAAGCCCGATCAGGCAGCTCCTGGCAAGAATGATTTTCCGTTTCCCGAGGAAGAGGAAAAGACCCCGGCTGCGACTGCGCCACCGAAGGACATGCCGCCGCCGCCTCCACTGGAGCCGGGCTCTTCGAGCAGCAGTAGCAGCAGCAGTTCGAGTCTGCATGACGAAGGCAGCACGGGTACAGTCGGCGGAGTGGTCGACGTCAAGCGCGCCGAGCAGGACAAATCCATCGCGCGGTTTTATTGGAATCGTGGCAACTATGAGGGCTCATACCTGCGCTTCAAGGATGCAGTGGTGTATGCTCCGCTCAACCCAGACATGTGGTTCGGTTTGGCGGAGTCAGAACGAATGGTCGGCAAGAATGTAAACGCGCGCCAGCACTACAAGAAATATCTGGAGCTTGCGCCTGAGGGGCCGAAGGCGAAAGACTCGGCGAAGATGCTGCAGACGTTGCCGGATAAAGACAAGGTGCAGCCGGCGGGGCCGGGACCGCGAGTGCCATGAGTCAGGAAACAGCACAAGGAACGGATTGGCTGCAGCGCGCGGGACGGCAGTTTCTGGCGCGCTTCAAAGAGCTGTCGCGCGACGAGCTGCATGCCAAACCGCCGTCCGGAGGATGGAGTCGCGCGCAGGTGGTTCAACATATGCTGCTCGCATACGGCGGTACGGTGGCTGAGTTAGAGCGGCGGCTGGCGAAGGGCGCGCCGACGAAGCGTCTGCGGACGCCGAAAGAGCAGATTCAGCAGTTCGTGCTGATTCGCTGCGGATATTTTCCACCGGGCCGCAAGGCTCCGCAATTCGTGGATCCGGAATTGACGACCGTGCCGCCGCTGGACGGGCCGGAGATGGGTGCGGAGTATCGGCGACAGGTCGGCGAACTCAGCACAGCGATTGCGAAGGCCGAGACCGCGTGGGGACGGTCGGTGGCGATTGCAACGCATCCGATTTTGGGCCCTTTGAGCGGGCCGCAATGGCGGAAATTTCACGCGGTGCATACGCTGCATCATGCCAAGCAGATGGATCGCGTGTGTGCTGCCCTGAGAGCACAAGACAAATCATCTGCTTAGGCCGGAGATCCTCATGTACCACTTGATAGTTTCTTCTCCCCAGAAAACCGCATAGATGCCGGCCGCGCAGAGGAAGGATCCGTAAGGCAGTGGCTGTTGCAGCCATGTGCGCGGCGCCTTCCGCGATAGAAACCAGACCATTGCGCCCAGGCCAGTCGCGATAGTTCCGATAAAAAATGTTAGCAGCACCTGCTGCATGCCGAGGAAGGCGCCGATGAGGCCGAGCAGTTTTACGTCTCCCATGCCGAGGCCTTGCTGGCGGCGGATCAGGTAGTAGGCGCCGGCGATGAGCAGCAGGAGTCCGGCGCCGACGGCCGCTCCGAGGAGCGAATCCTTGATGTCGGAGACGACGTCATCCGCGACGAAGGCGGAGATGACGATGCCGAGGACGATGCCGGGTAGTGTCAGCCAGTCAGGGAGGAGCAGTGTTTCGATATCGGTAACGAAAAGGCCGACGAGGAAGAAACAGAGGACGGCTGCGCGGAGACCGATCAGGGTGGGACCGAAGACGAGGGCGGAGGTCAGCCAGAGGATACAGACGGTGAGTTCGACGGCGGGGTAGCGCCAGGAGATTTTGTTGTCGCAGCGGCGGCATTTGCCGCGCAGCAGGATCCAGCTGAGGACGGGAATATTGTCTTTGGCGTGGATCGGAACTTTGCAGCGACGGCAGTGCGAGCTGGGCGAGACGATGGATTCATGGCGCGGCAACCGGACGATCAGGACGTTGAGGAAGCTGCCGAAGAGGAGTCCGAAAAGTGCGGCCAGCGGGACGAATGGAGGAGTGGGCATAGGCGGCGCTGAGGCAGTATACCGTTTGCGGTAGAGTAGCCGGATGAGCGACGACAGCGACGCGGGGCGCGTATTCGGCGAGGCAGTAGCGATCATGGCGCGGCTGCGAGCGCCGGGTGGATGTCCGTGGGACCGCGAGCAGACGTTTGATTCGGTCCGGCGTTACACGCTGGAGGAGACCTACGAAGTTTTCGACGCGATTGAGCGGCGGGACTGGGTGGACTTGCGCGAGGAGTTGGGCGATCTGCTGCTGCAGGTTTTGTTTTATGCGCAGATGGCGGCTGAGGAGGGTCGTTTCACGATTGCAGATGTCGTCGACACATTGAACGCGAAGTTGATACGGCGGCATCCACATGTGTTTGGCGAGCTCGTTGGCAAGAATGTCGGAACAGAGAGAGTGCTGTCGAACTGGGAGGCGTTCAAGCAGGAGGAGAGGCGCGAGAAAGCCGCGGTGAAAGCAACAAATGATGTTGCCGAGGAGGGGTTGCTGACATCGGTGCCGCGGAATTTTCCGGCAACGCTGGAGGCGCAGAAGATTGGGTCGAAGGCGGCGAAAGTGGGGTTTGATTGGCCGTCGGTCGAAGGACTGTTTGCGAAGTTGGAGGAAGAGGCTGGCGAGTTGCAGGCTGAGATTTCCAGTGGAGACTATGCGCGCGCGGAGGGTGAAGTTGGCGACTTGTTATTTACTGCCGTTCAGTTGGCGCGACACTTGCGTGTCGACGCGGAGATGGCGCTGCGCGGCACCAATGCTCGCTTCCGCGCCCGGATTGCGGCGATGGAGCAGAGTGCTGCCGGTCGCGGTCAGCAATTGAGCCACATGAAGGCCGAGGAGTTGGAAGTTCTTTGGACGGATGCAAAATCTGCGCCGATGCGCAAATTCCAAATCCAGAGAGTCGCAATCGTGTCGAATAGCGTGATAGCTGCTGTAGAAATCCGCGGATGCCATGGGCCAGCCGAGATGCGGGCCTGCGTGGAGTTGCAGCAGCGGGCGTGGGGATTCTCGGATCTGGAAACCGTGCCGGGACGATTGTTCGTTGTTGCGGAGAAGATTGGCGGTCAGGTGCTTGGCGCCTGGGACGGAGAGCATCTCGCTGGATTCGCGATGGCATTGCCGGGCTTGCGCGACGGGAAGGTCTATCTCCATTCGCATATGGTGGCGGTGGATGCGCCGTATCGAGCCAAGGGGCTGGGCCATCGATTGAAGATGGCGCAGGGAGAAGATGGATTGCGGCGTGGCTTTGGCTGGATGGAATGGACGTTTGATCCGCTACAGCCGGGGAATGCTCATTTCAATCTGCAGAAGCTCGGAGCCGTAGCGCGGCGATATTTGCCGCACCATTACGGGCCTTTGGGTTCGAAGTTGCAGGCGGGGCTGCCGTCGGACAGGCTGGTTGCGGAGTGGTTTTGGGCTAAGCCGGAAACAACGCGGCCTGTAGTGGAGCGGGTGGAAATTGCGGCGGACATTGACGTGTGGAGGCAAAATCCTGCAGATGCGGGCAAGGCTTTGGCGGAGCAGATGAAGGTTCGTGAGGCGCTGCAGTCTGCATTTAGCCGGGGATTGGTAGCGGTGGGATTTGAGCGCGGGGAACGCGGAGGTGGGTCGTACCTGCTCGCAGAGGATCCGGTATGAAGATGGATGCAATTACGTTGCGCGAGATTCGCATGCCGCTGCTGCATCCCTTTGAGACGAGCTTTGGCGTGACCAAGGAACGGCGCATCGTCCTGGTGGAACTGCAGAGCGAAGGCGTAACGGGTTGGGGCGAGTGCACCGCGGGGGAGCATCCGTTTTTCAGCGAGGAGAGCACGGAAACGGCTTGGCCGGTGCTTCGCGAAGAGCTGGGACGATTAGTGCTGGGGCAGGAGTTGGCACATGGCGGCGAAGCGGCACAGCGGATGAAGATTGTGCGCGGCAACCGCATGGCCAAGGCCGCGCTGGAGAATGCCGTGTGGGATGCGGCGGCGCAGCTGGAGGGAATTTCGCTGTCCGAGTTGCTGGGCGGGACACGGAAGAAGATTGCCTGCGGCGTTTCGCTGGGGATTCAGCCGAAGATCTCGATACTGATGGCGAATATTGAGCGCGAGCTTGCGGCCGGATATCGGCGGATCAAGCTGAAATGCAAACCGGGGTGGGACCTTGAGGTGTTTGCCGCGGTTCGGAAACGTTGGCCGGAGATTACCTTGAGTTGCGATGCCAACTCAGCCTATCGCCTGCGCGACATCGCGCACCTCGTCGAATTTGATCAGTTTGAGTTGCTTATGTTGGAACAGCCTTTGTGGGCGGATGATTTTTACTTCCATGCGAGCCTGCAGCAGGGGATGACAACGCCGATTTGTCTCGACGAATCTATCCGCAATCGGCGGGACGCATTGGCGGCGATCGAAAACCAGTCGTGCCGGATCATCAACATCAAGCTGGGGCGGGTGGGCGGATTCACCGAGGCGATTGCGGTGCACAATGCGGCGGAGGAGCGCGGGATTCCGGTATGGTGCGGCGGTATGCTGGAGTCGGGTATCGGACGGTCGCACAACATTGCGCTGTCGTCGCTGGAGAATTTCAGCTTGCCGGGAGACGTGTCTGCGTCCGCGCGTTATTGGGCGGAGGACATTGTAGATCCGCCGGTGACGGTTTCTTCCGACGGCGAGATTACCGTGCCGACCACGCCGGGGCGCGGATATGAAGTGAAGACTGCTCTGGTGGAGAAGCTGACGGTGCGCAAAGAAAAACTGAAATGAACCGCGACGCGTGGGCGGCTATTTGCCCGGCGTGTTTTCCAGCGCGTGGATCGCGTCTTTATAGGTCCAATTGTTGGGGACCTGCTGATAGTTTGATTCGTCCTCAGTGGTGTTAATGACGAGGTCCTTGAACATGAGTTCCTTACCGGTCAAGTTCAGGCGCTCGTGCGTCTGCTCCCAGTGGTGGTTGCCAACGTCCTGGGCTTCGACCAGGATGGTGCCGCCTTTGAAGAGCTTGCCAAAGATGCCCCAGCCGAATTCGACGTCGGAGATGAGGTGAGCGTCGAAGCGGGTCATGCGCTCCTGGCGCTGGTCTACCCAGACTTCGCCGGCCATGCCGTGGAAGACGCGAGCTTCATAGTCGGGCGGCGTGAAACCGGGGTTGGGCACGAACGCGAGCTTGACCGACGGGCCGCTGGGAGTTTCCGCCATGCCGGCATAGGTGAAGAGAAAGGCGTCGGGCAGGACGCGGGCAAGTTCGTCGCCGCGACTTTCGTCAGCATGCTCGCGATTTTTGCGGTGAGCCTGAATTTCAGGATGATTGTAGAGATTGTCGAGGCGCTCTTTTTCGGCAGCAGCTTGTTCGGCAGTAAGAGGCTTATCGCCGCTGGAGATGAGGCGGGCGACGTCGCCGTCAGCAGTCTGGACAATTTCTTTTGTGGTGATGCCTTTTTCGTCGGACTTGCGGATGGTGAAGCGGAAGCGAAGGCCGTCGTGGCTGTTGAGTTCGTTATGTACTGCCCGGCGGATCAAGGCCTGGGCGTCTCCGGGAGACATGGCGGGGACGGCCTGAGCGACGCAAATTGAGGAAGCAGCAAGGAAGAGAAATATGAAAGCGGCCGTGCGGAGCAATTTCGGCGTGGCCGGAAAATTCTGGGATTGCCACATCATTTCTACATCTTAGAGGCACCGGGCATGGCCCATGACGTGTGATTGCGTGTAGGTTAAAAAGATGTATGTTGTCCAAGGACACAACTTGGGCAGGTGAGGCCAGGAGGGTTGTTTGCTAGAAAAGCTGTTTGGCGGCGCAAAATCGGTGGAAGGGGCGGCATTTTCTCCCGGGTCGCCCTCGGGTCCGCGCACGGCTCGCCACTCCACCGGCTGGGCGAACGTATTGCGCATCATGAAGGAGAACGGTGGCGGGATTGTGATGGACGTCGGGCCGACGTCTTCCTCCAACGTGAATTTTCTCGCCAACCTGGGTTGCAGCATTTATCTTCCGGACCCGCTGCATGACTCGGCCACGAGCGACTGGACGAGCCCGGGCGAAGACGGTACACCGGTTCCGGATACTGCGAAATTTCTCGAGGAATATTTTTCGTTCTCGGGGCGGACGTTTGACGTGGTGTTGCTGTGGGACACGCTGGACTTTCTGCCCGAGGCCTTGCTGCAGCCTGTAGTCGATCGGTTGCATGAAGTGATTCGGCCGGACGGCAAGGTGCTGGCCTTCTTTAATTCAAAGCTGGAGCCGGCGACCACGCCGCATCGGCGCTTTCACGTCACTGACTCCGATCAGGTGGCGAGCCAGGCAGGTGCCGGATATAAGCAACTGCGAGTGTTACAAAATCGGAACGTAGAAAAATTATTTCATGCTTATACCGCGTCGAAGTTCATGCTGGCGGCGGACAATATGCGTGAAGTCGTGATCACGCGCTAGGCTCCTTTGGCGATGGGCAGCGCTGGCCGGACGGCTGCAACCGGAATCAATCCTGCGAAAGAAAATTGCTGTTGCGTCGGCTGCGACGGGACAAGCTGTGGGCCGAGCGTTTCAGGTGTCGGTATCAGCTCTGCTTCGCGGCGGGCGCTGAGGCCGTAGCGATTGCAGGCAGAAGCGACGCGAGTAGCAAGCAGCGCCTGATATTCCTTCGGCTGGAAGGCACCGTTGGCGAAGCGGCGTTCGAGGTCGGGCAGCAGTTGCGGAAAGTGCTCGCGGACAAAATCCAGGAAGACGCCTTTCGAGCACGGCTTCAGAAAGAGCGCGCCGGAAGTGAAGAAATTCGCCTTAGCTGCGGCCGACAGGTAGGCCATGCGGTCGAGGTGGGGCTGCGAGTCATTGATGCCCGGCATGGCGGGAGAGCAGAGGACGCCGACGCGGAGGCCGGCTTCACGCAGACGGCGAACGGCACGGAAGCGCAGGTCGGGACGCGGCGCGCGCGGCTCAAGTTTGCGGGCCAGCTCAACGTCGTCCGTGGTGATGGTGAGGTGGATGGTCAGCTCGTTACCGGCAGCGACTTGCTGCAGCAGGTCGATGTCGCGGAGGATGAGGACGGATTTGGTGACGATGCCGATGCGGTAGCCGGTGCATTGGGCGAAGACTTCGAGCAGGCTGCGGGTGACGCACTGCTGGCGTTCGATGGGCTGGTAGGGATCGGTGGCCGTGCCGATGGCGATGCCTTCGCCGGGTTTTACCTGGTGGAGCTCATGGCGGAGAAGACGAGCGGCGTCGTCTTTGATAAAAATCTTTTGCTCGAAGTCGGCGGGGTCGCGCAGCTCCATAAACTCGTGGGTGTAGCGGGCATAGCAGTAGCGGCAGGCAAATTCGCAGCCACGGTAAGGATTGATCGACCACTGAAACGGCAGGCCGCGCTGGGAGTCAGAGCGGTTGAGGATGGAGCGGGCGGGCATGTTGCGGTACTCGACTTCATGGCCGTCGCGGATCTTGGTGCTGGCGGCGGCTAACCCGGCGATGCCGAGGGGAAGGCGGTTCGCGAAGAAGGGGAGGTCTGGAGTACGGTGCGCTAGTTTCGCCATATGTTCGCCTACCATAGCGCCGGCGGTTTGGCTGGTCAAGGGGGCAGATAAGAATATTTTAAGAAATAGTTAACAGCTGCGATGCATCCAACAAGTTGTGCCGCGGGCACGATAATCTGCTGGAAGTGGTTCAGAACGCTCAGGATCAGGAGTCAAAATGTCTCAGGAAAGTGATGCAAAGGGTTTGACAATTAAGTGGCTGGGGCACGCCTCGCTGCATATCAAGACGCCTAAGGGAACCAGTATCCTCGTGGACCCGTGGTTTGAGGGAAATCCCAAACAGCCTGCTGGCTCTGAGCCTTCGAAGGTCGATCTGGTGCTGGTAACGCACGGACACGGAGACCACACGGCCAGCGTTGTTTCGGTGGCGAAGAAGACGACGCCGCAGGTTGTAGGGATGGCGGAGTTGATGACAATTTTTGGTGAGCAGGGAGTCGAGCATGCGGTTGGGATGAATGTCGGTGGAAGTTACCGCGCTCACGATGTGACGATCACGATGACTGAGGCGCGGCACTCCTCAAGCATCGAGCACAAGGGACAGACAGTGTACGCAGGGGACCCTGCGGGATTCGTGCTGCAAATTGATGGCGCGCCGACGATTTATCTCGCTGGCGATACTTCGGTATTTTCGGACATGAAATTAATCTCGGAGCTGTACCGGCCGGAGATCGCGATTCTGCCGATCGGCGATCACTACACGATGGGGCCGCGGCAGGCTGGGCTGGCGGCAAGCTTCCTGGTGCCGAAGACGATTCTTCCGGTGCACTGGGGAACTTTTCCTGCGTTGACCGGAACTCCGGAGCAGCTGCAGGAAGAGTTGAAGGTGCGTGGAGTGCCGGTCGAAGTTATCGCGTGGCAGCCGGGCGAAAGCTATTCCGCTTAACTCATGGTCCACAAATAAAAAGGGCCGCTTGTCGCGGTCCTTTTTTGGCTTCGAAACTTTCAGTTCAGCTTTTGTTCTTGCGGTGTTCGGCCCAGCGGCGCTTCATGGCTTCCTGAATGCGCTTGCGGCCTTCTGCACTCAGGCGACGCTTCTTGCGCGTCTTGGGGGCGGAAGCGGATACCGCCGCCAATGCTGCGGTAAGAGCTTTCGGTTTGCGGCCTCTGCGCGCCGGAACCCCAGCACCCGTCAGAATGGCTTTGGCCTGCTGCAAGCGTGCAATTTCTGCGTCAATGTCGGCAACAATTTTACTCAATTCCATGGATTCTCCGGGAGGTGGGTCCGACGCTCGCTGTCCTGACGGACCGGAATTCTAATACTCGCAACAAGATACCTTCTTGTTTACCAATTAGCAAACAATCGATGGTTACCTCATCGTGAATTTAGTACTGTTGCAAACAAAACCGTTCAGGATCACTCCTGCTCAGATGGCGGGCGGGAGGGCGGCATGGGATAGGTAGAACCGCCGCGGTTAACAGATGGCTTGTCCAGAGCAGGCGTCTTGGCATTGGGGTCGACGACGCTGCGCCGCAATTCTTTGACGATCTCCTGTTTGTCGCGCGCATATTCTCCGGCAAGCTTGGTCAGCGCATAGGTGACGATGTCGCGATGGTGCAGCTCCTGCATCTCCGGATAGCGCTTCAGATTCAGCCAGAGCCTGTGTACCAACTGGACGTCGTCGGCCTGCAGGGCGGGCGCATGCGGACCGATGTGGAAGCCGGCGGATCCGCCGGTCGGCATGACGACGTAGAAGGTGAACTGCCGCTTAGGCTCAGGCAGATTCTCCCACGCCTGGCCCATGTAGAAGGCCTGCTCCTCAGCGGTCATCTTGCTGGACAGACCGGAGACGACAGCACTGGCTTCGAGCGAATTGGCGGTCTGGACTAACGCGGCAAAGACATCGCCTGCGGGGACGACAAGCAGCGAGATGTGCTTGCCAAAGCTCTCTGCGACGGAGACCGCCTTGGTGAAGAGCATCTGTTCATGCTCGGAGAACATTTGTTCGGACGGGTCGACATATTCCGGTCCGCCCATGCCCATCATGCGGGCGGTGAGGACGACGAGGTCTTGATCGTCGGTATGGGTGCGGGCGACGGCCCAGCGCAGCGCGTATGGATTTTCCGAATCGCGCATGGTGACGACCAGGCAGCCGGGACGGATCTCCAGAGCTTCGCGGCCAACGGTGTCCTGATGCTCGAGCTGGAAGTGCTCCTTCATCTGGCGTTCGACCTTGGAGTGGCGGCGCTTGTTGTCTTTTTCCGACAGGCTGAACAGAACAAAGAAGACTGCAGCGAAGATTGTTCCGCTGACCGTTGCGGTGGCCTTGGTGAACAGATTTACAAACGCCGTGGACAGCAGGACGAGGAAGACGGAGAAGAGTCCGATGGGAATTTCGACGCCGGCGATGCGGAAATTTACCGGGACCTTCCAGCCGCGCTCGCCCTTGTACTTGTAACGAAGAACGAGCATGGCGAGAGAGTTGAAGGTGAAGCTCCAGATGACGCCGAAGGCATATGCTTCGCCCAGTGCGATGACGTTGCCCCGGCTGAGGATGATAGTTAGAACCTGCAGGCCGGCGACCATGTTGACGATGCGGTAGCTGGTGCCGTATTTGCGTTGTGGCTTGCGGAACCAATCGGCGAGGACGCCGTCTTCTGCAACGCGCATGAGAACGCCGGTGGAGCCGATGATGGATGTGTTGATGGCGCCGGACAGAATTAAAAAGCCGACGATGACGACGAAGACGCGGAAGGCAATGCGCAGCATCTGCGGTCCGACCATGTACATGGCCATCCCGGCGATCAAGTTGTCTCGATAGACCGGGACGCGGACGGCGTCGGGGATGAGCATGACGGCAAGCAGGGAGCCGATGCCGGTAAAGATGAAGCTATAGATCGCGATGACAATGGCGGCGCGCTTCAGGTTGGGAAGCTTGGGATGCTCAATCTCGCGATTGACCTGGGCGAGTGATTCTTCGCCGCTCATCGCGAGGACGGAGTGTCCGAAGGCCATGATGATGCCGAAGGCGCCCAGCATGGTGGCGAAGTGTGTGTGCTTGAGAAAGCCGAGTGCGTCGGGGCTGAAGTGCAAATTAGACGGAATGGGCGCGGGCGGCAACGGCGAGCCCTTGTGAATGACGGAGAAGATGCCCCAGCCAAGAAGGAGGACCACCATGACGGTGGTGATCTTCATCACGCTCAGGGCTTTTTCGCTCGACTCCTCGATGCCCTGGATGTTTTTCCACCAGTAATACAAAGTGACGGCAACAGCGAAGACGGCCGAGCAATGATTAACCGCGTTCGGGCCCAGTTGTATCGGGTGGCTTCCGGGCAGGATGTGATATTGGACGCCAACGTTGGCCAGCTCCTGCAGCAAGCCGACGATATATTGTCCCGCGGAGACGCCGGAGATCGGGCCGGTGAGGATGTAATCGAACATCAGCGCGGAAACGCTGAGCTTGGCGAAGGTGCCGCCGAGTGCTTCTTTGACGATGCGGTAGACTCCGCCGCGGGTGAACATCGAACAGCTCTCGACGTAGACCGAGCGCACGGCGAAGGAGAACAACATGACGCCGAGGATGAACCAGGGAGCGGCCTTGCCGACTGCTTCTTCTGCGATGCCGCCGGCGTAGAAAGCCGAGGAGCCGAGATCGTTCAGAACGATCGCAGCGGCGCGCCAGAAGGAGATGAAGGTGAGCATCACGGAGGATGCCACCACCAGTTTGACGCGATTAGAAGAAGGAGCTGAAGTTGTATGCGAGGCCATTGCGATGGATTAGCGGAGTCAGCAAATGCGCGGCAGAAGGTGCGCGAAGGCACCTGCAACACTCGATGTAGCTGTGGCTACTTCTCATCCTCCTGGGAAAAGAGTTGCGTTAAATCCTCGAAGAAGCTCAGCAGAACGACGACTGAGGATCCGGCGAGACCCACGAAGAAGAGCGTTTCCACGAAGCGGACGCCGATGGCGAGCGCTGTGTCCATGACGGTAATTGTACTGGCAGGTGCAAATTTCCCGAAGAGGCCATGTTCTGCGGGAAAAAGTTGGCGGATGGTAGACTCCGCGCATGCGGTTGCGGGCAGCGTGGCGATGGGCGTTGGTGGCGGTGTCCGCGGGGCTGCAGGTGATGATTTTCCCGCTCGCCGGGCCGCTTTCGGCTTGGCATAGCTGGCTGGCCTGGATTGCCCTGGCGCCGTTGCTGCTGGCGATTTTGCTCCCCGCGCCGGACGGCCGGATGGTGTCGCCGCTGCAGGCTGCGCTGCTGGGCTATGGCTGCGGATTTCTCTGGTATCTCGGCAACTGTTACTGGATTTACCAGACGATGTATCTGTACGGCGGGATGCCGCGGGCGGCCGCGTTCGGGATTCTGATTTTATTTTGCCTTTACCTCGGGCTGTATCACGCGCTGTTCGGCTGGCTGCTGCGGCTGGCTGCGGGGAAGTCCCAGCGGATCGGACTGGCGTTGCTTACTGCGCCG
>Ga0302324_100022986_pt1 | contig 12090 bp, 10 predicted proteins | sample Palsa_T0_1_FD_201949 | JGI IMG/M metagenome (GOLD analysis project Ga0302324, IMG submission 201949) | Peat permafrost microbial communities from Stordalen Mire near Abisko, Sweden - Palsa_T0_1 | ecosystem: Environmental > Terrestrial > Soil > Palsa > Peat permafrost | place: Sweden: Abisko...
GGTGATCGGGATCGACCGAGATGCGCCGCGGACGGCCGAAGGTCTCAATCGAAAACGGTGAAGTCGTGCCCACAACTTCAATGCGCTGGTTTTCAGTTTTTCCGTCGGTATCAATGCGCAGGTCCACAGGCATGCGGAACAGGTCAAGATCCTGCGAGATTTCTCCGGTGACGCGGAAGCCTGCAATCTTCGCTTCCTTGGGCTGCTGGGCCGCCGCGCCGCCCAGACGGTAAGTCGTGTACTTCACCTTGAACTCGGGCGCGCCCGTGGAATCGAGCCATTGCGAGAAAAACCACGTAAGCTGGTCGCCGTAGTTTTTCTCCGCGATCACTTTGAAATCGTCGATGCTCGCCGCCTTGCCGGCGAACTTCGAGGCAAAATCGCGCATGGTCTTGTTGTACTTGTCCTCGCCCAGCACCCAGCGCAGCATGTGCAGGATCATCGCGCCCTTGTCGGTGGCCAGCGACTGAAATTCCGGCGAGAAAAGATCGAGCTTGCTGGCGCTCGAGAGCGGCACCGTGTCATAGGCCAGCGCGCCCACCGACATATCCTTTACCGCCTCTTCCAGGCCGGCCGCTCCGGCCGCGCTCTCCACGTACATGGCTTCCGAATAGCGCGAGAAGCCGTCGCTCAGCCACCAGTCATCCTTGCTCTCCGGACTCACCGAAACGCCCCACCACTGGTGCGCAATAGCATCGGCCAGCAGACGATAGTTGGTCTTCTCGGTAATCGAAGGTCCGGCGATGCCGGCGATTTCCGGCGCCCACGCATAGGGCAACGAGGCGCCCGGCAGTTCCACCACGTTGAGCTTCTGCGAAGGCGGCAGCCCGTAGAGCGTGATGAAGTAGGTGAACTCCTGCACCGCCGTCGTGGTGTATTCCGGGGCCAGGTTCTGATGCGTGGGCTTGAAGTAGACGTGCAGGTCCAGGCCGGCTTCGTCGCTCTTGTACTCGTGAAACACTCCCGCAATAATCGTGCCGGGAAAGCTGGGCTTGGCAGAGACAAACGTGAAAGTCTTGGTCGGCAGAACGCTGGCGTTGGGCTTGTCCGACGCCGCATGTTCGGCGGAGGTCTCTTTTCCGCTTCCGATCACCAGCATGTGCGCCGGCACGGTCACGCTGATAGTCGAGGTGAACCGGTTCAGGCCGAAACCGCTGACCGGAAACCATCGTCCCGAATAAAACAGGTAGCTGGTATCGTCGCCAATATAAGCCAGCTTCAGGCCCGGGACGGGGCTGTTGTCGGCGTTCTCCAGCTGACCTTCATACTCAAACGTCAGAGTAGTCGAGGCGTCTTTCGACAAGCCCGCAGGCAGCGGCACACGTACCGTGGAATCCTGGGTAACGCGTTCGGCCGACAGCGGCTGGCCCTTTTCGTCGAGCACCCGTGTCACGCGCAGGTCGTTATGGAGTTCGAACACCGCGACCGCCAGGTCCGCCGTGGCCGTGAACTTGACCTTGGCCCGAGCCGTGATCTGGTGGAGATGCGGGTCGAGTTCCGCCTCGATCTGGTAGTCGTCCACGCGCAGCCGCGTCTTCTCCGCCGCCCGGGACGCGGACGGGATCGTAAGCACGGCCATCAACGCAAGAGTCAGGGAACTCGTAAGGACGCTCAGAGCGCGCCGCGGGTGAGTCGACATTCAGGAGAGTCTCCAGGAAATGATAACCCATTTCCTATGATGAGGATTCTGACTCAAAAGATGCTGGGAGCACAAGGTTTAGAGGCGGGATGTCAGGATTTTGTCACGTCGAGTCTTGCTTGTCATTCCCCTTGCTTGTCATTCCGAGCGAAGCGAGGAATCTGGGTTTGTGCCTGCGCGGGCAAGAACCGAGGTCCCTCGCTATCGCTCGGGATGACAGTCCATGCTGCGCGGCATCATGTTAGGCGGCATCAGGTTAACGTTTCGCGATTAGCGCCAGAATAATCTCAGCTGCCCGGTCAGCCGGATGCTGCCCCACCCCGGAAGCCGTTTCAGGGGCTCGCAGCCTCGCCTTCACCCCCGCCAGACCCGCCAGCATCCGATCGCGCGCCGGACCATCCGCAAGGATTTCCTTCAGCCGTGCAACCACGTTGCCAGCCGTGAAATCATGCTGCACCAGTTCAGGCACAACTTCCTCCCCCGCAATCAGGTTGACCATGGCAAATCTTGGAACCTTCACCCGTGGCTTGCCCAGCAGGTAGGTGAGCGGCGAGACCCGGTAGACCATCACGAACGGCGTATTCATCATGGCGGCCTCGACGGTGGCTGTGCCGCTGGCCACAATTCCAGCGCGAGAGTGAAACAGTGCCGGCAGAGCGTCGGGCACGACTGTAATCTTCGGAAGCTCACTTCGCCGGCGCCTCGAGTCCGGATCGTCGCTTTCCTCCGACATCACCCCGTACAAGAACTCGGGATCAATCGTGGGCGCGATAGGGAGCAGGTACTCATACTCGTCGCCAAGCGCCAACCTGGCATCCACGATCGTGGGCAGATTCATGCGCACTTCCTTCACGCGGCTGCCCGGCATCAGGGTGATCCAGAATTTAGCGGGATCGAGATTGAATCGTTTCGCGCAGTCCTCGCGGCTGATCGCCGGGACTGGCAATTCCGCCAGAGGATGCCCCACAAAAGTCGCGTCCACACCGCGCTCGCGGTAAAACTTCTCCTCGAACGGAAAAATGACCAGCGCCTTATCAATATAATCCCGCAGCAGCCGCACCCGCCCCTGCCGCCACGCCCAGAACTGCGGCGCAACGTAATACACCGTCGGGATGCCGCGCTTCTTCATCTGCCGAGCAACTCGCCAGTTAAATGCCGGCGAATCGATGACAATGGCCAGATCAGGCTTGCGCCGGTCGGCCTCCGCAATCAAGTGCCGGTAGCGCCCCAGAATCTTCGGCAGATGGCTGAGAATCTCAGTAATGCCGACGACGGAGAGATCTTTGGCGTCAACCACGGTGTCACACCCCGCAGCCCGCATCCGTTCCCCGCCCACGCCAAAAAATTCGAGTGGCGCCGGCGAAGCCGCGAATTTGACTTGTGTGGGGACAGCCGCCCCCGGCTGTCCAGCGGAGCGCAGCTCCGCCGGCTCTCGCCCAGCAGCCCGCCGCAAAGCCTCAATCAGCTCCGCCCCATACATCTCCCCCGAAGCCTCGCCCGCTGAGATCAGAATTCGCAAGAAGGAATTGTAAAGCTTTGAATCATCCCGTGTGACGAGAAGAAGCAAGGCCTCTACCCGATTGGCTTTGCCGTCGTCACGTATTGCGGGTTCTCCGCAAGCCAGCGCTTCGAGCGCTTGAAATCAGAACGCACATTCGGAGAGAGATGCTGAGCCCACTCCGTCTTGTCGTCCCCGCGTTCATTGGCAAACTTGGCAAGAGCATAGCCAAAGACCTCCTCGCGCAGATAGCCTAGGCTCCGCACGGACCAGCCGATGCGCCTGTCCTCTTGGTATTGCTTGAATCTCGCTGCGGAGTTCGCGGTAAAGATGCCGAGACCCAGAAAAACTGTCAGCAGGTCGGTCATCGGCTCGTGGTCCGGAGTCTTCGGGCTCATCAGCTCGCCACCCAGCAGAATTACATGGCCAAGTTCGTGTGCGAATGTCGCGACCAAAGACGTTGGGTCTGTCAACATTGTGCTCCGCACAGCCACGACCATGCGTCCTTCTCCGTCGTCAGCCAATCGCTCCTGTTCGTGAGCATGAATGTATGAACCGGCCGCCTGCTTGCCGGCGGCTCCCCGCCAATAGGGGACGATCTCCCGGAGTTCTTCCGTCTCATCCTGGAATATCTCAAGCTCGATGCGCCTGCGGTCGACGTCCATGTAAGCGCAGACTCGCGAGAACAGCTTTTCGACGCCTGCCGGCGTCTTGTCATACGGGTCGGGGAAATCCTCGGCGGTGGGTTCCACGACTCTTGCCCCAAGCATCCGCCGCCGCCCGAGAAGCTTTTCCAGGCGGCGGAAACCTTCGTCGGTCCACAGGCGTTGTTCATCGCCAATGGGCAGTTTGGGCGAGAAGCCAAACATCAGTCGTCCCCTCGGGCCGTGACCTCCGGCTGCTGGAATCCGGCCGCATTCGCGGGCGTGGGCGCCCGCGCCACATTCAACTCCTGATCCTTATACTGCAGCTGATACAGCTTGAAATAAATCCCGCGTTTGGCCAGCAGTTCCTGATGCGTGCCCATTTCCCGCACCTGGCCCTTGTGCATGACGATGATCTTATCTGCCCGCTGCACCGTCGAAAGCCGGTGGGCGATGATCAGCGACGTGCGGCCTTCGACCATGCGGGCCAGAGCGTCACGCACTTTGAATTCCGTCTCGGTATCGACGCTCGAAGTGGCCTCGTCGAGAATCAGAATTTTCGGTTCGTGCGCCAGCGCGCGCGCGAACGAAATGAGCTGCTTTTGCCCGGTCGACAGCGTTGATCCCCGCTCGCGGACTTCTTCATTGAAGCCCTTAGGCAGGGCGCGGACGAAATCCCCCAGGTTCACGTCTTCCGCGGCCTTGGCCACATCCTTATCTTGAATGCGCCCCGTGCCCAGGCGAATGTTGCCGCCGATCGTTCCCGTGAACAGAAACGGATCCTGCAACACGACTCCGAAGCGGCTCCGAAGTTCAGCGAGATCCATTTCCTTCACGTCAACGCCGCCGATGCGCACCGCGCCTTTCTGCACATCGTAGAAACGCAGCAGCAGGGAAATGAGCGTGGTCTTGCCCGCTCCCGTATGCCCGACCACGGCAACGGTTTCTCCCGGTTCGATGCTAAACGTCACATCGCGCAGAACCCAGTCGGGAGTGGCAGCAATGCTCGTGTGGGGATCCTCGGCCGTCCGGTCGAGCGAAGCTCGACTGCCGTCGCTCGCGTCAACATTCTCGGTCGGCACATCACGGTACGCGAACCACACATGGTCGAACTCGATGCGGCCCGACCCTTCAGGCTTCTTCGTCACCGCGGGCGAGACAATATCCACCGGCGTGTCCAGCAGCTTGAAAATACGCTCGCTAGACGCCATCGCCGACTGCAGAATGTTGTACTTCTCGCTGAAATCCATGATGGGTCTAAAAAATCGCTGCCCGTATTGCGTGAAGGCCACGACCACGCCGAGCGACGCTGCAGTCGCGACCACATGAAACGATACGAACGTGTGCCGGCTGAATTCAATCGCGATGCTGCTGGCCACGGCCTTGCGCATCACGTCCTGCCCGCCGAACCAGATCACGCAGGCAATCGCCACCGTCGAAAGAAAATCCACGACGGGATAGTAAAGGGAGTAAGCCAGAATCGCGTCTTTGTACGCGTCCATGTGGGTGCGGTTGATTTCCGAGAAGCGGTCATAGGCCTTGCGCTCGCGGTTGAAAAGTTGCAGCACCACCATGCCGCTGACGTGCTCCTGCAAATACGAATTGATGCGCGCGATTGCCGTGCGAATCCGCCGGTAAGAGTCACGCACCTTGTCGCGAAAAATCTTGGTCGCCACCACAATCAGCGGCATCACACCAAACGTGATCAGCGCCAGCTTCCAGTTCATGCACAGCATGACGCCCACAATGCCCACCAGCACGAAGACGTCCTCAAAGATCGATACCACGCCGGAGGTAAACATCTCATTCAAAGCGTCTACGTCGGTCGTCACGCGTGTGACCAGCCGCCCCACCGGATTCCGATCGTAAAAAGCCACGTGCATATGCTGCAGGTGCCGGAAAATCTGGCTGCGCAGATCGAACATCACTTTCTGCCCGGTCCATTGCATAAAATAAGTCTGCAGAAACTCGAACACAAACGTAAGCGCCAGCAGGCCAAAATAAATGCAGGAAATCTGCGCGATCCCGTGCAGCGGCCGCGGGCTCAGCCAGCTCCACAGGCCCGAAGTTGCGCTTAAAGCCGCGCCCTTAACCGGCGCGAGATAGCGGTCCACGGCCACCTTCACCAGATAAGGCCCCAGCACATCGCAGAAAGATTTGAAGATGATCGAAGCCAGGGCAATCGTCACCTGCCATTTATAAGGACGCAGGTACCCGAGCAGCCGCCGCATCAGCCGCCCGTCATACGCTTTGCCTAATACTTCTTCTTCCTGGGCCATCGGTTCCGGTAGAAATCGCGTTCGAAAAGCAGTTGGCGCTGACAGCGTCCCATCTCTATACAGCGCATTTTAGTGGATGGCACGCGCCGCGGGCAGGATGGAAAACCTTTGCCGGTGGGATAATCACCCTAGTGCCCTTGGGAATCTACATTTCCGTTCCGTTCTGCCGCACCAAGTGCAGCTACTGCAACTTCGCGTCCGACGTGTTTTCGAAAGTAGTATTTGAGCGCTACGTCGATCGCGTCTGCGCCGACATCGTCAGCGCCCCGCAAATCGCGCAAGAGGTGGGCGGGCAACTCGATCACGAAGTGGACTCGATCTATCTCGGCGGTGGCACGCCCACCGTGCTCGAGGCCGGCCAACTGCAGCGAATCTTCCATGCAGTTCGATCGCAGTTTCAAGTGCTGCCCGACGCGGAGGTGACGGTCGAGTGCGCGCCCGGAACGCTCACGCCGGACGTGCTGCAAGGCTTGTTGCGCTGCGGCGTGAATCGCGTCAGCCTGGGCGTGCAGTCCTTCATTGACGCCGAGGCTGCAGCGGTGGGGCGTTTGCACAAGCGGTCGGTCGTGCTCGAAGACATCGCCCATCTGCGCGAAGCGGGAATCGCGAACATCAATATCGATCTCATTGCCGGGCTACCGCACCAGACCGCCGAAACCTGGCAGCAATCGCTCGATCAGACGCTCGCGACCGGGGCGCCGCACGCCAGCGTCTACATGCTCGAAGTGGACGAAGATTCGCGCCTGGGCCGCGAAGTAATCGCCGGCGGAACCCGTTATCACGCCCACTTCGTGCCCGACGACGAGGCCACTGCGGATTTCTATCTCACAGCCTGCGAACAGTTGAACGCCGCCGGCATCACGCAGTACGAAATTTCCAATTTCGCGCGAGCGGGCTCGGAATCTCGCCACAATCTGAAATATTGGACGCGCCAGCCGTATCTGGGCTTCGGCGTGGACGCGCATTCCATGTTGAAGTTAGCAACGCCGAAGTTCTCGACGCTGAAGTCGGCAACGCTGAAGTCGGCCACGCCAGACGCCGACGCGATCCGTTTCGCCGCCGCCGATGTTCTGGAAAAATATGTTGCGGGCTCGCCCGTGCAGAGCACCATCGTCTCCCGCGTGGCCGCACTGGAAGAGAGCTTTTTTCTTGGCCTGCGCCTGAATCGGGGTGTGAACCTGCGAGAGATTGCCGCGACCTTCGGTCAACCGGCTCTCGACAACTTGTCGCCCGCGATCTCTGAATTGGTTAGCGGCGGCCTGCTGCAGCGCGCAGGCGAGAGCATTAGCCTCACCTCGCGCGGACGCTTACTCTCCAACGAAGTGTTTCAGTGCTTTCTTGCCGCCCCGGTGAAATCGAATGCAAGCCCCAACTAGAAGAAAAAGGCTGGTAGATCGGTTAACCTTGCTCGGTGCCGCACTACTGCTCATTGCCGTGGGTGGTAGCGCATTTCTTTTGGCCGACAAATACCACGTGAGCAAAGCATGGGTATTCGGGGCGTGGGCGGCAGTGTTCTTTTTTGTGATCGTGGGTTGGGGATACCGACGCAAGTTCCGAGATCCTGCCTTCGTTTCGTTTTTTGTGGCCTGGACGCTTGTACACGTATTCTTGTACCTGCTGGTGCTGGAGTATCTGGGTTTCCCATGGTACATCCCGATCGCGGTGCTAGAGCTCGGGGTCGGCTACACGGTTGCGATCTCGCAGTTCGGCCCGCCGCCGGATAAGGGCATCCGATGAAGAGAGCGGCCCCGGACGAATGCGTCCGGGGCTACGCGAGCAGGATTCGGTAAACAGTAATCGGCCAACCATCCGGTCGGTAGGCTGGCGCATACGGACACGCAAAATCACTAGTGTTCATGCGGATCATCCCGCCTTGCCGTTTCACGTCCGGCGGTAACTTCTTCCTCTCTCGAAGCTATGTTCTAATCGAAGTTCGGATAAACCGCCCCGAGTGCCGGAGGGTTTGTGGATTTCCAACTGAACGAAGAGCAGTTGCAGCTGAAAAAAATCGTCCGCGAGTTTGCCGAGCGCGAGATCAAGCCTAACGTGATGAAGTGGGACGAGGCCGGCGAGTTTCCGCTGGCCATCATCAAGGAGCTCGGCAAGCTGGGCATGCTGGGCATGATTTTCCCCTCCGAGTACGGCGGCGCCGGCATGGGCTATGTGGAATACGTCACCGCGATTGAAGAACTCTCGCGCGTGGATGGCTCGGTCGGAATCATCGTGGCCGCGCACACCTCTCTGTGTTCGAACCATATTTTTCTGGCCGGCAACGAGGCGCAGAAAAAAAAATACGTCAGCAAGCTGGCGGCTGGCGAATTCATCGGCGCCTGGGGACTGACGGAACCCTCGTCCGGATCAGACGCGGGCAGCGCCCGCATGACCGCCGTGCGCCGCGGAAACAATTGGGTGCTGAACGGCACCAAAACTTTCTGCACTAACGGCCACTATGCCGACGTGATCGTCGTGCTGGCGGTGACCGATCGCGCCGCCCACACCCATGGAATCTCCGCCTTCGTCGTCGACAAAGACACCAAAGGATTTCGTCCCGGCAAGAAAGAAAACAAGCTCGGCCTGCGGGCCAGCGACACCGCCGAGCTGATCTTCGAAGACTGCGTGATTCCGGCGGAGAACCTGCTGGGCGGCGAGGGCCAGGGATTTCCCGACGCCATGCGCGTGCTCGATGGCGGCCGCATCTCCATTGCCGCGTTGTCGCTGGGCATGGCCGAAGGCGCCTACGAAGCGGCCCTGAAATATTCCAAACAGCGCAAACAGTTCGGCAAAGCCATCAGCGATTTTCAGGCCATCCAGTGGAAACTGGCCGACATGGCCACCGAAATCGACGCCGCCATGCTGCTCACCATGCGCGCCGCGTCCATGAAAGACGCAGGCATGAAGACCACGCAAGAATCTTCCATGGCCAAGCTGTACGCCAGTGAAGTTGCCGTCCGCTGCGCCAACGAAGGCGTGCAGATTCACGGCGGCTACGGCTTCATCAAAGATTATCCCGCCGAAAAGTTTTACCGCGACGTGAAACTCTGCACCATCGGCGAAGGCACCAGCGAGATTCAACGGCTGGTAATTGCGCGGCAGTTGCTGAAAGACTAGGTTCACACCTCTACGCCGCCCCTGCCGTTCCAGTAAGGCTAGCGGCCCAGAAGTTTTGCTTTGTCACTTCCTGCTTTACACTGTTCGCTTGAATCCCGCTGGCCTGAATCACGACATCCAGAACTTGATCGACTCGCTCCGCTCCGGCGACGTCCGCACCCTCGCGCGCGCCATCTCCACCGTCGAGAATCGCTCCCCCGGATGGTCCGACCTGCTGAAGGCGGCATTCCCCCACAGTGGCCGCGCCCGCGTGATTGGCCTGACGGGCGCGCCCGGAGCCGGCAAGAGCACGCTGGTTGACCAACTCGCAAGGCTCTATCGAAAGCAAAGCCAGACTATAGGCATCGTCGCCGTCGACCCCACCAGCCCCTACACTGGCGGCGCGATTCTCGGCGACCGCATCCGCATGCAGGAGCACTTCGCTGACCCCGGAATTTATATTCGCAGCATGGCCACGCGCGGATCGCTCGGCGGACTGGCCCGCACCACGGCCGACGTCACCACCGTGCTCGATGCCTCCGGCCGCGACGTCATCCTCATCGAAACCGTCGGCGTCGGGCAGGACGAAGTTGACATCGTGCGCCTCGCCGAAATCACGGTAGTGATTCTCGTGCCCGGCATGGGTGACGATGTGCAGACCATCAAGGCCGGAATCATGGAGATCGCCGACATCTTCGTGATCAACAAGAGTGACCGGGAAGGCGCAGATCGCGTCGAGCGCGAGATTCGTTCGCTGCAGTCATTAGCCCTGCGCCACGACGGCTGGACGCCGCCGATCGTGAAGACGGTCGCCAGTGATGGCACCGGCGTCGAAGACCTCGCGGTGTCGATCGCCGCTTACGAGGCGTACCTGCAGAAAGAAAACCTCGTCCTGAAAAAGAGCGTCGAGAACTGGCAGGAGCGGCTAGTCGAAATGCTCCGGGATGTCATGCTTGAGAAGGCGCGAGCGCAACTCAGCGATGGCAATTTGGCAAAGCTCGCGACAGAAGTCGCCGAACACAAGCGCGATCCCTATACTCTGGTGGAAGAGATCGCAAACGGCGATTTCAGATTGTAGATTTCAGATTGCAGATTTCATACCAGTGCCGTAGTTGCTGCAATCTGAAATCAAAAATCTAAGATCTGAAATTGTTGACTAAGAAGAGGGCGAAGTGGACTTCAGCATTGATCATCTCGGCATCGCGGTGAAGTCGCTGGCGGCGGCCAAGGCGATTTACGAAAAGCTGGGGCTCACCGTTTCGCCGGAAGAGACCGTCGAGCAGGAACGGGTCCGCCTGGTGATGATTCCGGTCGGCGAAACCCGGCTCGAACTCCTCGAAGCGACCTCAGAGAATTCGACCATCGCGAAGTTCATCGCCAAGCGCGGCGAAGGCCTGCATCACGTCTGCCTCAAGGTGCCCGACTTGCCCGCGGCTGTCGAGCGCCTGAAAAAAGATGGCGTGCGCCTGGTGTCGGAAGAGATCAAAACCGGAGCGGGTGGACACGAGTACGTGTTCGTGCATCCCGCGAGCACCGGCGGCGTGCTGCTCGAACTGGTGCAAGGATAGAAATTCAAGATCCGCCGCGGACTCTCACGGATGCTCACGGATTAAAGAAAATAACTATGCTTCTTCTCGTCACCGACACATCCGGCACGAACGGCACAGTCGCTCTCGCGCGAGCGGGCGAGCCCGATCGCCCCGATGCCGAGGTAATCGAAACTGCCTCGCTGGCGGGCGGCACGTTTTCCGCGCAACTCGTCCCGCAGATTGCCGCGCTGCTCCAGAAATACGGACTCGCCAAAACCGATATCGGCGGCTTCATCGTCGTCTCCGGCCCGGGTTCGTTTACCGGACTGCGCGTCGGGCTGGCGGCTATCAAGGCGCTGGCAGAAATTCTGCAGAAGCCCATCGTGCCCGTTTCTCTGCTGGAAGTTGTCGCCGTCGCCAGCCGCGCACAGGGCAAGGTTGCGGCCGTGCTCGATGCCCGGCGCGGCGAAGTTTTTTTCGGCGCCTACGACATCACCGGCGAATCGGCGCAGGTTCTGCGCGAGGAACTGCTCTCGCGCCCTGATTTCCTTTCCTTGGCGCGAGAGTCCTCCGTCGCCACTCCAGATTCCGCCCTGGCCGCCACTGCACGCGACGCCGGATTTTCCGTATTCACACTCGAAACTCCCGGCCCGGAGATGATCGCCCGCTTCGGCTATAGAAAATTGCAAGCCGGCCAAACCGTCTCGCCCGAGCAGTTGGAAGCGAACTACATGCGCCGCTCAGACGCCGAAATGTTTGTGAAAAGCAGCTCTTAGCTCCTAGCTACTAGCTTCTAGCAAAAGAGTTGAAACACGCGCTGTCCGAAAATTCACGTGATTCGCCTCGCTACTCCCGCCGATGTTCCCTCCATCCTCGACCTGGAACGCTCGTCCCCAACCGCCGCCCGCTGGACGGAGCAGCAGTACCGCCAACTGTTCGCCAGTGCCGGCGCGGAGCGTCTTGTCCTCGTCGCCGAGTCGCCCTTTGCGGCGAACCATGAAGCAACGAAATATGAAGCAACGAAACATGAGGCAGCAAAATATGAAGACCCGAACCATGCAGCGGCCGGGCCGCTTTCGGGCCCGGGCATTCTAGGCTTCCTGATCGCCCGGCATCTTGCACCCGAGTGGGAACTGGAAAACATTGTCGTAGCCTCGCCCGCACGCCGCCAGCGAGTCGGCAACCGCCTGCTGCATGCCCTGCTCGCCGCCGCTCACGAAACAGACAGCCGCGCCGTGTTTCTCGAGGTGCGCGAGTCGAACGCCGCCGCTCGAGCTCTTTATGAAAAGGCAGGATTTGAGCCCGCCGGCCGCCGCAAGTCCTACTACACAAATCCTCCCGAAGATGCCATCCTGTATCGTCGCAACCTCCCCTAGTCCTGTTTCTCACTGTGAGACTGCACCAAACTGCACCA
>Ga0302324_100022989_pt1 | contig 12089 bp, 11 predicted proteins | sample Palsa_T0_1_FD_201949 | JGI IMG/M metagenome (GOLD analysis project Ga0302324, IMG submission 201949) | Peat permafrost microbial communities from Stordalen Mire near Abisko, Sweden - Palsa_T0_1 | ecosystem: Environmental > Terrestrial > Soil > Palsa > Peat permafrost | place: Sweden: Abisko...
TGATCGCCGCGGGCACGAGCGCACCGATCGCGATGGCGGCGAACGCGACGCCGACGAACCAGGAAGGAAACACGTGCAGGATGAGCGCCGGCACCGCGAAGTTGTTCTTGAACGTCTTGAATCCCCAGGCGTACTCGGGGAAATCGGCAATGCCCGCCGCGATCACGAATAGTCCTGCCATTGCGAGCAGACCGAGCATAAAAGAATAGCCCGGCAGGATGGCCGCGTTGCGGCGGATCGCCGCGCCGCTGCTCGCGCTCAGTATGGCCGTCATCGAATGCGGGTAGAGAAAGAGCGCTAAAGCCGAGCCCAGGGCCAAGGTGGCGTACGAGCCGTAGGCTCCCGTGGTGTGCGGACCGGGAACCGCGAGCAGCATCTTCTGCGGCGGGACCGCCGCGAAGATCTTGCCGAAGCCGCCGAGCTTGATCGGCACGACGATGATGATTGCGAACGTCGCGATGTAGATCAGGGTATCCTTGACGATGGCAATCGATGCCGGCGCGCGCAGTCCGCTCGAGTAGGTGAAGGCGGCCAGCACCGCGAACGCGATGATGAGCGGCAGATCGGCCGCGATGCCGCTCCCCGTGACGCCGAGCGCTCCGACCACCACCTGGATACCCACGAGCTGCAGCGCGATGTACGGCAATGTGGCGACGATGCCGGTAATCGTCACGGCGAGCGCCAGCCAACGATTGCCGAAGCGGCCACGCACGAAGTCGGCCGCGGTGATGTAGCCGTGCTTGCGGCACACGTTCCATAATCGCGGAAAAATGAGAAAGAGCAGCGGATAGATCAGGATCGTGTAAGGCACGGCGAAGAAGGCCACGGCCCCCGTGCCGAAGGCGAGCGCCGGAACCGCGATGAACGTATAGGCGGTGTAGATATCGCCGCCGACCAGGAACCACGTGACGACCGTTCCGAAACGCCTGCCCCCGAGACCCCACTCGTGCAACTCATCGAGATCTCCCCGCCGCCAGCGTGCCGCGGCGAATCCGAGCCAGGTGATGCAGCCGAACAGCAGGACGAAGACGACCAACGCAATCCCGTTCACCTGCGGCACGACGCTCCCCCTCGAAATCCTGCGCGCTCTATCGCGATTCCCGGGCCGCGAGATAGATCACGGCCGTGAACACCGCGCTCACGACGACCCAAAGCAGTTGAAACCAGTAAAAGAAGGGGATGCCGAGCAGCGTCGGCTCCGCCTTGTTATAGAAAGGCGGCCAGAGAATCACGAGGAACTGCACGACGAAGAGCAGGTACCACCAGCTCCCCTTGCGGCGTTTACTCGGCGCACCGTTCTCTGCGGGCATCGCCGCAATGTATACGGATATCGCTTCGCTTGCCAGCGCAGCGCGCCGGGCGCAGCAAAATTCCGGTGTCCGCAAAAAGGTAGGGTCTCAGGGTCGCGAAGACCCTAAAGACCCATGACTCAACCTCGAGGCGAGCTCTGTTAGAAGGAGTATCGCAGGCCGATGGTCGGATCGATCATCGTGGTGTTGATATAGCCGTTGGCGAGGCCGTGCGAAACGTTCGACCACATGGCGCCCGCATAGGAGTCGAAACGCTTGGTGAAGTGATAGTCGAGCGAAACGGAGACCGCGTTGAAGTTACCGCTGCACTTGCCGCTCACGACGCTCGAGCAACCTGCATCCGCTCCGGTCGCGTAGGCATTCTGCTTCTCGCCGTAATACGCGAGCGCGGCGGTGATATGCTCGTTGAGCGCATATCGCGCGCCCGTCCAGTACACCTGCAGGATTTTGTCCGCATCGGCATAGGCGGTATTGCTCACGTAGGCGAGCGTGTATCCGCCGATGTCGTCGAATCCCGGAGCCAGCTTGATCGAGGGATTCATGTAGGTGATGTGCTCATAGGCGCCGTAGAAGGTCGCCGGGCCGAAGGCGTACGAGGCCATGACACCGAAGGCGGCATTGTCGGAGATCGTGCCGGAGAGCGAGTTGTCCAGGGCGTAGCCCAGCGCCGGCAATCCCATCACCTGCGTGGCGCTCAGCGCGCCGACCGATACGGCGTCCCGCGCCTTGGTGTAGAAGGCATCGACCGATGCGCCCGCGTACTCCGCGCCCAGCGAAACCTGGGTCACGGTGAAGGCCTCGCCGCTGCCGGCGGTCGCGTAGTTCTGCGCGCTCGCGTTCTGGAACTTGTACTGCAAGCCGAGGTGCACGAAGTCGAAGAACTTGGCGCCGTACTTGACCGAATCGTCGAGGCGCCGATCCTGGGTATCGCCGCCGCCGGCCGGAGTGCCGGACAGACCGAGCAGCGAGAACGCATAGGAGGTTTGCTGAGGATCATATTTTGCGATGAGGTCCGCGAGCGTCGAGTTCTGCCGGCCGAATGTGATCGTGCCGTAGGTGTGCGAGCTGATGCCGACGAAGGATTGCTCGAACGCTTGCCCGGCGATGCTCGAGTCGATGTTCGTGCTCTGCTCGTCCAGCGGACGGCCATTGTTCTGCGTAACCGACTTGAGCGCATTGGTGATATTGCCCGATGCCGGATTGAAGTAGCTCTCGAGCTTGAACACGCCCGAAAAATCGAGGAAATGCAACGGCTCATTGCCCTGCAGGCCGATCCTCGACTGGCTCATGCCGCTGGAGGTCACGCCGAATACCGGGTTGTTGCTGTTCTTTTGAACGATATCCGAGCCGCCCGAGATGAAGTAGTCGTTGAACGGCGCGCCGTGGGTCTCGTACTGCACTGCGGCATCGACGATGCCGTAGAGCGTGATGCCATGCCAGGTCAATCCCCCGTCTTCGACGGCCGCCGGAAGGGCCGTTTGCGAGGTGGTTTGGGCCAGTGCGACGGCGCTCACGGTGAGCAATGCGCTACTAGCGAGGCCCCCTGCCACCCATGCGCGCACACGCCCCCCGGTGCGGTCACCCGACCTCCAGGTCGAGCCGATCGTTCGTTTCTGATTACTCACAGATGTCACTCCATAGTTGTTCGTGAATTGCTGCAGTGAACCAACAGGAGCTGGGCGCCCGTTGGCTCATCGACTCGATGTCTTTTTTTTACCACACCGATCTCGGCATGGCCGCGCACCTATACGCGGGCCGTCAAGCCGGATCAGAGCCTCTTGCGATGATTTAGTTCTGCTATTTTTAGCAAATTACGAGTTTTCTAGCCTGTCGCCAGCAAAGCAGTTTGCACCACGCATGACCTCGGGCGCCATCATGGGCAATGAATGTTACATTTAGATGACACGCTTTGGTATGTGGCTTGGCGCGTTGGTATATAGCTACAAAGCATAGGCTAATGACGACCGATCATCGCGCACCGTCGAGTCCGATGAGATTCTCGACTCCCCGGACGCCTGCCACCTGGCCCGCCACAGAAGAGGCAAGGCGAATCTCGAACGGGGTGGCCATCAATCCCCGCAGATAGACAACGCCGTGCACCGTCTGCACATCGAGCACGTTGGGCTGTTGCAGCTCCGGGTACGCTCCGAGTCGGGCTTTCACGTCGGCCGTTATGCGGGCGTCGCCGCGCAGAGGCTGCCCCACACCGAGCGCGGCGCAGCCCGACAAAGCGCTCCCCAGCAGCATCGCACCCGCGATTCGGCGGATTCCTATCGCACTCACGGACCGCATGACTCCAGTGTAGGCAGGTTCCTGAGGAGATGCTGTAATCACCGCAACACCCCGCGGAGATGGATCGATGCGCCTTCTATTCCTGATGCTCGCACTGCCTTTGCTCCTCTTCGGGGTGCCCCGACCGTCTCGCGCACAGACGGACCCGTGCGGCGGCTACAAATGGGACGTGAGCACCGAGCGAGCGCTGTTTGCGATGCCCGCCAAGCCGGCTGCGGCGGGTAGAGACCGCGCCTCGGCGGCGCCTGTGGTTCCGAGCCAGTTCTACGCGATCACGTTACATCCGGTGAGCGAGGTGTCGTTCCCCGCTACGCCGGGTAGGACACCACCTTCCGGAAGCTTCGCCGGAATAGTCACGCTTACGGTGCCCGCCGTCGGCAAATACCGGATTGCGGTCGATGTGCCGTTGTGGATCGACGTCGCCGGCGGCGCGACGGTCGCGCCCGTGCTCGACTATGAGGGCCTGCACGAGTGCAGCGCGCCGCGAAAGGTGGTCGTATTCGATCTCGAGGGGCGAACGGACTGGGCGCTGCAGTTGAGCGCGGCAGACCGGGCGATGGTTCGACTCGCCGTGACGCCGGTGAGATAATCCAGTCAACCGGCGGGCCCTCCGCGCGTTTGAACTGATGAGGTCTTGTTAGGTCAAAAATGGTGACGAGCAAAAATGGTGACGAGGACCCTTCCGAGTGGGCCTCGATTAAAGTAAGTTCTCCGCTAAGGCCAAATTGGTGAAGTTATGCAAAGTCGCGCGCCTGCCCACAAGTTCTCCATCCTGATCGGCGGCCTCTTGAGCGCCGTCCTTCTCTCGACCAGCGCGTTCGCCCAACATGGCGGTGGCGGTGGCGGACACGGCGGCGGCGGGCATGTTGGCGGCGGCGGCGGACATGCGGTGGCCGGCGGCCACTACGGCGGCGGCGGCTATGGGTACCGCGGGGGCGGCTACGGCTATCGCGGCGGCTACGGCTATGGTGGCTGGCACGGCGGCTACGGCTATGGTGGCTGGCGCGGCGGCTGGGGATGCTGCGGCTGGGGTTGGGGCTGGGGAGGCCTGGGGCTCGGGCTGTATTTCGCATCGCTCCCGCTTTACTACGATACGTATTACTGGAACGGCGTCCCGTACTACTACGCGGACAACACCTATTACACCTACGACCCGAACGCCAAGCAGTACCAGACGGTTGCACCTCCGAGTGGTCTTCAGGACCAGGTAGGCGCACCGGAGGGCGGTGCGCCGGCAGACATTATCGCGTACCCGAAGAACGGTCAGTCGGCGGACCAGCAGGCGAAGGACAAGTTCGAATGCCATCAGTGGGCGGCAGGCCAGACCGGTTTTGACCCAACTCAAGGGTCCGCGGCCCCGGCCAACAAGCGCACCGATTACATGCGTGCGCAAGCAGCGTGCCTCGAGGGACGCGGCTACTCGGTCAACTAGCGGCCAGTCGCGACCTAACGCAGCAGGATTTCCAGCGTACGCCTGTACGTGCGCCGCAAGCGGTCGATGTCCTCCACACGCACGCATTCGTTGGCCTTGTGAATGGTCGAGTTGATCACGCCGAGCTCGATCACCTGAGCGCCCGTCGGCGCGATGAAGCGCCCGTCTGAGGTACCCCCTCCGGTCGAAAGCTTGGGGCTAATGGAGAGCTCCTCCTCCACCGCTCGGGTGGCTGCCTGGGACAAGATTCCGGGCGCGGTGAGGAACGGATACCCCGAGATGAACCAGTCGAGCGAATAGCGCACGCCGTGCGCGCGCAAGATGCGCTCCACGGTCGCCTGTAGGGACTCGATGGTCTGCTCGGTCGAGAAGCGCAGGTTGAAACGCGCCCTGAGCTCGCCGGGTATGACGTTCGGCGCCCCCGTGCCCGCGGCAATGTTCGACACCTGGAAACTCGTGGGCTGAAAGTGCTCGTTGCCCCGGTCCCAGGTCCGCGAGGTGAGCTCGGCCAGCGCCGGTGCGAGAGCGTGAATGGGATTGTCCGCGAGCTGGGGGTAAGCGATATGCCCTTGCACGCCGTGCACCGTGAGCCGGCCGCTCAAGCTTCCGCGACGTCCGATCTTGATCGTATCCCCGAGCGCACTCTCGCTCGAGGGTTCTCCCACCAGGCACCAGTCGATTGTTTCTTTGCGCTCGCCCAACACCTCCATCACGCGGCGCGTGCCGTCGACGGAAGGTCCTTCCTCATCGCTCGTGATCAAGAAAGCGATGCTGCCGCGATGAGCGGGGCACGCCCCGAGGAAGTCCTCGCACGCCAGCAGCATGGCGGCGAGCCCGCTCTTCATATCGGCCGCGCCGCGCCCATAGAGAAATCCGTCGCGCACCACGGGCGCGAAGGGATCGCTCTGCCACTCCTCCAGCGGGCCCGGAGGCACCACATCGGTATGTCCGGCGAAACAGAAGAGCGGGCCCGCATCGCCGCGCCGCGCCCACAAGTTGTCGACCTGGCCGAAGCGAAGATTCTCGATCTTGAAGCCGAGCGTCCGCAGCCGCTCGGCCATGAGCGCCTGACAGCCGCCGTCGGCGGGACTGACCGAGGGGCGCGACATCAAGTCGCATGTCAAAGCCAGCGTATCGGGCATCAGAACCTGAGCACCGGCGGACGTCGTCGCAGATTCGCCCAAAGTCCCCATAACGCGAGACCCACCGCCGCGATCAACACCCAGCCCGGCATGGAAAGCCCGAAGAGACGCCAGCTGATCTTGGCGCATTCGCCCGAGCCGCTCAGGACCTTGACGATCACCTCCGGCAAAGGCGAGACCTTGAGCATCCAATCGAGGGAGGCGCCGCAGGCAGGCACGCTATCGGGCGGCAGACTCTGAATGTAAAGGTGGCGGGCGGCGATGCCGACGGTGGCGAGCGCCGCCAGCGCGATCGCCACCGCGTAGAGCTTCCGGCCCCAACTCACGGGATCGACCGCCGCGGCCAGCGCGAAGGCTAGGCCGATCGCGAATATCCCGACCCGCTGAAAGATGCACAGCGGGCAAGGTTCCAGGTGCAGGACGAACTGCGCGTAGTACGCGAAGCCCAAGAGGGCGGCACAAGCGATGCAGCCGAGACTATTCGCGGCGCGTGCCGTCATCAGCGGCGTGCGACGGCGTGCGCGGCATCGATTTGCTTGGCGACATCGTCGAGCGAGGTATGGCGAATGTCCTTGCCGTGCACCATGTAGATCACGTACTCGCAGATATTCTTGGCATGATCGCCGATCCGCTCGAGCGCACGCACGATCCACATGATCTCGAGCGCGCGCCGGATGGTGCGAGGGTCTTCCATCATGAAGGTGATGCACTGCCGCTGGATGGACTCGTATTCCTCGTCGACCATCTTGTCGTCCTGAGCCGTGCGGAGCGCGGCGACGGAATCCATGCGCGCGAACGCATCGAGCGCATCGTGCACCATCTGTGCAACCTGGCGCCCCAGGTGCTTCACCTCGCGGTACTTGTCCGCCGGCCGCTCCATCGTCGCCAGGCGCGAGGCGATGTAGCCGATCTTCTCGCCCTCATCGCCGATGCGCTCGAGATCGGTGATGGTTTTGATGATGGCGACGATCACTCGCAGATCTCCCGCAGCCGGGGCCCGTAACGCGAGGATGCGGCTGCATTCCTCGTCGATCGACACCTCCATGCCGTTGACTTTGTAGTCGTCCGTGGCCACCGACTCGCCCAGACGGCTGTCGCCCTCGACCAGCGCCAGTATCGCCTTGTGGAGCTGTTGCTCGACGAACCCGCCCATCTGCAACACCTGGTTGCGCACCTTTTCCAGGTCCTCGTTGAAGCGGCGTGAGATGTGGTGACTGAGATCGGCCTTTTCCATGACAACTACCTTGCAGCGAAGCGGCATCCATACGCGTGAACACTCACGTGCGTTTACATCCGATCGTCCCGCACGTCAACACATTCGGGGGGTTTTGTGACGTGGCGCCTCAAGCGCTCGCGGCCACGTCGAGATGACAGATGCGCAGCGCCGGGAAATGGCACGTGAAGGTGCTGCCGTTGCCTTCGACGCTGCGCACCTCGAGCCAGCCGCCGTGGCGCTGCAAAGCATGCTTGACGATCGCGAGACCGAGCCCCGAGCCGCCCTCGCCGCGCGAACGGCCCGCGTCGACTCGGTAGAACCGCTCGGTGAGGCGCGGGATGTGCTCGGCGGGGATGCCGATGCCGGTGTCGATCACCGAGAAGTAGGCGCCCTCCTCGTCGCTCCACCAGCGCATGCGCACCGTCCCCTCGGAGAGCGTGTACTTCAGCCCGTTCCCCAGCAAGTTGGTGAAAGCCGACTCGATCTCGTGGGCGGCGCCGAAGAGTCCCTCCTCGCACTCGAGGTCGAGCAGCACGTGACGCGGACGATCCCCCTTCGCCAGGGCGTCTCGGTGCAGCCGCTCGAGCATGCGCGGCACGTCGATCGGGTCGCGCGGCGCCTCCCCATCCGTCGACTCGAGCCTCGACAGCTCGAGCAAGTCCGTGATGATGGCATTCATGCGCTGGGCTTGCGCACGCATGTCGCGGATAGGCCCCGCCCAGGCCTGATCGATGCCCGGATCATCGGCCAGTGTGTCCAGGTACCCCGAGATCACGGTGAGCGGCGTGCGCAGCTCGTGCGAGGCGTTCGCCACGAAATCCTTGCGCATGGCCTCGAGGCGCATCTGGCGCGTCACGTCGCGCGCGAGGAGCAGAAACTGACCGGCGCCGTAAGGCACCACCTGCAGCGCGAGATACAGGTCGGCCTCGAGCGGCGGACGGATGATCAGAGGCATCGCAAAGTCATCGCCATGCAGATAGCGCACGAATTCGGGCGAACGGATCAGATTATCGACGCGCAGGCCGATATCGATCGGACGCCGCAGCCCGAGCAGGCGCGCGGCCTGACGGTTGAACCAGAGGATCTCGTTCTGGCTGCTCAAGATGATGACGCCGTCGGGCAGCGCCGCGGTGGAGCGCCGCAGCTCGCGGAAGATCTGCACGAGCCGCTGCTTGTGGAACTGCTTGCGCCGATGGAGCCGTACCACCTGTGCGATGATGTCGCCCCAGATACCGCCGATGGCGGGCGGATCGAGCTGGGAGCGCAGCCGGAGCCAGCGGTCCAACCGATAGAGATTATGCAGCTGCCAACCGAGGTAGAGACACGCGGCGAGGAGCACCCAGAGCCACAGAGGCGGAATGAGGAGGCCGAGACACAGACCTGCCAGCAAGATGCCCGCGAGCCGCGCGAGCGCGAACGTCCACATCACTGTCATGGTCCGGAGAGCTGCCTCCGCTTATGAGTCTCGGGTCGAGAAGCGATAACCGGCGCCGCGCACCGTCTGCACCAGCCCTTCCAAAGTGTACGGCTCGAGTGCCTTGCGCAACCGGCGGATGTGCACGTCCACGGTGCGCTCTTCGACGTAAGTATTGCCCCCCCAGACCCTGTCGAGCAACTGCCCGCGGCTGAACACCCGCTCGGGGTGCGTCATGAAGAAATGCAGCAAACGGTATTCGGTCGGTCCGAGAGCGATCTCGCGCTCGCCGGCGCTCACACGATGACTGGAGTCATCGAGCTTCAAGCCCTGCACCTCCATCACGTCGTCGGCGCCTGCCGGCGCGGCTCGCCGCAGCACCGCCTGGATGCGGGCGAGCAGCTCGCGCGGCGAGAAGGGCTTGGTGATGTAGTCGTCGGCGCCGCCCTCGAGACCTCCGACCTTGTCTTGCTCCTCGGCTCGCGCCGTGAGCATGATGACCGGAATCTCCTCCGTGTCCTTCGAGCGTTTCAGCGAGCGAGTCAGCTCGAGGCCGCTCATGTCGGGCAGCATCCAATCGACCAGCATCAGATCGGGCCGCGTATCCGCGATGCGGGCGCGCGCCTCGCGGCAGTCCTCGGCTTCTTTCACCTCGTAGCCGGCGCGGCGCAATCCGAAGGCGATCAAGTCGCGTATGGCCTTTTCGTCCTCGATGATGAGAATGCGCTTCGCAGTCATCAGATCCCTTAATGTCTTGATTCTTCAGCCCACTATTACAGCGCCCGCACGTTACAGTTCCGTGACTTGAGCTATTTCGCGGCGCGACGCTCCGCCTCGGTCAGCGCCACTTTATCGCGCACATATTCCGGTTTTAAGTCGGCGGGATCCAGCCCCTGTCCCGCCGCGAGACGCAGCGCGCCGAGCCGCGCCATGTCCGCCGCGTTCGGCAGCGCCGCCGCGGCACGCGCATCCAGAGTGATTCCGAGAAGCGCGGCGAGCTCCGGGTACGCCGTGAAGCCTCGGCCGACGCCTCGATAGTGCCCTGCGCTCGGCAAGCGTACACGGGCCGCCGGCGCGACTTGCAAAGATCCGAGGACGATGAGTCCCTGCGCGGGATCGCAAGCGAAGCAGCCCCAGTAGACCTCTCCCATGCGAGCATCGAGACAGGCGATGACGCGATCCGCGCCGGCAAGGATAGCGGGAAATGCGAGTGCCTCGAGGCTCGTGACGGGTACGACCGGTAATCCTGCCCCAAAGCTAAGTCCTTGCGCGACGGCCACGCTGATGCGCACGCCCGTGAACGTGCCGGGGCCGACGCCGGCGGCAATGCCGTCGAGCTCTGACAAGCGCACTCCCGCCTCGCCGAGCACCGCGTCGATCAAAGGCAGGATCTGCTCGGCATGTCCGCGCGCCATCTCGAGGCCTCGCTCGATCGTGCCCTGCTCGGTGCGGAGTGCGACGCTCAAGGCCTCGGTCGAGGTATCCATGGCGAGCACGCGCATGCGCTAGCCCGAGGCGGCGCTCGGCGCGCGCTTGCGGCCCAAGCGATCCGTCAAAAATGCCGCGCCCGCGGCGCCATCCTCGACGAACGGACTCGGCGGCAGCGCGCTCAAGAATACGCTCCCGTACGCCTTCGTGGTCAGACGCGGATCGCCCAGCACGATCACACCGAAATCGTCGAAATCGCGGATCAGGCGCCCGACGCCTTGCTTCAAGGCGAGCACGGCCTGCGGCAACTGGTGCTGCAGAAAGGGATTCCCGCCGAGGCGCCGGATGCCCTCGAGGCGTGCCCGCAGCAGCGGATCGTCGGGCGAGGCGAACGGCAGCTTGTCGATGGCCACGATGGCGAGCGCCTCGCCCTTCACGTCCACGCCCTCCCAGAAACTGCCGGTGGCGAGCAGCACGGCATTGCCCAGCTCGCGGAACCGCTCGAGCAGTGCCTCGCGCGGCGCTTGCCCCTGCACCAGCACGGGAAAGGCTGGGTCGGGGAAGCACGCCTCGAGTGCGGTGACCCCTTCGGCGAGCGCGCGATAACTGGTGAACAGCAGGAACGCCCGTCCGCCGCTCGCCTCGATGAGCGGTGCGCAGGCCTCGACGAACTTGCGCGCATGACTCGGGTGCTGCGGATCGGGCATGCCGCGCGGCAGATAAAGGCGCGCTTGATTCTTGTAGTCGAAGGGACTTTCGATCTTGAGCGTGCGCGCATCGGGCAACCCGATGCGCGCCGCGAAATGGCCGAAGTCATCGCCGATCGCCAGGGTCGCGGAGGTGAATACCCAGGCGCTCGGACGCGCCTCGATGAATTGGCGCAAACGCTCGGCGATCTCGAACGGCGTGAATTGCAGCGTGAGCCCCGATGTGTTGGCGTCGACCCAGCGGATGCCGGCCTCCGCGGGAGTATTCGAGAGCCGGGAGAGCTGCGCGGCCAATGCTCCAGCCCGTCGACCGCAGTTCGCGGTGCCCGCGCCCGTACCGAGGCCCTCGAGCTCTTCGCCGAGCGCATGCAGAGCGGCCTCGAGCGGCGGCAGCGTCTCCAGGAATGTGTCCGACAAGCGCTCCCACTCATACCGCCCTGCGCCGCCTCCGAGGCCCTCGCGCAGCGCATCGAGCAGTCCCGACACGGTCGCGAGCAGATCGATGAGGGCCGGCGAGTGCACGGCAGCCGCCTCGACCTCGGCGGCGATGTCCTTGAGAAGATATTGGACCGCTCGCACCGCCCAGCTTTGTCCGAAGAACTGGGCGGCGATGTCGGGAATCTGATGCGCCTCGTCCAGGATCACGGCATCGGCCCCCGGCAGCAGGTCCCCGAATCCCTCGTCCTTGAGTGCGAGATCGGCGAGCAGCAGATGATGGTTCACCACGACGATGTCGGCGGCTTGCGCGGCGCGCCGCGCCTCGACCACGTGGCAGCGGGCGAATTGCGCGCACTCCTGCCCGAGACAGTTCTCGCGCGTCGAGGTGATCGTCGGCCAGACAGGCGATTGCTCCGGCAAATCCGTGAGCTCGGCGAGATCGCCGGTCTTGGTCACGGCCGCCCAGCGCGACACGCGTGCGAGCAGCCGCGCCGTAGCGCGCGCCGGCTTGAAGAGCGAGCGCTGCTGCAGGGTGAGCTCGAGCCGATGCCGGCACAGATAATTGGCGCGTCCTTTGAGCAATGCCATTTTGACGGGGCCGCCCAGCGCCCGCGCGAGCGTCGGCACGTCGCGGCGAAACAGCTGGTCCTGCAGAGTGCGCGTCCCGGTGGAGATGATGACGCTGCGTCCGGACAAGAGCGCCGGTACGA
>Ga0302324_100022990_pt1 | contig 12089 bp, 11 predicted proteins | sample Palsa_T0_1_FD_201949 | JGI IMG/M metagenome (GOLD analysis project Ga0302324, IMG submission 201949) | Peat permafrost microbial communities from Stordalen Mire near Abisko, Sweden - Palsa_T0_1 | ecosystem: Environmental > Terrestrial > Soil > Palsa > Peat permafrost | place: Sweden: Abisko...
CGGCCATGGGCAACGCCGTATCGCCGAGCAAGTGCAAGTTGTAGGCGATGTTGGCCGCGCAACCGCCGAATTCGCGCCGCATGTCGGGCACGAAAAAACAGACATTCAATATGTGAAGTTTGTCCGGAAGGATGTGCTGCTTGAACCGGTCGGGAAACAGCAAGATCGTGTCATACGCGACCGAGCCGCAGATCAAAGCGGCCTGCTTGCCGCTGTCTCGCAAAACCATCCAGCACCACGCGTCTAGTCAAACCGCTATTCTACCGAAGACATGCAGAAACCGCCCGGATTCTCGAAACTGTTGTTGCTGCTGGGCGCAATCTCGATTCTGACCCCCTTCTCGCTCGATATGTACCTGCCGGCCCTTCCCGCCATCGCCGCCGACTTGACGGCGAGCGCGGGGGCCGTGCAACTCACCCTACCCGCCTTCTTTGCCGGCCTCGCCGTGAGCCAGCTGCTATTCGGTACCCTCGCCGATCATCTCGGCCGGCGTCCGCCGCTGTTGTGCGGTTTGGCTCTGGCCGTGGTCGGCTCGACCGGGTGTGCGCTCAGCGCAGGGGTCCACTCGCTCACGGTATGGCGGACGGTGCAGGCGATGGGAGTGGGCAGCGCGAGCGTCATTCCGCGCGCCGTGATTCGCGACCGTTTCGATGTCGCCGACACGGCACGGGCGCTCTCGCTCCTCGGGCTCATCACCGGCTTCGGCCCCATCCTGGCACCGCAATTTGGCGGCGCGATCCTGCTGGTAGCGGGGTGGCGCACGGAATTCTGGTTGCTCACGGGCTTGGGGCTTGCGTGCTTGTGCATCGCATACGCCCTGTTGCCCGAGTCCATTCCGGCGCAACGCTCGAGCGTCATGGGCCCAAGGCTCTGGCTGCATCTGCTGACGAGCCGCCATTATGTTCGTTATGCGCTAGCGGCCAATCTCATGCAATCGAGCGTGTTTGCCTACATTGCGGGCGCCTCGTTCGTGTACATCGATCATTTCAAGTTGAGCCCGCTCCAGTTCGCCTTGATGTTCGGCGTGAACGCCGTCGGTCTCATGATCGCGGGACGCATCAACGCGCATATCGTCGGGCGGCTCGGTCCCGAATTGATCTTCCGGCGCGCCATGCTCGCAACCGCAGCGCTCGGCGTGGTGCTGTTCGCCGTGGCGCTCACCAACTTCGGCGGCTTCTGGGGCATGGCGATACCGCAGGGACTCTTCGTCGCCATGCTCGGGTTCAACTTCTCGAACGGTTTCGCGCTCGCGCTCGCCCGCTTCGGCAACGCCGCCGGCACCGCCTCCGCGCTGTTCGGCACGTTGCAATTCTTGTTCGCAGGGGCGGCCGGCACCGCAGTGGGCGCGATGTACGACGGCACTCCGCGCTCCATGGCCGGGGTCATGTGCGCAGTCGCCGTCGCGGCTGCCGTGCTGTATCGGTCGGTGAGATAATCCTCGCGTGAATACAGTGCGTAAGCGCGCGGCCCCGGCCGAGGCCACGATCGACGTCATCGTTCCGACCTTCAGAGAAGCCGCGAATATACCGTTGCTGATCGAGCGGCTGGCGGCGCTGCGGCGCTCGTACCCTCGGCCTATGCAATTGACCCTCGTCGATGATGACAGCCGCGATGGCACGATCGAGGCCATCGAGGCCCTCGCTCTGCCTTGGGTGCGGCTCATCGTGCGCACCAAGGCTCGGGGCCTGAGTGCCTCGGTGCTCGAGGGAATCGAGCGTACGACGGGCGAGCTCATCGTGGTGATGGATGCCGATTTGAGTCATCCCCCAGAAGCCATTCCTCGCATGCTCGAGGAGTTGCACGACGGCAGCGACTTCGTGGTCGGGTCGCGGTACGCCGAGGGCGGCGTGACGCACGATGATTGGGGAATGCTGCGCTGGCTCAACAGCCGCTTGGCGACCTTCCTCGCACGACCTTTTACGTCCATCAAGGACCCGATGAGCGGCTTCTTCGCCCTGCGGCGCGAGACATTCGCGCTTGCCGATACCCTCAACCCGATCGGCTATAAGATTGGCCTCGAGCTCATGGTCAAGTGCCGCTGCGCGCGAATCGCGGAAGTGCCCATCGCCTTCGCCGATCGCGTTCACGGCAAGAGCAAGCTCAACTTGCGCGAGCAACTGCGCTACCTACGGCATATCCGGCGCTTGTTCGTGTACCGTTACGGCACCTCGAGCGAAGTAATGCAATTCATTGTCGTCGGGGCGAGCGGCGTGCTGGTCAATCTCGGCGTCGAAACAGCGCTGCTGCGCGCGGGAGCGATGGCTCCGGCAGGTATCGCCGGCGGCATTGCGGCCTCCATCTGTACAAACTTCTACTTGAACCGCCGCTTCACGTTCTCGCACTCGCGCAGCGGCCACATGCCGACCCAGTTCCTGAGCTATCTCGTCTCGGTCTCGTTCGGCTCGCTGGTCAATTACACCATCGCGCTGATCTTGCTTGCGCGCATCCCTGGACTCGTGCCGCAGCTCGCCTCGCTCGGCGGCATCGGCGTCGCCACGGTGGTGAATTTCGTCGCATTGAAATACATCGTGTTCAAGCGCAAGCACTATCGGCCGCGCTGAAGCCCGCACGCCGCCCATGCGGCGTCATTTCGCGAGGCAGCGCCGAAAGCGCTCATCGACGCGCCGGGCGTACCACTCGGTGGTGAGATTGCGGCTGATCTTGGGACCTTCGAGGCGGATTTGCGGGACCACCGCATGCGCCAAGGGCCGGCCCGCGGCCTGTGCGGCGAGCGCGAATACGGCGTGGTAGAGCGTCGTTCGCTCGAATTCCTCGGTCTTGCCTTGCTCGAGCGCGGCGTGAATCGCCGCATCGTCGAGATGCAGCCTCGGGCGTAGCGCACGCACCGCGAGCTCGGTATGCCCCACGGCACCCGCGTGGGGCAGAAGTGCGCCGTCCGCGTCCAACGGCGAGCCGGACGCAACACTGACAGCGCGCTGAAAAGCAGCGTTACGGCTCGCGTATTGTCCCGCGTTGAAGTCGGCGAATCGGAACAGATAGCCGTCATACGGAGCCTGATAGTCGAGCAAGTGCGCGACTCCGAAGTACAGGCTTCCGCGGCGCGTGAATACTTCATCGGCGATGCTCTGTTTGACGGGGTAGGGGTATGGGTGCGCGGCGGCGAACTGCTCTGCAAAGGCGACGTTGACCTGCATGGGCCCGCGGGTTCGGATCGGATTCCAGCTCGCGAACAGCGAGCGCCCGAGCGGGATGGCACCCGTAAAATCCTCGAATATGTCGCTGAGCTCCTTCTCCGTGCGGGCGTGATCGATGCGTTCGGCGTAGCTCTGCCCGGTCGGCGATTTGAGCTGCAGGACCTCGTGCACCAGGCTCCTAGGGATGGCATCGCGTGCGGCGCGCCGCTCGATCTCGCGCCAGGCGATCGCGCCGAGGTCGGGAATCACCGGATCAACACGGAACCCCGATTCTTGCGCCGTCACGGCGACGACCGCGCAAACACTTTCGGGGGTGGGAGTCAGCCCGAGCGCCTTGAACGCGGCATTCATGTCCTCGATCCAGCCTGGGCGGTCGGGCACATCGCGCGGGAGCGCGTGCTCGATCAGTGCGCGGCCCGGGGCAGGCGCGGGTGCTCGCGGCGCAGGCTCGTGCGCGCATCCCGCCAACGCGACGAGGATTCCCGCGAGTTGAAACTTGAGCGTACGCCTCATCACCGGCATGTTAGCGCGAGCGCAGCACCTCGTTGTCCTCGTAAGACAGTCCTGACAGCGAGTCGATTTGGAAGCGGACAGATTTCGATAAAGAACCCTTCTAATGTCTCGTCACCAAAATAACGAGATAGAGGTTTCCCATGGGCCGCGGCATTCTCCTTTGGTTGTTAGGCGTTCCTCTCCCGATCATCTTGTTGCTCGCCATGTGCTCTCACCGGTAGGGGGCATCCGTGCAACAAGTAATCGGCTCTCCCCCGGGCTCGCGGGTTTCGGATCCCCTTGATCCGCTCGCGGCAGGGGCAGCGGGATGGGGTAAATCAGCGGCGTCCTGGCCGGCGATCCTGGCGGGTGCGTTCGTAGCAATCGCAGCGTCGGCCATATTGCTGGCATTCGGCTCGGGGATCGGTTTTGCGATGGTGTCTCCGTGGCCGGGCCACGGCGCATCAGCCACGGGTTTTACCGTGAATGCGGCTATCTGGCTCATCGTGTCGCAATGGCTTTCGGCTGCGCTCGGCGGCTATATCGCTGGACGGCTGCGCACCAAGTGGGTCGGCACGCATACCCACGAGGTGTTCTTTCGGGACACCGCGCACGGCTTGGTGACTTGGTCGGTGGCGACGGTCGCCGTGGCGGCGCTGCTAGCCGGCTCGGTGAGTACCGGCGTGGGCGGCGCCTTCCATGCTCTCGGCGGCGCGGCTTCGGCCGGCCTGCAAGGCGCTGCGAGCGGTGCGGCGGCAGGACCCCAGGGACCCCCGGGCATGCCCGGCGGCGGCCCGTCGGCGGCGATGACCTACGACATCGACAAACTGTTCCGTCCCGGCATGGGCGGTGCAGCGTCCGGGGCGGCCGCAGCCGGATCGAATTCGGCCTCTAACGGTGCCGGATCGCCAGCCCCGGGCATGGACATGAGTAGCGATCCGCGCGTCGAGGCGGTCTACATCGCGTTCCATGCAGCGGCGAACCCGAACCAGGGCGTTTCGGATGACGATCGCGCCTACCTGGCGCAACTCGTGCAGTCGCAGACCGGCATTCCGCAGGCGGAAGCGCAGAAGCGCGTCGACGATTTCGTGGCCGCTACGGTCAATGCCGAGAACAAAGCCCGCGCGGCCGTCGATGCGGCGCGTAAGGCGGCTGCGGAGGCATCGATCTTCACCGCCCTCGCGTTACTGGTGGGCGCATTCATAGCGAGCGTCTCGGCGGCGCTGGGCGGTCGGCTGCGCGACGAGCATCCCTAAATCTCATCGAGCGGATACGCGCGAGCGATTGGCCGCGCGTGTCCGCCGAACTAGATTTACGCGGCTGCGCGCGGCTCCCGCAACTGCTGACCGCGGCCGAATGCGCGGCCATGGCGGGGCTCTACAGCCACGATGAGATCTTTCGCAGCAAAGTGGTCATGGCACGCCACGGCTTTGGGCGCGGCGAATATCGTTATTTCGAATATCCGCTTCCTGCGCTCGTAAAGGAGTTGCGCGACTCGCTATATCCGGCGTTGGCACAAGTGGCAAATCGCTGGTATGAAAGGCTCGGGCGTGAGGTGCGGTTTCCGACCGCGCACGCTGAGTTCATTGAGCGTTGTCATCAGGCGGGGCAGACACGCCCTACGCCCCTTCTCTTGCAGTACGGTGCGAACGATTACAACTGCCTGCATCAGGACCTATACGGTGAGCATGTGTTCCCGCTGCAGCTGACCGTACTCTTGTCCGAGCCCGGCAAGGACTTCGAGGGTGGCGAGTTCGTGCTCACCGAGCAGCGTCCGCGCATGCAATCGCGCGTCGAGGTGGTGTCACTGGCCCAAGGCGATGCAGTGGTATTCGCCGTGCAGGAGCGGCCCGTCGCCGGCACGCGCGGCGACTACCGCGTGCAGCTGCGGCACGGAGTGAGCCGGATCCGCAGCGGCCACCGGCAGGCGCTCGGCATCATCTTCCATGATGCCGCGTGAGCAACGCGCGAGCGAGGCGGTAACGCCGGTCAGGCGCCGCTCTTGTGCTCCGCCTGCCACTTCTGCACGGCAGCCATGGTGTTCTCGACATGTTTGTCGGGATTCATCGCGGTGTATTGATAGATGATGACCCCGGTCGGCGCGATGACGTAGGAGGTTCGGTTCGCGTATTCGGGCTTCGCTGCAAGCACGGCGTCGTAAGCCTTGGTAATGCTCTGGTCCGCGTCCGATGCGACGGCGAACTTGTTGCGGCACTCGCTCACGGAGAACTTGTTGAGTTTGTCGATGGGATCGTGCGAGACCCCGATGACGGTTGCGCCCATGGCCTTGAATTTGTCGGTCGCCTCGGCGAACTCATGCGCCTCGACCGTGCATCCGGGCGTGAACGCCGCGGGATAAAAATACAGCACCACCGGTCCTTGCTTGAGCGCGGCAGCGAGCGAGAAAGTGAACGGCTTGCCGGCAAGAGTCGCCTGCGTGGTGAAATCCGGCGCTCTGGCGCCTTCCTCGAGGGCGGCGTAAAGCGGCGCCGACATCACGCAAGCGCCGAGCGCAACAGCGAGCACGGATTTCATTGCCATATTCGTTGTCCTTGATCCTTGAGCCGCAGAGGGCCGCTATGCTAGCACCTCGCGCAGAGCGCGGCACACGCGGCTCACCTCCTCGTCCTGCATCGCGGGGAACAACGGCAGCGTAACCGTCTCGCGCCCGACCCGCGCGGCGATCGGCGTATCCTCGGCGCGGTAACCCTGCAGGCGGTAATACTCCAAACCCGGAATGCAAGGGTAGTGCACGCCGATGCCGATGCCGCGCTCGGCCATCGCCTTTTGAAACGCTGCGCGCTCGAAGCCGCGCGCGCGGAAATCGATGAGCAGCTGAAACATGTGCCAGCTGTGGCCCGCATCGCCGCGCGCCGGCAACAGCGCACCGCGGAACCCCTCGAGCTCGGCGAAGTAACGGGCGGCAAGCTCGCCTCGCCGCGCGTTGAAGCCGTCGAGACGGCGCAGCTGGTCGATGCCGATCTGTGCCGCGACATCACTTAGATTGCTCTTGGCGCCCGGAAACATCACGTCGATCTCGCCATCGGGCTTGCGCTTGATGCCGTGAAAACGATATTGCTCGAACAGCGCCGCCGCCTCTGCGTCGGCCGTCGCGATGGCGCCGCCTTCGATGCAGGTCATGTTCTTGTTGGGGTGAAAGCTGAACACGACCAGATCGCCGAAGCTGCCGATGCGCCGGCCGCGGTAGCTCGAGCCGATCGCATGTGCCGCATCCTCGACCACGCGCAAGCCGTGTTTCCGGGCAATTGCATAGAGACGATCCGAATCCACGGGGAGCCCCGAGAAATGCACCGGCATGATCGCGCGCGTACGCGGCGTGATCGCGCGCTCGATGAGATCCACATCGAGATTACGCGATTCGAGCTCGATGTCGACGAACACGGGTTTCGCGCGCAGGCGCGCCACCACGTTCGCGCTCGCCGCGAAGCTCATGGCGGGGACGATGACCTCGTCCCCCGCGCCGATACCCGCGACCTCGAGTGCCATCTCGAGCCCGGCGGTTGCCGAGGTCATGACGCGCACGTGGCGTTCGGCGCCGATATACGCGGCGAGCGCGGCCTCGAAGGCCTGCACCTTCGGACCGCTCGCCAGCTGCCCGGATCGGAACACATCCGCGACCGCCGCGATGCTTTGCTCATCGATCGAAGGACGAGTGAAAGGCAGGAAAGGTTGCATGATGAAACTCCTCGAAGATCAGCGGCGCGACACCAGCACCCGGTTGATATCATGCGCAATCTCGCGCATCGGCACGCGCCGATCGGCGAGCGCTGCGTAGGTGTTTAAGTCCATGACCGCGTAGGCATCGGGGTCGCTCCTCCAGCGATCGACGAAACGGTCGATATCCGGCTCTTCTGCCGCCGGATCGTGTTCGAGACCGAAATCGAGCTCGCCGCGATAGGCTACGAGCTTAAGCGTACGCCGCCAATAAAACGGCAGTGTCTGATCATACGTGGCGACACTATAGATCGGTGCATCGGCCGGCAGCTTCGGCAGTGCACGATAGAGTGCGATTCCCGAATAGACCGGCGCGACCGCGGCGGCCGCCTGCAGCGCCAATAACCCGGCCAGGCACCAGCCCATCCCTAAGAACACCGCCGAGCGCGTGACCCCTCGCCGGCGCTGCGTGAGCGCATACAGCCCGGACGCTCCGAGAAGCGCGGCGATCTGCGCGAGTGGTTTGGTGAGAGTCAGGAAGTAAGCGCTGCGCTCGGACGGCACGATATGCCTGGGCGCGACCAAGCAGGCAATGCCGAGCGCGATGGCGATGCCCAAAGTCAGCAAAGCCGTGCGTGCGACATCCCGCTCGAGGGTCTCCTCGGGGAGCCCTGCCACCAAGAGCGCGAGCGCCGGCAAGGCGGGCAGCACGTACGGAATGAGCTTCGAGTCCGAGAGCGAGAAGAATACCAGCGCGAACAGCACCCAAAGGCGCAGAAACAGCGGCGCATCGAAGCCCTGCCCGCGCCGGCGCCAGCCGCTGCCGAGTACGCGCAGCACGGGTAGCGTCCAGGGCAAGGTGCCGAGCAGCAGCACCGGCGCGAAGAACCACCAAACCTGTTCGCGATGGGCGCTCGGCGTCAGGTAGCGCGCGAGGTGCTCGTGAACGAAAAAAAACTCGAGAAAGCCGGGCACGCGGCGGGCCGCGACCACGTACCAGGGAACAGCGATCGCGATAAAGAGCGCACAGCCGGCTGCGGCATGGAGCTTGCGCCAGGGTGAGAAATCGCGCGACCAGCCACTGTAAATCACGAGCACTGCGGCCGGAATCGCGGCGGCAACCGGTCCCTTGGTGAGCACGCCGAGCGCGGTCGCCGCCCAGGCTGCGAGCATGAGCAGCCGCTCCCGTTGCGGATCCGCCCACTGTGCAGCGAGGAACGCCGCGAGCGCGACCGTCATGAATGCCGTCAAGCTCATGTCCAACGTGAGCAGCTGCCCGATGATCAAAAAAAGCAGCATGCTCGACAGGACCGCGGTGGTCCTGATCGCTGCCGCCGTCCCCCATAAGCGACGCGCCGCAAGCGCCGCGGCGACCACGGCGCCGAGCGCGCAGAGCGCCGTAAAAAAACGCGCCCCAAGCTCGTTCTGCCCGAAGATGGAGAGGCTCACGGCGGTCGCCCAGTACTGCAGCGGCGGCTTTTCCAAGTAAAGGAGGCCGTTCAGATGCGGAATCGCCCAGTCTCCGCTCGCCAGCATCTCGCGCGGAATTTCCGCGTAGCGCCCCTCATCGGGATTGAACAAGGGCCGCAACGACAAAGTCGCGAACCACAACACCACCGCGAACAGCGCGAGCGCGCAGTACGCGAGCCGGTCGGCACGATGCGCAACACTCGCTGCGTTCAAATTGCCTCGCCGGTCGCCGCCACGGCCAGCGTTCCCGAGCGACCGGGAATCTCACACATGATCACCGCATGCGTGGGGAGGGACGCGTTGAGGAGGCAAGCATGCACGTCGGCCATGCACTCGAGGCGCGCGCCCGCGCCGCGCCATTTCACCAGCAACGATTCGAATGCGTCATGCAGCTTGCCGCCCTCGAGCTCGGCGTGCAGGGTGAATACTTGGAGCGCCCGCTCTGGCCTCGCCGCCGAGAGCCGGAACACCGCATCCGCGATATTCGACTCGGCGGTCCCCTCACGGCCGAGCAGCTCATCGAACGTCGGCAGCGTCGTCGGGATCTGCGGGCAGGGGCTCGGGCCCGCCGCCAGCTGCGGAAAGAACGCTTCCGCGCCGCGCGTATCGCTCGCATATTTGAAGCCGAATTCCCGCTCGAGCTCGAGCGCGTGCTGATTGATCTGCCAGCCGGCCGCGGCGTGCGATTGCGGCGGAAATCCGAACACGCCCTCGAATGCCCGCACGCCGCGCTCGAGCTCGGCGCGAGTCCAGGGCGCGTCGGCGCTTGCGACATGATCCTGCCAGCGCACGTGATCGTAGGTATGGAGTCCCACCTCGAAGCCCGCATCGTGCACGCGGCGCATCGCCTCGCGCGCATGGCGGCCGATGTCCGGCCCGGGCAGCAGCACGCCGTACATTAGGGTCTTCAGCCCATAGTGTTTGAGCACCGAGGTGCGCGCGACTTTCCGGGCAAATCCTTTGCGAAACACGCGGCGCATCGCGCGCCCGGTGTGGTCGGGTCCTACGGAGAAGTAAAAGGTCGCCGCGACACCGTGCTTCTTGAACAACGCCGCCAGCCGCGGCACGCCCTCGCGGGTGCCCCGCAAGGTGTCGACATCGACCTTGAGGCCGATGCGCGCGCCGTCAAGCATGACTCGAGAGCAGTGCGGAGGCTGCGGGAAGGCTCTGAGCGTAGGAGTCGAAGATGGCATTCAACGCCGCGCGCATGTCGGTGCTCGGCGTCCATTTGAGTTCCGCCGTCGTATTCTTGATGGACGGCAGGCGTGCCGGGATGTCGGCGTAGCCCTTGCCGTAATAATCGAGCGCCGAGATGTCGACCAGACGGGTGTTGCGCGCGGTCGGTGCATACTCGGGCCGGGACATGGCGATCTCGAGCATCATCTCGGCGAGCTGGCGGATCGAATAGAGATTGGCCGGATTGCCGATGTTGTAGATCTTGCCATCGGCGATGCCGGCGGGGTTGTCGATGATGCGGGTCAGGCAATCCACTGCATCGTCGATGAAGGTGAACGCACGGGTCTGACTGCCCCCGTCGACCAGCTTGATCGGCTCGCCGCGCACGATATGGCCGAGAAACTGCGTGAGCACGCGCGAGCTGCCTTCCTTTGGATCGTCCATGCTGTCGAGGCCGGAGCCCACCCAGTTGAAGGGACGGAACAGTGTGAACTGCAGTCCCTGTTGCCCGTAGGCCCAGATGATGCGGTCGAGGAGCTGTTTCACGCAGGAGTAGATCCAACGCTGCTTGTGGATGGGGCCGAGCACGAGTTCCGAGGTCTCGGGATCGAATTCGCGGTCGCGGGAGGCGCCGTAAACCTCGGATGTCGACGGGAACACCACACGCTTTTTGTACTTGACGCAGTGGCGGATGATCGGCAGGTTCGCCTCGAAATCGAGCTCGAATACCCGCAGCGGCTCGCGCACATAAGTTGCCGGCGTCGCGATGGCCACGAGCGGCAGGATCACGTCGCACTTGCGCACGTGATACTCGACCCACTCCTTGTTGATGGTGATGTCGCCTTCCACGAAGTGGAACCGCTCGTGATCGAGCATGCCGCTCACCCGCTCGGACTGCAGATCCATGCCATAGATATCCCAGTCCGTGTGCCCGAGGATGTACTTGCTCAGGTGATGGCCGATGAAACCGTTGACGCCTAGAATGAGGACGTTTTTCACGTTGATTCCTTCAAAATTAACTCAATGCAACCGGCCCACCGCAAAGCGCGGCGGGCGCCGCGCCCGGTGCGACCGTGTTTTCACCGATTGCGAGCTTGACGATCTCGAGGCGCTTGCCGTCCGCGCAATCGACATACCAGCGCCCCTCTTCCGCATACAAGCACGGCGCCCGGCCGGGATGACGCTCCGCTTGTACATCGATGCGCGTCTCCCATACCTCGAGCCGTTGCCCATTTACCAGGGTGAATGCGCCCGGAAACGGCGGCGCAACCGCGCGCACCAGATCGTGGATGACGCGCGACCCGGCGCGCCAGTCGATGCGGCCGTCCTCCGGGCGGCGGCGTCCGAAATAGGAGCCTTGCGCGAGATCGAGCGGCCGCGCCGAGGCACTGCCTGCGATCATCTTCGGCAGGCTCCGTCTTATCACCGTCTGCGCCGCATCGGCCACCCGCAGCGAGACATCGAGCGCCGTGTCGTTCTCTCCGATGGGCACCGGCTGCTGATCCACGAGAGCGCCGGCATCGGGCTTCTCCAACATGTAGTGCAGGCTTGCGCCCGTGACCGTCTCGCCGCGAATGATCGCCCAATGCACGGGAGCGCGCCCGCGGTACTTCGGCAGCAACGAGCCGTGCATGTTGAGCGCGCCGCGCTTAGGAAGGCCGAGCCACGCGGCATTCAGCATATGCCGGTAGTAGAACGAGAACACGAAGTCCGGCCGTGCGCGCCGCCCCTCCGCCAGCCACTCGATCGCGTTGGGATCATCGGGGGCGACGACCTTGACGCCGCGCGCGTCGGCGAGCTCCTTCACGCTTCCGAACCAGCGGCTCTCGCCCGGGTCATCCGCGTGCGTAAAAACCAGCGGCACGCGAATGTCTTGATCGAGAAGCTCCCGCAAGCACCGCACCCCCACTTCGCTGTAGGCGAACACCACCACACGCGTCACTCGATGTCCTCGAGCACGGCCTCGACGACATACCGCGGCCGTTCGCGTACCTGCGTGTAGATGCGCCCGACGTACTCGCCCAGCAAGCCGATGCCGAACAGCGCGAGTCCGATGAAAAAGAAGTTGATCGCGAACAGGGTGAACAACCCTTCCGCCTCGGAGCCGACGATGAGACGGCG
>Ga0302324_100022991_pt1 | contig 12087 bp, 12 predicted proteins | sample Palsa_T0_1_FD_201949 | JGI IMG/M metagenome (GOLD analysis project Ga0302324, IMG submission 201949) | Peat permafrost microbial communities from Stordalen Mire near Abisko, Sweden - Palsa_T0_1 | ecosystem: Environmental > Terrestrial > Soil > Palsa > Peat permafrost | place: Sweden: Abisko...
GCTGGTCGCCGTGCTCACGTTGGTCGGGTGCACTTCGAAGTCGTCCGGCCCCCGGGGGGTCGGGCAGCGCCTCATCGAGGGCGGCGGCCAAGCGCTGGCGGTGGCGCCGCGTTCTGCCGCGGTGGTCTACCTGCATGAGCCGGCCCACCCGGTGGGCAAGCTGCTGCCGCCCGACGCCTACCTCGGGGAGTTGATGATGGTGGCGCCGGATGGATCGATTCACTCGCTGGGCGGCGAGGCCACGAACCTTACGGGAAGCCTGGCCTTCGCCTCCGATGGTCAAGAGCTGGCCTTTCTCGAGCACTTCAGCTTCGAGAACCATGTGGGAGATCTGGTGCTTGCCGATCTACGCGGTGAGACGAGTCCCGTTGCCCCGCAGACCAGCTACTTCGGCTTCGAGCCTGGCCATGATTTCATCGGTTACATCTCCGGCCCATCGGCCACCCTTCGTGTCGGGCACCGAACGCTGAACGGAAAGCCAGGGCCGCCAGCCGATCCCGATCGGGTTGTCGACACCCAGGTCGCCACCTTCGAATTCGTGCAGAGCCACGACAGGCCACCTGAGATTCTGTACCGTATGAAATCCACGGCCGGCAGCCTTCTCCGCCGTGCCGGGCTCGAGCAAGCCACCGTCGAGACGCTGGGCGAGCATGTCGGCGACTACCAGGTGGCCGCGATCGACGGGTCGGTGGCCTACACCGTCGAGACCGAGGAGGGGACCTCCGATCTGCACGTCAATCGCCGGGGGAGCGGCGATCGGAAGCTCGGCGAGCAGGCTTCGAGCTTTCTGTTCTCGCCCGACGGGCGGTATCTGGCCTTCGTTGCCGGCGTCGATCCCCAGCGCTTGCTGGGGGACATCTGGATCGCCGATGTCGAGAAAGGTACCCCGCCGCTGCGGTTGGGGAAGAACGCGGGCAGCTACCGTTTCAGCGCTGACAACCGGCTGGGTTTCATCCACGACTACTACGAGCCGACCCGAGCCGGAAAGTTTGACCTCTGGGATCCCGTGCGCGGAGTGCTTCCAATCGCGAATTCGGCGCGGGTCTTCGGCTTTTCACCGAGCGGGAAGTATCTGGGCTATCTCAAGCGGGTCTTCAAACCGGCGTACACCGAGCAGTTGATGCTGTTGCAGCTCGACGTGCCAGGGGCAACGCTCGGCGATGGAAAGTTCGTGGGCGAGGCCATCTACGCCTTCGACTTCACGCCCGACGAGCAGTCGATTCTCTACAAGACTGACTGCACGCGGGGCGGCGAGGCCTGCGAGCTGATGTCGGTTCCCGTCGCCGCGCCTTCGATGCCGCAGGCTGGCACCCCTGACGGGGGTGGGGTCATGGCGGCGGTCGGCCGGAACCCGAACGCGCGCAAGCTGGTCTCGGGAGTGGATGACTACGACTTCTCACCCGATGGGAAGTGGCTGTGGGTGACGTTCAAGAATGCCATCGGTGAGACGGTCGACGTCGCGGTGATTCCAGCCCAGGGCGGGAGCCTTCCTCGGTATGTCGACTTCAAGATCGAACCCGGGCCGCGCTGGACGGCGGGCGGAAAGATCGCCTACGTCGTCAACAATCCGAAGCGCGCCGGATTGTACGAGGCCGATCCCGCTGCCGCGCAACCGCTGAAGCTGGGTCGGTAGCGGCCAGCCGGCCTCAGCGGGATCGCTTCGGCTCGCGAGCTTGCTTCTCCTGCGCACTCTGCGTCGCCCACGGCACTTCCTCGAGTCGGTCGAAGCCAATCGGCTCACCCGAGACCTCGCTCAGGCCATAGGTGCCCTGCCGCAGCTTGGTGAGAGCCCTCTCGACCTGGCCGAGGATGCGATCATCAGGGTCGGCCACCCCCAACTCCTCGGCGTCCTCCTGGGACTCACTGGCGCGATCGACAGGATCGGCAAGCGTCTCGTGCTCGCCACCCACGCGGTCGTGCACTGACTGGAGCCGGGCGGTGAGCTCGGAGCGCTTCTTCTCCAGCAAGGTGTGAAGGCGAGCCAGCTGAGACTCGGTCAAGCCAGCCTGGGACGAAGCTTTCGATGTCATCGCATCTCTCCTAAAAGTTGCCAGAAGACGGCCACACGTCCAGCATGCCGCAATGGCCCTCGAAGGTCAGCAACTCGTCGACGCCGAGCCGATCTCGCGCTTCCTGGACCATCTGGCGACGGAGCGCGGGCTGTCTCCCGAGACCTCGCGCGCCTACCGTGACGACCTCCGGCAGCTCTTCGCCTATCTCGATCGGAACCGGTTGGGGTTCGAGCGCATCGATCATCGCGTGCTGCGCGCTTTCCTGGCTTCGCTGTCCGGCCAATGCATCGCGGCCTCGCTGGCGCGAAAGCTCTCGTGCCTGCGAACCTTCTACCGCTGGGCGGAACGGGAGGGGCTCGTCTCAAACAACCCGGCGCAGAGGCTGCGGGCGCCAAAGATCGTGCGGCGTCTGCCCGAGGTGTTTCGGCCGGAGGAGATCGTGGCCCTGCTGGAGGCGGCGGACGACGGCACTCCTCTCGGTCGTCGTGACCGCGCCCTGTTCGAGTTGCTCTACTCGTCGGGGTTGAGAGCCAGCGAGATCTGTGGCCTGGACCTCTCGGATCTCGACGTCGCGCAAGGCCTGGTGAGAGTCGTCGGCAAGGGCAACAAGGAGCGGGTGGTCCCGGTCGGCCGGCACGCCCTGGGAGCGCTGGAGCGGTATCTGGAGTCGAGGCCCGAACGCGGTACCTCGAGCGGCGATGCGCTGTTCCTCACCGCGCGTGGGCGCCGGCTCGAGCGGCGGGCACTCGGCCGTCGGCTCAACCGGACGGTCCTCAGGGCGGCCATCGGCCGACACATGCATCCGCACCTCTTGCGACACTGCTTTGCGACCCACCTGCTCGAGAATGGAGCCGATTTGCGATCGATCCAGGAGTTGCTCGGGCATGCCTCCCTGGCGACCACCCAGCGCTACACGCATGTCGATCTCCGGCACGTGATGGAGGTCTATGACAAGGCGCACCCCAAGGCCTAGGCTTGGGTTAGAGTCCAGCTCTTCATGACCGCTCATGCCACCACCATTCTCTGCGTGCGCAGAGGGGACCGGGTCGCGATTGCAGGCGATGGCCAGGTGACGCTCGACAAGACCGTTCTCAAATCCACGGCCAAGAAGCTCCGGCGTCTCGGTGAGGGCAAGGTGGTGGCGGGATTCGCGGGCGCAACCGCGGACGCCTTCACGTTGTTCGAGCGCTTCGAGACCAAGCTCAAGGAGCACAATCAGGCGCTGACGCGGGCGGCGGTGGAGCTGGCCAAAGACTGGCGTACCGACCGGTTTCTTCGCAGGCTCGAGGCGCTTTTGATCGTGGCCGATCGCGAGCGCACGCTCATCCTCACGGGCTCGGGAGACGTGGTCGAGCCCGACGGTGGTGCGGCCGCGGTTGGATCGGGCGGGAACTACGCCCTGGCGGCCGCCCAGGCACTCCTCGAGCACTCGACGCTCTCGGCGCGAGAGATCGCCGAGGCCGCCATGAAGATCGCCGCCGAGATCTGCATCTACACCAACGACAAGCTCTCTTTCGAAGAGCTGTAGCGCAGTGACACGAATGGCAACCCTGACGCCCCCGCAGATCGTCGCCGAGCTCGACCGCTTCATCGTCGGCCAGCGGGCAGCCAAGCGGGCAGTTGCGATCGCCCTTCGCAATCGCTGGCGTCGCCAGAACGTCGACCCTGGATTGCGGGACGAGATCACCCCCAAGAACATCATCCTCATCGGACCGACCGGGGTGGGAAAGACCGAGATCGCCAGGCGCCTGGCCAAGCTGGCGCAGGCCCCGTTCGTCAAGGTCGAAGCCAGCAAGTTCACCGAGGTTGGCTACGTCGGGCGGGACGTCGACTCGATGGTTCGCGATCTCGTCGCGGTTGCGGTTCAACTGGTCAAGAACGAGGAGTTTCAGAAAGTGCAGGGCCGAGCCAGGGAGCTGGCGGAGGAGCGGCTGCTGGATCTGCTGCTGCCCCAGCCGAGCATCGGCATTCGTCCATCCCCTGCCGGGAGCGAGACCCGCGACAAGATGCGGGCCATGCTGCACGCGGGAACGCTCGACGATCGTGAGATCGAGCTCGAGCTCCCCGATCGCGGCCAGAGCCCGTTCGTGCAGGTCTTCAGCGGAGCGGGGCTCGAGGAAATGGGCATGAATCTGGGGGAGATGCTGGGGGGTGGCGGCCCCTTCGGGCGCAAGACGAAACGGCGCCGGGTGCGGGTGCCCAACGCTCTCGAGCTGTTGCAGGAGGAAGAGGCCCAGAAGCTGGTCGACATGGACAAGGTGACGCGGGAAGCCGTTCAGCGGGCCGAGCAGTCCGGCATCATCTTCATCGACGAAATCGACAAGATCGCGAGCAAGGAGCGCGGCGGCGGTCCGGATGTCTCTCGCGAGGGGGTGCAGCGCGACATCTTGCCCATCGTCGAGGGTTCCAGCGTCACGACCAAGTACGGCTCGGTGCGCACCGATCACATGCTCTTCATTGCCTCGGGAGCTTTTCACGTCTCCAAGCCCTCGGACCTCATTCCGGAGCTGCAAGGTCGTTTCCCGATTCGGGTTGAGCTCGAGTCGCTTCGGCGTGAGGATCTGGTGCGCATTCTGACCGAGCCGCAGAATGCCCTCACGCGCCAGTATGTGGCATTGCTGGCAACCGAGGGGATCGATCTGAGCTTTCAGCCGGATGCGGTCGACGAGATCGCTCGCATCGCGCAGCTCATCAATGAACGGGCCGAGAACATCGGCGCTCGTCGGCTGGCCACCGTGATGGAGCGGCTGCTCGACGAGGTCTCCTTCGATGCCGCCGATCGCCAGGAACGCAAGCTGGTTCTCGATGCGAAGTTCGTGCGCGAACGACTGGAGCCTCTGATCGAGGACCGGGATCTCGCCCGCTACATCCTATAGCCGGCGATATCTCTGATCGAGGACCGGGATCTCGCCCGCTACATCGATGTAGCCGGCGACATTGTGGGCGGATCGCGATACGTGAAAGGGATGAACAATCTGGACGCCGTCGCCCTGGGACATAGGGTCCTGACGCCGAACTACAAGCCGCAGCCGATTGCGCTGGTTCGAGGGCAGGGGGTTTTCGCCTGGGATGCAGAAGGCCATCGCTACCTCGACATGATTGCCGGCATCGCGAGCCTTCCGCTGGGTCACTGTCATCCCGAGGTGGTCGAGGCCCTCAAGCGCCAGGCAGAACAGCTGTGGCATACCGCCAACAACGTCTACAATGAGCCTTCGCTGAAGCTGGCCGAGAAGCTCTGCGAGCTTTCCTTCGGCAAGCGGGTGTTTCTCGCGAACAGCGGAACTGAAGCCAACGAGGCTGCTCTCAAGGCGACTCGCCGCTATCACTATGCTCGCGGGGACAAGGAGCGCACCGAGGTCGTGAGCCTGCAAGGCAGTTTTCACGGTCGCACCCTCGGCTCTTTGGCGGCCACGGCGCAACCCAAGTACCACGAGGGCATTGGTCCGCTACCGCCCGGGTTTCGCTCCATCCCGCATGGGGACCTCGACGCCTTGAAAGCGGCGCTCACCCCGCGAACGGCGGCCGTGATCGCCGAGATCGTCCAGGGTGAGGGAGGAGTGCGGACTCCGCCGCGAGGCTACTTCACGAAGCTTCGGGAGCTCTGCGATCAGGCGGGCGTCCTGTGGATCGATGACGAGGTCCAAGCCGGCATTGGGCGCACCGGAGCGCTCTTCGGATACGAGCTCGAGGGCGTCACGCCGGATGTCATGACGCTTGCCAAGGGGCTTGGAAACGGAATTCCGATTGGGGCCATGGTGGCCAGCGAGGCCGTCGGATTGGCACTGGTGCCGGGGACCCACGCCAGCACGTTTGGCGGCAACCCGTTGGCCTGCGCCTGCGCGCTCAAGGTTCTGGAGATCGTGCTGCGCGAGAAGCTCTCCGAGGCCTCGGCGCATGGCGGGGAATATCTCATGGGCCGCCTCTCGGAGGCCAAGCGGCGCAGCAAGGGGGAAGAAATCAAGGATGTCCGGGGGCGCGGGCTGTGGGTCGGCGTCGACGTCGAAGATGCGGCCGGCGTCGTGACGAGATGCCGGGAGCTCGGAATGCTCGTGAATCTGGCGGGCGAGAAGACGGTTCGTTTCGCGCCACCGCTCAACATCGAACACTCGCACCTCGACGAGGCCGCCGCGATCTTCGAACGTGCGGCGGTGACTGAACCCGGCGTCTAGCCGCAACGGTCTGGTATGATGTCGGATATGTCCGGTGGCGCGCCAGACCAGCCGATCGACCCCACGGCGGTCGACCTTTCACCGGAGCGGCAGCGCGAAATCGAGGACTTGCTGGCTCGCACCCGTTCGAGCGACCCTCGGGAGGTCTTGGGGGTTTCCGCGACCGCCACCGTCGACGAGGCGAAGGCCGCCTACTTTGCGCTGGCGCAACGCTTCCACCCCGATCAATTCTTTCGGAAGCGCCTGGGATCCTTTCAAGCGAAGGTCGAGCGGATCTTCACGCAGCTCACGCGCGCCTTCCAAGAGGTGCTGCGAAACCCGGATGGTCCACCCCCGGTGGCTTCGCCAGCGCCGGCTGCGGCCGCGCCTCTTCCCGCCTGGTCGCCCGATGATTTGCCCGACCTCTGGGAGGAGGCGGCTCCGGTGGCCGCCGAGCCGCAGATCGGAGGTCGGTCGCGTGAGAGGTTCGCGAAGGCCCTTCAGCAACAGAGGTTTGACCTGGCGGTGGAAGCTCTGGCGGCGCTCGAGGTGGAGGAGCCCCACGCCCTCGACCTTCCCAAGATGCGACTCGAGCTCAAGCGCCGGCAAGACGAAGTCACCGCGATGATCGAGTACACCAAGGGCACCGTGGCCCATCAGAAGCGGGAATGGAACGCGGCTTACAAGCACTTCGAGAAGGCCTCGGCCCTCGATCCGCGCAATGCGGTCTTCGTCGAGCGGGCGGCCCGGGCTCTGGTCTTTCAAGGCGATCTCAAGGAGGCCAAGCGCTTGGCCGAGCGGGCCGTGGAGCTCAAGCCCGACGACCCCAACTGCCGCACCACCTTGGGCCGTGTCTTCCAACTTGCCGGGATGGAGCGCAACGCCAAACGCGAGTACGAGGCGGCATTGAAGCTCGATCCCAAACAGGATTTCGCCCGTTCACAAATGCGCAAGCTCTGGTGGAAAGGGTAACGGATGGAGCCAGTCTTAGGCATCGATCTGGGCACGACCAACTCGGTGGTGGCGGCCGTCGAGGGGAGCTCGCCGCAGGTGATTCCGAACCGGGCCGGCTACAAGCTCACGCCGTCGGTCGTCGCCATCGCCCAGAATGGCAGGCAGTTGGTCGGCCAGATGGCGCGGCGCCAGGCCGTCACCAACCCCAAGAACACGATTCACGCTGCCAAGCGGCTCATCGGCCGCAAGTTTTCGAGCAAGGAGGTGCAGCGCGTCCGGGAGCTCGTGCCTTACGACCTGGTGGCCGGCGAGCACGATGACGTGCGGATTCTTCTCGGAGACCAGCCACTCAGCGTCCCGGAGATCTCGGCCATGGTGCTGGGCGAGCTCAAGCGGGACGCCGAGGCCCATTTCGGCCAAGCGGTGAGCAAGGCCGTGATCACCGTTCCGGCCTACTTCAACGACGCCCAGCGGCAGGCCACCAAGGACGCCGGGCGCATCGCCGGTCTGGACGTGCTGCGCATCATCAACGAGCCCACCAGCGCCGCGCTGGCCTACCTGGCCGGGCGAACCGGCGAGACCGTGGGCAAGCTCGTGGTCTTCGATCTGGGGGGTGGAACTTTCGACGTCTCGATTCTCGAGGTGTCCTCCGGGGTCTACCGTGTGGTGGCCACCGGTGGCGACACGTTTCTCGGGGGTGAGGATTTCGATCAGCGCATCGTCGAGTGGCTGGTCTTTGGCTTCGCCAAGGAACACCAGATCGACCTGCGCAAGGATCGCATGGCGATGCAACGGCTCAAAGACGCCGCCGAGAAGGCCAAGTGCGACCTCTCCGAGGGGCAGGAGTCGCAGATCAATCTGCCGTTCATCTTCAGTCCGCCGGCTGCCGACGGGACGGAGGCCTCACCGCAGAAGCCGGCCCTGCACCTGATGCGGTCACTCAGCCGCGCCAAGCTCGAGGACCTGACGCGCGATCTGGTGGAGCGCGCCCTGATGATCACCGAGCGCACGCTGAGCGAAGCTGGGCTCTCTCCCACCAAGATCTCCGACGTGCTCCTGGTGGGTGGGCAGACCCGCATGCCCAAGGTCCAGGACGCGGTGCGTTCGCTCTTCAACCGCGAGCCGTTGCGAGGTGCGCATCCCGACGAGGTCGTGGCCCTGGGGGCCGGCATTCAGGCCCAGGCGCTCGTGGCCGAGACCTCGCAGATGTTGCTGCTGGACGTGACGCCGCTCTCGTTGGGAATCACGGTGGCGGGCGGATACTCCGCCATCCTGATTCCGAAGAACACCACGGTTCCAACCTCGGCGACCCACATCTTCACGACCGTTCGCGACTACCAGACCTCGGTGAAGATCATGGTGTTGCAGGGAGAGGGCCAGCGCGCCGAGGAAAACGAGCTGCTCGGCGAGTTCCTCCTCTCGGGATTGCGGAGCGCGCCGCGGGGAGAGGTCGACATCGACGTGACCTTCTCGATTTCGGCCGACGGCATCGTGAGCGTCCAGGCCAAAGACCGGGAGACGGGCACCGAGGCCTCCATCACGGTCACCGCTTCGAGCGGGCTCACCTCCGAGGAGCTGCAGCGCATCATCGACGAGCAGCGCGATCAGTTGCTCGAGCAACGGCAGGCGGTCGAGACGCGCACCAAGGCCGACGAGCTGCGCTCGCGAATGTCCGATCTGGAACAGATCTTCCCTGAGGTGCGAGGCTTGATCGACGGCAGCGAATTCGGACCGGACGCCTTGACCAAGGCCGAACGCACGCTTCAGCGGGGCAAGGCCGCGGCCGAGGGCAACGACCTGGCCGGTATTCTGTCTGCCACCGAAGCGGTCGAATCGATTCTGTCGCTCTTTCGCGGCATCGTGGCGAAGCTGGCCGGGAGCGGGCCATGAGCGAGCTCCAAGAGCTCCTGGATCGCGGGCTGCATCACTACGGTTTGGGCGAAGTGAAGCGGGCGGCGCAGCTCTGGCTGGAGCTCCTCGGGAAGGATCCCGCGCATCGCGAGGCCCAACGGTACGTGGACTACCTACGCGATCAACGGCCCGAGGCCTTCGTGGGGCTCGAGGAGACCACCGCGACGCCGACGCCCACACCCGGTGCCGGGAGCGCCGACTGGGCGAGCAGCGTGCCCGCGACGCCCCATCAAGACACGGCTCCGGTCGAGGCTGGCGCTCCACGCGGGATGGCGCCCCCCGTCGGGGATCCCTTCGACTTGCTGGGCCCGGCGCTGCGCAATCCCTTGATCGAAGGCGCGATGGATCTCTATGGGCTCAACGATTTTGAGGGCGCGCTTCAGCTCATTCTGAAGGCTGAGGCCCAGGGCCAGAATGATTCGCGCCTGAAGCAGCTGCACGAGCAGTGTGAGGCTCAGCTCTTGAAGCTCTATGAAGCGCGCCTGGGCGACCTACAGCAGACCCCCAAGACCAAGGTGCAAACGAGCGAGCTCGTCTGGCTCAACCTGGATCATCGGGCGGGATTCGTGCTCAGCCTGGTCGACGGCACGGTGTCCTATGAAGAGCTGTTCGCGCTCTCGGGGATGCCGAAGCTCGAGACCGCGCGCGTCGTCGCTCAACTGGTCCGCGACGGCGTGATTGGAGTCTAGAGCAGGCTGCCCTAGGAGGCTGGTGGTATTCGCCGCAATCGGCCCGCGCAGCAGAAAAACACCGCCTCCTAGCGCCGGACCACCGCGGTCCAGGTTCCTCGAACCACGAGCTTGCCGGTCTGGTTCTTCGACTCGCTGACGACGATGATGAAGTCCTTCTGGGCCCGTTCGTAGATGTCGGTGATCACTCCGCTGGTGGTCATCACGTCGCCCGGTCGAACCACGTCGAAAAACTCGAAGGTCTGCTCCCCGTGCAAGAGCATGGGCAGGTCGATGCTCAGCTGTGGATCGACCACGGCTTCGAGGAAGGGGGCCATCGCGAAGTTCACGCAGAAGGTGGGCGGCGCAACGACGCTCCCGTGACGTGAAGCCTTGCCGGTCTCGAGGTCATGGTAGATGGGACGGAGCTGCCGAGGTGAGTGGCGCGCCGCCTCATAGGGCAGCGCCGCCGAGGAGATCGCGACCGCGAACTCGCGGATCTTCTCCAGCCCGACCTCGTAACGATAGGGGCCGTAGCTGTGGCCTTTGAATTTGGGGTCGACGGCCATCAGCGAGCCTCGGCTGCGGGCCCAGTCGCCCAGGCGTTCTTGAGGACCTCCTGACCCTCTTGATTGAGGGCCTTGATCTGGAGCCGCCCGGGGTTGGCTTCGTCGGTGCCGAGCTCGGCCGAGAAGGTGATCCGGTCGTCAATCTTGACTGGGCGGCTGAAGCGGACTTGCAGCGTCTTGAGATCGCCGGGGTCTCCACCCAGCGCATCGACAGCCACCTCGGCGGCCCAGGCCATAGTGCACATGCCGTGCAGGATGTTGCCGGGCAACCCCACGGCCTGGGCGACTTCCTTGTCGAGATGGATGGGATTGAAGTCCCCGGACGCGGCTGCGTAGTAGATGGGGCGATAGCGATCGCACTCACGTTCGAGCACCACAGGTGTCCTGCCAGCCATTTTTGCACCTCCGCAGCGTGTGCGATGTGCGTATGTCGCACTGGCCGCGGAGTCAATCGAGCAAGAACGCGAATCTGTGATAGGCCTTCGAGCGTGCGGCTCTATGGGCTGACCGGTGGGATCGCCTCTGGCAAGAGCACTGCTGCTCGGTTCTTCGCTGACCGCGGCGTGCCGATCATCGACGCCGATCGCCTGGCTCGCGAGCTGGCAGAACCTGGCCAACCAGCGCTGCTGGAGATCGCTCGGCGCTGGCCGGGAGTCGTGGCTGCCGACGGTCGCCTCCTACGTCGCGCACTGGCCGACCTGGTGTTCGCCGCGGCCGACGAGCGGCGCGCGCTCGAAGCGATCTTGCACCCGCGCATTCGCGCCGAGGCAGCTCGCCAAGCCAAAGCTCTCGAGTCGGCGGGCCACGTCTATGCCCTGTATGAAGCGGCCCTCATCCTCGAAACGGGCGGCGAGCGCTCCCTGGACGGGGTCATCCTGGTCAGCGCCTCGGCTGAGACCCAGCGAGCTCGATTGGCCCAGCGAAACAATCTGTCGCCCGAGGATGCCCGGCGCCGGATTGCCGCGCAACTGCCTCAGGAGGAGAAGCGCCAGCGGGCCCGATGGATCCTGGAGAACGATGGGGACGTGGAGAGTCTCCGTGAGCAAGTGAGCGCGCTGGATGCGGTATTGCGCGGACTGGGGCCCTGACCGCCAAGGTCGAAATGCGAGGACCGCGAAGCCAGCTACGCACCAAGGCTGGTTAGCAAGCAGCCCAAAGCGCGAAGTCTGCTTCGCACGACAATAAGTAAGTCCATGTAATCACTAGGGTTAAATCCGGTGGGACAGTGGCGCACAACTTGCTGACACTCGTGGGGTCGAACCGGGCATCATTGGTCAGTCGAGCCATTTGCGAAAGGAACCTCGATGATGAGCAAGACCAGCGAAGGCAGCACCATCCGAGATGGACGCGCGGCCCGCATCCTGGCCAACAGTCTCTTCCGCGACATGCGTCAGAACGGATACGAATGCTCGCAGATCCTGGCGCTCGCCACCGAGCTCATCGACCTCGTCACGAAGGACATGAGCGGCGTCTGCGACAGGCCTGAGCTGGTACCCCAGGCCCCCGTTTCTCAAGGTCTCCGCAGCGTCGGCTGACCGATTTCTTGCCGGTCGCAACGTAACCTCTAGCATGGGCCGGTGTCGGCCCTCCTCTTCCTCGGTCTTGTCCTGCAAGTCCTGCCGAGCGATCTGCCCGGATCGCAGGACGACAGCGAAGAGATACGAATTCTGCTCGGCACGGACCGCGGGTCGCTGCGGGTGAGTGGCTCTCAGCTCGAGCTTTCTGGGGGAGGGCAGCCAAGCTCTCCGCTTCACAGCGTCAAGGGAGTCGCCCTTCGCTGCACGCGCGGGATCATCAGCGCCGGAGCAGAACGGCTCACGCCGCC
>Ga0302324_100022992_pt1 | contig 12086 bp, 9 predicted proteins | sample Palsa_T0_1_FD_201949 | JGI IMG/M metagenome (GOLD analysis project Ga0302324, IMG submission 201949) | Peat permafrost microbial communities from Stordalen Mire near Abisko, Sweden - Palsa_T0_1 | ecosystem: Environmental > Terrestrial > Soil > Palsa > Peat permafrost | place: Sweden: Abisko...
CGGGCGGGAAAAAAGTGCAGATGGACGATGCCGCGCACTCTCTGCTGCTGCGGGAAAACATTGTCACGACCGAGTTGCAGCACGATCTGGACAAGCTGGGCATCGCGAAGAACGCCCGCGAGGAGAAGAAGCGGGCGCGGGATGCAAAGCAGCAGGCTTCGGCTGCCGGGCTTCCGGCTTCGGACTCGGACCATTCGGCAACTCCGGTTCCGGAGCATCGCGGGCCACAGAAGAATGATGAGGCTTACAATGCGCGCATGGCTTCTTTGTATCGCGAGGTGGTGCTAAAGGAGAAGCCGGCGGTGGCGGAGAACGGATTCATTCCGCTGGGTGCGTTGGGCAAGGCGAACGAGGCTCATGCTGCGAAGCCAGAAGTGCCGCTACCGCTGGCGGGAGACTAACTCTCAGCCGGGTTCAGCGATCAGCAAAGACCAAATGGGCCGCCTGCGGGCGGCCCGATTTGTTTTTGCAAAGCGAAAGCAGGAAGCTGCCTGCAGCATCGTGCCTACCCTCGCAAACCGGAGTCCCATTTCAAGATACGACTCAGGTGTATGCGGCGGGGGAAACCGCTGACCGACAGCGTAGGATGCTTCCTTTCAAGGCGGGTGTTCTATCGAATGACGCTCTGAGGAGAGAATGGTTATTCGACGGGAATCGGAAAGCCTTGTCAATCCATCTCCTTGCTGGGTAGTGGGCTGTTGTGAATTGTTCAGTTTATTTTTGAACGCTGGGAGTACAACCCCCAGAAGATCGCCAGAACGATCAGACCGCCAACGACCCAGACCAGCCCTTCTAGAATTGAGCGGGTATGGTGATAGCCGCGATAGAAAACATAAGCCATAGAAACAATGATGGCCGCCGCGATTACCACTCGCTTCTTCATGCTGCTGCCTCAGCCTGTTTCTGTTCCAATAATCCCTCCAATTCCTCCGAACTCCAAACGTGATCCAAGAGTCCGGCTTCCATAGCGGGTGTCACGCGCAACGTAGCCCATTACCCCTGGCTGCTCCATTTCCTTGCTCGCGATGGTGGGATTCTTGGTTTGGACGCATGCGAATCTGCGCCGACTTCCAATCTTCAACTCCCGCTAAGGGAGCATGTTGCCGATGCGGCGGATTTGGGCGCCAACGGCTTTCAGTTTTTCTTCGATCTTTTCGTAGCCTCGGTCGATGTGGTAGACGCGGTCGATGATGGTCTCGCCGTCAGCGACTAATGCGGCTAGGACTAAGGAGGCGCTGGCGCGGAGGTCGGAGGCTAGGACGGCGGCGGCGCTAAGCTGGGTTTTGCCGCGGACTACGGCGCGATGGCCCTCGATTTTTATATTGGCGCCCATGCGGACCAGTTCCTGGGCGTGCATAAAACGGTTCTCAAAAATGTTTTCGGTGATGATGGAGGTGCCCTCGGCTTGGGTGGCGAGGGCCATGAATTGCGCCTGCATGTCGGTGGGGAAGCCGGGATATTCTTCGGTGGTGAGGTCGGAGGAAATGAAGGGATTGTCTCCCATGACGCGGACGGAATCCGCGGTGGAGCGGGTCTTGACCCCGGCTTCTTTTAGTTTGCTTAGGATGCCGTCGAGGTGAGTGGGATCGCAGGCGGCGATGTTGAGGTCGCCGCCGGTTAGTGCTCCGGCAATTAAGAAGGTGCCGGCTTCGATGCGGTCAGGGATGATGCGATGGCGTGCGCCTTTTAGTTTGGTAAGACCTTTTATGCGGATGGTGGGAGTACCGGCTCCTTGGATCTTGGCTCCCATTTTGTTTAGCAGCGCTGCTAAGTCTGCGACTTCGGGTTCGCGGGCGGCGTTTTGCAGAATGGTTTCGCCCTCGGCTAAAGTGGCGGCCATGAGGAGGTCTTCGGTGCCGGTGACGGTGATTTTGTCGAAGAGGATTTCTGTGCCGCGGAGGCGCGTGGCGGTGGCTTCTACGTAGCCGTGCTCTTGGGTGATTTTTGCGCCTAGGAGTTCGAGGCCTTTGATGTGAAGGTCGATGGGGCGCTGTCCGATGGCGCAGCCGCCGGGGAGGGAGACGCGGGCCCGGCCGCAGCGCGCGACGAGCGGTCCTAGGACTAGGGTGGAGGCGCGCATAGTTTTTACTAATTCGTAGGAGGCTTCCGGGGTAGCCAAGTTTTTGCAGTGAATGGTGGTGCGGTGGTGGGCGCGTCCGTAGCCGAGTTCGACCTCGGCGCCCATGGCGGTCAGGAGGTTGCGCGTGGTTTGGATGTCGCGGACTTGCGGAATGTTTTCCAAGATGACTGGCTCGTCGGTTAGAAGAGCGGCGGCCATGCAGGGGAGGGCGGCGTTTTTTGCGCCGCTGACGCGGACGGTGCCGAGGAGAGGTTCGCCGCCGCGGATTACGAATTTATCCATTGGGAGTCCTGAGCTTTATTTTAGTGGGGAATTGGAGTGGAGCTGGGTAATCGGGAGGGCACTGGCTCTTGTTTCTCCGAAAAAAGGTCGGGAGGTGGTGTCGGGCTGTACTTAAAAGCCGGAATGGTCTTGGCCTGCTATCAAGAGTGTCCGGTCAATTGGTGCAAAAACGATTGTACTCATTGGCCGGAACCGGAGAAGCTCGCTTCTTCCGCTTCGCAACGCGAAGTGTCGCTTGCACTCGCGTCCGCGGTTTATTCTCGCCAGGTTCACATAGCCGCTGTCGAATTGCAGTGATGCTGAGATTGACCTGATCTGGAATCAACAGGTTAGGTGGATTTTGTTGCAGGGCTATTGAGACTGGGTGAGCGGAGTTCTTGAGACGATTCAGCATTTTGTGCAGAGTTATTGAGACCGTTTTCCATTATGGCGAAAACCGGTCCGAAAAGCCGCTCGATGTTCCCAGCGGCATAGACCTCATCGATGCTCCCCAGACCGAATTCATTCAGAAATTCTTCTGTCGTCCGCCAGCACCTGCTTTTGCGCACTTCTTCGCGCTGCCAGACCGAAGCGATCAATTTGCGCTTCTGCAGGGTCTCCAGTGTTGCCAGGCTGGTCACACCCCGTACGGCATTGACCTGCTCCGTGGTAGCGGCTGCTTCAGAGCGATGATCGCTAGAGTTTCCCGAGCCTGCACCGACAAGGGCTTCGTCCGATACCCTTCGTCTAGAGCAAGGATTGCGCTGGCATGCTCCGGCTTGGTTTCAAGCCTCCACCGCCCAGAGAGGTTCCTCAACTGTAATCCACGCGTGGATGAGCTTAGTCGGTTCAGTTCTACCAGTAAACTCTCCACTTCCAAGGGGTTTAACCGAGTGCGCGGATTTCTGTCAGCAATCGAGAGCCCTCGTGACAGCCTTCCGCCCACCGACGTTGCAGGTGAGCTGCAAAGAATCTTGGCGAGGTTGGTTTTGGCTCCATCTCGTTTCTCGTGGGTAGTTGCGTGCAGCGGATCCACTTGTCGACGCGTCGGCGTCCGACTCCCGTCTCGCGCACAATGGCACTGGCGGTCCGGCCGCTTAAATGCAGGGCTCGGATCCGCGCAAACAGCTTTTTCTTGGCCCGCCACCGCTCCGCAACCAGCTGCCTCTTGTGGGTTTGCACTTCTGGATTTGCACGGGAATGGGAATCGGGCACCGGCACGGTCTTCGTGGCACTCGGGTCTTGCTCCACCGGCGGTAATGCCAGCCGTCGACGTTGTCGACCGAGTTCTTTTTCTACCGCCTCTAGCAGATTCAGCAACAGATGAAACCGGTCGGCAACCTGTCGCGCCTGCGGGGCGCCGCGTTGGGCTCCGCTCGCATGGAGTCCGAACCGGTCGCGGGTGATGACCTCCACTTCCGATGTTGCTTCAACACTCCGCTAACTGCTCCGCGGAGCGCTGCGGCAACAGGTCCGCTACGGTTCTCCGTTCCAAGTCGACCAGGATCGTGCCGTAGCTCTGTCCCTTCTTCCACGCCCAGTCATCGACGCAGGGGGTGCTCCCCGTGCACCCCCACCCTGGCCCTGCGCTTAATCCTACGTAGAATGGTGTCGTCGCTGACCGACATTGCCAAGCGCTTCATGAGAAACTCTGCCGCGCGTCTGCCCGTACGGTGGCCCACCAGGAGCAGGATTTCCTCCACCCGAGTCGTCCGCCGGCCCCAGGGCGCCACCACTTCGCCGAGTCGCTCACGGAAGATGGCTTGTTCACATTCTCTGTTGCGACATCGCCATCGACTCAATCGCAATTGCAGCGCCACCCGCTTGCCTTGAACGGGAAGATCTTGCAGTTGCCTCCAGTAACGACTGTGGCGAGCGGTCGACGGCGTTCCGCACGAAGGGCACTCCGAACGGGTGCGGCCCTCGGCACAGACGAGCCATAGCTATAGCTAGACGCGAACGAACTGGCGGGAAAAACCCGGCATTATCTCTCCAAAGATGAAATGAAGGCCGTGATGGCGCGACGGGACAAGATCGTGGCGAAGTTCCAGAAGATCATCTCCGGAAAGGGAGAGAGGGAAGTATTGTACTGACTGGCAGCTCAAAGTCGCTTCATGAAGTCGCCATCAGGATGCGGCTTGCTCTTTTAGTGATGTAGGTCTATTGTTTTCTGCCAGAGCGCACATTTTCGGCAGAGGAGGGTTTCCATGGTAAAGAAGGTACTCAGGCTGCTGTTCGTGTTCGTACTTGTTTTCCCGACGTCGGCACTGTTTGTGCAGTCGGCTCCCGCCCAGGATCAGATGGCAAAGAAGGATAAGTGGGAGGGCAATGTCGTGACGACCGACCCGAATAAATCCCTGTTGTCCGTTCGCAAGGTGGATTCGAACGATCAGAGGTTCGTCTCTTACGACAGCTCGACCAGATGGGTCAGTCAGGCGCACGCGAGCAAGACGGTCAACGACATCGATGCGAGCCAGGTTAAAGAAGGTGATCGAGTGATCTGCACGGGCACTTGGGGCAAGGATGACGTGCTCCACGCCACGCTGATCTCCAAGCGGCTCTCCCATTAGACGAAGGTCGTCTTGCGTCGGAGGCCGAAGGGCTGGGATCGCGCACGGGGCTGTTTTCACCGGCTCGAACGTTTAACTGGAAACGAGTGACGTTCGGATCGGAGGTAGGGTGGCTCGGGACAAAGACGCTTGATTTGTTCGTTACCACTTGGGCAACCACATTGGGCCGCGTTTCTTTCTTCTGGCCCAACGTGCGCCCCGCGTCCGGTCTGGCACACTCCCGCGCGCCCCCACACCCCACTGCGCCCGAGCCGGTCGCCCGCTCCCGCCCGGCCCGTGTTTACTCATTCATTACTATGGAGGACGGACTTTTTTCTCCTACTATCCCCGCATTTTGGCATTTTGGGACCTAATATTGACTTGTTCAGCTGCACCGCCTAACATGCGCACGCCATAAAGGGGTGTTGATCTGAGGTCAAGGCTTGGCTATAGAAGGAGAAAAAAATGGTCCACCCTCCAGCCAGTGTTTCTCCCTACCGCGCTGGAATTTCCATCCTCCTGTTCTTGTTCTTGGTGTTCGTCGGCCTAGCATCGGCGGGACCGGCTAAACTTCCAACGGAGCATACGGAAGCCGTGGTGGCCATCGGCGACGTTCACGGCGACTTTGACGACTTTGTCGCCATCCTCCAGCGGGTCGGACTGATCGATGCGCAGCAGCACTGGACCGGTGGTAAAGCTACTCTCGTTCAGGTGGGGGACCTTTTGGATCGAGGCCCGAAGCCGCGCGAGGCGATGGATCTGCTGATGTCTCTGGAGAAGGAAGCGCCACAGGCAGGTGGACGGGTGGTCAGCCTGCTGGGCAACCACGAGGTGATGAATATCATGGGAGACCTTCGCTATGTCGCGGCCGTGAACTACGCTAGTTTCGCAGAAGCTAATTCCGAGGAGCGCCAGAGGTCTGCCTATCAGGCGTACATGAAATGGCGCGGTAGTCACGCGGCGCTCTTGGCCGAACTTCCCCAGCCCATGGAGCTAACCGAAGCAGAGTGGATGGCGCGGCATCCGGCAGGCTTCATCGAGCAGCGTGAGGCCTTCGGTCCGAACGGGAGCTATGGCAAGTGGCTGCGTGGGCACTATGCCCTGGCCGATATTGGCGGAGTGATTTTCTTGCACGGCGGAATCCATCCTGACCTGGCCAAGATGAAACTCGATGCGATCAATGCTCAAATCCGCGACGAGATCAAGACATTCGATGCCACCAAACAATACTTGCAGGACGAGAAGATAATTCTCCCGTTTTTTAACCTTCAGGAGATTACCGCCGTCGTCCAGGCGGAACTCGCGGCTGAGCGCAAGTCGCGGATGCCGTCGGACCAGCAACGCCAAGCCGGGCTCATACAATTCCTGGGGTATGGAGAGTGGCTCAGCGTGAAGGTTGATGGTCCACTGTGGTTTCGCGGTTACGACCAGTGGAGCGAAGAAGAGGGTACAGCGCATATGGGCAAGCTCCTAGAAGCCTTCAAGGCAACACACATTGTGGTAGGGCACACAGTTCAGAAAGGTGGGCGCATCCGGCCCCGTTTTGGAGATAGGGTATTCCTGATCGACACCGGCATGCTCAGCAGCTACTTCCCTGGGGGCCAGGCATCAGCCATGGAAATCTGCGGTGATGCAAAATTCACGGCTCAGTACATGGACCACCAAGTAGTGCTTCTCGACTCCGCTGTGTCCTCGCCCGAAAAAGCGGATTCTGTTTTGCCGGCCAACGGTGGTATCTGCCGGGCGACAGCGACCGCACCGCAATAGAAGCGGTTACAAAAATGCGGGTTCTGCGCATGAAAAGGTGGATTGAACGCGCACTGAACATCCACACCGGTGATCTGTGGCGAGGCACCCTGCTTTGCGCTTGTTTGTTCCTGGTCATCAGCAGCTACGTAATCGGCAAAGTGGCGGGCGCAGCCCTGTTTCTGTCGCGCTTCCAGGCGAAGCAGCTTGCCTACGCTGATATTTCCAGTTCGGTACTGGTGGCTCTGGTGGTAGCGGGCTACGTGCTGGTCGCGCGGCGAGTCCCTTTGCAAGGCCTGCTGAGCGGCAGCATGATATTTTTCGCCAGCAATTGCGCGTTGTTATGGAGCCTCGCCCACTACCATCTGACCTGGATTTACCCGGTGGTCTACATCTGGGCGAAAGTCTTCGGAGTTCTGGCGCCCACCCAGATCTGGACCCTGGCGAACTACGTCCTCACGACGCGGGAAGCCAAGCGGGTCTTTGGGATGGTGGGTGGAGGCGCCATTGCGGGTGGGATCTTTGCCGGCTATTTCTGCAAAGCTGTCGCCAAGACGTTCGGCACGGAAAGTCTGCTGCTGGGCATGTCGCTGTTCCTCTTAATCTGTGCTGGGCTGATTGTCCTTATCTGGCGCAGCGAGCAAGTCGCCGTCGGCGGAGCGCATGGAATGACAGATGGATCCACCGAATCTCGCTCGCGGAACCTTTTCGCGAGCATGCAACTGGTGTTCTCTTCGTCATACTTAAGGGCTATCGCCGCCGTGATCTGCATTTCATCTCTTGTGACCACGTTGATAGGCTGGCAGTTCCTGGCCATAGCGCAGGAGGTTCTGGTCAAAAAAGATGCACTGGCGGCTTTTCTTGGTGACTTCAACTTTTACGCCGGCATGCTTGCGCTGTTGATCCAGTTGCTGTTCACTTCCAGGTTCCTGCGCAGGTTTGGCATGGGTGCGTCGCTGTTCGTGCTGCCCGTTACGGTGTTCCTGGGCTCGGCAGGCCTGCTGGTTCTTGGCACGCTGGGCGCGGCAATCGCGCTGAAGGGCTGCGACTATTCACTGCGCTATTCCATCGACAAGTCCACCACCGAATTGCTTTATCTCCCGCTCCCGGTTCGCATCAAGTTACAGGTCAAATGGTTCATCGACACCGTAATTTGGAGGTTGGGGGACGGCCTGGCCGGGTTGACCGTTCTGATTTTTGCCACCTCCCTACACCTGCCGGCACGCCAAATCAGTTCGATCGCGCTGCTGTTCGTCAGCGGTTGGCTGGCGGCGGTTGCAGTCGCGCAGCGACAATACGTCGCTACCCTGAAGGAAAGCATTACCCAACAACGAGTGGACGTGGAGCAAGCCTCCACGTCCGTACTGGACCGTTCGACCGCCGAGCTGCTGGCCACCAAGCTTTCGGCATCAGATCCCAACGAGATCCTTTATGCCCTCAGCCTCTTCGAGGTGGAACGGCAAAGGGCCGCACACCCCGTAATCCGGAGTCTGTTGAGCCATCCCTCTGCGCAGGTCCGCAAGAAGGCAGTCACTATTCTGTCCGAATCGGGCGACAAGACGGCGCGACCGGACATCGAACCGTTGCTAAGAGATACTGATCTCAACGTGCGCACCGAAGCTTTGCTTTACCTTACGCACAATGCGCATGTTGACCCGCTGGAGCTGATTGAAGAAGTGGGAGAGTTCGCCGATTTCTCCGTGCGCTCAGCTGTCGTGGCATTTCTGGCACGACCCGGCCAAGCCCAGAACCTTGAGGCCGCGCAGCAGATTCTAACCAGTATGGTCGGCGAACCCGGGGAGCGGCACAGGGTGGAGGCGACCCGCTTGCTAGGCGAGCTGCCAGACTGCTTTGATCCGCTGCTCTCGAACCTGCTCGCCGATCCTAACCCGGTGATCGCGCGGGAAGCCATCCATTCTGCGGGAAAGCTGCGCAAGCGGCGGCTGGTGCCTGACCTTCTGGACCGGCTGGCGCATCACGAGCTACGTGCCGAAGCTGCCGAGGCCCTGGGGGAGTTCGGGGACACGATCGTCGGAGCGTTGCGCGACCATCTCGGTGACTCCTCGGTAGCGTTCGAGGTGCGGCGAGAAATCCCAAGCATCATGGTGAAGATTGGGACACCGGCGGCAGCCCATGTGCTGATGGAGAACCTCCTGGAAAGCGACACCACTTTGCGCTTCCGCACTGTCAGCGCGCTGAACAAACTCCAACGCCTTCACCCCGAGATCGAAACCGACACCCAGATGTTAGAGACGGTGTTGGCCGCCGAAATTATCGGGCACTACCGGTCGTACCAGATTCTCGACAAACTGGGAACCGTCGAAAGTGGCGAAGATCCCGTAGCGCACGCATTGACGGAGTCCATGCAACAAGAATTGGAGCGCATCTTTCGTCTGCTGGGCTTGCTGTATCCCCATCTTGCTGTTCACAGTGCCTACTTGGGTCTGCAATCCAAGAACGTATCTGTTTACGACAATGCGCTGGAATTCCTCGATAACATCTTAAAGCCTCAGTTACGCGAAATGCTGGTGCCACTGCTGGATGGCAAGATCACGGTTCCTGAACGTGCTCTCCTGGCACAACGGCTGGTGCACGCCAAGATCGAAAACCAGGAACAGGCAGTGGCGGCACTCGTCAACAGTGACAATCCCTGGCTGCGGTCTTGCGGCGCGTATGCCATCGGAACGTTCGGGATGAGATCTTTAGAAGGTGAATTGAATCGATGTCTGAATGATACGGACCCGCTGCTGCGAGAAACCGCCAGAGCGGCCAAACTGCGCCTGGAGGCGCTGGTTACAAAGGCCTGAAAGTCAAAAGCGTGAAGCGAGTCATTTTAGATGCGAGGATGGTGCACGTCGTGAAGACTTTAGGTTGCATAATCGTGGCTAATCAGGGTAGATTGTGGGCGTAATTCGAGGGAGGGTGCTCCGATGTACATAGCTCATCAGCAGTGGCGGAGGCTCACTATTGCCGCGGTGGTCTGTTTGATCTGCCCGCATGTTGTCAGGGCTGCAGACGAGACTACTCTTACCAAGGAACAGATTAAGCGGTTCCTTCTCACGGCCAAGGTGGTGCACAGTCAGCAGGCCAAGAAAGGCATCACTCACACCTCTCGGCTGACGCTCTCCGACGGCACTATTACCCACGACGCCTCTTTCCAACCTGTTGATGAACACAAAGACAAGATGAAGCACGAAAACGGACAGGTAGAATTCAATTTCGTGGACTCCTACAAGTACAATATCGCTGCCTATGCGCTGGCTGAGTTGCTTGGCATAGACGACATGCTGCCGGTGTATGTCGAACGCGAATGGGGGGGTAATGTGGGCTCGCTGAGTTGGTGGTTGCCGGTGAAGATGGATGAGGCCGAGCGCTTCGCAAAGAAGATTGAGGCTCCTGATCCCGACAAGTGGAACAAACAGATGTACCGCATCCGCGTTTTCGATGAGCTTGTCTACGATACCGATCCCAACCTCACCAACGTGCTCATCGGCGAAGACTGGACCATCTGGCGCATCGATTTCAGCCGCGCCTTCCGCACGAACAAGGACCTGCGCGGGCCGAAAAATCTGGTGAAATGCGACCGCCAGTTGTTCGAGAAACTGAAGGCGCTAGACGCGAACGAGCTGGCGGGAAACACCAAGCTTTATCTCTCCAAAGATGAAGTGAAGGCCGTGATGGCGCGACGGGACAAGATCGTGGCGCAGTTCCAGAAGATGATCTCGGAAAAGGGGGAGAGCGAAGTGTTGTATTGACAGGCGGCTCGAAGTAACTTTATCGAAATAGGGAAGGTCGCCAGCAGTACCCTCCCAAAATCGTCTTACACTGTACGCCCAAGGTACGCGTGGAGACAACTCCAATCGTTTCGCCGGGTGCGGAGGTCAGGAAGGCGCCGGTTTGCGGCAAATTTTCTTTACTATTACCTGGCGCAGGACTACGCTCTCGAATTGGAATCCATCGTAGTCGGTCAAGGATCAACAACTTTTCCAGCATCGAGGATGCCATGAAGGTTCCGGTAACTTTGCTTTCTTTAGCACTTGCGGGAGCGGTATTTGCTGCCATACCCGTGGGCGCCAACCTGGCTGCGGGCGCACAGAACGAAATGCAGGGCGCGAAAAAAGAGACGAAATGGCAGGGTCACGTCGTCAGGATTGATAAAGACCACTCGATGATGGACATCCATGGCGGCTCCGCCCCGTCGGAGGACCCCAGGAAGGTCGCTTGGGACAGTTCGACCGAGTGGACGAAGCTGGGAAAGCCCGGCCAGCAGGACGATGTCAAGGAAGGATCGTTCGTGATCCTGCTGGGCCATGTGGATGATAAGGGCGTGCTGCACGCGACGCGCATCGATCTGCGGCTCCCACGATAACCCTTTCGAGATTTCACGCCCCCCGCGGCCCTGCTTGCGGCGCAGAGGCGTTTGAGAGCAGGCAAAGTTGTGGGGTGATCATGCTGAGGCCGGGTCCATTTTGAGCAACAGACCATTTGTTGTTCGGATTTCGTAACAAAACCTGAGTCAAAATCGAACCAATAATCGACGGGGACTCACACTTCAGTATGCAGAGTAGAAGCCAAAACGAGTTGTCTGCCACAAAAACGATTCTCTGGAAATCATTTCGGAAGCAGACGCGCCAAAGGGTGCCACGGCCAGAACCACACTGCAAGGATAGTTATGAGGATCCAAAACCAGTACCACTGTGTGCGTACTTGTTTGTCTTGCATAAAGAAAGAATACTGGCTGTTGCCTGTCAGTACAAGCCATGATGTGATGACATCATACCATGGGCTTCCCGCAACAATTCCCAGATGCCACCTATCGATGCCCTGGACGACTGTTTGTTCATCACCTTCATCGTACCGTCATATCCTGCCGTCTTCCTTGTGAGTAACCAAAACAAGTCATCGACCATCTGCAAGAAATATTTTGGGCCATTCGATGCGGAGATGCATGCGGTGCTCATCATTCAAATGGCCCGCGGCGAACACAATAATACCGTCTCGGTTGGCAGCATCTACGGCATGGCCAAGTGCTTTGGCCCCAGGGATTGCCATGTATCGTTAGAGGGGCACACGCTGAATGTTCTGATGTGTGACTCGAATGGCGAGGCGATCTTCGGCAAGGAGCTGTTCAAAGAGTTTGAATATGTAGTAGCCACAACAGGGCTGATGGGCGTCACATTGGAGTGAATAACCACCTTCGAGGCTATTGAGGGCTGGAATATTCTTCTCCCAAAGGGAGCTTGCTTCTTCAGAACCTAGTTCTCAACATTGTTACTCGCTTGAGAGGACTTACGAGGATGCAATCGTGCTCCAAGTGCAGCGCATCAGCGATACCGCCGCCGTTCAAATCGTCGCCGGTTCCACCCGTTCCTTCATAAGGACCTATGCGCTGGGCGGCCGACGCCTCGTCGAACGATTTCGATAACGTGTAATTAAATTGTCCTTGCAGG
>Ga0302324_100022996_pt1 | contig 12086 bp, 18 predicted proteins | sample Palsa_T0_1_FD_201949 | JGI IMG/M metagenome (GOLD analysis project Ga0302324, IMG submission 201949) | Peat permafrost microbial communities from Stordalen Mire near Abisko, Sweden - Palsa_T0_1 | ecosystem: Environmental > Terrestrial > Soil > Palsa > Peat permafrost | place: Sweden: Abisko...
CGGATGCGGGCGAGCATCGGCGCATTGTCGCCGCGCGGTGACTGCAACTCCTCCCGCGAAGAGCGCCGCATGCCTGCGAATTCAGAACCCGTTGCGCACCTCGGTGACGTGCCCAAAGGGATGACCCGCCGCATCGAAGTTGACGGCGAGGCCGTTTTGCTGTGCAACGTCGACGGCGCGATCTATGCGATCGAAGACCGGTGCACGCACGACGGCGGCGAGCTCGACCAGGGGCACCTCGAGGAATGCCTGATCATGTGTCCGCGCCACGGCGCCTTCTTCGACGTGCGAACTGGGGCGGCGGTCACACTCCCCGCCATCTTGCCCGTCCGAACGTATCCCGTGAGAATCGAAGGGGACCAAATCTTCGTCGAAGGGTGAATGCGGCCCGAAGCAAGCGTCACGTTTGGCGGATTCCCGGGGGCTTGGGATCGGCTAACCTATTGGTAGATTATGGCTAGATTGCTGATGTGCCCGCCGACGAACTACGAAGTCGCGTACGACATCAATCCGTGGATGACCAGCCACGTCGGATCTGCGACGCCCGACGCGCACCGCCAATGGGAGCGCCTCGTCGAGACGCTGCAGTGCGCCGGTGCGAGCGAAATCGTTTTGGCCGAATCTCACCCCGGCGTCCCCGACATGGTCTTCACTGCGAACGCGGCGCTGATCAGCGGGCAGCTGGCCATCATGAGCAGCTTTCGCTATCCGCAGCGCCGTAACGAACAGCGCGCGTATCGCCAAGCGCTCGCGCAGCACGGCTTCGCCACGACGTATCTGCAGCAGACGTTCTTCGAAGGCGCGGGCGACGCGTTGTTCGATCGCGTTCGTCCGCTCTTGTACGCTGCGTACGGCTGGCGCACCGAACGCGCCGCGACCACGCAGCTTGCAGAAACGCTCGCGGTGCGCACGCTTCCGCTGCTGCTCGTCGACGAGCGCTTCTACCATCTCGACACGTGCTTGTGCCCGCTCGCAAGCGGTCACGTGATGGCGTTCATGGATGCGTTTTCTCCGCACGCTCAGCGCCAGCTGCGACGCAGCATCGAACCCGAGTACCTGATCGAAGTCTCGGTCGGCGACGCCCTCAACTTCGCATGCAACGCGGTCGAACTGGGCGACAGCATCGTCCTCCATAGCGCGAGCCCGAAACTGCGCGACCGGCTCAACGCGGCCGGCTACCGGGTCTTCGCGACCCAGCTCGACGAGTTCCACAAGGCCGGCGGGTCTGCCAAGTGCCTCACGCTCAAACTCGACGACGGGCCCTCCTGCGCCGAGGTCGCCGCCTAGCCGCCCCTCGCAGCCGTCAGGTCCGGAAGGCGATTTTGGGCGTAGAAGCCCCCAAAATCGTTTGACAGCCATTTGGGGCTCTGATAGACTACCGCAGTTATGTACGCAATCATCGAGGCGGACGGCAAGCAGTACCGCGTTAGTGAAGGCGATACGATCCGTTGCGACGCCATCGATCGAGAGGTCGGCTCCAGCATCGCCTTCGATCGGGTCGTTCTCGCCAGCGCCGGCGGCTCGGCCGTGACGGTCGGACGCCCCCTCATCGAGGGTGCGAGCGTCAGCGGCACGGTCGTGCGCCAAGCCAAAGACAAAAAGATTCTGGTCTTCAAGTACAAGCCCAAAAAGCGCGTGCGCAAACTGGTCGGCCATCGCCAGCGGTTTGCCGAAGTGCGGATCGACAAGATCGCGCTTCCGTAGCCTTGGTTGAGGTTCGCTTTCGGGAAGACAGCCGGCACCGGCTGTCTTCGTTTTTGGCGACCGGCCACGCCGGTTGGGACGACGAGGGCGAGGACATCGTCTGCGCCGCGGTCTCGGCGATCCTACAGAGCGCTCTCCTCGGTTTGACTGAAGTCGCGCGCGTTGACGTAACCGCGGAAACCCGCAAGGGGCGAATGGACGTACGTTGGGCGGAAACGGCGCGCGACGATCCCGCCGCGCGAGCGATCGTCGAAACTGCCGCGCTCTCCGTGGAGTACATCGCCCGGCAGCACCCTGAAAATGTTGTCGCAATTCGCGAACGCGACGACGGGTAAAGCGTCACCACTTCACCGAAGAGGGCCAGACCATGAGCGACACTTTCAAGCCGATCTCCGACGATGTTCTGAACCCCTCGTTCCCGAGCGCCGACAATTATCTGAACGACGACTCGGGCAGCGAGGCCGGTCGCACGCTCCTCGCCGCCGTCGTCGGTGGGGTCGTTTCCGCCGCGGGCTACCTCGTCTACACGCGCCTCCCCGACGACCAAAAAGAGAAGCTGCACGGCCACGTCCGCCAGCTGGTCGAGAGCCGCGTCAACGAGCTTCGCGGCCGCTTCAACATTTAGTAGCCGCTCTCAAAACGCCGGGGTCCCTCTGCCAGCCTAGACCTCGTACGAGTCGGTTGCAGCCTGCCCTGAGCTTGTCGAAGGGGCCTTCGCGGGCGGCTCGACAACTGGGGCGCCTGCCGGGCTAGGCGGCTCGACGATGTGATCGGGAACACGCTCGCCTTCGTCGGCGGCGCGTTCCATTTCCCGGATAAAGGCCTGCGAAGTGTTCTGCACTTCTCGCACGACCTGGCCGGCGCGCTTGGCGACCTTGGGAAGCTGATCGGGACCGAAAAACAGCAGCGCCGCGGCCCCAATGATCAACATGTCAGCGGGAGAAAGCAAAGGGTTTCTCCTCCCATCCGTGCAACGATTCGCGTCCGAGTTTTTGCACGCTCGAGCTTATGCTGAGGGGACGGGATCCGACCGCTTGAAGATCATCTACACGCGCGGAAACCGCACCGAGACGCTGGCGTCGATTTCGACGCTGCGCAAGATACTGGGACGCTTCGTGCGTCATCGTGTGTTTTACGAGGTCTCCTCTCGCAATAAGCGCGGCCATGAATTCTTTTCCACGAAGAACACGTTCGTCGTCGGATCGATCGAAGTCGTCAATCGCGACTACCTGACGATCACGATCTTCGACGCGAACAATTCCACCCACAGCATCGAAATCCTCAACCCGTCGGCGCTGCGCATTTACGACGAGACGATGGGCAAAGGTTTTGCGGTTTCGTTTTTGAGCGCATCGCCGGGCGATGTGGAATCGCGCTGCTACTTGCGCGACGAAGGCGACGAAAGCGACGGAATCGTCGATCGTTGCGAGCTCGAGAAGATCACGCTTCCACAGCTGTTCGAATACCTCGAAGAGATTACGCACGTGGGCGGCGCAGTCGGCCCGCGATGCGATCCGCCGACCGCAACGCTTTAACCGACTCCGAGCGGCGACCCAAGCGGCGCAGCGCAATCCCGAGATTGCGATATGCGGCGGGATACGCTTCGTCCGCACGGATCGCAGCCTCGTAGTAATCGATCGCGTCGTGCGGATGACCGTCCTCGAGCAGCATGTTTCCAAGGTTCACGAGTGCGGCAGCGCATTGTTCGTGGCAACCGAGCGCCGCGCAGAACGCTTCGAGCGCGTCGCCGCGCCGCCCGAGCGCGACGAGCGCGACGCCGCGTTTGTTGTGCGTGGCCGCGAGCTGCGGCGCGTCGCCGCCCTCGGCGAGCGCGCACTCAAACTCCCGAACGGCCGCCGCGTGGTCGCCCTCCGCGAGCGCGACGACGCCGCGCTCGAACGGGGTCTTCGGCCCCGGCCCACGCCGAAACGCGGCAAACACGGAGCGCACGTCGAACATCGCAACAGGTGTTACACGTCGACGTGGTCACGCTCTTCCCGGAGATCTTTGCTCCCGCGATCGGCCTCTCGATTCTCGGCCGGGCGCAAGAGCGCGGCGTGGTTCGCATTGCGCTCCACCATCTGCTCGAGGCCCTGGAACCGGGTGAACGGGCCGACGACCGCCCCTTCGGGGGCGGACCCGGCATGGTGCTGCGGCTCGGACCTATCGCCCGGACGCTCGACGCGATTCTCGCCGCCGCGCCAGAAGGCGAGCGGCGAGCGGTCGTCGTCACCAGCGCATCCGGCCGCCCGTTCCGGCAGCAAGACGCGGGCCGCCTTGCGGAACTGGACCGGTTGATTCTGATCTGCGGCCGCTACGAGGGGATCGACGAGCGGCTCGCCGTGCTCTACGGTGCGGAGGAGGTTTCGCTCGGTCCGTTCGTGCTTTCCGGGGGGGAGATCGCCGCGCTCGCCTACCTCGATGCCACGGTCCGCCTGCTCGACGGCGCGATCAACCCGGAGTCGCTCGAATCCGAATCTCACGGCCCCGAGGGCACCCTGGACGCGCCGGTTTACACGAGGCCCGTCAGCTTCCGCGGACTCGAGGTCCCGGAGGTGCTGCTCTCGGGCGACCACGCGCGGATCGCCGAGTGGCGGCGCGGAGAATCCCGCCGCCGGGCAGCCGAACGCCGCTCCGAGGAGTAGTTCCGGGCCGAAACCGATGTGGGCCGACGTTAGTAGCAGCGGAAGCTGCCCGAAAGCGACGGTAGCGCGTTGAACTCACGCCCTCCCGCGTGGTATCATTCGGAGGTTGTCCTATCGGCCCGGGCGCAGCTCGCCCGTGCCCGCCGCAACCCATGGGCCCGCGAGTGCGGGCCCGGGGGGATCGGGGGGCTTCGCCGCCCCGATTTTCAAAGGAAGCCCATGAACGTCATCGATCTGATCGAAAAAGAGCAGCTCAAGGCCGAGGTGCCGGACTTTCGTCCGGGCGACACCGTGAAGGTCTATTCGAAGGTCGTCGAAGGCGGCAAAGAGCGCACCCAGATGTTCGAGGGCGTCGTCACCGTACGGCGCGGCGGAGCGATCGGCGAGACGGTTACCGTCCGTCGCATTTCGCACGGCGTCGGCGTCGAGAAGTCGTTCCTACTCCACAGCCCGCGCGTCGAGAAGATCGAAGTGAGCAAGCGCGGCATCGTCCGCCGCAGCCGCCTCTACTATCTGTCGGATAAGGTCGGTAAGGCCGCGCGCATCAAAGAGAGAAAGACCCCGCGCTAGAGCCGCCGTTTCTTGACCCCACTCGAACTCTTTGGACTGATTTGCGTGCTCGCCATCGTGCGGCTTGCAATGTCTTTCCGTCCCGTCGCTGCCGGCGGAAATGCAGCGATCGCGAGCGGGCCGGATGCCGGCACGGCGACCGCAACGACGCCCGCAGGCTCGCCGACCTTCTCGATGGTCGTCAAGGAATATCTCGACGCGTTCATCGTGGCTGGTCTCGTCGCGCTGCTGCTGATCACGTTCGTCGTGCGGACCTTCTTCATTCCGTCGGGCTCGATGGAGCCGACGTTGCAAATCCACGACGTGCTCCTCGTCAACGAGTTTGAGTACCGCTTCAGCAAGCCGCACGACGGAGACATCGTCGTCTTTCCGCCGCCGATTCCGACGACGAACGACTTCATCAAGCGCCTCATCGGCAGCCCCGGTGAGACGTTCCGCATCCACGAAGGCATCGTGTATCGCGACGGCAAGCCGCTCTTCGAGCCGTACACCGCGCAGAAGCCGGCCTACGAACTCGAGATCAAGAACTACAACATCTACGTCGACGGAACGCCGATGGACCCGACCGAGTCGAACGTTCCGCCGAAATCACAATGGACGTCGCCCGACACGATTCCGCCCGGCTGCTACTTCATGATGGGCGACAACCGTAACAACTCGGAAGACTCACACATCTGGGGCTTCGCGCAGTTGAACGGCGCCTTTGCGACCGGCCCCGAAGCCGGACACAAAGCGGGTTTCACGGGCCACGCGTTCCTGTTGTTCTGGCCACCCGGCCGTATCGGAATACTCCACTAGCCGCTGACGACACTCCATTTACGCGGGAGGCATGTTGCCGGCCGCGAACGTTGAGTAGCGTGCTGTCGCCAGTGCGCCTGAGATCGGCGGCGAATCTCGCGTGGCAACTCGCCTTGCTGGTCATCATCGTCTTCGCAGCGCTTGGGTTGCGGCCGGGACAGATAAGCGGCTTCTCTATGGAGCCGCGCATCGATTCGGATGAATATGTACTTATCAACGCGCTTGCATACTGGGTCGGACTGCCGCAGCGCGGCGACATCATCGCGTTCCGGCACGAACGCTCCGCGCCGTCGGTGTATGTGAAGCGCGTGATCGGCTTGCCCGGCGATCGCGTTGCGATCGATCGCGGCGTCGTCTCGGTGAACGGCGCGGCGCTCGAAGAACCGTACGTTCGCTTCAACGACAAACGCAGCTTCGGCAACCTCGTGGTCCCGCCGAATTCGTACTACGTGCTGGGCGACAATCGCGCAAACAGCGACGACTCGCGGATCTGGGGATTCGTCGCATCGAGCGACCTGATCGGGCGCGCCGTCTTTGCCGTCTGGCCGCCGTCGCACTTCGGAGCGCTGCGTTGAGCCGCGCGCTCGCCGATGAGGCGACGATCCAGTGGTATCCCGGCCACATGGTCCGGCAGATGCGGCGCATCGTCGAAGACTTGCGCGCGATCGACATCGTCGTCGAGGTCGCAGACGCACGCGTACCCCTTGCCGGAACTAATCCAACCCTCGCACGCATCGCCGGCAAACGGCCGCGGCTGCTCGTCCTCTCTCGCGCGCAGCTTGCCGATCCGGCAATGACTGACGAGTGGCTTGCGTACTATCGCGAGCGCGAACGGCCGGTAATCGCCGTCGACGCGAAAGATCGCAACGGCAGCGCGCGGTTGCGCGCGGTCGTCGAGGAAATGGCGCGCGGACGGCGCAGCGCGCGCGTCATCGTGCTTGGCATTCCCAATGCCGGAAAATCGACGGCGATCAATGCGCTCGTCGGACGCAAAGTCGCCCGCGCGGAAGACCGCGCCGGCATCACGCGGGCGCGGCAATGGTTCCGCGTCGGCGGCTCGCTCGAAATCATGGATACCGCCGGCATCCTCGTACCCAAGATCGAGTCGGCGGAATCGCAATGGAAACTTGCGGTCGTCGGCGCCGTCCCGCGTGCCCGATTCGACTCCGAAGACGTGGTCGCGCGCTTTCATCGCTGGCGGGTCGCAACCGATCCCGAGACCACCGTTCCAGATTTGGTAACGTTTGCGCAATCGCGTGGCTTCGTTCGGCACGGTACGATGGCCGATACGCACAACGCTTCGTGGGCGTATCTCAAGGAACTCGGTGACGGAAAGTTTGGCCGCATGACCTTCGAGGAGCCCAAAGACCCGTGAGCATCCAAGACGGCGCGCATAAACGCCGTCTCGCAAAAGAGCGCGAGCGCCGGCGCCTCGTGCGGCTGCATCGCTACGAGCGCGATGCGTTCGCGCGCGGATTCACCTCGATCGGGGGCATCGACGAGGTAGGACGCGGGCCGCTTGCAGGCCCCGTCGTCGCCGCATGCGTCGTAGCCGCCGGCCCGCTGATGCTCACCGGTCTCGACGATTCCAAAAAAGTGCCCCCCGAACGCCGCGAACGCCTCGCCGTGGAAATCCGCGAGCGCGCGGTTGCCTGGGCGATCGGTGAAGCGTCGGTCGAAGAAATCGAACGCTACAACATCTATTGGGCCTCGATCCTCGCGATGGAGCGCGCGCTCGCGCAACTGACAGCGCTGCCCGCGTATCTCCTCACGGATGCCGTGCGCATCCGGTCGTTTGCGGGCGAACAGCTGCCCGTCATCAAGGGCGATGCGAAGTGCGCGACCGTCGCGGCGGCGTCGATCCTTGCGAAAGTCCACCGCGACGCGCTCTTAGTCGACCTCGACCGGCTGCATCCGGAGTACGGATTCGCCGAACACAAGGGATATGCGACCGCTCGCCACATCGCCGCGCTCGAGGAGCACGGTCCCTGCGTCCACCACCGCAAGCAGTTCTGGCGCGTGCGCGACGCACTAACGCTGTTCGACCTGCCAGGCGAGGCGCCCCCAAGCCCATGACCCCGCGGGCCAAGCTCGGCAGAGCTGGCGAGGATGCGGCGGTCGAGTATTTGCGCTCGGTCGGCTTCGAAATTCTGCGCCGCAACTTGCGCGGGCCAGGCGGCGAAATCGACGTCGTCGCGCGCGAGGGCAACATCGTCGTCTTCATCGAGGTGAAGGCACGCACGACGCGCACGTTCGGGTCGGCTCTGGGCGCGGTCAACGCAAGAAAACGCCGCCGCATCCGAGCCGTCGCTGAAGATTTCTTGCAGTTCTTCGCGCCCGGCGCGAAAGCGCGATTCGACGTGCTCGCGATCGACGGAGCGGCGATCCGCCTGCATCGCGGAGCCTGGGCGTGAGCAACGCTCTCGATCTGATCGGGACGCGCGTCGCGAATCGCTACGACATCCAAGGGTTGCTCGGCTCGGGCGGCATGGCCGACGTCTACCGCGCTTCGGATCGCTTGCTCGAGCGCGACGTGGCGATGAAGGTCCTGCTCGAACGCTCCGAAGCGATTCGCCACCGGTTTCTGCTCGAGGCTCGGTCGCTAGCGCGGCTCAACCACCGAGGGATCGTGGCAATTTACGATGCGGGCGAGTCGTCCGGCATCCCGTATATCGTGATGGAACTGGCGACCGGCCCGACGCTTGCCGAGCTCGTCGCGGACGGCACCACGGTCGGCTTCGCGGTGCGTGCAACGATCGAGCTGCTCGATGCCCTGCAGTACGCGCACGAACGCGACGTCCTGCACCGCGACATCAAGCCGTCCAACATCATCGTGCGGCCGGACGGCAGCGTGAAGATCATGGACTTCGGGCTCTCGCGCAGGATTTCCGACCTGTCGGCGGGGACGCAGGCGGGCGAGATCGCCGGAACAATTTCCTATCTCCCACCCGAACGGTTCCTCGGCAAACCGTCCGACGAACGTGGCGATCTGTACTCACTGGGTATCGTACTGTATGAAATCCTGACCGGAGCGTTGCCGTTCCGCAACGAACGCGAAGATCTCGTTGCCGAAGTCTTTGCACACGTAAACGAGCGCGCGGTCCCACCCTCACACTACAATCCCAGCGTTACCGCGGACTTGGAACGAATCGTTCTGAAATTGATCGAGAAAGATCCGAACTTGCGTTACCAAACCGCCCGCGAACTGCAGGCCGAGCTGCGCGCATACGCGAGCGCCCGCCCGCAAGACGACGCCCTTCGGATCGAACCGCCCCGCAGTGGCAGCTAGCGCCGCGGTCGCGGCCGAAGAGCCGTCGCTTCGTCGCGCCGTCACCCCCTGGGGCTCGTTCTCGTGGGGTTACTCCGATGTCGGGGCCGACATCTTCGTCGGCCTGGGCCTCGTGCTCGGCGCCGCGGCCGGCGCCTCGAATATCGCGTTTTTGTTCGCCGGTCTCGTCTACGTGTGCATCGGCCTCGCGTACACCGAACTCGCGGCGGCCTATCCGGTCGCCGGCGGCGGACAGTATTTCGTCTTTCGCGGGCTCGGCGACATCTTCGGATTCATCGCCGGCTGGGCCGTACTGCTCGACTTTACGATCGACATCGTACTGTTCGCATGGAGCTGCATCGACTACCTGAGCAAGCTGATTCCCATCCTCAGCTTCACGGCGCATCCGTGGGTGCACTTCATCGTCGTGCTGAGCGTCATTGCGGGCCTCGCGGTGCTCAACATCATCGGCGTCCGTGAAAGCTCGGCGTTTAACGAGCTGGTCAGCGGCATGGACATCGTAAGCGAAACCTCGATTCTGTTTTTCGGCTTCCTCTTCGCGTTCCAGCCGCAACTGCTCGTGCATACGATGCAGACCGCCTGGCCGACGCCCTTCAACCTCATGAACGGCGTGTCGCTCGCGATCATCTCATTCGTCGGGCTCGAGTCGATCTCGCAGGCGGCGCAAGAGACGCAGCGGCCGGCCTCCGTGATCCCGCGAACGTCGATCAGCCTGATCCTCACGATCCTGATCTTCGCGCTCGCGTACTCCAACTTGGCGCTCGGCATGCAGCCCTGGCATCCGCTCCCACTCGACGCGCACGGACACGCGCAGCAGCTCTGGCATTATCTCGGCAACGAAGAAAACAACGGCGCCGCAGTCGCGGTGCTCGCGTCCTACGTGCCGTACTTCGGCGCACTTGCGGCGCTCTACGTCCCGGTACTCGGGGCTATCTTGCTCTTGATCTCGAGCAACTCGGGCGTCTTCGGCAGCTCGCGCATCGCGTACGCGATGAGCGGAACGCAGCTCCTCCCAAGCGCCTTCCAGCGCGTTCACAAGAAGTATCGTACTCCGGCCGTTTCGATCTCGGTGTTCTGCGGCGTGGCCATCGTCGAACTCGTCTTCGCCGCGCTTCCGAGTCTGTCGCCCGCAGTGCACGAGATTTACGCACGTCTGTTCCGCGGCGAAGACGGCATCACGTTCCTCGGCGATCTCTACGCCTTCGGCGCAGCGGCGAGCTACTCGTTCGTGTTCATCGCGCTGATTTCGCTGCGCTTCAACGATTCGGCAAGCCCGCGCCGTTTCAAGATGCCGTTCAACATTCCGATGACGTACAAGGGAAATCGCGTCGAGTTCCCGGTCGTGGCCGTGATCGGTTTCCTCGGCATCATGTCGATTTTGGTCTTTACGATGATCACGCACGAAATCGGCCGCATCGCAGGCCCCTCGTGGATCATTCTCGGTACGATCGGTTACTTGCTTTACCGGCGCCGCAAGCGCCTGCCGGTGTTCCGTTCGCAACCGCACGACTGGCGCAAAGCGCAGGTCAACATCTTGCAATCCGCAGGCGAACTCGAGATGATGGACGAGTATCTGGCGAACATTCGGAAAATGGACGAACGTCGCGCGATCCACCCGATCGGGCCGCTGTGAAGAACTTCCTGCGCAGCGAAGGCTACGCGCGCGCGCGACTGGTGAGCGGAGCCCTGTTCGTCCTGCTCGGAATCGTCGTCATCGTGCGCACGCTCGCCGCTACGGGCGCCGCGGTTGCGGCGATACCCGCCTGCGCGCTCGGCGGCGCGATGGTGGCACTCGGCGTACTACGTTACCGCGACTACTTCACGAATCGGGCCAGATGATGCACTACCACCCGAACATCATCGGCGCGCTGATCGCACTCGCCGTGCTGGCCTCGATCTCTGCGACGATCTACTGGATGCTGCATCCCCCGACGACGGCATCCGAGCGGATGGCGAGCGCCACCGAACGCGACGTCAGCGAAATCATCGGCAGCGTCCTCATCGTCTTCTCTCAGGAGATTCACTCGGAGCACATGCTCTCGCTCGCCGTGCGACTCGCGCGCCGCGAACGCGCTGCGCTGCTGGCCGCCTATATCATCGAGGTGCCGCATACGCTGCCGCTCGATGCCGAAATGGAGGCGGAACGCCGCGAGGCGCTGGGCGTGTTGCAAGTCGCCGAGTCGATCGGGCGCAAGAACAACGTCGAGATCAACACGGAGATCTCGCTCGCCCGCAACGTCGCCCAGGGCGTCCTCGAACTCGCAAAGCGCAAGGACGCGCACCTGATCGTGGTCGGTGCCTACCGTGAGGGCAAGTACGCGGGCGCCCCGATGGCCCGCGCGATCGAAATCATCGCCGCTCAGGCCAACTGCGACGTTCTCATCGGCATCCAGGGGAATAAGGGCAAAATCCTCACCCCTCCGGTCATCGCGAAGCGAACCAAGGCCGCGGTCGAGCAGCCCTCCGTCTAAGCAGAGCACCGCCGTCCTCAGGAGGTTCTAAGAGTCGGCGGATACCATCACACAACCATGAAACGTGCCGCACTGTCATTGGTTGTCGCTTTCTGTTCGCTGTCGATCGTGGCTTGTAGCCACCGCGACGAACACCCGAAAGTGAATCCGACGCCGACGCCGACCCCTGCGTCGACGGGTGCGTTCCTTGCATCGGCGTTCACGTGTCCCTCGAGCGCCACGACCTCGGCGGTCGCGCGCCGTGGGTCGATCGATTTCGGCGAGGCACGACATCGCGGACCCGCTCGCGAGCGCTCGAAGGAACCGGTGAGCAGCTTGCTAGCCGTGACGTACGCTTCGAGTTATGCGAGCGGCGGCGCGCACGCGTTGCTCGCAGCGCGCGAACAAACCGCGGGTGCCTCATTCGTGCGTGAGTTCTCGTTCGCGCACACCGGTCAGTTACTGCGGGTCGTCAGTGCAACGCCCGCGACGATCGACAGCGTGGCGGCGGCGCTACGCACGCAGCCCGGAGTGAAGAGCGTTGCGCGCACCGGATTCCGGCGCTCGAAGATGTCGGTCAACGGACCCTACCTCACGAACGATCCCTACTTCGCAGGCTTCGGCCCCGGT
>Ga0302324_100022997_pt1 | contig 12086 bp, 8 predicted proteins | sample Palsa_T0_1_FD_201949 | JGI IMG/M metagenome (GOLD analysis project Ga0302324, IMG submission 201949) | Peat permafrost microbial communities from Stordalen Mire near Abisko, Sweden - Palsa_T0_1 | ecosystem: Environmental > Terrestrial > Soil > Palsa > Peat permafrost | place: Sweden: Abisko...
GCCTCGCGGCGCTGCTTTCGAGCCGGGGCGCCGACGTAACGCTGGTAACCGCCCACGATAGTCTGGGCAGAGTGGCCCGGTCGGAGCTCGACTTACCCCACATCATGCCGCTCTTGCGGGCAAACGGCGTACGAATGATCGTCTCGCACGATATCCAGCACATCGCCAATACTTCAGTCACATTACAGAGCGTAGGGGGCGGCGGCGCTCAATCGATCGAAGGAGTCGATGCCGTGGTACTTGCCCTGTCGAGACGGCCCGACGATGCGCTATTCCAAAAGCTACGCGCCCTGCGATCGGATGTTTATTGCATTGGAGACGCCGTGTCTCCGCGGCCTCTCGAGGCCATTATCTACGAGGCGGAGGAGCTTGCGCGGTCGCTTTGATCGTGCGAAAGACCGCCAAGTCGCTGCGATCGATTCAGGCCGTCGAGGCCGCAACCTCGGCCGGCGGCGGAATCGAGAATTGTTGGGCGAGTCGCTCGATCGTGCGGTGGGACTGCACAGTGGTCTGATGCGGATCAACGCAGATGTACGGACGTAGGACTTCCAAGATCTCGCCGTATCCGTCGAGCATGGCGACGACGGTCACCTGTCGGTCCTCGTAGCTCACATAATTGAGCCAGTTCTCGCTGATGATCCAGGTCACGTCAATTATCGATCGCAGTCGCTCGGGGTCCGCCGGCAGGCGCATGAGTCCGCTTCTTTGCAGCTCGAGCATGAAGAGCCCGATCTCCCGCAGGCGCCGCTCCTTGTTATCGGCGTAACGCTTGCGTAAGAGCGGATCCTGTCCCAGCAGATGAGCCATCTCCCGGTAAAAGAATCGATACTTCTGGATAAGCCGAAGCTGGCGCACGAACATCTCGGCCATGTGATCGAGCGTCGACGCCAAGTGGTCTTGATACCACCCAGCGTCCATCTCTGCGATTATCTGTTCGAAAACCGCGCGGACGATCTCTTGCCGGTTGCGAAAGTGATATTGGAGATTACCCTTGCTGATACCACATCGCTCTGAGATCCGGCTCGCTGAGATGGCCGCGGTTCCGTACTCGTTGAAGAGTCCGAGAGCCGCCTGCAAGATTCGGAGCTGTGTCGCGCGAGACGCCATGGCTAATATTGCAGCTGCGATGCCGCACTGATCAAGCCCGCAGTGCACCGAGCGCCTGGGAACGCCCCGGTGTCGCCCGATAGCGGTGCAACGCACCTCGCGAACTGCACCGAAAGCGAGTGTGGCTTCCTTGGGTGATTTCGCCAAAATCGCTTGACACATGAAATATCTCATTGTGTACTCCGTACGCAACCGGAGCATTAATTCACGCAAATGCCGGCGAACCGGGAGCCGCGACGATTCGGCGCGCCGCGCTGACGAGAATCGATACACGCGATGAATGCAATCAAGATCTGGTACCAAAGCTACGTCGACTACGCGAACGGCAAAATCTATTGGGACCGGCTGCGCGCCCATCTCGCGCAGGTCGCGGACCCCGGTACGGTGATCGACGTCAAGGGAATCACCCCGCACGATTCCTACGCTCATCCCATCGTCGAGTTTCGCTGCGCGCGGGAGGTGATCTGCAACGCTGTGGCTGCCCAGGAACAGGGGTATGACGCCTTCGTGATCGGTCATTTTCAGGATGCCGGGCTGTACGAGGCGCGCTCGGTGGTCGACATCCCGGTTCTGGCGCTCGGCGAGGCGTCGATGCTTTATGGCTGCACGCTGGGCCAACACAGCGGAATCGTCACGATCAATCGCCGTTACATACCGTGGTTTGGGCATCAAGTTAGAAAGTATGGCCTCGAGCAGCGCGTCACCGGGGTTCATGCAATGACCTTCGAGCCGGGGCAGATACTGCAGGCCTATGAACGGGACGATCTCGCGGCGGAGGTCAAGACGCTGTTCGATGAGAAAGCTCGGCCGCTGGTTGAGCAGGGCGTCGATGTCATCATTCCGGGGGGCGGCATACCCATGCTGTTGTTCTCGAATTTGCGAGGCCATGCCGTGGAGGGAGCGCCGGTCATCAACGGAATTCCCATCGTGATCAAGCTCGCGGAAGCCGCTGTCAAACTGCGCCGTCTCACCGGCCTCGGTGTGAGCCGCGCCGCGGATTACGTCAAGCCGCCGGCCGACATCATCGATGAGTTTCGCACCCACCCCAAGGGGCTATGAGTTCCCGCGAGCTATGAGTTCCCGCGCCGACGAGGTGAGTGTCTATGAGGCCTTCGAGGGCACTCGTCGCCGCAGCGGCGCGCAGCCATTTCTGCACATCCCGGTACATTGCGCTGGCGGGCTCGTGGATCTAACGTACGAACAAGCGGGCTGCGCCATCGAGCGAACCATCATGGGGTATCGGCAAGCCGGCTATGGGCCGGGCTACCATGTTGCATTGCTGCTCGATAATCGCGCCGAGTTCTACATACACTGGCTCGCGTTGAATGCCATCGGCGCCGGGGTCGTCCCGATCGGTGCGAGTCTCACGGCGGAAGAGGCGAGATACCTGTTAGAGCATGGGGACGTCGATCTAGTCGTGCATCTACCCGAGTTCCAGGCGTTAGCCGAGCGCGCGACGCATCCGATCGGAGGTTTGGCCATCGCAACGCCGCAGGCGGTCGACGCCCAGGGCGCCCCTAGAGCCGCACCGAGGCGGTTCGCCGGGGGTCAACCCGCCGGGGCCGCGATAGTTTTCACGTCCGGAAGCACCGGGCGTCCCAAAGGTTGCGTGTTGTCCAACGAATACTTTTTGACCTTTGGCAACTGGTACCGGGATCTCGGCGGACGCTGCACCCTGCACCCGGAGGCCGAGCGGTTGATCACGCCTTTGCCCTTGAACCATGTGAATGCGTTGGGCTTCTCCAGCATGGGAATGATTCTGACCGGCGGTTGCATCATCCAGCTCGACCGATTCAGGTCGACCGAATGGTGGCCGACGGTGATCGAGTCGCGTGCAACCCTCACGCATTATCTCGGTGTGATGCCTGCCATGCTGTTGCAGCTGCCGCCTCATCCCCTCGAGCGGTCTCATTCGTTGCGGTTCGGCTTCGGTGGAGGAGTGCGCGGCGCGCTTCACGCCTCGTTCGAGGAGCGCTTCGGCTTTCCGTTGATCGAAGCCTGGGCCATGACCGAAACCGGCGGCGCCGGCACGATTTCGACGCACGCCGGCGAGCGCCATGTCGGAAGCGGCTGCATTGGTAAACCATCCGCACGCTATGCCGAGGCCGAGATAGTCGATGACGACGGCGAGCCGTCCCCGGCCGAGGCGGTCGGTGAGTTGGTCGTGCGCGCAACCGGCAGCGATCCTTGCAGGGGTTTCTTCTCCGGCTACTACAAAGATCGGGCAGCGACCGAAAACGCCTGGCAGGGTGGCTGGCTACACACCGGCGACCTCGCACGCCGCGGCGCGGACGGCGCGCTATTTTTCGTCGGCAGGCGCAAACAGATGATTCGAAGAAGCGGCGAGAACATTTCTGCCGCCGAGGTGGAAGCAGTGCTAGCGGTGGACCCGCACGTCAAGGAAGCCGCGGTCGTACCGGTACCCGATGAGATACGCGAAGAAGAAGTGTTCGCCTTCATCGTCGTCCCAGCCGATGTGATGCCGACAGGCGCGTTGGCGGACGCTATTTTGCGCGGCGCGGCAGAACGGTTGGCTTATTACAAGCTACCCGGATATTTCGCCTTCGTGGACTCGCTGCCCGTGACAGCGACTCAGAAACCTCGATACGGCGCGCTCGCGGAACTGGCGCGGTCTCTTATCGACGGGCCCAGTCCCAGCCTGCACGACGTCCGGCGAGCGAAGCGCAACCATGGACCGTCGCGTCTTTGAAATGGATCAACTGCGATATGGATCAACTGCGATATGGATCAGCTGGCGCGGCGTCCCTCATCCATTCTTGGGGAGCGATAAAATAGCGGCCTTCAAATGAGTGTGTTGCTTGATGGCCTCTTCGCCGAGTTCCTGCCCAATGCCCGATTGCTTGACCCCGCCGAACGGCACGGCGAGGTCGAGCACGCCATGCGTATTGACCCAAACGGTTCCGGCGCGAAAATTACGGATAAACCAATGGGCCTGTTCCAAATCGCGGGTCCAAACGCTGGCTCCGAGCCCAAATTCCGTCTCGTTGGCCCGGGTAATGACCTCACGTACGTCAGCGAACTTGGTGGCCGCCAACACCGGCCCGAAGATCTCCTCACGCATGATGCGCATGTGAGATTCGACGTTGCACATGATGGTTGGGCTCACGTAGGAGCCTCGCGCCTTCGGTGCCGACCCGCCGACCAGAATCTGGGCGCCTTCGGATTGACCCGAATCGATATAGGACAACACCCGCTCCTGTTGGGCCGCGGAAACCAACGGGCCCATCTCGGTAGAGGCGGCAAGAGGCGCTCCTAGGCGAATAGCCGATGCGATCCTCGCGAGCCCGGCGGTCACCTCATCGTAGATTCGCTCGTGAACGAACAGACGCGAACCCGCGCAGCAGTTCTGGCCATGGTTCGCGAAGATGCCCATGGCGGTTCCTGCGATCGTGGATTCGAGATCCGCGTCCGGCAATACCACCATGGGGGATTTGCCCCCAAGCTCGAGCGTGTAGCGCTTCATTTGACCCGCGGCAATCTCGCCGATTTTCCGCCCCACGGGGGTCGAGCCGGTGAAGCTCAATTTGTCGATCCCCGGGTGCGCAACGAGTGCCGCGCCGGCGTTCTCGCCAAAACCGGTCACTATATTCACGACGCCTTTGGGGATTCCGGCAGTTGCGACGAGTTGTGCAAATCTGAGCGCCGTGAGCGGCGTCTGCTCTGCGGGTTTCAGCACGATCGTGCATCCCGAGGCCAGCGCCGGCGCGATCTTCCATATAGCCTGGCCCAGCGGGACGTTCCACGGAGTGATGGCGCCGACGACTCCGATCGGCTCGCGCAGAGTCATCGCGAAGAAATTACCGTTCGGAATGTAAGGCACGGACGGGCGAATGGTCTGCCCATGGATCTTGGTCGCCCAGCCGGCCATGTAACGCAGGTAGTCGACGGAGAGGTCGACGTCAAAAAGCCGCGTGGCGATCAACGTGCGGCCGCTGTTGACGCTTTCTAGTTCGGCAAACTCCGTGGCATTCGCCTCGAGCAAGTCCGCCAGCCGCAACATGCACCGTTCCCGCTCCGTCGGTGTCATTCGCGGCCATGGGCCGGACTCGAACGCGGTGCGCGCCGCAAGGACCGCGCGATCGATGTCCTCGCGTCGCCCTTCGGGCGCTTTCGCGACTTCTGTTCCGCTCGAGGGGTCGATCACCGCGAACTCGCGGCCGTCGATCGGATCGACGAACTCTCCGTCGATAAAAAGTCGGTGATGAGCGCGTAGGTAGCCGGTGCTCGGGGCACCCAACTGGGAAAGGTCATTCTCTAACGCTTGCATGGTGACATTCTCCTTGCGCTTCGGCCCCGGCGCCCAGTCGGGAATCGGATCCGTATATCGTATGCGCAAATTTATTTCAAGCTTAAAATCTTTTTCGTTTGGCAGCCGCGGCCTTGTCATCTTCCTTGTCTCGAGAAGCGTGCCGGAGAGATGCCTGTCCAAGATTTGAAGGCGCGCGACAACACGGCGGCGTCCGAGTAACTCAACCACCCGGCCAGCGTCGACAATGAAACCGGGCCATGCTTCAACACGGACTCTATTTTCAGGCGTCGTTGTTGCTGGAGAAGATCTCGAAACGATGTTCCGGCCTGTGCGAGGCGGCGGCGCAACGTTCGCGGGGACATCCCAAGTCGGGCAGCGGTCGACTCGATACTGGGCGGCTCCCTCCCAAGCGTTTTCTCGATGTCAAGGGCGGTGAGTTGTGTGACCGTGTGAACACCCTTCTCCTTCCAGGCCACCAGATCCAGTAAATGCCGTTCCAATATTGGGAGGAGCGTCGCATCGTGACGTCCGGTCCCCACACGAAGCGGCGTGTCCAGGTCCTGATTGCGGATGGTGATCGCGTTGCCGGGTCCGTTGCCGGTCACCGGACATCTGAAAAAGCGCTTGAGGCGTTGCGAGCGGTTAGCCGTCGAATGTTCGAATTGCACGTGCACGGGTGCCCAGCGAGGGTGGGTGAGGTGGCGGATGATCGAACATGTCGACGAAAGGGAAAATTCCGCATCTTGCCGCCTGGGCCAAATAGCCGCATCCGCGATACTGTACGTGCAGACCGACATATCGTTGCCGCGAATCAATTCGAGGCTCGTGTGCGTCTGCCACACCCATTGATAGCGCGCCAAGGTGTCGATCGCGGATCGCAAATCGGCCGCCAAAGTAAACAAAGCGTAGAACGGCCCGAGATCCGCCAGCGCAAATTTCGCCCCGATTTCGTGCCCGAGAAACGGGCGTTTGAGTATTTGCGCTGCTTTCTCGGCCAACCCCACAAAGTTCGCGAGCGGCACCGCGGCGTAAGGATTGACGGTCTCCAGGTTCACAATCCCGTAGTCGCGCAATAGCGCGCTCGTGTCGAGGCCGCTCTCGGTCAATTCCTTGATCAGAGGCCAGAAAAAAAAGGCACGGATGGTCGAGCGGTCGAACTGGAGTTGCCGATTGCGCATATGGCCTATATTGCAATGTTATTGGCCGTTTTTGCAATGCCGTTCTTTGTGGCGGCAATGGCACCCTGTCGGCGGCCGTCGCGGGTGCGCTGTGTGCGAACGATGAAGGAGAATCCTCGTGTCCGACGTTGATTGGGATCAGGTTCGGGAATGGGATGAGCGCTACGTGTACCACGTGCTTGCGACGCGCGAGGAGTATCACAGTCTTCCGGTTGCCAGCGCCCAAGGCTGCTACGTCACTCTTGCCGACGGGCGCCGAATTTTCGACTTCGCCAATCAGTTGGTCTGCGTCAATATGGGCCATCGGCACCCGAAAATTCAGCAGGCGATCCGTGACGCCACTGAGAAATTCGGTTATGTCTGGGAGGGGTTGACCACAGAGAGCCGTTCGCGGGCCGCCAAACTGATCATGGAAGACATGGGCGTCGGCGAATGGGCCGGCCGAATACGCTTTCTCGCCACGGGCACCGAGGCGGTCGAGAACATGGTGCTATTTGCGAAGCTATATACCGGCCGGCGGAACATCGTGACTCGTGGACAGGATTATCACGGATGGACCAACGGCCTCTCCGGTGCAAACGGCGTTCGCGGGTATCGCAGTAGTCTCGCCTCGGGCGCCGGCGCCCCAACGGTTCGCGACGTTCCGGACGCTCCATCCGCGAACTATCACTATGCGCCTGCGCCGCAGTGCTACCGCTGCCCCATCGGACATACCTATCCTAATTGCAAGGATAAAAGCGGGACACTCGCCTGCGTGCGGGCAACCGAGCAATTGATCCGAACCATCGGTACTGAGACCGTGGCGGGCTTTATTACCGAGCCGGCGCAAGGTGCCGGAATGATCCATCCGCCGCAGGAATATTTTCCGCAGATCCGTGAGATGACCAAGCGCCTCGGCATTCTCTGGCTCGATGATGAGGTGATGACGGGCTTCGGCCGGTTGGGGGAATGGTTCGGGTACAAGGTCTACGATGTCACACCCGACATCATGGCCGTGGCGAAGGGCATCAGTTCTTCTGCTTTACCCGCATCGGGCGTGGTGCTGTCGAAGGAGCTGACGAAATTTTTCGACAACTGGCGATTATCGACCATGAGCACGTTCGGCTCCCATCCCATTGCAATGGCCGCCGTCAGCGCGAATCTTCAAGCCATGCTGGATGAGAACATCCTCGTGCGTGTCCGTGAGCTCGGTAATTATCTGGGAGCCGGACTCAAGCGTCTCTATGAGCGCCACCCGTGCGTCGGATTGGTGTCGGGACGCGGGTTGATGTGGGCTGTCGAGCTGGTACGCAACAAGGAGTCGCGCGAGCCCTTCGTCGCGGTGGATCGATATTCGGTGTATGCGAAGACGGAACAAGTGCCCGCGAGTCAAGTGGTCGGCAAGGTTGCCTTCGAGGAGGGAGTCAGCATCGGTGCCTTCCTGCCGAACAGCATACGCTTGGCCACGGCCTTCGTAGCGACCGAATCGGACATCGACCTGGGGTTGAACGCTCTCGACAGGGGATTGTCGGAACTCGACAAGCAATGCGACTAGAGCGGGGGTCGGCGATTCGCCGCGGCTGCGAGCGGAGCGGAGCCCACGGCCGAACGGGCGCACGGATATTTAGTGCTGCCGGCCTAATTTCTCCACGAACCCATCGCGGCGCATCCAGTATGATCGGGACAAATACGATGCCGATCCGCGGCAGAGGCTAGGGATGAACACACAGGTTGTGGGCGGCCAGGTGCCCCGCTGGGATATTTTTCCGGCAGAAACCCTGCGCGCTCAATTCCCTGCGTTGCAACACGCGAAGCCGTTCATCTTCTTCGACAATGCTGCGGGGGCGCAAATTCCACAGACGGTGCTGGACGCCGTGAACCTGCATCTGATTGATCACAATGTGCAGCGCGGCGGGCGCTACCCGCAGAGCATCGCGGTCGATGCCGCCATCGCAAGCGCTCGTGCGAGCGTTGCCGCATTCATCAATGCCCGGCGCGCCGAGGAGGTCGCGTTCGGCATGAACGCGACGTCTTTCATTCGGCTGATCAGCCTTGCCGTGGGCCAGAATCTGGGCGTACGCCACGAGATTGTGGTCACGGATCTCGACCACGAGGCCAACGTGGCGACCTGGCTGGTCCTGGAAAGCATGGGCGCGAAATTCCTCTGGTGGAGGGTGCGCGCCGACGGCTGTCTGCACACCGAGGACCTGGCGCCTCTGTTGTCGCCACGGACACGCCTTGTTGCGTGCACGCTGGCGTCCAATGCTCTGGGTTCTATTGTCAATGTACGCAAAGCAGCGGAGCTCGCGCATGGGGTCGGTGCGGAGATCTTCTTGGACGCCGTGCACTATGGCCCGCATGGGTCGATCGACGTGCAGGCGTTCGATTGCGACTATTTGGTCTGCTCGGGCTACAAGATCTTCGCGCCGCACATGGGATTTCTCTGGGGACGGTACGAGGGGCTGCAGAGACTGCCGACATTCCGCGAGGACTTCATTCCGGATGAGCCGCCGTCGAAAATCGAGGCCGGAACTTTCGTTTATGAGAATGTCGCGGGAATGGATGCGGCCATCAATTATCTGGCCCAAGTTGGCCGCACGCTCCTCGGCAAGGCGGGTCCACCCGATGCACGCTCGGTGCGCGTCGATGCGCGATCGGCGATGGACGCAATCCGCCTCTACGAACAGGGTCTATCGCTCGAGTTGCTGCGGGTATTGAAGGAATGCGGAGCGACGATTTACGGAATCGACAGCGCGTCCCGCGTCAATGAGCGCGTGCCGACATTTTGCTTCAACATCCCCGGCATCCTTCCACAGGCCGTGACCGAAGCGGCGGCGCGGGCGGGCATCGGCATCCGGGACGGCCACATGTATGCGCCGCGCTTGATGAAGCGGCTCGATTTGGCGAAAGAAACCGGCGCGGTGCGCGTCTCGCTCGTGCATTACAACACGGTTGCCGAGGTGCATCGGCTCGGGAATGTCTTGAACGGTCTAAAATAGAGGAGAGATCCGCTCGTGATTACCATACAAGGGTATCGATGGGTGTTGTGCGCGACGGGCGCGGGCGTATTCATGGCGTTGTCAGGTCCGCCGGGGCGCGCCGCGACTGCGACCGACTCGTCCGCACCGGCCGACACGGGCTTGGGGGAGATCATCGTTACCGCCAACAAGCTCTCGGCACAGAGCGTCCTCGACGCGCCCGTGTCGATCCAAGCCATTTCGGGCGATGCGCTCCAGGCCGCGGGTTCCTCTGCGATCATGGACATCGCCGGTCAGATACCCGGCCTCTCGATCCAAGACCTGGGCCCCGGGGACAAGAAATACGTCATTCGCGGCATCAATTCGAGCGGCGATTCGACCACCGGCGTCTATTACGGTGAGGCGGTCATCAGCGGTTCCAATGCCAACGACGGCGGGGGATTCGAATCCGACATACGCCTCTTCGACCTGGATCGCATCGAAGTGCTGCGCGGCCCGCAGGGCACTTTGTACGGCGCGAGCTCCATGAGCGGAACGATTCGCTTCATTCCGAAGTCGCCGGATTTGAATTCCATCGGCGGATATCTTACGGCGGAGGGCTCAAACACGCAGCACGGCAGCTTCAACTCTAACGTAAACGGCGCGCTCAATTTGCCGATCATCGACGGCATGCTGGCGCTGCGCTTGGTGGGATGGCATGTCGACGACAGTGGCTTCATCAACCAGTACCGCGTCGGGAGCGGCGTGCCGGGCGCTACTCCCATGGAGTTCAGGAACGTCAACAACGACGACGTCGAGGGCGAGCGGATCATGCTGCGCTACCAGCCGAACGATCACTTCACGCTCGATCTCAACTACTCGGGCCAGATCGAAACGTCGAACGGCTCCTCGCGTTTCACGCCGGCCGGCGTAACGGCCTGGAGCGCACCAGGTGTCATCCCGCCGGTTCAGGGGTGTGATTACTGCAATACCGACGTCACGCTCAGCCCGTGGCGCGATGACCTCAAGGTGTTCGGCATTACCGCGACAGAAAAGACCGGTTTCGGCACGTTCACGGCGACGAGCAATGAGTTCGAGCGTATTCTCCACTTCAGCTTCGATTCCACCCCGATTCTGGTGTCCTACGGGTATCCGGTCCCCGCCGAAACCTTTGAACCGCAATCCCGCGACCTCAATTCCACTGAGTTCCGCTTTGCGAGCGACTTCGATTCACCGGTTAATTTCGTGTCCGGCGTCTACCGGCAGCACGAGGCGAATTGGTGGGCCGTGCAGGTGATTTCGACCAACTCGGTCGGAGAGCCGATCGGTACATTCAGCAGCTCGACCGCCGAGGACCCGATCGCGCACCCGGGTGTCGGCGACACCTGGTTCGGGTCGACCGACCATAGGGAAACCACGCAATATGCAGGCTTCACGGAGGTCACCTGGAAGGCGACGGATAAGTTGAGCGTCGTCGGCGGCATACGCTACTTCACCGAGCGATTGACCGGCGTGCAGGTCCAGACGCATCCGTTCGGCGGCTTCCCCGGCTCCCCGAACCTGGTGCCGATCTATGATCCGACGGAGACCTTTAACAAGGTCACCTGGAAGGTGAATGTCAGCTATAAGCTTGATGAGGCCTTTCTGCCATACGCCACCGTCTCGACGGGTTTTCGCAGCGGCGGACTGAATCCGCAACAGGAGCCGTTCGAGCCGATTCCCGGAGCCTTCAATCCCGATACGCTGACCAATTTCGAAGTCGGAGCCAAGGGCAGGTTGTTAGAGGGCATGCTCGACTACCAAGCAGATGTGTACCTGATTCGCTGGGACAACATTCAGGTACTCGAGACCACGGCTGATGGCGCCTTCAATTACATCGGCAATGCGGGTAACGCTAAAGTCAAAGGCGTGGAGTTCGAGCTAGAGGCACATCCGTTTCGCTACTTCTCGGCGTCGTTCGCCGGATCGTACCAGGACGCCTACTTGACCCAGGGAGCGACCCCGGCGATGTATACGGCGAACCCGACGCTCGGTTTGACCGGCCAAGACATCCCGAACGTACCCAAATTTCAACTGGACTTGGGTCTGAATTACACGCAGCCGATCGTGGGACAATGGGCGGGAACCGTGGCCGCCGATATCGTGTACCGCGACGCCGAGAATGCCTACTTCCAGTCGAACATCTACAATCTTCCGCTGGCTCCGTACACGCTCGTGAATCTGCGTGCCGGTGTATCGAACGGTCCATGGACGGTCACGGCGTTTGCACGCAACTTGACCGACAAAATTGCCCAAGTCTCGGCGATCAGTTCTGTTCAGGACAGAGAATCGCTGCTGACGGTCCGGCCGCGTACCGTCGGCGTGACCGTGACGCGAAAATTCTGATATGGCTGTCTTGGTCAAACGAAGGCGTGGTGTTCGAGGCATCACCGCACTCCCATGAGGACATGCGGCCGTGATGCCAGCGTGCGCTGCTCGGCCCTGCTCGCCTTGACCCTGGGCCTCGGAACCTACGCGCAGGGAGCGGGTCGCGAGCCGGATCCGCTGTGGAAGCTGTACGAGTCGACGCTCGCGTCGGCGAAGTACATCGATTTG
>Ga0302324_100022999_pt1 | contig 12085 bp, 14 predicted proteins | sample Palsa_T0_1_FD_201949 | JGI IMG/M metagenome (GOLD analysis project Ga0302324, IMG submission 201949) | Peat permafrost microbial communities from Stordalen Mire near Abisko, Sweden - Palsa_T0_1 | ecosystem: Environmental > Terrestrial > Soil > Palsa > Peat permafrost | place: Sweden: Abisko...
GGCTGCGACCAGCGGGGCGGAAAAAAAATCCAGATCGAGCATGCCGAAATCGTCCAAACGGGCCCGAATCTGCAGCGGGTAGCTGGCGCCCTTGTACACGACGCCGAACGTCCACAGGCGCGACTGCTCTGCCGGCAGCGCCAGGATGTCCTTGGCTACGCTATCGGCATCCTTGCGCACAAATCCGCTGTGAAACAACTTCCCGACCTGGCGCAACACCGCGCTCGCGTGCGAGACGTCGAAGCTGCTCGTGATGCGCACCAGGGTGGCGTCCCTCGGCGTGGCATCGCTTGGAACGGCCGCTTCCTCAGCTTGCCCGACGGCGGGGCCGAGCAGGCAGAGCGAGAGCGCCAACTGTGCGGCGATCCACCGGCGTTTCGGCGCCATTCGCCGCTGATGTGCGCCCGCTTGCGTCATGGCCGCGCTCATAGCTCAGCCGCCGCCGCGGCGCTGAGGCGCCGCCATTGGCCCGGACGCAGATCCGCCGGCAGCTGGAGGGACCCGTAGCGCAGTCGCGCCAGCCGACTGACTTCGAAGCCAACCGCCTGCCAGAGCCGGCGGACCTCCCGGTTGCGACCCTCGTGCAGGACCACACGAAACCAGGCATGCGCCGCTGTAGGCTCCGGTGCCGCCACCGCCTCGATGCGATCGAATTGCGCCGGACCGTCCTCGAGCATGATGCCGCTCTCGAGGCGGCGCAGTAGCGCTGCGGGCGGCCGGCCGCGCACGCGCACCAGGTACTCGCGTTCGACCTGCGAGGACGGATGCATGAGGCGGTGGGCGAGTGCCCCGTCGGTCGTAAACAGCAGCAGTCCGGTAGTGTTGACATCGAGCCGTCCGATGACGACCCAGCGGCCGCTGCGCGGTTCCGGCAGCTGCTCGAATACGGTCGGGCGGCCGGCCGGATCAGCCCGTGTCGTCACCTCCCCGGCGGGTTTGTGATAGAGCAGCACCTCGCGCGCCGCGCTGGCCAGAGCGCCCAGATCGAGCGGCAGGCCGTCGAGGCGTATATCGGCACCGGCGGCCGCGCGTTCGCCCAGCGCCGCGACATGGCCGTCGATCGTGAGGCGACCGGCTCGAATCCACTGCTCGATCTGGCGTCGCGAGCCATGCCCGGCGCTGGCCAGCAGCTTCTGCAGCCGCTCGCTCATCGCACCGTGATCGCCCGCCGCAGCATCAGCGTACGGGCAGGGAAATGTTCCGGAACAGTTCGGTCTGCATCTCGGCATCGCGCGCGTCGATCGCCCGATCGACCAGCCGGCGCGTCAGATGCGGTCCGAACAACTGTATGAAGTCGTAGGCGAAATTACGCAGCAGCGTGCCGCGCCGGAAACCGATCCAGGTCGTATGGATCGGAAAGAGGTGCGAAGCGTCGATGACGGTAAAATCACTATCCTGCGCCGGATCGATCGCAACACTGGCGACGATGCCGACTCCGAGCCCCAAGCGCACGTAGGTCTTGATGACGTCCGAGTCGCGCGCGGTCAGCGCCACCTTCGGTGTGAGGCCCTCGCGCGCAAACACGGTGTGCAGCGAAGAGGAGCCGGTGAAGCTGAATACGTAGGTGACCAGCGGATAGGGCGCCAGATCCTGCAGCGTCAAGCGTTCTATCCGCGCCAGCGGGTGGTGCTTGAGTACGATGACCTGCCGGTACCAGCGGTATACCGGGAGCAGCACGAGCCCGGGGAACAGACCGTCCGAGCCGGTCGCGATCGCCAGCTGCACGCGGTCCGTGGCCACCATTTCACCGATTTGCTCGGAGGTGCCCTGGTGCAGGTGCAACTCGACTTCGGGGTAGCGCTCGCGGAACGTGTGCACGACCGGCGGCAACACATAGCGGGCCTGGGTGTGAGTGGTCGCGATCGAGAGCGTGCCCCTGTTGTCCTGATTGAGGTCGGCAGCCACGGCCTTGAGGCTGTCGATCTCGGCCAGCGCGCGGTTGGCGTATTCGAGCACCTTGGTCCCCTGGGGCGTGACGCGGGAGAAGGCGCGACCCTCGCGCACGAATAGATCGAAGCCGAGCTCGCGCTCGAGCGCCTTGAGTGCGCGGCTGATGGCCGGTTGCGACGTCCCGAGCGCCGAGGCGGCCTGAGTTACGGACAGGCCATGGCGGGCGATTGCGACCGCATACTGCAGTTGGTGGAAATTCATGGTGCTCCCTGCACACTCGTGGCTCGTGTGATTTAGGAGCGCACGATAAGGCCAATTCAGCGTTTGAATTATAACAATGGGTTATTAAAAAATGGCCCATTGCTTATCGATTGGCCGCCGCCACCGGATTAAAGTGTCGCTCCGACCTCAAAAGTGCCCGGCGAGCCAATGATCTACGAGAACATACTTGGCACGATCGGCCGTACGCCCATCGTTCGAATTCAGCGGCTCGCGCCGCCCGACGTATCCATGTACGTCAAGTGCGAGTTTTTCAACCCGGGCGCCTCGGTCAAAGACCGTCTGGCAATCGGGATCATTGAGGACGCCGAGGCCCGCGGGACGCTCAAACCGGGCCAGACCGTCGTCGAAGCGACCTCCGGCAACACCGGCATCGCGCTCGCCATGGTCTGCGCCGCCAAGGGCTACCCGTTTGTGGCTGTCATGGTGGAGAGCTTCTCGATCGAGCGGCGCAAGATCATGCGCATGTTCGGCGCACGGGTGATCCTGACTCCCGCGGCTGAGCGCGGCACCGGCATGGTGCGCAAGGCCGCAGAACTGGCGCAGAAGCACGGGTGGTTTCTGGCCAGTCAGTTCGACAATCCAGCCAATCCCGCCTACCACCGCAGCACGACTGGGCCCGAGATCCTCTCGGATTTTGCTGGCAAGCGCCTGGACTATTTCGTCACGGGCTGGGGCACAGGAGGCACCCTGACCGGTGCCGGCGAGATGCTGCGCCTGGCCCGCCCCGAGGTGCACATATATGTCGTCGAACCCGAAGCGGCTGCATTGCTCTCGGGCAAGCCCTTCGCGCCACACAAGATTCAAGGTTGGACCCCCGACTTCGTCCCCGCCGTACTCAACCGAACGGTGGCGGAGCGCATCGTGACAGTCACTGACGCCGAGGCTATCGCGACGGCGCGCGCGCTGGCGCAAAAGGAGGGCATCTTCTGCGGCATCTCCGCGGGCGGCACCTTCGCGGCTGCCCTCAATATCGCCCGCGCCGCCGCGCCGGGCTCGGTCCTGCTCGCCATGCTGCCGGACACCGGTGAGCGCTACTTGTCTACCGCACTATTCGAAGGAATCCCGGATGGCTCGGATTCGGAACCCTGAGCCGGCGCATCCCGGACACCGCTCGGCGCCGCAACACCGGCACCAGGACGCGGCTGCGCGCGTGAGCGGCAGCCTGAGTGTCGTGCTGCCCGATCCGCTGCGGCTTTATCGCGGCGGCGTGTTGCATGGCGTGCGCATGGCCTACGAGACCTGGGGCCGGCTCAACCCGGCCGGCGATAACGCCATTCTGCTCTTCACCGGACTGTCCCCGTCAGCGCATGCGGCCGCCACCGACGCCGATCCGACTCCCGGCTGGTGGCAGCGCATGATCGGCCCGGACTTGGCGCTCGATACCAGCCGCTACTTCATCGTCTGCGTGAATACACTGGGCAGCTGCTTCGGCTCGACGGGTCCGGCCTCGATCGATCCGGCAACCGGGCAGCGCTACGCCACCAGCTTTCCCGAGATTGCAGTCGAAGACATCGCCAAGGCCGCCTGGGAGGCCACGCGTGCCCTGGGCATCGAGCGGCTCGCCGCGGTCGTCGGCGCCTCGCTCGGCGGGATGTCGGTGCTGGCCTTCGCCGCGCAGTTCCCGCTGGCGGCTCGCCGCCTGATCAGTATTTCCGGAAGCGCAGCGGCCTCGCCGTTCGCGATCGCGCTTCGATCCGTGCAGCGCGAAGCGATACTGCGCGATCCGGACTGGCAGGGCGGGCACTACGCGCCGGAGCATCCGCCGCGCACCGGTATGCGCCTGGCGCGCAAGCTCGGCACCATCACCTACCGCTCCGCGGCGGAGCTGCGCCAGCGCTTCGGTCGCGAGCCGCTCGCCGGCGTCGCCGGCAACGTCGGTCCATTCGCGCCGCGATTCGCAGTCGAGGGTTACCTCGAGGCCCAGGCCGAACGCTTCACGCGCATCTTCGATCCCAATTGCTATCTGTATCTATCGAGCGCCATGGACCGCTTCGATCTGGCCGAGCACGGCGGCAGTTTCGCCGCGGCGCTGCACGCGGTCGCGAGCGAATCAGTGCTCGTGATTGGCGTGGAGAGCGACATGCTGTTCCCGATCGACGAGCAGGCAGCGATCGCCGAGGCCTTCGAACGCAATGCGGTACCGACGCGTTTCGCGCGCCTGTCCTCGCTCGAGGGTCATGACGCCTTCCTGATCGACATCCCGCATTTCTGCGGCGAGATCCGCAGCTTCCTCGGCTGAATTCGCCGGTATCCCGCGGCTGCAGCCGCCGGCTGCCCGCATCAAGCCCGATCCTTGCAGCCGGCTGCCGGCCGGCGCCGCGCACCTGCGCGTTATGCCAATTGCATCAGTATCTTATGTTCCGGGCTGCGTGACGGCGTTCACGAAAGCAGGCAATTCATGCTGCTGCGCGCTCTGATCCCTTGATATGCGAACAGTCAGCACTATAATACCGTTCGTAAGACGAACTATTTGCGCGTCGTACTTTTTGAGGAGATGAGTCATGAACGCACTGCAACGCAAATCCGAGCCGGATGCATCGGCATACATTGAGAAACCATTTGATCTGCCAGCGCTGGCGGCCGTTGCGCCGCCTGAGAATGCGGCAGCCACGCACACGGAGCGACGCGGATTGCGCCGGCGCATGAGCGCGCTGCGTTTGACACGGCCGAGCGACGACATGTTTCACCGGTTCAGGATCTATTGACAATAAGTACGCCGTAATCGCTGCGCGCAATTGCGCGCTCGCGCAGCGCAATCCGGCCATAACCCGGCGCCCGCCGCCTTCGCTGGCGGGCGCGATTGGCCCCTCGAGCCTCATCGAGTACATTTTGCCGAATAATGTTGAGTCGACTTGGGCAAGGGAATTGCTTGAGGCATAATGATTGCGCGTATGGGCGCTCCGTTTAGCCATCCGCAGATTCGAAGCGTCGTTAAGTCAGCGCAGGGGTCAAGAGGATGGAACGAAGGCTGCACACGCGGCATCGCGCACGAACCACGGTCTACATCATGCTCCCTGGCGGAGTGCGCCGGCTCTGCAAGGCTGTGAACCTCAGCGCTACGGGCGTCTTCGTCCGTACCGCAGGCTTGGGGCTGCGTAAGGGCCAGCAGGTGAACCTTGCCTTCGCCATCGACCTGGGCGCCGTCACCAAAGTGCACCGCCGCACCGCGGTGGTCGCACACGTGTCTGGTGGGGGCACCGGCCTGATGATGGACGCCTACGCCGCGGCGCGTTAGCTGCGCGACAAAGTCCCCGCGACCCTCCAATCCGTGTCAACGCAGCGCGTCCTGCCGCGCTATGTCTGATATGGATATCTCCCAAACGGCGCTCGCCCTCACACCAGCGTATCGGCGAGCCAGCGGCTCGCGTGATCGGGCACTTACGCGGGCGATTGTGGTCGTATACTCGAAGGATTCCTGCCGGCATCGCTGCCGACTTAGGTCCACGGAGGACAGATGAAAATCTCCAGCCCTGGCACTGCCCTGACAGCGAGCCTGTTGCTCCTGGGGCTGTGCATGCAGACGGCGTCTGCCCATACGGGCGGCGGCGGCGGCCATTCAGGCGGCGGCGGCGGCGGCCATAGCTTTGGCGGACACTCGGGCGGCGGCCATGTCGCGTCGGCGCACTATGCCTCGCGCGGCGGCTACGGCGGCGCTCATTATGGCGCAGCGAGCTTCGGCGGCTCCGGTCACGTCGCTGCAGCGGCACCCGGCTACGGCGGAAGGGCAGCGGTTGCTCCAGGCTACGGTGGTCGCGCCTATGCCAACTTCGGCGGTGCCCGCTACGCGCGTCCCGGTGGCTGGGGCGGCGGCTACTGGGGCGGCCGCTACTGGCCCGGCGTGTACTACGGCGCGGGTTTCGCGTGGTTCCTGCCGGTGCTGCCGCTCTATTGCGCGACCTACTACTGGAACAACGTCCCGTACTACTACTACAACGACGCCTATTACACCTGGAGTCCGAGCGCTGATGGCTATGTCGCCACCGACCCACCGCCGTCGCAGACGGCCGGCGGTCCGAGCGATGCACCGCCCGCCACCTATGCCGGCGGCGACCAGGCGGGTCCCCCACCTGGAGCTCCCGGCGCACCTGGCGGTGACAATGTCTTCGCGTATCCTTCGCAGGGTCAGAGCGAGGCACAGCAGGCCAGCGATCGCCAGGAATGCGCTCAATGGGCAGCCACACAGGCCGGTGGTGCGAACGGCTCGCCGGATTACCATCGCGCCCTGATAGCCTGCTATCAAGGCCGGGGCTACAGCGCACAATAGCCGGCTCGAGACCGCGAGCGGCGGCGCTGCTCGCGGTCGCCCTGCTCTCTGGCGCTGCCACCACTCGGGCGCTCGGTCTCCCGGACCCGAATAATCGCGACGCCTTGCGCAGCATCGTGCAGGAACACTGCCTGGTTCATTGGCAGGCCGAGCATGACCCGGCGCCGTGTTTGGAGATCACGGTGCCCGGCCCCACGCAGCGCGCGCCGGGCTATGCTGTGTTACCCGATCGCAAGGGCGGCGCGCATTTCCTGCTGATCCCCACGCAGACGCTTACCGGCATCGAAGATCCGCGCGTGTTGCGAGCGGGCTCGTTCAATTATTTTGCGGCAGCCTGGAAAGCGCGCGGCTACCTGGACGGCGTTGTGGGGCATGCACTGCGGCGCGAGAGCGTCGGTCTGGCCGTCAACTCCGCCTTACAGCGTGGCCAGGATCAGCTGCACATCCATATCGAATGTCTGCAGCCGCGCCTCTACGACGAATTACGCAGCGCCGGTGAGGCGCTCGGCAGTCAATGGTCGGCCATTCATATCGAGGGCTCGCCCTACCAGGCGATGCGGATCATGGGTCGGGATCTGGACAAATCCAATCCGTTCGAACTGCTGGCGCGGCGACTGCCCACGGCAGCGCAAGCCATGGGCACCTATACGCTCCTCGTTGCCGGCATGCACTTCCACGCAGGTCCGGGCTTCATCGTGCTGGCTGGCAGGACCGCGCCGAGAGGACCCAGCTCAGGCGCGCCAGATCCGGCCTGGGCCAGGCCCGGTGAAACGCTGCTCGACGGGAGCTGTGCGCTGGAGCGTTGAGACAGAGCGCTAAGGCAGCGTGACGACGGGCAGACGCCCGTCGGTGAAATACCGATCGCCGCCCCCGTTCCTGCCGGTCAGCGGCGCCTGAAACGGATCGATCCATTCAATGCTCACGGCAAGCTGGTGACTGAGCTGCATGAGCAGCATGTCGCGCTCCAGGTCGATGGCCGCGTCGATGTGATGCGTGATCTGTCCGGTTCGGTGACTGATACCGGCACGCGTGTCCAGGGTCGCTGCGCCGACCCAGAGCGGGCGTCCGCTTGAGTCCTGCTCGCTGGATTTCCAGAATCGCACATGGTGCCGGCGACGCGGATCCCCGCCGATCATCTGCTCGAACACCAGATCCTGCTTATGACCCCAGTAGTACAGGCTGCTCACGGGCGCCGTGTCGTAGGGCCGGTGCACCAGGCTGTCCGCGGCGATGCGCAGCGACGAGTCGAGCGTCACGGGATCGGCGGGCACCCACCCGTTCGAGAGCAGCAAGTGCTGCAAGGATGCCTCGCTACCGATCAACGCAATATTGATGGGATCGCCGGGGATCCCCTCGCGCGTCACACTGTGCGTCGCCAGACCCTGCAGCGCCGGATGGCGCTGTTCGATGTAGCGCCATAGATTGGGCAGGAGCAGATAGGCCGATACGGTGTAGGCGATCGCAGCGAGCAGCAGGCATCGGAACCAGAAGTCGATGGACCGGGGCGCGATTCCTCCGACCTTCTGCGATGTGCTGTTCCGTACCTGTACCGTCGGGTCGCTCATCAGTCTCCGCCCACACTTGCGCCGGCCACGCCAAACGGTCAGATTCCCCCGCGCCCGATTCTGCAAGCAGCTTCAGGAGTCGCAATGATTCAGAGCAGCGCCCGACGACGTCAAGCCGTTCCATCCCTGTCGACGGCTCATATTGCATTCGTACAATCCTGCTGGCATCGCGAGATCGTCGATCAGGCTCGGCTGGGATTTCTGAAGAACCTCAAGCAGCACGGACTGCTGCGTGAGCAGGTCGAGCGCTTCGAAGTCCCGGGCGCCTTCGAAATCCCACTGCAGGCGAAGCTGCTGGCCAAGTCGGGCCGCTACGCCGCCATCGTGGCCGCCGGCCTGGTGGTGGACGGCGGCATCTACCGGCATGAATTCGTGGCCGCGAGCGTCATCGATGCGCTCATGCGCGTGCAGTTGGAAACAGAAGTGCCGGTCATCTCGGTGGTGCTCACGCCGCAGCGATTTCATCAGCACGATGAACATCTGAAGTTCTTCCGTGAGCATTTCGTCGTCAAGGGCGCCGAGGCTGCGCGCGCATGCGCAGCCACGATCGCCAATCTCGGGAAACTGCGAGCGGGTTGAGTTCGCATGTTCACCGGCATCGTTCAAGGCCTGGCTCGCGTACAGGCTCTCAGCGAGCAGCCCGGACTGCGCCGTGTGACCCTCGAATTCCCGCCCGGCTTTACCGACGGCCTGGCGGTAGGCGCCAGCGTTGCAGTGGATGGGGTATGCCTCACGGTGAGCGCACTGCGCGGTGCGGATGCGGCTGACTTCGAGGTGGTGCTGCAAACGCTCAACGTGACGACACTGAGCACGCTGCGGCAGGGCAGCCGCGTCAACGTGGAGCGCGCCGCTCGCGAAGGGGCCGAAATTGGTGGTCATCCATTGTCGGGGCACGTCGACTTCACGGCCAGCGTGGCGGCTATTCACCGCCCCGCAAACAACACGGTGCTGCGCATCGCCGTGCCGGCGCCATGGATGCACTACGTGTTCCCCAGAGGCTACATCGCTCTGAACGGCGCCAGCCTGACAGTGTCCGACACCTGCCGTGCAGCGGAGGGCGGCGGCTGGTTCGAGGTCTGGCTGATCCCCGAGACGCTGCGCGTGACGACCTTTGCCGAGCAGGTCGTGCACTCGAAACTCAACGTCGAACTCGAGCGGCAGACCCGGGTGCTCGTCGACACGGTACGCGATGCCATTCGCGAGGCGCTACAGGAGCGCCCTGCAGCGCCGTAGCTCCGAGTCGCTGCACTCCCGTAGCGCCCGCGTGGAGGCTGGAACTCAGGTCCAGCCGCCGCCGCCATCGTCGCCGAATGAACCCGAACCGCCGTCATCCCATGAACCGGCATCCGGCATGCCGAAATCCGTACCGCCCATATCGCCATTCGGCGCGGATTCCACGGCGTCGGGCGCTATCGGCGCTGCGCCGCCGACCGAATGACCGGGCTCAAACACATGCCGTACCAGCTCCTCGCCGGCCGCTATGCCGGCGCCCACAGCCAGCCCGCTCGCAAGTCCTCCCATGAGGCCCGAACCGCCGCCGCCCACAACGCTGGGAAATCCGCCGGGCGCGCCCATGCTTCCCGGTACAGCGGGGCCGCCCGGCACCGCGCTGGGGTAGGGCGAGTACGCCGCAGCGCTCGCACTGCGCCGGCGCAGCAACAGGCTGACCAGCACCACCGCTGCGACCAGCAGTCCGATCAATCCCCAGGGGAAGGACGAGCCGCCAGAGCGCGCGTATACGGGCGCTCCGTAGGCAGCGCGCGGAGCTTGCGCTATCTCCTGCCGCAGCGCCGCGACGGCCTCGGGCTTGGCAAATGGCAGCCCCGGCTCCAATTGCTGTGCGGTATTGAGTTCGCGCTGCGCGCCGGAAACATTTCCGGCCCTGGCATCGAGTTCAGCCGCAACGTAATGCGCACGGCCGCTGCTCGGATGATCGCGCAGCACCTGGTTGATCATCTGCTGCGCCTGCTCGAGGTGCCCGGACCTGGCGGCCTCATACACCTGGGTCACGCTCGGGTCGGCCTGGGCCAGGACCTGCCCGGCGCCGGCGGCGGCGAATATCCAAATCAACGCGATCGTCGCATTTCTGAACATTGAATCTCTCCGGCGCGCCTGGCGCCTGTGGAAATCTGTACCAATCATCAGATGTGAGGGCCGGCGGCCACGACCTCAAGGCTTCAGCCAGCCGCCCGTTCGCATTGGTTGGGCTCCAATAGCGTGCAGAGGTTCCGCAGCCGGCCTTGGAATCCGTAACCCCCTGATGCGACTAGGATCCCCGGTTCAGTGCTGTACCGTGTGATAGCCCTCCCCTTCGAGCAGCTCGACGAGGCCGTCCTTGCCCACCAGGTGCAGCGCCCCGACCACGACCAGATAGTCCTGGTCCTCCTTCAGCAGAGCGTTGATGGTGGGCAACCAGGCGCGGTTCCGATCCGTCGTGAGCATGCGTAACAGTTCCGGATATTCCGCGAAACTCTCGGTGAGCAGCTGTTCGAGCGCCTTGGTGTCACCGCTGCGCCAGGCCGTGATCACGGCGTCGGTGGAATTCGCCGAGCCCTCCTCGTCCTCGAGCGTGTAGAGCAGGAAGCGCCGCTGCTCATCGAGCGAGAGGTGAGAAAAAATACCCAGCTGCTGCTCCATGGTCTCGAGCGCGATGATCGGCTTGTGATCGGTCTGCGCGCGCTGCGCGAACTGCTCATCCACACCGGAGCCGGATTCGAAGCCTTGCTTCGCGAGCTCCAGCTGCTCCAGCGAGATCGCGGCGAACCAAGGCTGGAACTGACTGAAAAACTCCGGTTCGACGCCAACGGGCTCCAGATGCGCCGTGAACTTGGCGTAGGCTTCGGGTCCGAGGACGCCGGCCAGCGTTTGCCCCTCGGGCAAAGTTTCCTCCGCGAGACTCGAACCAAGCATCGATTCGACCGTAACGTTGTTCAAATCCAGTTCCATCACCAACGCCTTCGCGCTGGCATAAGCCCGCAGCGAATCGGCCGGCAGGTCGCTCTCCGCAGGCTTGAGCACGTGCACCGAGCCGAGCAGGTACACCGTGTTGTGAGCGCCTTTGACGCTCCAGAAAGAGTGATGTCCCGCGTCGGCGAGCGCACTGCCGGCTATGGCCCACAACAGCGTGGCCGCAATCAATCGAAATACCATGACGGGGCAGCTCCCCTGGCGTGGGCGCGCGGAAATGATCGCCATTTATACGCTCTTGCGCCGGAGCGTATCAGCCGCAGCGAAAATAACCGGAACGGACCATGCTGAAGTGATGCCGGCTGAGAGATTTGAACTCCCGACCAACGGTTTACAAAACCGCTGCTCTACCACTGAGCTAAGCCGGCGCATCAACAGCTTACGCTGCGCGATCAGCCGCTGGCGCTCCTCGCCGGACAGTCGGTGATCTGTACGGCAGTCGAGCCGCCGAGCAATTCTGCCGGCTCCGGATCGGCTTCGGCCGCCTTGCGCTCAAAGTCGAGCCAATGCTGATTCACAGCGCGCTCGTGGATCTGTAGCACGGGCCTGAAGCCCAGCTCGCGCACCTGCTCGGCGCGGTGCATGGCGTGGGCCTGATCGGCAAATACGCCCAACGAGACGCGGTCGCTCTGCTCGGGCTGCGTCATGGCCGCCGCATCGCGAATGCCGGCGGCATTCAGAGTCGCGATCATATGGCGCTGCGCGGCGGCGTCTTTGAGATAGCCGATGTACACCCAGTAGCCGTCGGAGACGGTGCTCTCGACATTGCGCTCGTGCGTGTTCCAGCCGCGCGAGCGCAGGCGCTCGGCCGCGGTGCCGGCCACCCCCTCATCGCTGAGGGGTCCAAGAGTGCGGCAACGCGTCGCCGCCGCCGTTGCCGCGACCGCCGCCGGCGCGGGTGCAGCAGAGCCCGAAGCGGCCGGGACAGCGGCCGCGCTCGCGGCGCTCTGCGCCAATTGCAGCAGCGGAATCGAGGGATCCGGCGTGCTCGCGGCGGTAAGCTGTGCGGGATCGTCGATCCAGCGCGCCCAGGCGAAGAATGCGAAATTGAGCAGCAACACGGCCATGAATACGAGGCGCACGGGCGGATTCTAATTGAATTGGAGGCACCAGAGCA
>Ga0302324_100023003_pt1 | contig 12082 bp, 9 predicted proteins | sample Palsa_T0_1_FD_201949 | JGI IMG/M metagenome (GOLD analysis project Ga0302324, IMG submission 201949) | Peat permafrost microbial communities from Stordalen Mire near Abisko, Sweden - Palsa_T0_1 | ecosystem: Environmental > Terrestrial > Soil > Palsa > Peat permafrost | place: Sweden: Abisko...
CAGGTTCAGAAATCGTTGGCTGGGCTCAGATCCGGGGATGGCCCGCTCAGTGTCCGGGGGTACCGGTCATGTAGCGACGAAGCAGGTAGGAGGCCTCACCCGAACGAAAATCGTATTCCGCCGTCCGCTCCGGTCAAGCAGCGGCTAACCGCATGATCCTTTGGCCCCCCCTCCAGCGGGGGGCGAGCTCCAGCGTCGTGCGCCCCTGGGACCATCAGTGCTTGCTATAGTACGCATTTGATTGATATACTACGCATAGTCATCCGATCACCATGAAGGAATGCATATGACTATCATGACCAGTCAAAACGGCTATGCGGCGAGCCAGGCCCGCAACGCGGTGGACAAGACCACTGACCTCTGGACGCAGGGCGCACGGGGCGTCACCGGCCTTGTTCCCCGGCTGCCGCGGATCGACCTGATCCCGGCCGTCCAACGCTACTTCGACGTCGTGCAGCTGACGGTGGACATCAACCGCTACCTCACCGTCAAGTGGGTCCAGGCAGCAGGCAGGCTGACCGGCGTGGTCCGTGACCAGGCCGAGTCGGCCGCCGACGCCGTGCGCGAGATGCCCGCGTCGGTCGGCCACGCCGTGCACGAGCAGGCCGCAAAGGCCGAGCAGGCCGTCCGCGAGCAGGCTGAAAAGGCCGAGCAGGAGCGCGCACGTGAGGCCCGCAAGGCCGAGCGCCAGCAGGCCAGGCAGGCCCGCGAGCGCTACGAGGGCCAGACCAAGGCCGAGCTGAGCGACCAGCTCGCCGCCCGTGACCTGCCCAAGACGGGCAACGTCGACGAGCTCATCGAGCGCCTGGTCGAGGCAGACACCAAGTAAGCTGCCCGGCCGCCCCGCAACAATCCCGGCCGCCCCGCAACAATGAGGACGCCGGTGTCGTCGCAGCACAGTCGCTGCTTCGATTCCGGCGTCGTGCTGTTTCACCGCCCTAATGGCTTCCGCCCACCACAGCGCACCACTCGGGGTGCTGGTAACAGTCGAGCCGTCAGCACCGCTACAGCGTCCAGTTTCCTGAACTGCCCTGGTGTGCGCACCAGGCCCGGCGGAACACCCTGCCTGTTCCCCCGGCAGCACTCCCGCTCCTGCCCCTCGGACCCGCGCGAGTCACCGGCGCCGGCGCGGAGGCGTCCCCTGGTGCTGGGGGCCGCTGATGCTAGCGTTGCGGCCATGCCATTGCATGTTGCGGAGGCCGCGGGTCTTATCTGGGCGGGGATCGGCGGCAAGCGCCTGCTGGATCATCCGTTTTCCGCCGCTGGGACCAGCGCGGCAGCGGACGGAGCCCGCGCATGGTGGCAGTTCCTCGACGAACGCCAGACCGCGGCGTAGATCACCGGCCGCGCGATCACCGCGACGCGGGCCGCACCGGCCGCAGCGCGTCGGCGGCTTGCCCGCGACGCATTGGGCGATCCTGCTCGTCGGTGGGGCACCGCGCGTACCGATCAAGATCCCCCCTGAGGGGATGGTCATGTGCGGAGCGTACGGATAGCCCCCGACAGCTGAGACGGTCACCGGACGGGTCTATTGAGACGGCGTTCGCGCTGGTGACTGGTGCAGGCGAGGTTGGCCGGGTGGTGTCCGGTGAGGGATCCCCTAACGGACACCGACCAGGGATCACGTATTACTAAGCCAGGGTCACGTCAGTCCAGATCTTCCCAGCCCCATGGCTCAGCTGGGCTGGCGTCAGCTTCCCGGCCGAACCAGAACTCATCCTGGTGGCCCTCTTGCTTGCGGAAGAGCTCGAACATGCCTGCTCCTGGCAGCTGGTCGGCCAGCGCGGCGGCCTGCTCCTTAGCGCCCGCCTCCCGCAGGCTGTCCAGCAGCTTATCCACGGCGTGGCGGCTGTGGAGGGGGACATGGGAGGCGGCGCGGTCGGCCAGCGCGGTGGCCTGCTCCTGGGCGCCCGCCTCCCGCAGGCTGTCCAGCAGCCAGGCCACGGCGGCCGGGTCGTCGAGGGAGACATGGGCGGCAGGATCACGGTGCAGCAGCGCGGTGGCCTGCTCCTCCGCGTCCACTTCCCGCAGCGCGGTCAGCAGTATGGCCACATCGTACGGGTTGTCGAGGGGGACGTGGGCGGCGGCGCGGTCGGCCAGCTCGGTGAACTGCCCCGCTGCGCCCGCCCGTCGCAGCACGGCCAGCAACTGAGCCACATCGTACGGGTTGTCGAGGGGGACGTGGGCGGCGGCGCGCACGGCCAGCGCGGTGACCTGCCCCTTAAGGGAAACGTGAACAGTATGGCGCCAGCCCAGCGCGGTGGCCTGCTCCTGGGCGCCCGCCTCCCGCAGGTCATCCAGCAGTATGGCCTCGCAGCAGCTCTCGCAGCCCGGCGGCGACCTGTTCGCCCAGCGCGCCGTCTGCGACGTCGAGGTAGAACTGGGCCTCGTTCAGCCACACCACGGTCCGGGGCCCGATGCCCGGCAGTTCGCGTAGCGCGGCGTCGGGGCGGGACGGGTCGATCGGATGCCACAGCCGCCACCGCCCGGGCTGGTCCCGCAGCACTTGCAGGGCCTCCCAGCAGGCCCGGGTCTTGCCTGTGGAGGATCCGCCGACCAGCACCGCGATCCCGCTGCTGCCCTCCGCCGCCGCCCGCACCACCCGCCCCAGCGCCGTATCGTGTTCCCGTGGCACGTACGCCGGCAACGCTGGCAGCCCTGGCTGCGGGTCCTCGGGCTGCACCGGCCGGTGCACCTCCAGGGCGAACGGGTCTGTCACCTCATCGAGCGGCCGCCCCGCCACCGTTATGTCGGCGTCCGGCCTGGCCAGCGCGGCCCGGATCTCCCCGGCCAGTCCGGCGAGCATTCCCTCGATCCGCTGTCCCTGCAGCCGCGTCAGCTCATGGTTGAGCTGGTCGGCCAGCGGCGTCAGCGGCCCGCCGCCAGATCCGCGGACGATGATCTCCCGCACCAGGTGACCGGTCAGCCTGTCCGCCAGGACAGTGCCCGGCACGCCTAGGACATCGGCCGAGGACTGCCCGGTGCCCGTCAGCCCGGGATCATCGACCACAGCCAACTGCCCGGCTATCCCCGCTTGCAGGCCCTCCAGCAGCATCACCGGCCCGGCCAGCGGCGCATCTGGCACCGGATCACTGAAGACCTCGCTGATCACCATCGCGACCTGCTCGCCGCCAGATGGGCTCATCTCCTTGGCGGTGGCCCAGACCGCGGCGTCGGCCGCCCGCCGCAGCGCACGCTCTTGCTCACTGCCGAGTATCAGCTCGGTCAGCTTCTTGCGGCCAGCGTCGGCCAGCTGCTCAACTAGCCAGCCCCCGAGAGCTTCAGCAACGAACACCACGCCAGCAGTCTCCCAGCCACTGTGCAGCCCTTCCGCCATTCTCGGGTGTCCGGTCGTGCCGTCGCAGGGTTGTGCCCTGGTCAGATCAGGGTTTGGCGGCTCGCCGTAGCTATGGGGGTGCCAGGCCGCAATGGGGCGCTGTCAGCGCCTCGCGGCAGTTCCGCCCTAATAATAAATAACCCCAGAGTTCCCATGGGTCTCTGTGGTTATTTATTACACACAGTGGCACACCCGTACATGCTTAAGGCAACGCCATTGCCCACACCACCCGCCGGTACGACCATCGGTCACGAGCGGCGCGGCAGGGTCCGGCGCCGTGGCCGCGGTCCGGGCGAGGCCGTCGGGGCGGCGCCGCCCGGGGGCAGGCAGCGGGCGTTGCCCCGCCAGGCCAGCAGCACTCGGCTGAGACGGGCCGTGCGGTCCTCGTTGCCGAGCACCCCCCTGTCCCCGTGGCCGGGGTGGCCCGATCGGGCAGGGATCGCTGGTCGCCTTCCCTTCGGAGGCCCCGGTGCTGTACCAGGCGACGCTGCGGCGCCGCAGTCCCGGTGGCGCCGATCCCATCGCGCCCCAGCATTGCCGCTGGCCTCGGCGCACGCATGACACCGGACACCGCGGCGGGCGCTACCGCCGCCTGGGCCGCGGTCGCTGATCCGATCGCTATGGCCAGCACGGCCGGGACGAACGCCAGTTTCCTATGCATGGATCCCCGTCCCCCGCCAGGAGTTCACGTCGGCAGAAAGCCCGGCCAATGGCCGACCGCCCCCCGGCACACTCCGCTGAGCTGCATAAATCCCTAGCACTAGGAGTATCCATCGCCTCACTCTCAGTAACAAGGCGTTATGGGGCGCTCTTTCTCTTCTGCAACGGTCCAGGGAGCTTTGTGAGCTCAGTGAACTTACGGCGGCGACATATTCGCCGACGGGTCGCTGACCGGCTGCGGATTCAGCAGATCCGGGTGAATAAGCGGAGCGGTGCGCCGGCTCGGCTTGAACCCGGACGGGTCAATTGCCTGAACCTTTGCGCTCTAGGTGATCTCAAGCGGCAAGCGGCCGATCCTGCTCACGGACACTTTGACTGGGAGGCCTGGCGAAGCCGCACCGGGTGATAACCCGCTTTATCACCCGGTCTCCTCGGCGCCGTCGTTACCATCCCGGGCCGGTGATCAGGGCTCTGGGTGCCGAGCTGGTGTTCGGTCCGGCGGTCAGCCATCGCCGGACGCGGCGATCGCCGCCGGGCTGCACGCCCGGGCGCGGGCCGGGCTGCCGGTGCTCGATGACGTTGAACCCGCGCCGCGGCGCCCGTGCCTGTGCGCTACGAGGTCTGATCGGCCGGATAGTTCTGCTAAGCCTGCTGGGCTGGAAAGCGCCGCGGCCGCCAGCTCCGGCCGCGACGGATCGGCTCCAGGCCGTAAACGTAGCGGCCGGGAGTGGTTCCGGTCAGGCGAGGTAGGCCGCGACCGCGTAGGCGGCGTTGCGGTCCAGGCTGTCCCGGGCATGGTCGTACCGGCGAGTGGTGCGGGGATCCTTGTGGCCGGCGTAGTCCTGGACATCGCGGAGTGCGGCGCCGGCGTCGAGGGCGAAGGTGATCGCCGAGTGCCGCAGGCAGTGCGGGGACAGCTGGTCCCAGGCCTGGATGCCCGCGTCGCGGGCCAGGCGGCGCACCAGTTCCCACAGGTGCCCTTGGCGGAGGCGGCCGCCGCTGGCGGTGGCCGGGGTCCCGGTAGCAATCGCGGAAAATCCAACGAACCCACCGCTGACCTAGGGTTATTCGAGTTCTTGGGACGGCTGACGATCTCTCTCACTACGGTTCGTACTGGTTCCTGTGCTTCCGTGGAGGTTGTCGGGGTTGGCGACGCAGTTCTTCTCTGACGAGCAGATGGAGCGGCTGCGGTCGTACCCGGACATCGGCCGGGAGGAGCTGATCCGGTTCTTCACGCTGACGCGGAAGGATCTGGGGTTCGTCGACAACTTGGAGCGTGGCGGCGGGCGCGGGCCTGCGGCGCGGTTGGGGCTGGCCGTTCAGCTGCGCGGCCTGGACGCCCATCACCTGGACCTGTCGATGCTGCCGCGCGAGCGGCGCCGGTTCCTGGCCACTTTGGGCCGCCGCTCGACGGCGCAGGGGCTGGAGCGCCGCGGGGAGCGCCGCTACCCGATCTTGCTGGCGCTGGTCGCCCAATCGGCGGTGGACCAGCTGGACGAGGTCATCGTGTTGTTCGACCAGGCGGTGTCGGCGCGGGAGTCCCGCGCGAAAGCCAAGACCGATGAGGCCCTGGCCGAGCGGGCCAAGAAGGGCGAGGCCCGCCAGCTGCTCATGGACGTGATCCTGCCGGTGCTGATCGATGTGGGCGTCCCGGACGAGAACGTGGGCGGGATGCTGCGGACGCGGATCGGGATGGACAAGCTCCGCGAGGTCGCCGCGGTGAACTGGAAACCGCTCCCCAGGGACCACGGCCGACTGGCGGCGCTGGAGGCCTCCTACTCCTACCTGCGGCAGTTCACCCCGCACGTGCTGAACGCGATCGACTTCCAGGGCGGGCCCGGCACCGGCGACTTGATGGACGCCGTGGAGATCCTGAAGGACCTGAACCGGGTCGGTGGCCGGAAGGTCCCGGCCGGGGCGCCGGTCTCGTTCGTGCCCGCCCGGTACGCCGACTACCTGGCCAAGGCCCGCAAGAGCGGGGACGAAACCGCGTTCCGGCACTACTGGGAAATGTGCACCGTGCTGGCCCTGCGGGACGGGCTGCGATCGGGCGATGTGTTCGTGCCCGGCTCCCGCCGCTACGCCGACCCGGGCACCTACCTGTTCACCCCGGAGCAGTGGCAGCCACGCCTGGCGGAGTTCTGTCAGCTGGTCCGCAAACCGTCCGGGGCGGCCGAGGCCATCGCCCAGGTGAAGGACGAGCTGCACCTGGCCCTCACGGACCTGGAGGAGACGCTCGCGAACAGCTCCTCCGACGATGTCGGCGCGATCCGCCTGGATAAGGAGGGGAAGCTGGTGATCCCGCCGCTGTCGGCCGAGGACATCCCCGCCGAGGCCAAGGCGCTGCGGGACGAGCTCGCCTCGATGCTGCCGTTCGTGCCGATCGCCTCGCTGCTGATCGAGCTGGATGCCCGTACGAACTTTCTGGCGTGCTTCACTCACGCCGGGGGCCGCAAGTCCACCCAGTCAGTGGAGCTCAAGCGCAACATCCTCGCGGTGCTCATCGCCGGAGCCACCAACCTCGGGCTCACCCGCATGTCCGAGGCGTGCGGCGTCTCCTACGACACCCTGGCCTGGACCCAGGAATGGTACGTGCGGGAGGACACGCTCCGCGACGCCAACACCGTGATCGTCAACCACCACTACGGGCTGGAGCTGGCCAAGAAGTTCGGCGGCGGCACTATGTCGTCCTCGGACGGGCAGCGGTTCCCCGTCCGCGGTAAGTCCCTCACCGGCCGCGACATGGTCATCCATGGAGGACGCGTCCTGTCGACCTACACGCACGTCTCCGACCAGTGGTCGACGTACGGGACGAAGCAGATCGTGGCGACCCACCGCGAGGGCCACTACACGCTGGACGAGCTGCTCGGCAACGAGACCGACCTGCCGATCCGCGAGCACGCTACCGACACCCACGGCGCGACCCTGGTGAACTTCGGGCTGTTCGACCAGGTCGGCAAATCCCTCACCCCGCGGATCCGCGATCTCGGCAAGATCACCCTGGTGCGGGCGACTCCCCGGCCGCCACCAACGCGCTGTATCCGCACGCCGGGCCGCTGCTGGCCGACCGGTGGAACGAGGACCTGGTGGCCGAGTGCTACCCCGACCTGCTGCGCATGGGCGGGTCGCTGAAGTTCGGGGAGGCGACCGCGTCGCTGATCGTCGGGAAGTGGTCGGCCGCCTCCCGCCAGAACACCCTCGCGTCCGCGCTCAAGGAATGGGGCCGGATGCGGCGCACCATCCACGCCGCCCGCTACCTGTCCGACCCGGTCTACCGCAGGAAGATCTCCTGGCAGCTCAACAAGGGCGAGAGCCTCCACGCGCTCCGCCGCGACCTGCACTACGCCCAGCAGGGCACCATCGTCCGCCCCCACCTCCAAGACCAGACCGAACAGGCCTGGTGTCTCACCCTGCTCACGAACTCGGTGATCTGCTGGACCACCGAGTACTACGGCATGGGCATCGGTGAGCTACGCGGCCAGGGCCGCGACGTTCCCGACGAGCTGCTGTCGTTCATCGCCCCCGGCCACCGCGAGAACATCAACTTCTTCGGCTTCATCAACGTCGACATCGAAGCCGAACTCGCCAAGCTCATCGAAGGGTGGCGGCCGCTGCGCCCCACCACTGTCACCGAGTCCGGCACCTCCTTCATGCTCAACCTATGAACGGGGTCGGTACTGGACCTGCTTCCTACCGGTAACGGGTTGCAGCCAAGGTACGGCGGAAACCGGCAATAGGATGATCTTGATGGGTGAGGGTGGGTACGGGGCGTGATGGGGGGCAGACCAAGTAACCCGACAAGACTCATTAGGGGCAATGGGTTGGGAAGAGGGCTGGGTCGTTTCCTTCGCGGTGAAGTCGAAGCCGATGGCGGCCTTACCATGAACGCAGAATCGGCAGGGAGCCGTCCCAGGACTCAGGGCACCACCACCGCGCTCACCCTCCATAGCACGGGCTCATGCGCCTGATAGCCGCCTCTGCGCAGACGCGGGGACTTGTCCAAACGAGACCTTCAGGGCTCACGGCCAGGCCCAGCATGATCCACTATCAGGCACGTGGGCGCACGGTTCTTACAAAGACCCCAAGTTTGGCGTTGCCAGGACGGTGTCAAGCCAGTCGAAGACCACTTGGTGCAGCCTGGACATCACCCCCTCCTGGCAGTGTTCACCGCCCCCTTCTGCCGCGGGGAAGAGATGGTAGGTCTTCGGGCAGCGCAGAGCCTCATAGAGCTGGGACGCGTCCCCGGGGTCATTCTCGCCATCGAGCACGAGCGTGGGACAGGTGACCAGCGGAGCGTAGCCTTCGAGGGTGTAGGGGGCGGCGGCGCGGAGGACAGCCGCGGGGCTGTCTGCCCCGAAGACCCACATACCCCACCGGAGCGCCGGCCGGAAAGCCTGGGTTTTGGAGCTCATGATCTGCTCGACGAGGGTGTTGACCTTTGCGTCGGCGCCGTCACCGAGAAGTTCCATGACCTCGGGCCCGACCATGCGGTACCAGTCGTCGGCGAACGAGTAGAGACCGTCGTAAGCGATCAGGGCGGCCAGGCGGTGCTCAGCGGCGGCGGCACGGGGCGCAAGTTGTCCGCCAAAGCTCATCCCCATGAGCGCGATCCGGTTGGGGTCCACGTCCGGGCGCGCGAGGAGCCAGTCGACGGCAGGGGTGACGACGGCGTCCCAGTCCGGGCGGAACAGCAGCTGCTGGTCGCGAAGGGCGCTGCCTTGTCCGGGGCCGGCGAAGGCGAGCACGTGGTAGCCACGCCTGGCGGCGGCCGCGCCGCCGGCGAAGTACAGCTCTTCCTCGGTGCTGTCGAGGCCGCCGTGGAATAGGAGCGTCCGCCGGGGGCCGTCCGGGTCGCCGGCGCCGGGATGAGCGGTGCCGGGTTCTGCCGGGATCCACCATCCGGGCAGCGTGGTGTCCTCGTAGGGGAATCGCACCGGCTGGGGCGCGGGGTTCATCAGTTGCGCGGCGCGGGCAAAGGTGTCGACGGAGAGCTGGCCCACTTCGCGGACGCGAGGGTCATCCGCCGGGCCGGCGCGCAGGTAGAACTCGCACAGCCGGTAGTAGTTGCTTGCCCTCAGGTAGGACTCGCGGGCGCTGACGGGATGACCCGCGGCGGCGCTGCGGTCCGCGTCGGCGTGAATCCGTTCGGCGAGCGCCCGCCACTGCGTGTACCAGGCGGTCTCGTCGCCGTCGGGGATCCGGCTAGCCGTGCTGGTGATTTCGCCGATGTCGGCGCCGCCGTATGCGGCGTAGCCGAGGGCGCGGAGCGTCTCGAAGGAGAAGGACTGGTCGCTGAAAAGCGCCCCAGCGGTCATTGCTGGCTTGGTCGAGATGGTCGATGTCATGGGTAGCTCCTGTAGCTGAGGAGGCGTCGAGCCCGTGCGGGGCGACAAGACCGTAAGCGGTCGTCCTGCCCGAACCAGGCGTCTCGGGGATCACGCGGGCTCTGAACTGGTGTTTTTCAGTGATCGTTAGGCTACTCTCCGGTATGTGAAGACGATCTTCGATACCCTTCGCCAGTCAGTCACCGATGACCGGCGGCGTGTCCCGGCCAGGGACGAGACGCTCCGAATCACTTACCAGCGCGAGTACAGCCCGTCGAAGTCGATCGTCCGCTCGCCCGGACTCGCTCTCGACGAGGGCGATTTCGGCGACTGCCGCGACGATGAGTCGTGCGACGGACGGCGCGTCGGCCCACCCCAGCGTTACCAGGTCCGCGGTGGCGCGCCCGGCGAACTGGGCGTTCCGGCTGGCGACGTGCTGCGCGAGCTGGACGTCGGCCCGGGCATGGAAGAGGAAGGCCTTGGTGGTGCGCAGCTCCAGGCAGGCATCCAGGTACGCGCCGATCCCCCGGCGGAGTCGCTTGAGCCCGGGTGGCAGATCCCGGGTGGCAGCGTCAACTCGGCTGGTGACTTCGTCGTGAAAGGTCCGGTGGAGTTCCACCACGTAGTGGGCGCGCGTGGGGAAGTGCTGAAAGAAGGCGCCCTTGCTCATCCCGGCCGCGGCCACGATCGCGTTGACCGACAGCGAGCCCAGTGAGCGGTCCGTCGTGTCAGCGATCAGCCGCATGCCAGCGTCGAGCAGGGCAGAACGGCCGGGACCGGTGGGGCGAGCCACCTTATGCCCCGACCGCCGGCGACGGGCGTGGAACGGACCAGGCCCGGTTGCGGCGCGGAAGCGAAGCGAGAAACGGCGTCACCACCGCGAGCCAGGCCGCAGGCACCTCCGCGTGCGGCTCATGCCCGCTGCTGAAGGTGTGACGCGTGACGCCCAGAGCGGCGGCGGCGCGCCGGCCATCGGTGAAGGCGCAGAGAACTGGATCCCACCGGCCCCAGGTCAGCAGCACCGGCATCGACGGCCGCCCGGCCAGCCGCAGGTCATGCTCGGGCCTCGGAAAACTGCGCCAGACCGCGCTGAACACCCGCGCTCGATCGGGATCGTCCCTGACCGAGCGAGCCGACCCCAAGGCGGCGGCCGCGGCCGGCGTTCGCCAGCGCAGGGCCAGGTGAGCAAGCGGGACAGCCAGCTTACGGCCGAAAGACGGGTCACCCAGGACGCGGCAGGCGAATCCCGAAAGGACCGTCGAAGCGGTGAACCCCCCGGGGGCGATAAGCACCAGTCCGGCCACCAGATCCGGGCGTGCCGCTGCGGCGCGCAGCGCGGCGTACCCGCCAACGCTGTTGCCGGCTAGGACGAAAGGCGCCCAGCCTCGTCTGCCGGACAGCTCGCTGAGAACGTCAATGAGCACAGCGGCATAGGAGAGCGCGCCCTCGAAGCACTCGGGTGACGGTGCGGGGCTGGCTCCATAGCCCGGCCAGTCCACGCTGATGACGCGGTATCCCTCAGCGAGCGACGACGCGACAGAGGCGAAATCCGCGCAGGAACCCGGGTTCGCATGCAGGAACACAATGCTCGGCCCTTCTCCGGACACGTGGACGCCGACATCGCCGATCGAGGTGGCAAGCCACTCGCTCTCTGCCACGCAGTGCTGAAGCATGGCTACTACTATAAATGACCGACCGGTCGGTCATCAAGCTAAGACGGTAGGCACTTCGCGGCCGTCCAGTGACGCGCTTCGGGATGCCACTAGTCCTGACGAAGGATCCAACGGATATGGTTCTGACCTGCGGTTAGGCGGGAACTGTCTCTTGGCTGCTCACGATCGAACGCCGCCTACGCTGCACGGCCATGAAGGCGAGCGAGGCGAGCCTGACCGGACTGCTCCGCCGCCGAGGTCCCCTCCTGTGACACAGAATCTGCATTACCTGTCACACTGGCCTCGCGGACCGGGAAGACACCCAGCTCGCGCCGGGCCGGGCCGGACCCGACTCGGCAACGTTATGTGTCACATCAGCGCGGGAGGCCCCCTCGTGACGATCGTCCCGTTCCCGGCCCCGCCCGCCGGCGGCCAGATCGTAACGGCCGCCGTCGACCGCTACCTCGACTCGATCAAGACCAAGACCACCCGCTCCAGCTACGCCGGCACTCTCGCCCGCCTCGTCTCCCGCGCCGGCGGCCGCGACACCGCCTCGCTCCTTCCCGAGGACTACGCCGCGGTGATGGACCGATGGGACGACGTGGCGGCCGCCACCTGGAACCGGCACCTGTCCGCGCTCATCTCCTTCACCGCCTGGGCCGGACGGCAGGAGATCCTCACCACCAAGCCCGCCCGCCGCCTGGAACGCCGCAAGCCCGCCCGCCGCAGCGACCGAGCCATCCCCCGCGCCCGCCTGGACAAGCTGCTCACCGACGACCGGCACGGCCTGCGCGAACGGGTCCTGTGGCGGATGCTCTACGAGACCGCCGCCCGCGCCGAGGAACTCCTGTCCCTCAACATCGAGGACCTCGACCTGGAGTTCCGGCGTGGCCGCGTCACCTCCAAGGGCGGCGCGATCGAGTACGTCCAGTGGGCCACCGGCACCGCCCGCCTCCTGCCCCGGCTGCTACGCGGTCGCACCTCAGGGCCGGTGTTCCTCGCCGGCCGGCGCGCGCCCGTGTCCGGTTCGCGAGCCCCTGCCGAGGCGGACGTCTGCCCGGAGACCGGACGCGGCCGGCTGTCCTACCCGCGCGCCGAGTACCTGTTCA
>Ga0302324_100023004_pt1 | contig 12082 bp, 8 predicted proteins | sample Palsa_T0_1_FD_201949 | JGI IMG/M metagenome (GOLD analysis project Ga0302324, IMG submission 201949) | Peat permafrost microbial communities from Stordalen Mire near Abisko, Sweden - Palsa_T0_1 | ecosystem: Environmental > Terrestrial > Soil > Palsa > Peat permafrost | place: Sweden: Abisko...
TGATTTGGGCTCACAGGTCGAGGTATCTCAGAAATAAGACCTAGAGGCTCCGGTATCCGCGGGCCAACACAATGTAGCTGGAAACGGAAGATAGGTCAACATATTTCTCGTAGCTTGACGTATCTTTACAGTCAACAGTCCCGATCCGAACCGGACCCAGATTCACCGCCGCCACTGCCCTCGCCATCCCGCTTCTGGGAGAGACGGGGCAGGACGAGCGTAGATCACGGCGAAGCGGCAAAAGGAACGATCACCCCATCGACTCACCGGTGCGAGCGAAAGCCTTGCGAAACCTAGGATTCCCCAGCCGTAGAGACCTTTTCCTCCTTGCATTCGCCCAGGCTACCGGCATAGACTCCTCGGGCGATTTCGCGAAGCGCGAAGTCGGTTCTTGTGTTGGCATAAAACGACCGAGAGGAGGAAGAGGTGAAAAGAACGCTTTTCGCTCTGGCGTTAACGATAACTCTCGGCCTCTCGGTGGCGGCGCAAGAGGGTAAAGCGCCACTGGTGTCTCGTCATCGTGGCGGCAACCCCGCGGTAGAAGTTCAGGAGTCGGAAGACAACCTTTCCCCGAACCTGCCCGCTTTGTGCAAACCATGCCTGTTCTATGGCGGCGACATCAACCTCAGCTCTCGGAATGCAGCGGGCCTGCTGGATGGGAATACTCTGCTCGCCAGCGTCAGCGGCAGCACCTATGGCGCGGTGAAGATTCCCGCCGGAGTTACCGCCACAATTAAGGGCGTGCTCTTCAACGTGCAGGGATTAGCAGCCTTTGATCCCAGGACGGCCAGCTATGACATCCGGACGGGGGTTTCGGAAGGCGACGGTGGCACCAGCATTGCCTCCGGCACAGCTCATATCAAGGTGGCTCAGACGGGCCGTGTCTTCCTCGGCGCCTACGAGTATTCGGTTGTGGTTCGGTTTCCCAGGATAAGACTCGTTTCAGGTGAGTATTGGATCAACGTAACGCCCAACTGCACCAACACGCTGGACGGCAGTTGCATTGCTTTCGGACAGTTTGTATCCAACACCACTTCGAAGACCAACAATTGGCGCGGCAGCTGGCAACCGGCTCACGAGATGTTTTTGAATTCGCCCGTTTCCGGGATCAGCTGGGCGAATTGGTGCGAGCCCGACCAGAAACTGAACAACGTACAATGCGCCCATCTGTCGTTCGGCTTGCTGGGAGGTGTCGAGTGAAGAAGACTCTTTTCGCGACAACTCTTATAGCAATGCTCACCCTAACCGCAGCGGCCCAGAAGAAACCGGCGATGTGGCTGGCTGGTACCGATAGTTCCGAGGAGCCTCCATTGGCCTCGGGAACTCCGCCCGAATTGTGCAGGCCGTGCTTGTTCTACGGGGGCGACCTGAACCCAAACGATCCCAATGCGATCGGCCTGTCGGATGAAAACACTCTCTACGTCAAGGGCAGTTCTACCTACGCGGCCTACAACGTGCCGAACGGGGTTACGGCTCGGGTGACGGGAATTCTGGTCAACGTGCTGGCTTCGGTTAATTTCGATCCCAAGATTGCTTCCTATGACATCCGCACGGGCGTCGTCGAAGGCAACGGCGGCACCAGCATCGCTTCCGGCACGGCGAAGATCAGAGTGGCTCGAACGGGACGGACTTACCTCGGCATGAATGAGTACTCCTTGCTGGTGCGTCTGCCTGAGGTCCAATCTCTGGAAGAGGGCGAGTATTGGTTCAACGTTACCGCCACCTGTACCAACGGGGCCAGGGATGGCAGTTGCTACGTGGGCAGAATCTACCTCTCGAACACAACGCAGGACACAAACGGGATTTCTGCCGACGCGCAGCCGACGGGCTCGACGTATGTGAACTCGGCCTTCTTCGGCGTCACCTTTGTCAACTGGTGCAACCTAGGATTGAATTCCTCTCAATGCGGGGCTGCTTCGTTCGGGTTGACCGGGACGGCGCGGAAGGCTGAGTAGCTCCCGACCTCTTCGAGTGTCTTTCGTAATTTCTCCTATTGATGCTCCCTGAGTAAACTCGGGATTCCTGACGTTATGCACAGACATAACCCTCGACGGCACACCCCGCCGCAGCAGATAGAAGTGTTACGAGCCGCATTCACATCACGGTCGTGTACGAGGAGTGTGTAATGCGGGTGAGTGTTCAGAAGCCACATCGTGCGCTTGGGTTCCAATTCGCGGTCTGTGACCACGTCGGGATGCAGGTAGTGGAGGCCGAGGGTACGTGGCAATTCCAAGACACTGAGCGGTGGGAGGAGAATACTTCGGGAAGTGGCCTTTGGCGCGTTGGACGCGGAATTCGCCCCGAGTCACAGTTCCTTCCAGAATCAGCCTTGAGGTACCAACTTCTCCAACAACAACGGTTGTCCCACACGGTCAGTATCGTTACGATGTCTAGGTGTTGGGTTTGTCCTTCCACGAAGGCAAACCAGGTGACTTCCCCATGATGCAAGGCTCTCCCGATACGCCTCGGCGCCCCCGTCCCCCGCAGAACCTGGAGCGTGAAGAATCTCAGCTCTGGCGATGGATTCTGCTGTTCATGATCCTGCTGGCCGCGGGCTTTGCCGCGCTCGCCTGGGAGCGGCTGGAAAGCCTGCCTTACCATTTAGGCCCAATGGCGGTGGGCGTACTCCTCTTGTCCGTACTTCTAGCCGCCTATGCCCACGGCCGGCGGAAGGAAGTGGTCGAGCTCAAGATGTTGCTTCAGGATTTGCAGGAACATGTGGGGGCGGCTCCCTCCGAGGCGCAACTCGACCAGCTCAACGACATGCTCACGCGCTCCAACCGCAGCTTCAAGGAACTCATTGACTCCTTTGAAGATGCCGCCTGCGCCGCATCTCTGGACGGCACCGTGCGCACCGTCAATAAGCGCGTCAGCGAACTTGCGGGGCTTCCTTACACCGCGATCGTGGGGCAGAAATTTTTCGAAATCGTCGAAGAACCGACCCGCGGTAGCGTAGAAGCCGGCCTCGCGCATTTTTTGGAGAAGAGACATTGGGCGGGCACCGTCCGCGTGCGTTTCAAGAACAACGGGCGGCCGCTCTACTTCGATTGCGTTCTCAGCGCGATCGTCAAGAGTGACGAGGTTGTTGGGGTCAGCGTGCTGGGACGGGACGTGACCGGACAGCACGAAAAAGAGCTGCGCTTCACCGAACTGTTCGAGACCCTGCAGGAAGGCGCCTACTTCAGCACGCCGGAGGGCAGACTTCTCGACGCCAATCCCGCGCTAGTGAGCATTCTAGGCTATGCCACGAAAGAAGAGCTGCTCGCGCTCGACCCCGGTAACCTGAACGTCGATCCCGCCGAACCACCCGTGCTCGGCCGCGCTCCCAACGATCGCGGTGACGTACGGGCACGCGAGATCACACTTCGAAAGAAGGACGGAGACCCCGCGGTTTTCCTCGAGTCCTCGCGCGCCGTCTGGGATGCTACGGGCAAGTTGATTCGTTACCAGGGCACGCTGGTCGACGTCACGCAAAGGCGCAAGCTTGAGCGGCAACTGCTGCGGCAGGAAGAATTCCGCCGGCACTTACTGGAGAGCTTCCCCGACCTGATTCTGGTGATCGATCTCGAGGAGCGCTATACCTTCGTGAGCTCACGCGTGCGCGATCTGCTCGGGCACCAACCGGAGGATTTGTTGGGCAAAAGGATCTCGGAAACCGAGGATCACTCGCCGGAGCTGGCGGCGCTCTACCACGACGTGGTTTCCGGCATCAGGATTTTTGGCGCCGCGGAATACGGCGCCCGTCACCGCGACGGAAGCTGGCGTACCATGCGCGCCTCCGCCAGCCAGCTCTTTGACACGGATTCCAAGCTCGGCGGAGTGATCATTTCCGTGCGCGACATCACCATGGAAAAAAAGCTGGAGCAACAGATCGTTCAGAGCGAGCGTCTGGCTGCCATGGGTGCGATGATTGGCGGCGTAGCCCACGAACTCAACAATCCCCTGACCAGTATTTTGGGAGTGAGCGAACTTCTGCAGGACAGTCAGACCACAGACGCGGCGCGCAAGCAGATCGCAATACTGCAGCAGCAGGCCCGCCGCGCCGCTGAGATCGTTCACAACCTGACCTATTTCTCGAGGCCGCCGGCGCCCGGGAAGGCTCCCGTCAACCTGGGAGAGATCGTCGAACGCACGCTCAATCTGCACGCCTACTCGTTGCGGAAGAACAGCATCACCGTGGACTTCCTGCGCGCGCCCGGGCTGCCCCACGTGCAAGGCGACCCTCACCAGTTGATGCAAGTCTTCCTGAATTTGGTCCTGAACGCCGAGCAGGCCATTCGCGAGGCACGCGACCGCGGAACGCTCCGCATCCGCCTGGGAAATATCGGACCGTCAGTTTGGGCAACTTTTCAAGACGACGGTCCTGGGATCGCCGCCGACAACCTGGCCAGCATCTTCGATCCGTTCTACACGACCAAGCGGCCGGGACGGGGAACCGGCCTCGGCCTCAGCATCTGCAAGTCGGTGATGAAGGAGCACAACGGCACGATCGAAGCCGCTAACGCGCCGGGAGGCGGAGCGGTGTTCACCGTAACTCTGCACGCGGCGGCGGCGGCAAGCGCCAGTGTTGGCTAATCTCTTTCCACGGCCATCGCCACCGCGTTGCCTCCACCCAGACAGAGTGCAGCGACCCCACGCTTGGCATTGCGGCGAGTCATTTCATAGATCAAAGTCACCAGAACGCGCGCGCCGCTGGCTCCGATGGGATGGCCGATGGCGACCGCGCCGCCGTTCACGTTGACTTTATTGGGATCGAGCCCAAGCTCACGCATCACGCCCAGCGCCTGCACCGAGAAAGCTTCGTTGAGTTCGTACAGATCGACGTCGCCGCTTTTCCAGCCGGTCTTTTCCCAGATCTTTTGCACCGCGCCCACCGGAGCCATCATCACCCATTTGGGTTCGACTCCGCTGGTCGCCTGTGCCACGATTCGCACGAGGGGATGCGCGCCAAGTTCCTTCGCCCGCTGCGCGCTGGTCACCACTACCGCCGCGGCTCCATCATTCACTCCCGGAGCGTTGCCGGCGGTCACGGTTCCGTCCTTCTTGAAGGCGGGCTTCAACGAACGCAGCACTTCGATCGTCGTATCCTCGCGCGGAGATTCGTCTTTCTCGAAGAGCACCGGGGCTTGGCCCTTCTTCTTGGCAGGAATTTCTACCGGCACGATCTGAGACTTGAACCGGCACTCCTTCATCGCAGCAACCGCCTTGCGGTGGGAGTGCACCGCGAACTCATCCTGCTCTTCGCGCGTGATGCCGTATTTCTCAGCGACGTTCTCACCGGTGACGCCCATGTGATAGTCGTTGTAGATGTCCCACAGCCCGTCGTGCACCATGGAATCGACCACCTGTCCATTTCCCAGGCGGTATCCCTTGCGCGCCTGCGGCAGCAGATAAGGAGCGTTGGTCATCGACTCCATGCCACCCGCCACCACGATCGAACTGTTTCCGGTCTGCACCGCTTGCGCGGCGAGAGCGACTGCTTTCAGTCCGGAGCCACAAACTTTGTTGATTGTCATGGCACCTGTCGCCGGCGACAATCCCCCGAAGATTGCCGCCTGCCGCGCCGGATTTTGTCCCAGCCCCGCGGGAAGAACGTTGCCCATGATGCACTCGTCGACCTGATCGGAGTTCAATCCAGCGCGCTTCACCACCTCGCGCACGACCACCGCACCCAACTGCGGAGCGCTCAAGTCGGTCAGACTGCCCTGAAATTTTCCTACTGCCGTTCGACAACCAGAAATGATGACAACCTCATCGAAAGCCGCCATTGATCATGCTCCCGCGAAGATTTCGCAACATCATTATAGATGCAACAGCGGGCAAAGATGATGAACTTTCCCGACTCGGTGGCTTCGCCGTTCGATCCTCTGCACACGAACGTTCGACACGCGCGCGTTCGATTGCCGTTGCCTTCTCATCCATCGCGATTGCATTCTCGCGAGGTGTTTTTGTGGCGCGACGTGGAGATTTCCTCGTTCACTCTCGTCTCCGAGTGACTTTGGTACAACACCGCTCGTTCACGGCGTGCATTTTTTTCTTGACTTCATTTTTCATTAACTCTATACAATCAATTAGTTGCAACAAATGATCGTTGCAGATTTTTCCATGAACAATGGAAGGGAGAATAGAACCAATGGCAACCAAGAAAAAGGCAAAAAAGAAAAAGAAGCATTAAGAAGGTCAGTACGAAGTCAAAAGGGGACGCTGAAAGCGTCCCCTAAGTTTTTGTGCGGAAGCTCGGACGCGCTCACGCTCGGTCCGGCAACTTCCCTCCACTCTTCGCAGGATTCGGAGCAAGATTCGGGACGCGCTTTTCCTGGGCGGGGCATAATCCACGGAACGCGCAAAAACTGCAGTAGAAACCGGGCTTAGACTTGAAGTTCCCAGCGGCGATGCCGCGCGCCACAGTCAGGACTCGTTCCCGCGCTTCTTCCAATTGAAACTCTGTGCGCTTGGAGAAAACAGGAACGTTGCCTTCGAGATTATGAAACACCAACGCGCCCACGCGGTATCCCCACTTTTCGTGCGCGGCCATAGCATAGATCGAAAGCTGCAGACTCTCGTCCGCGTCTTCCTGCGATCGAGCCTTGCCGGTCTTGTAGTCGACGATGTTCACGCTCCCATCGGGCGCACGGTCGATCCGGTCGATGCGTCCAGCAACCTTCGTCCCGGCAATCTGTACGTCAAACCATTCTTCGCTATGCAGCACCTCGGGCGGGGGTGCGGAACGCGTCGCGGCCAGAAAATCCCTCAACTGCTGCAGGCCTTGCTTCAAGTACAGGCCCTGCTGATAGTTGTCCTCGATGCCGGACACAGCCGGATCGTCGCGAAACAGTTGCAGCAATTCTTCGTCGGTCTTGATCCTGCCCAGGCGCGCGGAATCATAGTAAGTGCGCAGCACGCGGTGCATGGCTGCCCCGTACTGCATGGCTGCGTGGACCTGCCGCGCCAGCTTCCATTCGCGCTCAAACTTGAACTGCAAAGGACAAGTCTCATAGGTCTCGACCGCCGTGGCACTCAAGCTTGCGCCCAGCCCTTCGATGGCCGGGAGTTCAAGCCATGCTGGTAAGTTGGAGCCTTCGGGATGGACCTCATCCGCTGCCGGAGCGATTGCAATCAACTCGGGCTGAGAAGGCAGCGCCCGCCGCGACCGGAGCCAGGGTTGCAGTCCCGGGTTCGCAATAAGTTCGCGCATGAATCCAGGGGGTGCCTTGTCGCGTCCAGTTCCCTGCTTTCCATAGATGTGCAGAGAATCTCTTGCCCTGGTCATCGCCACATAGAAAAGCCGGCGTTCTTCCTGATCGTGGAGCGTCTTGTCATCGCCACCTGCGGCTGAGTCCGGGTCGCGCAACTCCACGGGAAGCTCCACCAGTCTTTCCCGGTAACTGGCGGGGAACGATGGGCTGGTCGCGCGCAGGATGAAAACATGAGGGAACTCAAGCCCCTTGACGCCGTGCGCAGTCATCAGGTGCACGGCGTCCACGTCGTGCTTCGAGGTCAGCGGAATCACCCCGCCCGCCTCACGAAAGTAATTCAAATACTCGATCCATTCGCCAAGCTCTTTGGTTTCCGTCTTCGGCTTCTCCTCCCACGCGGCCGCAAACTTCAGCGCCGCCTGCAGGACGGCGGAATTGAGATCGAGCCGGAACTGTCTCGCGATCAACTCCAGAGCCACGCGCGTTTTCGCTTGCTTCCGGTTTACTTCATCGCGCGCCTGGCGCACGGCGGCTAGCACTGCCGGCCCGCCGGTAACCCCGTCCAACACCGAGGCCAGCGGAATCACCACGCCCTCTTTCGATTCCTTGGCAATCGCGCGCAGTGCCGCCCGAAGTTGTAACGGATCCACATCGAATTGCGGCGACGCCGCGACGCGAAACAGACTGGCGTCGGATGCCAGGTCCACGACCACCGCAACACAGGCAAACAGATCGCGGACTTGGGGCGTATCGCTCACGTCCATATTGTCGATGGAGAAAGGAATCTCCCGTTCGGCCAGCTGCTGCACCACCTCATCCCGGTTCGTGTGCGAACGATACAGGACACCGAAGTCTTTCCATCTGCAACGCGTTCGGCGCCGCGTTTCCTCGATGAAGCTGACTACGTCGGGCGCCTCCGCATCCCTGCCGGCAAACGAAACCGCTTCCACGGGGAACGTGGCCAGCGTTTTTCCTTCCTCCCTAGCTTCCTTTTCCCGCGCGGACTCGAGGGGAGTTCGACGATAGGCCAGTGCGCCCCGCTCACTCGCTGCAAACACGGGAGGATTCTTGTCGACGACCGCGAAGGCGCACTCGAGAATCGGAGTGGTCGAGCGCCGGTTCTGGCCCAGCACAACCAGCTTGGTCTGCGGAAAATGCCGGCGGAAGAGATGAAACGCCGCGCTGGAAGCCCCCCGAAAACGATAGATGGCCTGATCCGGATCGCCCACCGCGAAGACATTCGCTTCGGCTCCTGCAAGGGCGGCCAGAATTTCGATCTGGGCGAAGTTAGCATCCTGAAATTCGTCGACCAGAATGAAGGGGGTGCGCGCACGCTCCGCAGCCAGCAACTTCTCGTCACTGGTGAGCATCCCGTGGGCGCGGGTGATCATGTGGCCGAATGTGCCTAGATTTTCTTCGCGCAGCCACCTTTCCGTTGTGGCGAAGACGCGGGCAATTTCCTGGCAGCGCCCGATCACCTCGGCGTCGCTCAGCTGATCTTTCGACTTGGCAACTCGGGGAATTGATAATTCGCCGCGTTCCAGGCGCGCAACGTAGTCCGCATACTTTTCCGGCGTGACCAGTTCGTCGTGGCAGCGGGTCAGGAAACTGAGCAAATCGTTAAGGAACTGCCCTACATTTGCGGCCCGTACGTAGTGTTCCAGGTGAAGCTCATGAATTCTCTTGCGCAGGTAAATCCAGAGATCGTTTTCATCGAGCACGCGGAAGGCTCTCCCGCCGCGCTTCAGCAGGTCGAGGCAATAATCATGAAATGTCGCTGAATGAACCGGTTTGCCCAGCAGCGCCCGAACGCGATGATGCATCTCTTGGGCTGCGGATACGGTATAGGTAAGAGCGAGCACTTCCTCCGGCTTGGCGTGTCCCTGCCGGACCAGGCCGGCAATGCGATGGATCAGGACCGAGGTTTTCCCCGTGCCGGCTCCCGCGACGACCAGCATCGGTCCGCAAACATGCTCAATCGCCGCGCGCTGGCGATCATCGGGAACAAATGGTGCGGAAGGAGATTGCGATTTGGCGACAGCCATCGCGGCCCAGAATATCACCATGGATCAGCAGAGCGCCGGAAACGAGAGGAAACTCAGAGCGTTTTGTATCGTTGGTCATTTTGTGGCGGTGGGGCGCCAGACGGCGCGTGGGATCTGGTAGTGGCATTGAATTCCTCCTCGACTTGTCCGACAACCCGTCTGCAGACACCCAACTTAAGTGTTGCCGACATACGCCCAGAATCCGGTCTGTCGATTCCGACACAATCAGTTTTCAGTGAAATCAGTGGAAGTGCGGCAGCAACACCAAGATATAATCACCGTTCTGTTGCCAAGGAGAGCATCGATGCTCGAAGTGATTCGCTCGCCGAAGATCTATGACGTTTGCATCATCGGATCAGGCGCTGCCGGCGGCGCCGCAGCCAAGGTTCTGACGGAGGGCGGGGTCAGCGTCGTGATGCTCGAAGCAGGCCCGTCGCTGGACCCGGCGAAGGACTTCAAGGAGCATCTTTGGCCTTACGATCTCCCCCACCGCGGTGGGGGTGTGGGCGGTAAGTTGCGGGGCGAGGAGGCCGACGAGTTCATGGCGCCAAACGGCGCCTGGGAAATTGAAGGCGAACCCTATGTGTCGGCGCCAGGGTCCACGTTTCGCTGGTTCCGTTCGCGGGTCGTCGGTGGGCGCACCAATCACTGGGGCAGGGTGGCGTTGCGCTTCTCTGCGATGGATTTCAAACCCCGTTCCAGAGATGGCATGGGCGACGACTGGCCGATTACCTATGAGGAACTGGCTCCTTTCTACGACAAAGTCGAGTCCTACATCGGGGTTTTCGGGACCAGGGAAAACATCCCGAGTTCCCCGGACGGTATTTTCCAGCCGCCGCCCCAGCCCCGCTGCACAGAAACGATCCTCAAGAAAGCCTGCGACAAGGTAAACGTTCTTTGTGTGCCCGCGCGCATGGCCATCCTCACGCAGCCGCTGAACGGACGTCCGGCGTGCCACTACTGTGGTCAATGCGCCCGTGGATGCAAGTCGGCATCGAACTTCAGTTCCAGTCAGGTGTTGATTCCACCGGCGCTAGCCACGGGGCGTCTGACGCTGGTCACCAACGCGATGGCGCGGGAAATCGTGGTAGGCAAGGACGGCAAGGCCGAAGCCGTCTCCTACATTGATCGGACCACAAAAGGGGAAAAGCAGGTGCGTGCCCGAAGTTTTGTAGTCGCGGCTAGCACGTGCGAGTCGGCGCGCCTACTGCTGAATTCGCGCTCCACGCTGTTCCCCCAGGGATTGGCCAACTCCTCGGGAGTGGTAGGAAAAAACCTGATGGATAGCGTAGGGAGTTGGGGTTCGGGTTACTTTCCACAGTTGGAGAAAATGCCCCCTCACAACCACGATGGCAGCGGGGGAAATTATCTGCCTCACGTGTACATGCCCTGGTGGAAATTCGATCGCAAGAACGAATTCCTGCGCGGCTATCACATTGAACCCGGCGGCGGCCGTTTCATGCCAGTCCTGCAACAATTCGACGACGTGTGTGACCGCGTCGAAGGCTATGGCGCCTCCCTGAAGCAAAGCTGCCGCCGCTCTTATGGAGCTACGATCGGCATGGAAGCACTGGGAGAAATGATTCCGAACGAAAACACCTACTGCGAAATCGACCCGAGTGTTGTTGATGAGTGGGGCATTCCGGTACTGCGTTTTCATTGGCGTGCTGGCGAGAACGAAATGAAAATGGCGAAAGATATGCAACAGACCTTTCGTGCCATTGTCGAAGCCGCGGGCGGCACCTACTCGACCGATGTCACTACCGACGGGCCCGCCCCTTACGGCCTCTATGGCGGTGGGACGGCGATCCACGAATCAGGCACGGTGCGCATGGGCGACAATCCCAAGAACTCGGTCCTGAACAAGTATTGCCAAGCCCATGATGTGAAAAATCTATTTGTCACCGATGCGGGCGCATTTGTAACCAGCCCTGACAAGAACCCGACGCTTTCCATCCTGGCGTTATCCTGGAGGGCGTCGGAAAATCTCCTGGAGCAAGCGCAGCGAGGCAATCTGTAGTAGCAGGAATTGACGGGGAACCCGAGGAGCACCACTCATGTCTATTTCGCGCCGTGACCTTATCAAATCGCTCAGCCTTTCTGCCGCAGCCGGGTCGATGCTGCGGGTGGTTCCGCTCACAGCCGCAGAAACGGCTCGCCGCTTGGTGAGCGCGCATATTGCAGCGTCATCCTCCGGAAAATACGCGCCCAAGTTTTTCCCCGAGCATCAGTACAAAACACTGCGAGCCTTGTGTCAGGCGATCATTCCTTCCGGCCAGGAAAGCGGAGGCGCGATAGAAGCCGGCGCGCCCGAATTCCTCGATTTGCTTAGCAGCGAGAACAAGGATCTCCAACTTCAACTCGGGGGCGGGATCATGTGGCTGGACGCGACCTGCATGGAGCGCTACGGACAGACCTACCTGCAATGTGCTCCGGGCCAGCAGACAGAAATGCTGGATCTCATTGCGTTCCGCAAGAACGCAGAGAAAGATCCCAGGCTAAGCCCCGGCACCGAGTTCTTCTCGACGCTGCGCAAGTACACCGCAGACGGATTCTTCACCAGCGAAATCGGAATCCAATACCTCGGCTATATCGGTAACACCTACCTGAAGGAGTTTCCGGGCTGCCCCGCAATACCGGAAGCCTAGTGCGTATCTCGGTCACTTCAAGGACCGTAACCATTTGCAACCCTGATCGGCAGAAAACTGGACTCGCGAGTTTCGTCGCATTGCAACCGTGATCCTCAGTGAGCCTGTTGTTGGCTCTTGTTCGCACTGACGAGCGAAAGAAAACTCGGGACATCGAAAGTCACGTCACGACGAGCCACATCGTTACATGCCT
>Ga0302324_100023005_pt1 | contig 12081 bp, 13 predicted proteins | sample Palsa_T0_1_FD_201949 | JGI IMG/M metagenome (GOLD analysis project Ga0302324, IMG submission 201949) | Peat permafrost microbial communities from Stordalen Mire near Abisko, Sweden - Palsa_T0_1 | ecosystem: Environmental > Terrestrial > Soil > Palsa > Peat permafrost | place: Sweden: Abisko...
GCGACTGCAGGAGTGCAGTCGCGGCAGGCAGGGTGCCTGCGCCACGTCGGCAATCTGCCACGGCGCCCAGAAGGGCCAAACTCCAGCGGCGAGCAACGCTCGCCTATCAAGACTTCCGTGAAGAAATACGATGTCGTTATTGCTGTGGTTCTGCCGGCCGATGGAACCTTCCAGCGGCCGCGGGCCGCGCTTCGCGCGGCTCGATAGGAATGCGGATGAATACATCGGAGTTATCGTTGTGATCGCACATTTTGTAGACCACGCGAATCACGGAGTTGCCGATCTTCCCGCCGGTCCACCACAGCAGGCCCATGCCGCCGTGCGTCCGGATGAGCCCGTCCTCTACGCTCATGGAGCAAAGCAGATGGCGGCCTGGGAGGCCGCCGCAGGCCAAGGGCCTGCCCCACTATTCTCATGTTCTACGGGTGGCCGTCAGGCTCAGAATTGATAGTCGACCGGCTTGATATTCTTGGCCCGCAAGTACACGATGCACTGGCCGCGATGGTGCGCCGTGTGATCGATCGCCAACATCAGCAATTCCATGCCGCTCATCTTGCCCGCCGGGGAATCGATCATTTCATGCATGCGTTCGTGATTCAGGTTTTGCAGTGCCGCAATCGAGAAATCGTAAGAATCGTTGAGCATCTTCAGGACAGTGGCCTTATCGAACTTCGTGGGCTTTGGGATGGGATCCTTCTGGCCTGAAAGCGCGGCGAAGAAAAACGAATTGGCGCCGGCAATGTGCGCCATCTGCTCGCCGAAGCTCATCTCCGCCGGATTCGGTTTAAAGCTGTAATCCTCCGCGGGCATCTGCTCGGCCAGCGCGATCACGTACTTTTTGGAAGTCTTCCAATGATCCACCAGTTGCGGCGGCATGCCGCCCTCTTGCGCCAGGGCCGGCAGCACCAGCGCCGCGCCCACCAACAGAGTCGTCATGAATCGAAACATCGCGTCCCTCCTCCTGTATACAATACTCCCGATGCCTCCACTGCTGCAGGAAGTCATCCGGCGGCTTACTAATCACTATGGACGGCCGCAGCCTCCTAAGGTCACGGACCCATTCGAAATGATTCTTTGGGAGAACGTAGCGTACCTGGTGAACGACACCCGGCGCACCACGGCTTTCGAAGCGTTGCGCGCGAAAGCGGGGCTGACGCCGGAGAGTATCGCCGCGGCGCCGCGCCAGGCGCTGGTGGAAGCCGCGCGGCTGGGGGGCATGCTTCCGGAAACGCGCGCGGACCGGCTCCGGTTCAGCGCCGAACTGGCCATTTCCGAATTCCAGGGCGATCTGCGCCGGGCCTTTGAGCTACCGCTGCCGCTGGCCAAAAAGGGCGCTGAAGCAGTATCCCACCATCGGCGATCCATGCGCGCAGAAGATCCTGCTCTTCACCGGGACGGCTCCCATTCTGGCTCTGGATTCGAACGGACTGCGCGGGCTGGTGCGTCTGGGTTATACCGACGAGAAGAAAAACTACGGAGCCACCTATCGCGCCGCGCAAGAGGCCCTGGCCGGACAGACAGGTACCGATTGTGCGTGGCTGGTGGAGGTCCACCAACTGCTGCGGCGGCATGGCCAGGAACTATGCCGCAGAACCGAGCCCGCATGCCGCGTGTGTCCGCTGCTGCGCAATTGCGATTTCGGCCAGGTTGCAACGGGCGCCAGCCAGCCCGCATCATAGATAGTAGAGGCCGACCCATTACTCCTTCGCCCGAGCATCCGAATCCGAAGCTGTGGACCGACCGTGGCTTGTACGCGGCGTGGCTTGGCCACTCCACGGTGCTGCTGAAAATCGACGGCATGACCATCCTGACCGACCCGGTATTGGGTGATCGCGTGGGCCTGAGTTTCGGTCCCATGACGCTGGGATTGAAGCGCCTGGTAGCGCCCGCGCTGCGCGCCGGTCAATTGCCGAAAATCGACCTGATCCTGCTGTCGCACGCGCACATGGACCACTTCGACCTGGCGACGCTGCGCGCGCTGGAGAACCGTGCGACCACCGTGGTGACCGCCGCCAAGACCAGCGATCTGCTGCGCGTGCGCCGTTACGCCGGCGTCAAGGAACTCGGTTGGGGCCAGCGGACGCGCGTGGGTCACATTGGGCTGCGCGCGTTCGAGGTGAATCATTGGGGCGCCCGCATGCACGGCGATACGTATCGTGGGTACAACGGCTACCTGATCGAGGCTGGCCGCTATCGCGTGATCTTCGGCGGCGACACAGCGGTGACCACTGCTTTTCGCGCGTTGCGCAGCTCGCGGCGCATCGATCTGGCGATCATGCCGGTGGGCGCATACGACCCCTGGATCCGCTATCACTGTACGCCCGAGCAGGCTTGGCAGATGGGCAACGATGCGGGTGCGGAATCGTTCCTGCCGGTGCACCATCAGACTTTCGCGTTGAGCCGCGAGCCGCGGCACGAGCCAATCGAGCGGCTTTACGCCGCCGCCGGGAGAGAGCCCGAGCGCATCGCTATCGAGCACATCGGGCAGGAAATGAAGCTATAACGAGATCGTCGTGGTGCTGGAGGAGGGGGTCGAACCCTCATGACCAGTGAAGGTCGCGGGATTTTGAGTCCCGTGCGTCTGCCAGTTCCGCCACTCCAGCCGGTTGCGCAAAGACCTCCTTAGTATAACCTAGCGCGACTCCGCTTTGCGTTTGAGAAGAATCCCCGCCCCGCCCACCTCATTCCTTGGCATTCTTCCGAACCGTTCGCCGGCCGTCTTCGGCATCGAGGCGCACGCCATCGAAGATGGCGGATTGCCCGTGTACACTTCGACTTCTCCGTCGCAATGTCACGCATTCCACTTTCAGGTCTCCGTGTACCTCGTTTACGTAGCCCTCAAGGACTCCCACATCCAAGAATTGTACATAGATTGGTCGGGCCGCCTTGCGTATGTAAAGGACGCGGCCATCGCCACCCGTCGAGGCGTGAAGGAAGTATCCGCGACGGTTACAACTTGGATGCTTAACAAATCCCGCTTGCGCTTGAGAAGAATCCCCGCCCCGCCCACCTCATTCCTTGGCACTCTTCCGAACCCGTTCGGCGGCCGTCTTCGGCATCGAGGCGCACGCCATCGACGTGGAAGTCGATATGTATACCGGCAATCCGCGCGACTTCATCACCGTGGGCATGCCGGATACCGCCGTACGCGAAAGCCGCGAGCGGATTAAGTCCGCGCTCCTCAACTCGGGCTTCGGCTATCCCAACAAGGCGGTCACCATCAACCTGGCGCCGGCCAATGTGCGCAAGGAAGGCGCCGGTTTCGATCTTCCGATGGCCGTCGGCATTCTGGGCGCAATGGGAATAGCCAAGTCCGCCGACCAGTACCTGTTCGTGGGCGAACTATCGCTGGATGGCACGCTGCGCCCGGTGCGCGGCGCGCTGTCGATTGCCGTGTGCGCGAAACGCTGCGGCATCGCCAACCTGATTGTTCCGGCCGACAACGCCGCCGAGGCCGCCGTCACGCAGGGCATCCACGTTTTCGGCCTGCGCCACCTGGCCGAAGTCGTCACGTGTCTCACCGAGCCGGGGAGTTTCCGGCCGGTCCTGGCGCAGCCCGCTTCGGCCATGCCTTCCGGCGAGGCTGTCCCCGATTTTCGCGACGTGCGCGGCCAGGCTACGGCGAAACGCGCGCTGGAAGTGGCGGCGGCCGGGAGCCACAACGTGCTCATGATCGGGCCGCCCGGATCGGGCAAATCCATGTTGGCAAAGCGATTTGCCGGCGTCCTGCCGCCCCTCACATTTCAGGAGGCGCTCGAGACCACGCAGGTGCACAGCGTGGCGGGCCTGCTGCCGGGCGGCGCCGGACTGTTGTCGCAGCGGCCATTCCGCGCGCCGCACCACACCGTTTCGGACGCGGGGCTGATCGGCGGCGGCTCGGGCATGCCGCGGCCCGGCGAGGTTAGCCTGGCGCACAATGGCGTACTCTTCCTCGACGAACTGCCGGAGTTTGCGCGCAACGTTCTGGAGATGCTGCGGCAGCCCTTGGAGGACCGGTCGGTGACCGTCGCCCGCAGCACCATGACGTTGTCGTTCCCCGCCAGCTTCATTCTGCTTTGTGCGCTGAATCCGTGCCCCTGTGGTTTCTACGGGGACGCCACCCGGGAATGCCGCTGCACTCCCGGCATCATCCAGCGGTACATGAGCAAGCTTAGCGGGCCGCTGCTGGATCGCATCGACTTGCACATCGAGGTGCCCGCCGTGCCTTATAAGGAATTGCGCGACAAGGTGGATGGCGCGGGCTCGGCGGAAATGCGCCAGCGCGTGGAAAAGGCGCGCGTGGTGCAGCAGCAGCGCGGCTTTTATAACGCGCACATTCCATCGCCGGTATTGCGCAAGCTGTGTACGTTGGACGAAGCCGGCGAACGCACGCTGGAGATGGCCGTGCGGCGGCTGGGGCTATCCGCGCGGGCACACGACCGCATCCTCAAGGTCGCGCGTACCATCGCAGACCTGGGGGATTCGGAACGGCTGCTGGCGAAGCATGTGGCTGAGGCTGTGCAATACCGGAGCTTGGACCGCAATTATTGGACGTGACCTTCCCGCCGTTGACACAACCGGGAGGCAGCATCAAGTATCGGAGACGGGCTTGCGGTTGAATGGCGCATAGTTCGCGCGCTCATTCCTCGGAGCCACTTCTGGGGGGAACTGGGGGTACTCTCCGCACTTCTGCTCGAAAAGCACTGCCCGTTATAACACCCGGAACGGCACGTTGCTCGATAACGTGGCAAGGGGCGTCACTACCTGAACCGCGCCGCTGGTCGCACCGGCAGGAACGGTCGTCGAGATAGCGGTACCCGTAGAGTTGACGGTGAACGTTGCCGCGGTACCGTTAAAGGTGACGCTGGACGCGCCAGTGAGATCGGCTCCCAGAATCTTGACGGCCGCTCCCACCTTGCCAGAGGTGGGTTGTGTTTTCACAAACGGGCCGAGGCCGACGGACAGGCGGAAGACGGTGCCGTACTTGATCGTCGTAGTCGCATAGGGCCCATATCGCTGAAACCGGGGCATTGCGGCGACCACGTTGACGCCATCGAGCGGTGCCCCGCCCTGGTACGTTGTCCCATAGAAGTCCCCACTGGTGGCCTGAATCAGCCCGGCCTCGGGATCGCCACCGAACGCTCCACCACCAAAGTGGAACAGGGTGGTCAACTGGCCCGCCAAAGTGATGCTGAAGATTGTGCCCTCGTGGCCCAGCCCGCCCTGGTTCGTCGTTCCGTAGAAGTCCCCATCGGTGGCCCGTACCAACCCCGCGTAAGGGATCGCGCCGTCGGTGCATTCGGGATAGCCTTCGGAGCAGAAGCTGTATAGCGTCGTCAGTGTGCCGCTGTACGTGATTTTGAAGATTGTGCCGCAACTAACCCAGGGGCGTGCGTTGCCCCCGAGCGAGGCTGTCCCGTAGAAGTCCCCATTGGCGGCTTGAAACAATGCCGACCGGGGGTTGGCGCCGTCCGCGCAGTTTGTTTGGGCGCAAAAGATGTAAAGCGTCGACAAATTTCCGCTCGGGGTGATCCTGAAGACTGTGCCACAACCGGTAGGACAGGCCTGATCGTTAACAACACCCCCGCCGAAGGTCGTCCCGTAGAAGTTTCCGTCAGTGGCTTGAATAAGTCCAGCGTAGGGTTGGGCGCCGTCAGTCAATGCAAAGCTGTGCAGCGTCGTCAGCGTACCCGACGGGGTGAGCCGAAAGACTGTTCCATCGTTGCCGCTCCCGCCCCAATCCGTCGTCCCGTAGAAGTCCCCGTTCGCCGCCTGGAGCAAGCTTGCGGTGGGCTGTGAGCCGTCCGTGCAATCGGATTGGGAACAGAAGTTGTATAACGTGGTCACCGTGCCGCTCGGGGTCATTTTGAAGACGGTCCCATCGCCGTTGGCCCCACCACCGAACGTTGTCCCGTAGAAGTTCCCGTTGGTGCCCTGGATCGGCGCCGCCGCAGGGTACGCCCCGTCGGTGCAGCCGCTTTGGGAGCAGAAACTGTAAAGCGTCGTCAAAGTGCCACTCGGAGTGATTTTGAACACCGTGCCACACCCTTTTGGGTAACAGTTGGTCCCGCCGGAGCTGGCCCCGCCATAAAACGTTGTCCCGTAACCGTCCCCATCGACGCCTTGGATCAGCGCGGCCTCGGGGCTATCGCCGTCCGGGCCATTGAAGCTGTGCAGCGTGGTGAGAGTCTGCGCAGGTAAGGCAATGGGCGCGGTCGCACACAGCACAACAACGGCGTAGGCCCTCTTCCCCCAGTTAAGTTTGCCCAACGCGTTGACGATTCGTTTCATCGGCGTGCTCCTTTTGTGCCTTTTGTGGACGGGACGGGTTTTTCGCTCACGGCGGTGATAATATCACACCCCAAAGGCGACTACGCGCGATTACCTCGATTACCAGCCGCAATACAAGATCTTCTGGTCGGTGGCCCCGCACGTCCAGGCTGGCGGCGCTAGGCCAATGTGGGCACGCTGTGCGCGAACAGCGCGGAAATATCCGGGCGAGGCCGCCGCCGTTTCTGTGTCACGGACGGATCAGGTCTCGCCACGCCGCCGCCAGCGGTACCATCTCGTCGGCCCACAGCCACGTAAGCCCGTGCGCTGCCTCCGTCTGTGCCTACGCCCATTGCGCAACCCGGTTGGAGGTTGCCAGCTCCCCCACGATCCCATGCTGTCCTAACGCATCGCCCAATTGTGCGCCGTATTGCGCGTTCCCTTCCGTCCAGGCCGCCAGATGTTCGCAGGCCGGAAGTCGGTCGCGTTTTTTGCTGTTGCACCGCCGATCCGCCAGCACGAAGTTGTGCGCCAGATCCACCGGGTATCGGGCCCAAGCGACAAAGTGATCTACATGCGCTGTCTCCCCAATAATCCCGCGATTGCAGTAGAAGCACCGCCCGTGCTGAAGATCGAGCAGAACCGGCCGGACCACGGCCAGATTATTCCGCTCGCTGCCGAACAGGAATTCGTGCAGGTCGGCGGTTTCTCCAATTAGGGCCAGGTTCTGCTGGCGTACGTACCGGACCCACGCGCCTCGGACCAGATCGGAGATGAGCGCGTGGAACTTGCGGAAGCAGTACGCGATGCCGGGAAAGGGAACTTGACCAGCGTTTCTCAGCCAAATTGGCATTTTTTCGCCCCTAGCCAATCGATTGTTATCAATAACTTCCGGCGGAGTTCCTCAGAAGGCGGCTGCGGCCATGATTGGCCGCCCCACGGTGAACGCGGAATCGCGTGTTTGTCAAAAAGTATGTGGCATTGCGCTTTGAGCCCGTCCCGTGCCCCAACCCACTTTGACGGAACGCAGCGGCTCGCCGAATTTCTTCACCACGTCTTCCTCGCTGCTACCGAGCGTTATCTCGATGTTCTTCGCCGCCTCCAGCCGTGAAACCCTCAACGACGTCGGCTGCAAGCCAGTAGCGCGGCGCCAGCCATGGCGGTGAGCAGCCATGTGCCAGGCTCAGGACTCGATTGCCCGACGGGGCCAATCTCGTAGGTTACACCGCTCAACGGGTTCTCGTTGACGTCATAGAATCCAACAAATCCGTTAAAAGACGCCTCTCCGCTGGCTGAGGCAGACTCGTACATCTCGCCGAACGTCGCGGCGCCCGCGTATAAGGAGAGCGTCAGTGTCTCGGGGACGCCAAAGAAGAACTGCACCGAATTCCAACTGCAGTACTCACCGTACGCCGGGACTAGACACCCTCCGAGCGATGCCGTTGCACCTCCCGCGGAACCAAAATGCTCGCTGATCGAAATCGGGAGCATGGGTTGGGCAAAGCCTTCTCCGGTTCCGCCAAAGAAAGTGAATACCAGACCCTCGCTGAACGACGCCGTCGCATAACTGTAGTACCCACCGGGGGCGGCCGACGCATATGCAGCCACGCTGAATCCTCCCACAGTCGCGGACGCCGAGTCAAAGGAGTCCCCGCAGGAAGCCGAGTCGGGTCCTTGAGTCGTAGGTGCGGTCGAACACTGGGCATACAAGTCGATGCTTGAAGCAGAAAGCGGGATAGAAGCAAGAAGAAACCAAACGACAATGCGCATAATGGCTCCTTTCCAAGATTCGGTCTTGGCTTATCCAGACAACATACAGTATATATCCAATCGGCTAACAAGGCCCTTTAACCTGATAAACTTGCAGACCACTCGCGGCGAGCCCTGGTAGGGATGCGAGATGAGAAAACGTCGACCAGCCCCGTTCCGAGGGAGCCGCTTCGCCGACGAGATCATCGTCCTGTGCGAATGGGTACCGACGCGGCCGAGTATCCTAGGCCGGCGCCATCAGCACTGCGGATCGGTGTTCCGTTAGTGTCCGACTGGCCCCCTAGGGGGTGCCCCGAAGGCCTGTCAAACAGGCATTCGGTGAACCTCAGTAGATAAACAACTTCATCGTCGGGTCCGCCCGTCCCCTGGGGGGCGTGCTTCAGACGCGCAGAGCCTCCAGGGCACGTGTTTCTGGCCGAAGAACACTCCCTGCGCGGGACCCTCCATCACCCGCCACAGCTTGATCCGTCGTTGCAGCGTCCGGATCTGCCTGTCACTGAACCCTCCCGGATATTCCCGCTGCAGCCAGTTCAGGATTCTCCTTGATGGGTGTCCCTGTGGTTTCTACGGGGATGCCACGCGGGAATGCCGCTGCACCCCCGGCATCATCCAGCGGTACATGAGCAAGCTCAGCGGGCCGCTGCTGGATCGCATCGACTTGCACATCGAGGTGCCCGCCGTGCCTTATAAGGAATTGCGCGACAAGGTGGATGGCGCGGGCTCGGCGGAAATGCGCCAGCCGCCGGTATTGCGCAAGCTGTGTACGTTGGACGAAGCCGGCGAACGCACGCTGGAGATGGCCGTGCGGCGGCTGGGGCTTTCCGCGCGGGCGTACGACCGCATCCTGAAGGTCGCGCGTACTATCGCAGACCTGGGGGATTCGGAACGGCTGCTGGCGAAGCATGTGGCGGAGGCTATGCAATACCAGAGTTTGGACCGGGACTATCGGACGTGACTTTCCTCCCAAAGGCACGCGCGACCGTGCGGCCAGCGCCGCAAGGTCGTAATGGTTGCCATGTGGGAGTTGGGCATGCGTGCCGCTCAGACTTCGTGGCGTTGCGTGCGCGACAGCAACTGCCGCGCGCGGTCCAGCGCCTTCTGTTCGGCTTCTTCGCGCGTGGCGCCGGTGGTGCGCGCCAGAGCGGCTCCCGGTGACACGTTATCGGCCTTGCAGTGGTAAGTGTCGCCGAGCTTGTACGATGTGAGCCTCACCTGCCAGGTTTCCACATCCACTACGCGCTCGCTGAATTCTTCTACAAGCATTCCGTAGCCTCCGCCAAACAATTATCTCACCTATTCCGCGGCCGCCCCCGGCCCTGCCCCGTTATACGATGGACGCATGCTCATCGTACACATTCAAATCCATGTGAAGCCGGAGTTCGTGGATGCGTTCCGCCAGGCCAGTATCGCCAACGCGCGCGCCAGCGTGCAAGAGCCGGGCATCGCGCGCTTCGAGGTGTTGCAGCGCCCGGACGCGCCCGAGCGATTCGTGTTCGTCGAAGTATATCGGACGGCCGATGCGCCCGCGGAGCATAGAGCGACGGCGCACTACGCGGCCTGGCGCGACGCGGTCGCGGAGATGATGGCGGAGGACCGCGCCAGAGTGCAACTCGCCAATGTTTTTCCCGGCGACGAAGGCTGGTAAGGCCGCATGCGCTTTGAATTCGCCACCGCCACGCGCATCGTGTTCGGGCCTGGGACGGTGCGGGATGTTCCAGCCGCGGCGCGCGAGATGGGGCGGCGGGCACTGCTAGTGGCCGGGCGCTCGGCGGATCTTTCAGGCGCAGGACTCGACGGCGTGCGGTTCGCGATCCACGGCGAGCCCACTGTCGAGCTCGTTCGGCAGGGCACGCAACGCGCGCGCGAGGCGGCCTGCGACCTGGTGATCGCGTTAGGCGGCGGCAGCGCCATCGATACCGGCAAGGCCATCGCGGCGTTGTTGACTAACGGCGGCGATCCGCTGGATTATCTGGAAACGGTGGGGCAGGCGAAACCGCTCACGCGTCCATCGGCGCCGTTCGTCGCCATTCCCACCACGGCGGGCACCGGCTCCGAGGTCACGCGCAACGCCGTCCTGGCGTCACCCGAGCACCGCGTCAAGGCCAGTCTGCGCAGCCCGCACATGCTGCCCCGGCTGGCCGTCGTGGACCCCGAGTTGACCCTGGATCTGCCGCCTGCGCTTACTGCCAGCACCGGCCTGGATGCGCTGACGCAACTCATCGAACCGTTTGTATCCATTCGAGCGAATGCCATGACCGATCTGTATTGCGTGGAAGGCATGCGGCTGGCGGCGCTCGCGCTGCGGCGCGCCTGGCGCGACGGCCACGATCTGCGGGCACGCTCCGACATGTCGTTCGCCGCGCTGCTGGGCGGGCTGGCGCTGGCCAACGCCGGGCTGGGCGCGGTGCATGGATTCGCGGCCCCGCTGGGCGGCACGTTCGATGCGCCGCACGGCGCGCTGTGCGCGGCTCTGTTGCCGCATGCCATGCGCGTGAATATCGCGGCGCTGCGGGCCGCCGACGATCGGAGGGGATTGTCGCGCTACGAGCAGGTTGCGCGTATCCTCACGGACCGCGAGTGCGCTGCACCGGAAGACGGCGCGAACTGGGTCGAATGCTTGTGCCGCGATCTGGAGGTGCAACCGCTGCGCGCTTACGGAGTGCGCGAAGCCGACGTGCCCGCGCTGGCCGCCCTAGCCGCCGCCGCGAGCAGCATGAAAGCCAATCCCATCGCGCTTACGCGCGGCCAGTTGGAGGAGTTGCTGGCCCGTGCCATCTGAGCAACCCGCCCTGATCGAACTGGAGCGCGTCTGGGTGATGCGTGGCGCCAAAATCGTGCTCCGCGATGTCAGCCTGCGCATCGGCGCGGGCGAGCACGTGGCCATCCTGGGACCGAACGGGTGCGGCAAGTCCACGCTCATCAAGACGGTCATGCGCGAATGTTATCCGCTGGTGCGCGACGGATCGCGCATGGCGATCTTCGGCCAGGAGCGTTGGAATATCTTCGACCTGCGTCCGCTGTTGGGCGTCGTATCGAACGACTGGATGGCGCTGTGCACGCGCGAGATCACCGGGCGCGAGGCGGTGTTATCGGGCTTTTTCGGCAGCGTCGGCGTGCAGCCCTACCACCACATCACGCCGGAAATCGAGGGCAAAACCGGCGAAATCCTGGCACTGCTCGAAATTCCGCATCTGGCGGAACGGGCGGTCAGCGAAATGTCGTCGGGGGAGGCGCGCCGCGTGCTGCTGGCGCGCGCGCTGGTGCACGATCCGCACGCGTTGATCCTGGACGAGCCGAGTAACAGCCTGGATGTTTTTGCCCAGCATGAATTGCGCGAAATCATGCGCAAGCTGGCGCGCGCGGGCATCGGAATCATACTGGTGACGCATCACCTGGCCGATATCATCCCGGAGATCGACCGCGTGATTCTGATGCGCGAGGGCCGCATCGTCGCCGATGGGCGGAAGCCCGATGTGCTGACCGCGGCGGCGCTGGCGGAGCTATTCGGACTGCCCGTGGATCTGACCCAGCGCGACGGCTACTTCCATCTCTGGTAGACGGCCGCGTCTGTGGTCCTGGCTGGTATCATTAGATGCATGCCGCAGTCCATCCCCACGGTAGTCATAGTGGGCAGACCCAACGTCGGAAAATCGACTCTTTTTAACCGCATCACCGGCCAGCGGCGCGCGATCGTGGGCGACGAGCCCGGCATCACGCGCGACCGTTTGTACGGCGCGGCGGAATACCATGGACGGCGATTCGAGCTGATCGACACCGGCGGCATCGTGGTGGACGACGCCGAGTACATCCCCAGCCAGATCCTGAAGCAGGCCAACGCGGCGCTGGAACACGCGGCGCACATTATCTTGCTGGTGGATGGCCGCGGCGAAATCACCGCGCCGGATCGCGACCTGGCGCGCATGCTGCTGCGCCTAGGCAAGCCCATCTCGCTGGCCGTGAACAAGGCGGATACCGGGGCGCGCGAGGATCTGGCGCACGATTTTTATTCGCTCGGCATCCGCGACATCTTTCCGGTTTCGGCCGAGCACGGCATTGGCGTGG
>Ga0302324_100023006_pt1 | contig 12081 bp, 11 predicted proteins | sample Palsa_T0_1_FD_201949 | JGI IMG/M metagenome (GOLD analysis project Ga0302324, IMG submission 201949) | Peat permafrost microbial communities from Stordalen Mire near Abisko, Sweden - Palsa_T0_1 | ecosystem: Environmental > Terrestrial > Soil > Palsa > Peat permafrost | place: Sweden: Abisko...
GGGCCCCCCCCCCCCCCCGCGCGCGCGCGGCGGCCCCCCCCCCCCCCCCCCCCCCCACGCGGGGGGGTCGGGGGGGGCTTTTGGGTTCGTCCCCCCGGGGGGATCCAGTCCCCACTGGATGGCCAGCGGCGTGAAAGAACCGCCGAGGGCGAGCGTGGCGGAGGTGAGCGCTACCGTGCGCTCTCCGAACAGCCGTGTCCGCAGCACGTGGCCGACCTCGAGCGGCGCCACCCGCAGCGTGGGCGGTCGCCGCGCGTCCTCGACAGGCGGGCGGTCGAGCCAGACCACATCATCCCGCGCGGTGATGTCGGCGCCGAACGCGTCGAGTATCCGGCCAGCGGTGCGCTCAAGCTCATCCAGCGCGGCCAGGGTCATCCGGGCCATCGCCATCCGCTGCGGCTCTTCCTCCTGGCCAGGTGCACTGGCGCGAATCGCCTCCGCGCACGCGCCCGCCGCTTCCCGCACCGAGGTCAGCGTCGCGCCCAGAGCGCCGGACAGCACGTCCATCCGGCCCGCGGGCGCGTCACCGAGGTCCACGGTGAGCGCGGCCGCCGCGTTCCGCAGGCGATCCGCCACCGCAGGTGCTCCCTCAGCCGCCGCAGAATCGGTCAGGCGGGCGCAGCGGCGGGCGGCCGCGTCCAGGCCAGGGCCGGACAGCTCGCCCGTCGTAGCCGAGGTGACCCTGTCGACCAGGTCATGGGCCTCATCGATGACCACCACGTCGTGCTCGGGCAGCACGTCGATATCGGACGTCGCGTCGATCGCGAGCAGTGCGTGGTTGGTCACGACAACGTGTGCCTTTGCCGCGGCGTCGCGCGCCAGTTCGGCGAAACACCGCGGACCATACGGACAGCGATGCGCGCCTATACACTCCTGCGCGCTGACCGAGACCTGACGCCAGGCCGCCTCCGGCACGCCAGGGACCAGCTCGTCCCGGTCCCCCGTCGTCGTCTCCTCCGCCCATTCGTGCAGCCGCTTCACCTGGCGTCCCAGCGGCGAGGCGGGACCCGCATCCTCCGGCTCGAACAGCGAGTCCTGCGGGTCATCGGTATTCGGGTCCGCGCCGCGCTGGCGGTGCAGGCACAGGTAGTTGCGCCGGCCCTTCAGGATCGCGAACAGCGGTTCCCGGCCGAGCAGCGGCGCCAGGGCCGTGACGAGGCGTGGCAGGTCACGGTCGATCAGCTGGCGCTGCAGCGCGATGGTGGCCGTCGCCACCACCACCGTGCTGTCGGTCATCATCGCGTGCCGGACCGCCGGTACCAGGTACGCCAGCGACTTTCCGGTTCCGGTTCCGGCCTGGACGGCGAGATGCTCGCCGGTCTCGATGGCCCGCTGCACCGCCTGGGCCATAGCAACCTGGCCTGGCCGTTCGGCACCGCCGATGCCCTCCACCGCCGCCGCGAGAAGGTCGGCGACATCAGGCACCGCCTTGCTGATACTGGCGGAGTCGCTGAGGCCCGAGAAAATGTCCGAGCCAGAAGAGGCCTTGGGGCGGCTGACGGAAACTTTGGGGCTGGCGGGGGTTTCGGGACGGCCGGGGGCTTTGGGGCGGCCGACGGCCTTGGGAGTCCTCGGGGCCTTAGGGCTGGCGGGGTTCTTGGGACTGGTTTTGGCCACGGATGTACTAGGGTCGCTGGGGTCCGGGGGTGACTTCCGGCTGCGGCCAGGGGGCACGTCGAAACGGTATCGCGTACAGGCAGGCGGGGCGACCACGCGGGACACGAGAGCAGGTCGGCGCGGCGTGTCACGCCGGGCCGTTCGGATAAATTTTTCTTTTGATTGAGGGAGGTGCGTGGCATGACTAGTGCGGAACTTTTGGCGGATGCGTTCGGCCGGGTGCAGGAAACCGTCCACGAGGCTGTCGAGGGCCTGACCGCCAGCCAGCTGACGGCCCGGCTCGACCACGACGCGAACTCGATCGCCTGGCTGTGCTGGCATCTGGCGCGGGTCCAGGACGATCACGTGGCGGGCGCTTTCGGCGTGCCGCAGGTATGGATGGAGTACGGGAAGCGGTTTGAGCTGCCGTTCGAGCCGTTCGATATCGGCTACGGGCACAGCTCACGGCAGGTGTCCCAGGTCACGGTCTCATCGGCCGATCTGCTCACCGGGTACCACGACGCGGTGCACGAGCAGACCATCCGGTTGGTGTCCGATATCACCGACGCGGACCTGAGGCGGGTCGTGGACGAAGGCTGGGATCCGCCGGTGACGCTGGGCGTCCGGCTGGTCAGCGTAATCACCGACTGCCTGCAGCACGCTGGCCAGGCCGCCTTGATCCGCGGCATCCTGCTCCGAGGGGACTAGCGCGGGAATTTCTTCAGCCAGGTTTTCGCAGTCAGGCCTGACCCGCCGAGGTGCTCTCCGGGGTGCCCTGGTCGCGGCTCGGTGGTAGCCAGGTCCAGCCGTCATGGCCGGCCAGCTCATAGGCCCAGGGCGGTTCCGCGCCGCGGCGCGTGCAGGTGACCACCGACGCATAAATCGCCGCCTGGGTCGCGCTGCGCACGGCCGATGCCACCCCGAAGTCAGCCTGGCCGAGTCCGTTGCCCATCCACCAGGTGAGGAAGGCGCCGCCGAACGCGTCGCCGGCCCCTACGGTGTCGACGATCTTGGCCGGCGGGACTTCGGCGCGGATTTCCTCACCCGCGGCGAAGGCGCGTACCGGTGCCGCGCCGTCGGTGACCACGACGCATGCGGGGCCCCGCGCGAAAAGCTCGGCGGCAGCGCTTTCTGCGTCTTTGCCTGGGAACAGGTAGGCGAGGTCTTCCGTGCTGGTCTTGATCACGTCCACCCGGCGCGCGATTCGGTCCAGCCGGTCCAGGTAGGCCTGCCGCGACGCGATCGCACCCGGACGGCAGTTCGGATCGAGCATGACCGTGATGCCGGCCGGCAGCGCGGCGACCAGTTGTTCCAGGCTGGTGCCGATCGGCTCCATGACGAGCCCGAGGCTGCCGATATGCAGGGCCGTCGTCCCGGCTGGCAGCCTGGCCTGGCCTGGCCCGATCGCCGCGGCCGACGTGCCGTTCAGGTAGAACTGGTAGCCGGGGACGCCGGCCGGATCGACATCGACGACCGCTAGCGTGGTGGGGGCGTCGGCGGCGGCATCGATGGCGACCAGCACCCCGTGGCGGTCAAGATCGCCTCGCAGCAGCCGGCCGAACCGGTCACCGGACAGCCGACCGAGGAAGGCCGCCGGCTGACCAAGCCTGGCGACGGCGCGCGCGACGTTGAAAGGGCCGCCACCGAACCTGGGATCGATGTGACCGGCCGGATCCACGATGAGGTCGATCAGGACCTCGCCTGCGACGGTTATCATTCGCTTCCTTTGAGAAGAGAATCGGTCACGGGCAGACCTGCGCGAGGGCACTAAACACCGGGACCGAAGCTTAAAGAGCCCGGTCACAGAGCCTACGATGATCAGCTCGTCGGTGTAAATCACGGTGCCGGCGGAATTTCGCCCCTATCCGCGAGCGGAATCTCCCCGGAACCCCGTGCGAGCAACCTGGTGGGGACCTCCACGGTTTCCGGCACACCGTCGGGGTCGCGGATGCGGTGCAGGAGCATCTGCGCGGCGAGGGTTCCCATGGCGGGGGGATCCTGGGCGATCACGGTGATACCCGGATCGACCAGTTCGGCGAGTGGGATGTCGTCGAACCCGACGTGCGCAATGGTCCGCTCCGCGCCGATGGATCGCAACGCCATCCGGGCTCCCATGGTCAGCAAGTTCTGGGCGGTGAAAATCGCGGTCGGGGCGGGACGTGAGATCAGCAGGTCGTGTGTGGCCTGCTCGGCCGACTGCGCGGAGTGGATGTCGCGGCGGACGAGCCGCTCGTCGGGTTCGATGCCGGCTTGCTGGAGGGCATCGAGGTATCCGCGGTAGCGCTCGGCAGCGGTGTAGATCCCCCGCAGGTCGGACAGGAACCCGATCCTGGTATGCCCGCTGCTCAGTAGGTGGGTCACGGCGAGCCGGGCGCCGCCGAAGTTATCGCTGATCACCATGTCTGCGGCCACGCTCGGTGCAGGACGGTCCGCGAACACCACCTGGGTTCCGCGGCGCACTTCCGGCAGCAGATACCGGTGATCAGAGCCGCAGGGCACAATGATCAGCCCGTCGACGCGCCGTGCGCAGAACGCGCTGAGCAAGGCTTTCTCCCGAGCGGCATCACCGTCGGAGCTCGCGCACAGGACGAGGCAGGCTTGTTTGCTCATCACGTGCTGCTGCCCGCGCTGATCTACGTGGTGATCGTGACCCAGGTCCCGTTCGTGGTGACGCTGTGGTACAGCTTCCAGAACTATTTCTTCGACGTGCCGGCGCCGGCGCACTTCACCGGGTTCTCCAACTACACGCAGGCGTTCACCAACGCGGCGTTCCGCGGCTCGCTGCTGCGGTCGGTAGAAATGACCGTCATCGCCGTGATCGTCTCCATGCTCCTCGGCGTGGCGTTCGCGGTCCTGCTGGACCGCAAGTTCTTCGGCCGCAGCATCGTCCGGACGCTGATCATCACCCCGTTCCTGGTCATGCCCGCCGCCGCCGCGCTGGTCTGGGCGGGCCCGATGCTCGACCCGAACTTCGGACTGCTGAACTGGCTGCTGGAGCCGTTCGGCGTGAATCATGTGGCCTGGCTGTCCACCCACGCGCTGGGCGCGGTGATCGTGGTGATGATCTGGCAGTGGACCCCGTTCATGACCCTGATCGTGCTGGCCGGCTTGCAAAGCCAGCCGGCCGACACCCTGGAGGCAGCCAAGGTCGACGGGGCCGGGGCGCTGGCCACGTTCGGTGAGCTGACCATCCCGCACCTGCGGCCCTACATCGAGCTCGGGATCCTGCTCGGCTCGATCTACCTGGTCAACGTGTTTGACCAGGTGCGTCTGATGACCAACGGCGGCCCCGGGACCTCCACCACCAACCTGCCGTTCTATCTCTACCAGCAGGTCAACTTCGCCTTCGACGTCGGCGGCGCCGCCGCGGCGGGCGTCATCACCGCCATCTTGACCATCATCGTGGCCACCTTCGCGCTGCGGATGTTCGCCCGGGTCTTCCAGTTCGAGGAGGCAGGAATTTGAGCGAGCCCTGGTCTGCAGGCGAGCGGGAGAGCACAGCATGACCGCCGTGCCGACGCGGCTCGTCAGGGACCGTGAACCCAGGCCGCAGCGATTCCGCGAGCTGACGGGGCAGATCGGCTGGGGGATCTTCACCTGGGTGGTGGGGATCGCGTTCTTCCTGCCGGTGCTGTGGATGCTGATCACCGCGTTCAAACCCGAATCCGCCGCCGAAACCTGGCCGCCCCGGTTCACCTTCAGCCCCACCCTGGCCGAATTCCGGCTGGTCTTCTCGGGCTGGGGCCCCTACGTGACCCACTCGCTGATCGCCACCATCGGCTCCACCGTCCTGGTGCTGGTGCTGGGCGTCCCGGCCGCCTACGCCCTGTCCGTGCACCCGGTCAAGCACTGGCGCGACGGGCTGTTCTTCTTCATCTCCACCAAGATGCTGCCGATCGTGGCCGCGATCGGCCCGCTGTACGTGATCGCGCTGAAACTGCACCTGCTGGACAGCATCTGGCTGCTGATCATCTTGTACACCGCGATGAACCTGCCGCTGGCCATCTGGATGATCCGTTCGTTCATGCTCGAGGTGCCCAAGGAACTGCTCGAGGCGGCGCGGCTGGACGGCGCCGGGCGGATCAGGGAAATCACCGGCGTCATCCTGCCCGTGGTCTCCCCCGGGCTCGTCTCCACCGCGCTGATCTGCGTAATCTTCGCGTGGAACGAGCTGTTCCTCGCACTCAACCTGACCACCGTGAACGCCGCGACGATGCCGATGTACCTGATCAGCTCCGTACCGCAGGAAGGGCTGTACATCGCCCACCTGTCGGCGGCGGCCACGGTGGCCTCGGTCCCGGTGATCGCGGTGGGCTGGATCGCGCAGCGCTCGCTGGTCCGCGGCCTGTCAATGGGAGCCATCAAGTGAACCGCGCATCTAGCCCTGGACAAGTTAGCACCGCACCAGTTGGCGCCGTACCGGGCGGAGGTCCCCGATGGCTCATGTGAAGTACGTGTCTGCGACCCGCGTGTACACCAAGGACGCCAAGCCTGCGGTCGACGCGCTGGACCTGGACATCAAGGACGGCGAGTTCATGGTCCTGGTCGGGCCCTCTGGCTCGGGCAAGACCACCGCCCTGCGGATGCTGGCCGGGCTCGAGCCGCTCGACGGCGGCCGGGTCGAGATCGGCGACCGGGACGTCACCTGGGTTCCGCCCAAGGACCGCGATATCGCGATGGTGTTCCAGAACTACGCCCTGTACCCGCAGAAAACCGTCGCGGAGAACATGGCCTTCGCGCTGAAAATGCAGCGCGTCCCCCGGCCGGAACGCGAACGTCGGGTCAAAGAGGCCGCTCGCCTGCTCGACCTGGACGACCAGCTGCTGCAACGCAAACCCAAAGCCCTGTCCGGCGGGCAACGGCAACGGGTCGCGATGGGCCGCGCCATCGTCCGCGAACCCCAGGTCTTCTTGATGGACGAACCGCTCTCCAACCTGGACGCCAAGCTCCGCGTCCAGACCCGCAGCCAGATCGCCGAACTGCAACGCCGCCTCGGAATCACCACCGTCTACGTCACCCATGACCAGGTAGAAGCGATGACCATGGGTAACCGGGTCGCCGTGCTGGCCGCCGGGCATTTGCAGCAATGTGACACGCCGCGCCAGCTGTATGACAACCCGGTGAACGAATTCGTCGCCGGGTTCATCGGCTCCCCCGCGATGAACCTGCAGACCGTCCCGCTCACCGAGGGCGGGGCCCGGCTGGCGGGCTCCGTAATCCCCCTCCCGACCGCGGTCCGCACCGCGGCCAGCCAGGCCGGCCTCAGCGAACTCGTCCTCGGCATCCGGCCAGAGCACATGCACCTCGCGGACAGCACGGGGGAACTGGCCGGCGAGGTGATCCTGGTCGAAGAGCTTGGTGCCGACGCTCTGCTGCATGTGCGCCTAGCCGAGGACGGGAACCAGGTGGTGGCCCGCACCGAAGGGCGGAAGCCCCCGGCCCCGGGACAAGAGGTCAGATTCAACGTCCAGCCCGATGACGTCTTCGCCTTCCACCCGGTGACAGGCGCCCGCCTTGCGGGCTAATGATCACCGTCACCGGCGAGGCGCTGTTCGACCTTGTCGTCGACTCTGATGGTCAGATCGCCGCTCGGCCGGGCGGCGGGCCGTTCAACACCGCCAGGACCGTGGGCAGGCTGGGCCTGGCGCCCGCGTTCCTCGGCCGCCTATCGCAGGACGGCTTCGGCCGCATATTGCGGGCCAGGCTCGACGGGGACGGTGTCACGCTCGCGGTGCCGCAACTGACCGAGGCTCCCACCACCCTCGCTGCCGTTGACGTCGACCCGGCCGGAGGACCCCATTACCACTTCTACCTCGCCGGTACCTCTTCGGCCGCACTGGATTATCCGTTGCTCTCGGCTGCGCTCCCAGGCGGTGTCGCCGCCCTGCACGCTGGCAGCCTGGCTCTGGTGATGGAACCCATCGCCACCAGCATCGAGCGCCTGATCACCCGTGACGTGCCGCCAGACGCGCTGGTGATGATCGATCCCAACTGCCGCCCGCAGGTGATCACCGATCAGCGCGCATACCTGGCCCGGCTTTCCCGCATCTTGCGCCGGACCGATGTGGTCAAGGTTAGCGTGGAAGACCTCGGCTACCTCTTTCCCGGCGAACCCGCCCACTCGGCGGCCGCTGCCCTCCTCGATCAGGGGCCCGCGCTCGTCCTTCTCACCGATGGTCCTCGCACGGCGCGGGCTTTCCTGCCGGGGCAGGAGGTAACCGTCGATGTCCCCGTGGTGAAGGTCGTCGACACTATCGGCGCCGGGGATGCGTTCGGCGGGGCGTTCCTGGCCAGGTGGTCAGGTAACGAGCTCACCAGGTCCGATCTGCACCGGGCCGACCCGGTCCGCGAAGCTCTCCAGGCAGCTGTCGAGGTCGCGGCCCTGACCTGCACGCGGGTAGGGGCCGAGCCGCCGTGGCTGGCGGAGGTACACGGACGACCAGGGTGGCGCTCCGGCCCCCGTACCACCCGAAGGCAACCGCTGCCGTAACTGCTGGCCGGTTCGCTGCTGGCCCGTCCCGCGCCCGCCTTGCACCCGCACCCGCGCAGGCTGAATAATGTTGGCTGCGCGGCGAGGCCCAGCCGGGATAGCCGCCGCCAGGGTCCAGAGACGCGGCCCACCGTCTTTTGCGCGCAGATGGTGGTGATTCGTGTCTAGTGAAGGTTGTCCCGTGCTGTGGATCGGCCGGGTAGCCGTAGCTAAGCTGCCCGTAGAAATAGACGTGACGAATGCCGATGCGATCCGGGAGGACCTGCTCTCCGTCCTGAACCGAGGAGCGATTTTGCTCGTCGCGGACATGAGCAGAACGACCTTTTGTGATTCGGCCGGGGTAAGCGCGCTCGTGCGCACCTTCAGGCGAGCGGCGGCCAGTTCGAGCGGACTGCGACTCGTGGTCTGCACGCCGGCGGTGCATCGGGTCCTCTCCCTTACCGGCGTCGATCGCCTGGTGGATGTATTTCCCAGCGTCGCCGCCTGCCTGGCGGGCCCTTACGAAGAGGTGAGTCGTGGCGGCCAGCCAGGTCAGCCGGATAGCGCCGCGGCGAAGGCTGACACCGACGGGGGCGGGACCACGGCCGGCACCAGCGCTTAGCCCCTTAGGGCGCCCACCGCCTTAGCCCGCGGTGCCTGCGCCGCGGACGGGCGGGCGCCGGGAAATGGCCGGCGGTTAACGCGTCCTCGAACGGAGGCGGCGGCTGGGGAGGCTCGCCGGTGACACTGGTCACGATCGCGCTGGCGATTTCGCGGATCTTAACGTTGCTGTTTTGCGACGCGGATCGCAGGATAGCGAATGCGCGGCTCTGGCTGCAATGCTCCCTGGCCATGATGATGCCGAGCGCCTGATCGATAACGGTCCGCGAAGAAAGCGACGAGCGCAGTTGCTCTATGAGCAGCACGTGCGATGACAGTCGCAGGGCCAGGGTCAGCGCCCCGGAAGCATTTTCGGCGAAATTCTCAGCCCGCCGTGCTTCCGCCGTACCGAAGGCCGATGCCGTGCGCGCATACAAGTTAATGGCCCCGATGGACCGGCCATCGGCGGTTAGCGGCAGCGCCAGACAGGACCGGATTCCATGTGACGCCGCCCGCGCCTCGAACTCGGGCCATCGCGTCTTGACGCCGGTGTCTTCAATGCGCGCGGTGTCATCAATACGGACCGTATGGCCGTCGCGCATAGCATGCAGGCAAGGCCCATCATCGAGTTTGTACTGGACTTCGTCGACCTGCGCGGCCACCGGATCGCTGCACGCCACGGTCATCGGCCGCCCGTTAGACTGCAGTGTCATTCCGCAGGACAGCCCGCCGCGGACGAGACCGGCGGCGAGTATAGACATCTCATGCAGGAACTGCTCAACGCTTTCGGTGTTAAGCAGTGCGTCTTGCAGTTCCTTAAAATCCCCAGTAGCGTCATCGTCCCGATCGTTAACCATTGGCACACCTTCGGCTGACGCGCAGCCACGCATCGTTGTCTTGACTTTAATTGTTTGGTCCTCCTACCCTTTGGCAGCGATTCAAACGTCCGAGTCCGCTCCGGCGAAGAGGACACGAGCGTCCGTCCTGGCCCTCACCGTTAAACGATTCCGAGCTAGCGGTATCGCGAATCAGACGTTGCCGGCATATGCCAGCCCACTTCCGCTCGCGCGGTCGGCGCGGGTGGCTAACACGAGGCGCATCTGCCGGAGCCGAGCTGGCTAGACCGTACGCCCATCATTTACGACACAGAGTTAGCAATGATGACTGAGTGGCACCAGATTCGGACAAGTCATATCGTTCGGCATGTGACGGGCGGTGCGGAACATTAGGATGGCGCGTGACGCATCCGAGGTGCCGATCCCGGCGTTCACCCGGGTCGCTCAAGTGGCCGTGAGCGGCCGCCCGCCTGCCGGCCAGAGCAAGCCCGCAATGTCTGTTGGAGCAAGCATGAAATCCCGGAACGTGCTCATTGCATCGCTGGTCGCGGTCACGATGCTGGCCGCCGGATGCTCCAGCGGATCAAACGGTGGTGCGGCGAAGCTCAAACTCGAGAAGACCAACATCGTGGTCGATGCGTTCCCGGCCATCGACTCGGCCGGCCTCTACATCGCCAAAATGGACGGCCTGTTCGCCGCCCAGGGGCTGCACGTGACGATCGTGCCGGTGACAAACCCTCCGCCGTCCACGCAAACCCTGATCGATGGCCAGGTGAAGGGCACGTACGACATCACTGCCGGAGACTACGTCACCTACATCGACAATGAGCTAGGGGGCAAGGCCAAGCTGCGCATCATCGCCGAAGCCTCCTTCTTGCAGCCGAACGTGCTGACGCTGCTCGTCAAAGGGGGATCGCCGATCAATGAGATCAGCCAGCTCAGGGGCAGGACGGTCTCGGTGAACGCCCCGGACGACATCGGCACCCTGCTGGTCGACTCGCTGCTCGTCGAGCACGGCATCTCACCGGGACAGGTGAAGTTCAACAACGGCGTGGCGTTCCCGAACGTGGCGCCGGCCTTGGAGAGCAACGGAGTCAGCGCGGCGTTCTCCCCCGAGCCGTTTGTCAGCCTCGACGAGGAGGGTGCCGGCATCGAGGAGCTAGCCGACCTCGACCAGGGCTCCACCCAGGACTTCCCGATTCAGGGCTACGCGGTTACGCAGGCATGGGCGGAAGATAATCCCAATACCTTGAAGGCGTTCACCGCGGCGCTGTCACAGGGGCAGGAAATCGCCGACACCGACCGTGCTGCGGTGGAGAAGGCGGTCGAGATGTACCTGCAAGTTCCGCCCACGGCCGCGGCGTTCATCTCCCTCCCTACGTTCCCGCTGGGAGTCGACGCCGTACGGCTGCAGCGTGTGGTGAGCGCCATGGTCCGGTTCGGTCTCCTCCCGGACCAGGACTCCTCGTTCAAGATTTCCAGCATGATCGGCAGCTAGCCGCGGCTGCTGATGGCGCCTTAAGCCGGACCGTCGGTTACTACGGACTAGGCGGGAAGCGGCAGTAGCGGCTGCGCGGCAGGGTCAGTAACGCCGCGACCCGAACGGCCGCTACCACCGAGAACGGCCTATGATTTTACCCATCGGCCGTGCCCCCGTTCGGTACCGGGCTACTTCTCGTAGCTGCGCAGGGCGTTACCGCCAGCCGTACTGACGTGCTGGCCCCGACCCTGCGTAGCTGGGAAGGATGCCTCGGGGTATCGGCCGGGCAGACGCTCCTGGTCAACGGGGCCGGCACGACCGTCGGGTTCGCCGCCGTCCAGATCGGCCTGCTGCGGGGAGTCCGCGTGGTCGCCACCGCCGGTGACACCTACGCCGGACGGCTGCGCGCGATGGGAGCGACGGTGACGTCCTACGGCGACGGGTTGGCCGGGCGGGTCACCGAAGCGACCGGGGGACCAGTGGACCTGGTCCTGGACACCGCGCCGCCCAACGGCGCGCTGCCCGACCTCATCGACGCCGCCGGCGGCGATCCCCGCCGCGTCCTGACCGTCAGCGACTTCGCCGCCACCGCCGAACTTGGCGTCCGCGACAGCTTCCACGAGGACCCGACGCCGCGCCACGACGTGCTCGGTAGGTTCGCCAAGCTCGCCGCGGACGGCCAGTTCACCATCCCGGTCGCCCGGACCTTCCCCCTCGAAGACTGGCGCACGGCACTTGACATCAGCCTGAGCGGACACGCCCGCGGCAAGCTCGTCCTGCTGCCTGCCGACACGGAAGTCGTCAGCTAGCTGTGGTGCGGGCCAGCCCCAACTCAGCGACGCGGAGGACGTCGGGTCAGGGCTCCGTCCGGGCCGGTGACTCGCGCCGGTCGCGGCGACCGGAGGTCAGGGACCGGGGCTGGTGTCGGTCTGCGTCCTGGTCAGATGGGGTACCTCGTGGGTTCGGTGGTGTATTGCCGGCCGGAGGGGGCGGTCCGCCGGAAGGTTCCCGGGGTGATCTGCTCGACTTTCCACCGGGGGTGCTGCTTGATCCGGTGGTCGTGACGGCAGGTAGGACCGCCATTACACAAGCAGGTCCGG
>Ga0302324_100023007_pt1 | contig 12081 bp, 11 predicted proteins | sample Palsa_T0_1_FD_201949 | JGI IMG/M metagenome (GOLD analysis project Ga0302324, IMG submission 201949) | Peat permafrost microbial communities from Stordalen Mire near Abisko, Sweden - Palsa_T0_1 | ecosystem: Environmental > Terrestrial > Soil > Palsa > Peat permafrost | place: Sweden: Abisko...
ACGAATCTCCTTACCACCGACTTCGCAACCGCGCCACAGGCTGCCCGGAGCCTGCCGTCAGGTCCGCCACGCCAAACTGAGCCTTGGAGATGCCGCGCTGGGCGTGTGAGGAGCTCTGTGTCGCAATATGAATCCATTCGTGCAAAACCACGCGCGCAATAGCTCCCCCCATGAGCGAATTGCGCCGGTCGCGGTCAAGCCCCAATGCCTGCGGCCCCAGCACTTGCCCGATCCGCGTGCAATCCACATGGATGAAGGGCGCAATGCGTCCGTCCACTCGGAGCACCCATCCTAGCGGCACTCCAAAGGCGATCCTTCTGGGGAGCGGCTCAAGATCGCAATCTCCATGCAAAAACACCACGACGACCGCATCAACGCGCAGGTCCGGCTCTATCGCATCCCCTCGAATAATTTCAGTAGGCCCCGATAAGGTCTGCGTCCCCGCGGCTCCATCAGCAACGCCATTGCGCACGCCTTCAAACACCGCCCGCCAATCGCGATCTTCCATCTTCCGGTCGGCAAAGATCACCAGCGTTGTATGCGGCTCGCCCTGCGGGGTGCCAGGGACCGCCAAACCCTGCGCACTTGCGCTGTCCTGGGGCCACGGCGAAACAACCAGAGCCAAACCAAAAATCAGACTGGACAGACGGGGGTTGCCCAAACGAGAAAGATCGTGGTGCATCGAGACTCTCATTCCGTGAGTGTGTGCCTCATCGGTCTATCCGTCCAATAGATTGATATGATATATTCAATCTTAATTGGAGATGGAATAATGGAAGTCCGCCAGCTGCAGATTTTTCGCGTCCTCGCCGAGGAACTCAACTTCACGCGCACCGCGGAAAAGGTGCATACCGTTCAGTCCAACGTGACCGCGCAGATCAAGGCACTTGAAGAGGAACTCGGCGGCCCGCTGTTTGACCGCCTGGGCCGCCGCGTCACACTTACCGACGCCGGCCGCAATTTCCTGCCCTTTGCCGATCAGGCCCTGTTAGCCATGGAGCAGGGCCAGCGCGCAGTCCAATCCGGAGCCGAGCCCAGCGGCCCGTTGCGCGTCGGCGTTCCCGAAAGCATGCTCGCCTATCGCCTGCCGCAGGTGTTGCGCATCTTCCATCGCCGCTTTCCCCACGTGGAGCTTATCTTCCGTCCGCAATACGATGAAGTCCTGCCAATCATGCTCGAAACCGGCAAGCTGGACATGGCTGTCTGCATGATCGAATCCAGTCCCAACGCGGCCATCAAGTCCATCCGCCTGCGCTCGGAGAGGATATTCCTCCTCGCACATCCCAGCCATCCTCTCGCCGCCCGTCGCACCGTCAAGCCCGCTGACCTGGCCGACCAGACGCTGCTCCTTACGGAAAGCGGCTGCGGTTACCGGCTCAAACTCGATCAACAGATGGCCATGCAAAACGTTCGCCCCGGCAACATAACGGAATTCTCCAGTGTGGAGGCCATCAAACAGTGCGTCCTGGCCGGAATGGGCCTCGGTCTCCTCCCAGCCATCGTTGTCGCTCGTGAGCTGCGTCAGCTTCAAATTAAAGCGCTGCATTGGGCCGGACCATCCATGGACATCGACACCTACATTCTCTGGCACAAGGACAAGTGGATCTCCCCTGCCATGGCTGCCTTCATGGAACTGGTCCGGGAAAAGCTGGAAGAGTCAGGGGTCGAAGAATCGCAACGGCCCCTTGAATCCTCCGCGGCAGATTAGGCTCGAGCTCATCGGACCGGCCTGGGAAGTTCAGCGACCTCTTCACGACTTTAAGGCCTCCAAGCTTCCGCGCGCAGAGCTGCGTTTCCCAACTTCAGCCCAACTGAATTATGCTTTCCCTCGACCCCAAAATTGGCTCCCACGAGGTGCTGAGTGCAAAGGGCCCTACGTTCTTTGTTTGTTGTACCTGTTTTCCTGTTTCTAGCCGCAACGTCACAAGCGAATACCTCCGCCGAAGCCCAACAGAAGTCAGGCTTCGTCCGGCTGGACCGGGTCACCGCTTCCCGGGCAACCCCCAATGGAATTGAAATCCGATGCGGCGCAGCAATCATGCAGATCACCGCGTTGCGCGACGACGTGCTGCGGGTGCGCGTTGGCGCGGCTGGACAACTGCCTGAAGATGCTTCCTGGGCGGTGCTGCCTGCCGCACGCACCGCCTCAGCGGCGGTCACAGCACATTCAAGCGCCACCGCAGTAGGCTTCAAAACCGCCAAGCTGGTGGTTTCGGTGCAGAAAGACCCGCTTGAGCTAACCGTGACCGACCTCGCTGGCCACGTAATTGCCGAGGACCTGCCCGGCCGGCCAGTGGAGTATCACGGCGCGTCCTTCCGCGTGTTCCGCGAGTCTCCCGCCGATGAGCACTACTTCGGCCTGGGAGACAAGCCCGGCCCGCTCGACCGCCGTAACGAGGCCTTTGTTGACTGGAATACCGACGCCTTCGGCTGGCAGGAATCCACTGATCCAATCTACAAGTCGATTCCCTTCTTCATCACCTACCGCAAAGGCATTGCCGCCGCCACGTTCCTTGACAACACCTGGCGGGCCAGCTTCGACTTCAACAAGCAATATCGCGATGGGTACTCGTTCGGTTCCGAGGGTGGACCGCTGGACTATTACATCCTTTATGGCCCCGAACCGAAGGCTGTAGTCGAGGCCTGGGCCTGGCTGGTTGGCACAACCCCGCTGCCACCGCTCTGGTCGCTGGGTTATCAGCAGTCTCGCTACAGCTATTACCCGGAGTCTGAAGTTCGGCGCATCGCGTCGAAGCTGCGCTCAGAACGAATCCCCTCAGACGTGATCTGGCTCGACATCGACTACCAGTTGAAAAATCGGCCGTTCACGGTTGATCCCGAACGTTTTCCTCACTTTGATCAGATGATTCAGGACCTCAAGGCCGAGCATCTCCATACGGTTGTCATAACCGATCTGCACATTGCCGACCAGCCAAGCATCGGCTACAAGCCTTTCGACGAGGGCGCGGTCGGAGACCACTTTGTGAAAAATCCCGATGGATCAAATTATGTGGGTGTCGTGTGGCCCGGCAAGGCTGTTTTCCCCGACTTCACCCAGAAAGCCGCGCGCGATTGGTGGGGAACGCTTTACGCCGATTTCGTTTCCAGGGGCGTTGCCGGTTTCTGGAATGACATGAATGAGCCCGCGGTCTTCGAAGTTGCTTCCAAGACCATGCCCGACGACACCCAGCACCGCATCGAGGAGCCGGGGTTTACCACCCGCACCGCCAACCATCTTGAAATTCACAATGTCTTCGGCATGGAGAACAGCCGCGGGACCTTTGAGGGCTTGCTGAAGATTGCTCCCAATGCGCGTCCATTTGTGATGACGCGCGCCAGCTATGCCGGTGGCCAACGATACGCGTCCACCTGGAGCGGAGACAACTCAAGCACCTGGAACCACCTGCGCCAGACAACTCCGCAACTGATCAACCTCGGCCTGAGCGGGTTTGCCATGAGCGGTGCCGACGTCGGTGGCTTTGCCGGCTCACCTCAGGCCGAACTACTGACGCGCTGGCTCGAAGTGGCGGCGTTCCACCCCATCGACCGCGACCACACGGCCGACGGCACCAATCCACAGGAGCCATGGGAAAACGGCACGCAGGAGGACGTCGACCTGCGCCGGCGTTACATTGAAGAGCGCTATCACCTGCTGCCCTACATTTACTCCACGGCAGAGGAGATGAGCCGCACCGGCCTGCCCATCATGCGCCCGCTCTTCCTTGAGTTCCCCACCCCCACCGCCGACGGCAGCCCCATCGACCTGGCGAGCGGGAACGTGTTCATGCTTGGGCCAGACCTGTTGATCGCACAGAGCCCTTATCCGGACGAAGTGGACAACTACTCCGTGGCGCTGCCGCCAGTGGGATGGTACGACTATTGGACCGGCGCCCTGGTTGAAGGCGCCTCGGGAAGAAAGGCCATCGACAACACGCGCGTGGCCCAACCCGAGGTAAAGATTCATCGCAGCCTTGACACGCTTCCGGTCTTCGTCCGCGCCGGCGCAATCGTCCCTGAGCAGCCGTTGGTCCAAAGCACCGACGAGAAGCCCCAGGGTCCACTGACACTGCGCGTCTATCCCCCCACCCAGACCGGAAAGGACTGCAGCGGCGGCCTTTATCTGGATGACGGGGCAAGCTACGCCTTTCAGAAGGGCGATTTGTTGCGCGTCTCCTTCACCTGCCTCGCAACTGCTCAGGGCCTCAGCGTCAAGGTCGATCCGCATCACGGGTCATTTGCACCATGGTGGAACCTGATCTCGATTGAGATTTATGGCGCATTGAGGCCGGCTGCCGGCGCCAGCGCAGCGCTGGATAGAGCGCCGCCCACGCCAGTCATGCCCGGATTTGACCCGGAGCATCACCGCATTACCGCAATTCTCCCTGATGACGGCAAAGGGCTCGAATTGCAAGTTGCGTATTGAGGCCGGGTTCGGAATCATTCGGCGCACCGCCGACTGGCGAAACCCGCTCAGCGGAGGCCGAAAAGAAGTCCTTGCGCGGGAAGGTCTTTCTTAGCTAATATCATCTTAGCTAAGTCTTGTGGAGGGATCTATGGAAGCGACCATGCACGAAGCTAAAACCCAGCTTTCAAAGCTTGTGGAACGTGCCCTCGCCGGTGAGGAGGTCGTTCTCACGCACGGAAGAAGCCGCAAGCCCGTGGTCAAGTTGGTGCCGGTACAAGCGGCTCCCACGCACAAGCGCCCTTTCGGACTCTACAAGGGTCAGATCGAGATCGGACCTGAGTTTTTTGAACCGTTGCCGGACGAGGAGCTCGCACTGTGGGAAACCGGGGCAAATGACGATGTCTTGTTTGGCTCCAAATGAAACTACTTCTGGACACCCACACGATCGTGTGGATGATGAACGGCAGCCGGAGCCTCTCACGAGCAGCCAAGGCAGTGATCGCTCTGCCTGCAAACCCGGCATACGCGTCTGCCGCCTCAGTCTGGGAAGCAGCTACCAAATTCAGGCTCGGCAGATTCTCCGAAGCCGCACTGCTGGTGGACAATCCTCGCAAAATTCTCGCATCTCTTGAAATCGAGGCGATCCCTGTTTCAGTCGAGCATGCCCGCCTTGCGGGTTCGCTGGTGCACGCCCACAAAGACCCCTTTGACCGCATGTTGGCCGCGCAGGCTCTTCTTGAAGGCCTGGCCATGGTCAGCATTGATTCTATCTTCGACCGGCTCAACGTCCCCCGCCTCTGGTAGGGCGAGACTTCCAGCTGCAAATTACTCCCTATCGAGGGGTCCGATTCAGCGGGTGAGTTGTCAAACCTGCTTGAACTTTACCCAGAAAGTGCTATCCAATGGTTTCAAAAAGATACACCGCGCTCACGCCAAGAACTGATAACCTGAGAGCATGAAATTCGGGGTATTGGTGTTTCCCGGTTCCAACTGCGACCACGACGCATTCCACGTGATCTCAGAAGTAGCGCACCAGCCGGTAACCTTTCTGTGGCACGATTCGGAAAACCTGGCTGGAGTCGATGCGGTTATTGTTCCGGGCGGATTTGCCTACGGCGACTACCTGCGAACCGGCGCTATTGCCCGGTTTTCCCCGGTGATGCAGGCCGTCAAAAGTTTTGCCGCCTCGGGCGGCCTGGTCCTCGGCATCTGTAACGGATTCCAGATACTTACTGAAGCGGGCTTGCTTCCCGGGGCTCTGATGCGGAATGCCGGACTCAAGTACATTTGCAGGCAGGTTCATCTTCGCGTCGAAACTGCCGATAGTCCATTCACCAGCCAACTTGCCTGTGGAGACGTACTTCAAATCCCCATAGGGCACATGGAAGGAAATTACTTTTGCACGGCAGAGGAGTTGCGCGCGCTCGAAGCAGAGGATAGAATCGCGTTCCGATACGCCACGCCGAATGGAGATGTGAATGCGGAAGCGAATCCAAATGGATCTTTGAGCAACGTTGCAGGAGTCCTGAATGCGCAACGAAACGTGCTGGGCATGATGCCCCATCCAGACCGTTCCAGCGAGCAGTTGCTCGGATCTGCAGATGGGTGGAAGATTTTCGCATCCATGATTGAAGTCCTGGCTACCCATTGAGGTCCTTTTAAGCACTTGGAGATCGGTTCCGCATGATTGACGTTCACCACCATCTGATCTACGGAGTAGACGACGGATCTCCCGATCTGGCAACGTCGCTGGCCATGGCACGCGAAGCTGCCGCCGAGGGTATAACTCACATTGTCTGTACCCCTCATGCCAGCCATAATTATCCCTATCAGTCCGCGCTGAACCTTGAGCGGCTAGAGGAACTGCGTAGGCTGTTGAGCGACGAAATTGAATTGAGCCTGGGCTGCGACTTCCACCTCAATGCAGAAAACATCCAGGACGCCCTTGAAAATCCACTGCGCTATTCAATCAACGGCACGGGCTACCTGCTCATCGAATTTCCCGACATGGTGATTCCCCCTCAGTTGTCCCATGCCATGCGGCGATTACAGGAAGCTGGATACACTCTAATCATCACCCACCCAGAGCGCAATCAGGTTCTGCACCGTAAGCCTGAGATGCTGGCTGAATGGATGCGTGAGGGATGTCTTGTGCAGGTTACCGCCAGTTCTCTGTACGGCCGCTTCGGAAACTTGGCCGAAGCCTTTTCCAACGAGCTGCTGGAAAGGAATTGGATACACTTTTTAGCCACAGATGCGCATAACCCCAAGTGGCGGCCACCGCACCTGAAGAAAGCCTATGACTATGTGGCCCAGAAGGCTGGCCAGGAGACCGCCCTGCGACTTTGTGTTACGAATCCACAAACAGCTGTCGAGGGCATCAAGTTTCCCGCCCAGCCGGAACCCATTGGCCTTTGGAAAAATCAGCCACTGAAGTTCGATCCCAGCCGCGTTCCCCCATCTTCCAAACCCGCGCCCGGCAAGGTTCAGCCAAAGACTGACGAGCCAGCCCCGCCCGCAGCGCCCGCGGAGACCCTCAGGGGGCTCTGGAATCGCCTCTTCGCCCGCTAGCCGGCCACCGTTCTAAACCAGCCCCAGCCCACCATCTACGGTCAGAATCTGGCCCGTTACAAACCGCGGACCCGTCGCAAAAAAGAGTACCGCCTGGGCCACGTCGTCCGCGGTTCCGTTACGGCGCATCGGCGTCTTCGCGGCAAAGCGCTCCGCTGCTTCCTCGGCGTGCTCATCCAATGCAATCCACCCAGGCGCCACGCAATTCACGCTGACATCGGGCGCAAAGGACTTGGCCATGGCCTGCGTCAGCATGTGCAGCGCGGCCTTCGATCCGCAATAGTGGGCATGGCCTGCCCAGGCGTGCATCCCGCCCAGCGAACCTATGTTCACAATCCTTCCTTGTGCCGCACGCAGATGTGGGATTGCCTCCCGCGCCACCAGAAACGGCCCGCGCGCGTTGGTCTCGAAGGTTCTGTCCCACGCTTCCACGCTGATCTGCTCCAAAGAGGCCGACTCGAACACGGCGGCGTTGTTCACCAGCACATCCAGTCGGCCAAACTCGCCCAGAACACTTTTCAGCGCCGCGCGAACCGATGCCTCAGAACGTACATCGCATTCCACAGCCGTTGCCCGGCGGCCAAGAGACTCAATCTCCTCAGCAGTCTGCCGGGCCTCCATCTTCGAATTCCGATAAGTGACCGCAACATCCGCGCCTGCACGTGCCAAGGTGAGGGCGATCTCGCGCCCAATGCGCCGAGCGCCTCCTGTGACGAGTGCCGATTTTCCTTTAAGAAGATTAGCCATCGCGCGTCATTTGATAGATCGCAAGAAACTGATTGCAAGCCGGAGAATCGGTCATTACTCCCTCGTGGAAGCAGGCGCAATTAATTCTGTGGCTGGCTCGGCTGCGACGGGGGCGGCGACGTGGCCGGCGGTGTGGTCGCACCGGCTGGCTTGTCTGGCGCCGCCGCCGGAGCCGCACTCCCGCCAGGCGCAGCGTCCCTGCTTTTGGCGCCGGATGCCGCCGCGTCGTGGCTCTTATAAATCGAGTACTGCTCACCCGGCCGCTTCATGCGAATATCGATTGCCATATCCGCCTTGTCGACCTTGTAGTCTTCGCCATACGTCTGAAACCCGCGGGCAATCACCTGCAACCGGACCGTGTCCCCGATGGGTAGCACATCGATTATTGTCTTACCGTCCTCGTTGGTCTTCAGCTCCATGTTGCCTTGGTCCTTCTCCCCAACCATGGGATGAAAGACCACAGCGGCGTTCTCAATCGGCTTTCCATTGGTGTCGCGCACAATGGTTACCTCGATGCGCGCAGTCGGCGGCGGCGTCTTATACTTCCTGCCACGCTTGGCCGTGTCGTCTTGCCCGTGAGCGGCAAGCGATGAAGCAACCAGGCCGAACCCGGCCGCAAATAGCATGAGAGCGATATTGGGGCGGCGCAACATTGGCTCCATTGTAGCCGGTCTCCCCCTGCCGGAGGAAGCCGGCCCGCAGCTGGACCATGTGCTGGGTTCATCCGCAACAAACTCTTTCAGCGCCGGCGCATGCCCATCTATAGTGGTAAGGTTCCCGGTCGGCGGCTTCGCGCTATCCTCCGGCCCAAAGGTCCCATTTCTTCGCCGTCAATCTCAACCCCGCCCGAGGGAGAATTCACCGCCATGCCGCTTACCCGCAGAGACTTCGCCAAGCTCGGAACACTCAGTCTGGGCGCTCGCTTCACTTCCGGCCTCAACGCACAGACCCCTCAAAAGAAGACGGGCTACGCCGTCATCGGCCTCGGCCGCATCGCAGAACACTTCATGCCCGGCTCCCGATCAACCACCAACTCGCAGATAACAGCTCTGGTCAGCGGCCATCGCGACAAGGCCGACCGTCTCGCCGCCGAATACGCCATCCCCTCCGGCTCCATCTACAACTATGAAAACTTCGACGAGATCGCGCACAACCCGGCCGTTGACGCCGTCTACGTCGCGCTGCCCAACTCCATGCACGCCGAATACACCATCCGCGCCGCCAAGGCCGGCAAACATGTGCTCTGTGAGAAGCCCATGGCCACAAACGTCGCGGACTGCGAACGCATGATCGCCGCCTGCAAGGCCGCCAACGTGAAGCTCATGATTGCATACCGCTGCCACTATGAGCCCACCAACCTTCGCGCCGTCAAAATCATTCGCGACGGCGGCATCGGTAAGGTGCAGGCCATCGAAAGCAGCTTTGGCTTCGACATGGGCCCCAACGAGTGGCGCACAAACAAGAAACTGGCCGGCGGCGGCCCGCTCTTCGACGTCGGCATCTACTCGCTCAACGCCTGCCGCTACCTCACGGGCGAAGAACCCGAACACATTTCCGCTTATGCTTCGACCAATGACCACGACCCACGCTTCGCCGAAGTGGAAGAGAATGTTTCCTGGACCATGCGCTTCCCCTCCGGTGTTCTTGCCACCTGCAACACCACCTATGGCGCGAACATGCCCGGCTACTATCATGTGTACGGTTCGAAGGGCTGGCTTCAAGTCGATGGGGCCTTCTACTATGACGGCCTTCATCTGCGCGGCTTTGTAAATGGCACGGACATTGACGAGCCGAATCCCGCCAAAGATCCATCGCACTTCCAGGCGGAAGCCGAGCACTTCTCTCATTGCGTCCAGAACAATCTCGAACCCCAGTCGCCCGGCGAAGAAGGCCTTCGCGATATGCGCCTCATTACAGAAATTTATAGATCTGCTGGCATAACCATCTAAGTCAAACCTAAGTCATATGTTCACTCTCATGTATTTCCTCGGGCCCATGTTTTTCGCTTTCTAGTGAAAACCATGGGCCACTTACAACGAGGTCATTCAGACTTAGCCCAGCCCGAGGATTTTTTTATTTTTCTCATCGTCAGCGCCGCCTCCGGCAAAGTCATCGAAGGCCCGATCCGTCACGCGTATGATTTTTCCCTGGATGAACTTTGCGCCCTCTGAAGCTCCGGCTTCAGGATGCTTGATGCAGCACTCCCACTCCAGCACCGCCCACCCCGGATAGTCGTACTGCGCCATCTTCGAGAAGATCCCATTAAAATCGATCTGCCCATCGCCCAACGACCGGAAACGGCCCGGCCGATCGATCCAGGCCTGGTAGCCGCCATACACGCCGCTCCGCGCACTGGCGTTGTACTCCGCATCCTTCACGTGGAATGCCCTGACCCGCTCGTGATAAAGATCCAGAAAGCCGAGATAATCCATCTGTTGCAGAATCATGTGGCTCGGGTCGTAGAGAATATTTGCTCGCTTATGCTCGCCTACCGCCGTCAGGAACCGCTCGAATGTAACACCATCGTGCAGGTCTTCGCCCGGGTGCAGCTCATAGCAAACGTCGACACCCGCCTCTTCAAACGTGTCGAGAATTGGTACCCATCGCCGCGCCAGTTCCGCAAACGCCTCGTCGATAAGACCCGCCGGCCGCTGCGGCCACGGATAAAAAAACGGCCAGGCCAGCGCGCCTGAGAACGTAGCATGTGCCGTCAGCCCCATCCTCTGGCTGGCCTTGGCCGCAAATTGCAGCTGCTGCACCGCCCATGCCTGACGCCCCCTCGCATCGTTCGCCAATTCAGCAGGCGCAAAGTCCGCAAAAGCCACGTCGTATGCCGGGTGTGTTGCCACCAACTGTCCCTGCAGGTGGGTTGAAAGCTCCGTCACCTCGAGCCCCGCGTCGCTCACCTTGCCAAGAATCTCGTCGCAGTAGTCCTGACTCTCCGCAGCGCGCTCCAAATTGAAGACCCGCCGGTCCCAGCTCGGAATCTGCACGCCTTTGAAACCCAGCCGCGCGGCCCATCTCGCCATTCCATCCAGTGAATTGAACGGCGACTCATCCGAAACAAACTGCGCCAGAAAAATGCCCGGTCCCTTGATCGTCTTCATCGTTCTCCTCCACGAAGAAATTCACACAACTCTATAAGGTTCCCAAAGGACGATGGGTGCCCCATCCTCGCCACGTTTTTGTCTTTGTGGCTAGGGTGGGAAACCACGAACCTGCACCCGCTCGTCTTATTCGCAGCATCTAAAAATCCACCCAGCTTTCCGTCCTGTTGCTCTCAATCGCGCGCTCGATGAACCGCATCCCACGCACCCCTGCACGAATCCCAGGCAGCGTTTCAGGCAGCGGATTAGCCTTCCCCGCCTTCCATGCGATCAGCCCATCGGCAAACTCCCTGTATAACACCGCGAACGCCTCAATGTACCCCTCCGGATGGCCGCCAGGCAGCCGTGTCACAGCAAGCGAGTCTCGGCTCAAATATCCGCCACCCGCGTGCCGAATCTCTTCCGGCCCATCCAGCCACTTAACCCTCAGCCGGTTCGGATCTTCCTGGCGCCAGTCAATCGAACCCTTCTCGCCATAGACGCGCAACCGCATCCCGTTGCCTTCGCCTGCCGCCACTTGCGACGCCATCAGCACGCCGCTTGCGCCATTGTTCAGGCGCAGAATCGCATTGCAATCGTCGTCCAGCTTACGCCCCTCAACTACGCTGCGCAGCGCTGCGTTGATGCTCGTTACTTCAAGCCCCGTCACATATTCGGTCAGATGAAATGCATGCGTCCCAATATCTCCTATGCACCCACCCGGTCCATTCAGCGCCGGGTCCGACCGCCACGCCGCTTGCTTCTGTCCCGACTTCTCCAACGGTTCACTCAACCATCCTTGCAGGTACTCCGCGGCGATTTTGCGTATCTTCCCGAGCTTTCCGCTCGCGCAGAGTGCCCGCGCTTCCCTCACCAGCGAGTACCCAGCGTAAGTGTGTGTCAGTCCATACGGTAATCCGGCCTTGGCAACGACCGCCTCCAGCCTCAGCACCTCGTCATATGTAGCGGTCGCTGGCTTGTCGCTCATCACCGCAATCCCAGCCGTCAGTGCCGCCTCGGCCACGGGCAGGTGCAGATGATTCGGCGTTGCAATCACCACAAAGTCAATTCCATCTTCGCGCTTGCTCTCGGCTTCGATCATTGCTTCATAGCTTGCGTAGGCCCGCGCCGGATCGATCCCAAAAGTCTCGCCCGCTACGCGCGAACGCTCCGCCGACTGCGAAAACGCCCCCGCCACCAACTCGATCTTCCCGTCCAACTCGGCCGCCATCTTATGCACCGGACCAATGAAGGCTCCCGGCCCGCCACCCA
>Ga0302324_100023008_pt1 | contig 12081 bp, 8 predicted proteins | sample Palsa_T0_1_FD_201949 | JGI IMG/M metagenome (GOLD analysis project Ga0302324, IMG submission 201949) | Peat permafrost microbial communities from Stordalen Mire near Abisko, Sweden - Palsa_T0_1 | ecosystem: Environmental > Terrestrial > Soil > Palsa > Peat permafrost | place: Sweden: Abisko...
GCGGTGTCTTCGAGCGCCATTTTCACCTGCGCCGAAATGCCCTCCTGGAAGGCGGCCGCCGAAAAGCGCTCGGCGTTGCGCACCATCTGCGCCGCCTCGCAGTCGAGGTCGTCGATCGCCTCGATCGCGCGCTGAAAGGAGTCGATGTCATCGAGTGTCGCGAGCAGTCCGGTGCAGCCGTCGATCACCGTCTCCAGCGCCCCGCCCGACGCGGCCGCTATCACCGGCCGCCCGGCGGCCTGGGCCTCGACGGCGGTAATCCCGAACTCCTCCATGCTCGGCACCACCACGGCGCGAGCGCTCGCGTACAGTCCCGCGAGCTCCTCGTCGCTCACCCGTCCGAGGAAGTCCGCCTCGGGGTAGGCGTCCTTCAGCGCGGCGTAGTCGGGGCCCGAGCCGACGAGCCGGATCGGCGCGCTCGCGCGACGCGCCGCCTCGAGCGCGACCTGCAGGCGCTTGTGACTGACGATCTCCGAGACGACGAGCAGCCAGTCGCCGGGTTCGCCGGGTGTGAAGCGGGCGGTGTCCACCGGCGGGTGGACGATCGCGGCATCGCGCCCGTAGTAGAGCCGTATACGCTCGCGTGTGAGTTGCGCGTTGGCGATGTAGACGTCGACTTGTCCGCTGGCGGCCAGATCCCATCGACGCATCCGCACCAGCAGCCTGCGCAGGAGCGGGCGCAGGGGCGCGGGAGCCTCGCCGAGCGCCCGCGTCTGCTCGTTCCACGCGTAGCGGAAGGGCGTGTGGCAGTAGCACACGTGGATCGCGCCGGGCGGGACGTGCACCCCGTGTGCGAACGCGCTGCTGCTGGAGAGCACGACGTCGACGGGGGGCAGCCTCAGGCGCTCGACGGCCCACGGGTAGAGAGGCAAAAGGCGCCGGAAGTTGGCCTGTACGGTGCCCAGCCGCTGCAGCGGCGAGGTCGTGATCGAGCGCCCCGCGAAGCGCTCGTTCGTGCCACTCTCGTCGTAGAGCAGGGTGAATATCTCCGCATGCGGGTACATCTCCGCCATCGCCGCGAAGGTGCGCTCTGCGCCGCGCATTACCAGCAGGTAGTCGTGAACCAGGCTGACGCTCTCCGTCGCCGTGTGAGCAGTTTGAGTGTCAGTCATCTCGGGCTCGCAGTCGGCTCTCGCGCGGATGACGGCGCTAGGCCGCGCTCGGCGATGAGCTCTTGACGGCACACAGCGCGACGCTCAGATACGGATAGTGCAGCGCCCTGCTCAGCGGCCGGTCGAGAAGCACCAGTGCGCGCAGGGGCACGACGCTCGTCCACGCCGGGAGCAGGCCCGCCAGCGCGGTGATCCTACGCATCAAATCGGTGAGCTTTTGCGATACAACGCCGCTGATGAAGCTCTCGCTTTGCACTTCCAGGCCCGCAGTTGTGACGATCTGCCTGAGACGCTCCCGCGAATACCCGAAACGGACGTGCGATCCATCTTCCACCGGACTCGGCCGTGGATCCTCCGTATACAGCGGTCGGTGGCGATCGAACGGTGTGCTCAACAGCAGCCGGCCTCCGGGCTTCAGCATCGCGGTGAGGCATTTCACCAGACCCTCGTCGTCACCCACATGCTCGATCGTCTCCAGGCAGATGACCTGGTCGAACGCGCCCAGGGCCTCACGGTGATCCTCCAGTTCTCGCAGGTCGATTATGCGAAAATCGATGCCGGTCACATTTAGAATGTCAGCTCGCCGTCGCGCGCTCTCCTGCTCATTTGATGAAAATGAGGCCGCCACCACCTCATTTCCGATGCGCGCCGCAAATATGCTGAACGCGCCGTTTCCGCAACCCGCATCGAATGTCCGCATCTCTCCTCCTCGCAGATGACGTCGCAGCCACAGCCACCGATCAAGCACGCAAGGATCGCCCGTGATCAGCAGAAATCTCCACCCGAAAATCCGCAGCAACCTGTCAAGCATCAGGTGAGGATATCCGATGCCACCACCGGCGCCACGTCTGGATGGATACGTGGATACAATGGCTGGACTGTGATGCAAGCGTCGAGGAACTCAGAGATCGGGAGATGAGGGCTCCGGGATATAGATGCGCATTCTCGTAACGGCGCCCTGGGGGGAGGCCCTCGGGGGTGCCGAGGCGATGCTTCAGTCGGTTCTACGGGGAGGGCAGGAGAGCGGACATCAGCTAGAGATCGTGTTCTTCGAGGACGGGCCGTGGCCGGCCGAGCTTCGCGCCGCGGGCTTCAGGGTCGAGGTGTTCTCGGTCGGTCGCGTGCGCGAGGCGCATCGATGGGCTGCGACGGTCATTCGCCTCGCGCGGATCATGCGTCGCCGGCAACCCGATCTGATCCTCAATTGGGCTGCGAAAACGCATCTGTACGGCTCGCCGGCCGCCGCGCTGGTCGGGATGAGCGATCGCGTGGTGTGGTGGCAGCAGGCGATCCCACGGCGTCTGTGGCTTGACGTGTGCGCGACGATGCTGCCCGCCGCGGCGATCGGCTGCTACTCACGCGCGTCCGCCGAGGCGCAGGCTCGCCTGTTCCCCGCCCGACGCACCTTCATCGTCGCCGCAGGCGCGCCCGTGCCGGACGAGCTCCCGCTGCAAGCGCCGATGGCGCACATCGATTTGCCGACGGACGTACCGGTGGTCGGCTTGGTCGGGCGCCTTCAGCCGTGGAAGGGCCAGGATCGGTTGCTGAGAGCTCAGGCGCTCCTGCGCGAGCGTGGACATAGGATGCACACCCTGATAGTCGGCGGCGACGCCTACGGTCTGTCGGCGCAGTACGCCGCGTCGATACCCGCGCTCGTGAGTGAGCTCGGGCTGGGCGAGGATGTCACCATGACCGGCCAGGTGCCCGATGCGGCACCGTACATCGCGCAGATGGACATCCTCTTGAACGCCTCCGATCCCGAGCCGTTTGGCATCGTCCTGCTGGAGGGCATGGCGCGGGGGGTGGCCGTCGTGGCAGTCGCCTCGGGCGGACCCGGAGACTTCATTCAGCACGGACGAACCGGCGTGCTCGCGCGCTCCGGCGAGCCCGCCGCGCTGGCCGACGCCCTGGAGCCGCTGCTCGGCTCGCCGGCACAGCGCGCGGAGCTAGGCCGGGCCGGCAGGGACAGCTTCATGCGCGAATTCACCGATGTCGCGATGTGCGCGAGGTTCTTCGCCGAGATCGAGCAGATCCTTCAGGACAGGCGGCGAGGATCCAACCATGCCCGGCGTTCGTGAGCGCATGAGACCACCCGCCGGCGCCGCGTCCGAGTGCGCGGTGAGCGCGTCGGCTCGTGTTGGAGCGCCCGCGCGGGAGGTGACGATCGTCGCCCAGGACATCGGCGGGGCGCGAGGGATGGAGCGCGTGCTCTCAGAGCTGGTGCTGGGTCTCGTGAGGATCGGCTATCGGGTCACGGTGGTCGCTCGAACGTGTGAGCTGCCGGACCTCTCGGGGGTGGCGTTTCGCAGGGTGAGAGGGCCGGCGCGCCCCTTCCTGATCGCATATCCGTGGTTCGTGCTCGCGGCCACGCTGACGCTGCGACGCTGGCGACGCGGCGTGGTGCACGTGACGGGCGGGATAGTCCTCAATCGAGTCGACATCATCGCAGTGCATTACTGTCACCAGGTGGCCGTCGCCACGCCGAGCCGTTCCAACTGGGTGTTCCGCGCGCACAACACGCTGGCGGGCATGCTCAAGCGCTTCGGTGAGCGCGCGTGCTTCCGCGCGAGCCGGGCGAGTGCGTTTGTGTGCGTGTCCGAAGGCGTCGCCGATGAGATCCGAGTGCACTATCCGCAGCTCGTCGACAGGGTACTCACGATTCACAACGGTGTCGACACAGACACGTTCGCGCCCGATGCCCACCGCGCGCCGGCGCACGAGCTACGTGCGCAGCTCGGAATAGAGGACACGCGGCTCGTGGCGGTGTTCGTCGGAGGCGAGTGGAAGCGCAAGGGTCTCAGGCATGCGATCGACGCGCTCGCACTGGCGCCGGAATGGGACCTCCTCGTCGCGGGCGGCGGCTATGAGAAGGACTACCAGCAGATCGCCGACTCGATCGGAGTGGGCGATGCGGTTCACTGGATGGGGAGCGTGCGCGAAGTGCAGGTCGTCTATCAGATGGCCGACGCGTTCGTGCTGCCGTCGAGCTATGAGACGTTCTCACTGGTGACGTTCGAGGCGGCCGCCAGCGGTCTGGCCGTGCTGGCGACGCCCGTCAACGGAGTCCGCGAGCTGATCGAGGACGCGCACAACGGCTTCTTGATCACACAGGAGCCGGACATGATCGCGGCACGCCTTCGAGATCTTGGTGCCGACCCCGAGCTAAGGGCCCGTCTCGGACGAGCCGCACGCCAGTCCGCGCTGGAGTTCAGCTGGGCGAGCATGGTGGGCAAGCACCAACGGCTGTACGCCCGGCTGGCGGGTGAAACGGATTAGTCACTGTCAGTCCTCGGCAACATCGACCGTGCGACGATCGGCGAGCACGCTGTCGAGGAACGCGCTCATCCGACGCTGTTGAACGGCCAGGTCAAACGGATCGCCGCGGCGTTGGAGCATCGCCTGGCGCCGGTGTGCGATCTCCTGCGCGCTCAGACTCTGCAGTAGCTCGGCCAGCGCGTTCACATACACCGCGCTCCAGGGGGCGTGGCCGGGCAGCCTCCACATGCAGCCCTCGTCGAGGTCGAACGCGACCGGTGTCTCACCGGTGATGATCGGCAGCGAGGCGGCGAAGTACTCACTCAATTTTGTGGTGTAGCGAAACGAGCCGACTTTGTCGACCGACTGCGAGAGGCTGCCGGCGTCGAACGCGGCGAGATAGTCCGGGACCTCGGAGGGCGGCACGCGACCGGGGAGCAGGACCCGACTGCCGAGATCGTCTCCCGCCAACTCTTCCAGGCGGGCGCGCCCCGAGCCCTCTCCGATCACGCACACCACGAGATCCTCCCGCGCCACCAGCGCGAGCGCGCGCACGAGCTCGGCGCCGTAGGTATAATCGAGACGGTCGTTCCAGTGAAGTGAGCCCGCGAGGCCGACCACGATGGCATCGGCGGATATGCCGAGGCGGGCTCGGATCCGCTCGCGTGCGCCGTCAGAGATACGGCCACGCGTAAAGCCCGGCGCCGTCATCGCACGCGGCGCGCCCAGCGTGAGCGCGCGGCCAACCAGGTAAGGCGTCCATCCGACGAAGCCCGCGCACCGCCGGCACAGCAGTCGCTCGTAGAGACCGCCGAGCAGGCCGAGCAGGCGCGAGTGCAGGCGCAGGTAGGGGCCCACCGCATCACCGCTTGAGAACACGAATGGAATTCCGAACAGGACATCCAGCGCGATCAGCGACAGGCCGCCCGCCGTGCCCGTGCCCTCCATCACCACGAGCTGTGGACGCTGTGCGAGCACCGCTCTCACCAGGCCGATCGCCGAGCGCAGCTTGTGGCTGCGGTCGAACTCGTACAGGGCGGGTTGCACAGGCTCCAGAAGGGACAGGATGCGTTCCTCTTCGATGTCGCCGTGTCCTTTCGTCGCAAAGCACATGAACCGTGTGCCGCCTGTCGACATCTGCCTCCTCCTCGAGCTGTCGGGTGCCATCCTGCATCCATGATTGCCGCCTTTTGACGGCGGCGATCCCGCCGCTACTCTTTAGTGTGCCCTTACGCACCCACTTAAGCTTGGCGATGGCCGACGCGGGCTTGGACGGATCCTGACGCCGATGAACGAGACTACCAATGCCAGCGCTATCCTCGCCCCGCTGTGGCGCCGCAAGTGGCTGATCCTCATCGTCGCGATCGTCGCGGGGGTCGGCAGCTATCTCTACTACAGACGCGAGCCCCCGAAATACAGTGCATCGACGGAGGTGTACCTCGGCAACGGCGCTGAAGAACAGTCGCATCTCGGCGCAAGCGGCGCCAGCAGCGGCAAAAAGTCCGCCGCCGGCCAGTCACCGACACAGGCCGCGCTGATCGACTCGAGCATCATCAAGGAAGCGGTTCACGCTCGCCTGCGCAAGGAGCGCAAAACCCCTTCGGTTCGAGCGGCGCTGAAGGGCAAGGTGAGGGCCAAGGCACCCCAGAAGAGCGAATTCATCACGATCGCTGGAGAAGCCCGCTCGCCTCGCGGCGTCGCCCTCCTGGTCAACACGACCGCAGAGGTCTACGTCAAACGCCAGAACCAGCACTACCGTAGGGGCGTCCTATCGGCGATCACGCTCGCGCGCAGGCAGCTTCTACAGCTCGAAGCCGGCCAGATCGAACACGCGGGGTCCAAGACAAAAGGCGCCAAGAAGGCGGGATCCGGCGCCACCGCGACGCTCCAGGCCGCGACGCTGGCAAACAAGATCAACCAGCTGGAATCCAACCTCACGATCGCGCAGGTCGCGCAGGTCGACACGGCCACACCCAAAAGTGCCACGTTGACCGGCCCGCACCCTAAAAGCAACGCCATCTTTGGCTTCGTGATTGGACTCCTGCTGGCGTCGTTCGCCGCGTATCTGCTCGGGCGACTCGACAAGCGGATGCGCTCGCTGGCCGCCATCGAAGCGGCATTCGAGACGCAGATCCTGACCGCGCTGCCGGCGGTGAAGCGTCCGATCGTCAGGCGCGAGGAGCGCCCCGCGCCCGCGAAAACCATGCGCGAGGCTCTGTGGCGGCTGCAGACGACGCTGAAGGTCGGCTCCACGCTCGCGCCCGCGCAGAACGGAGTGGCCGAGCACAACGGCGTTGGCGCCCAGCACAACGGAGCTCCCCACGTGCTGCTGTTCGTGAGTGCCGATCCCGGCGACGGCAAGTCGACGCTGGTCGCCGCTCTGGCCCTAGCTCAGAGCGAAGCCGGCGAGCGCGTGGCCGTCATCGAGGCGGATTTCCGCAGGCCCGTGCAGGGCAGGCTGCTGAGGCTGGACGGTCAGCAGGGGCTGGCGGATGTGCTCGCGGGCAGGCTCACGATCGAAGAAGCGATGCAGGAGGTGGACCTCGTGCGTCCGGGAGCCGGCGTCAGCGCGGCGCCGACCACAGCCGAGGGCACGACCGCCGTGCTCGAGGGCGCCGGGTCCGTATCCGTGCTGGCGGGGGCGGGCGGGGTCGCCAATCCGCCCGCACTGCTCGCCCGTGAGAACATGGCCGAGCTACCGCGCTCGCTCGCAGAGGACTACGACTTCGTGCTGATCGACGCTCCCGGGCCATTGCAGGTGAGCGACGCGATACCGCTGCTGGCGGCGGTGGACGGGGTCGTGGTCGTGGCGCGCGTCGGGCACACGCGCGAGACCTCGGCCGTCCGCCTGACGCAGTTTCTGAGACGAACGCCGTGCGCGCCGGTTCTGGGCGTCGTCGCGAACGCGGTCCCGCCGGCCGACATCAGGAAGTACGGTGTATCCGAGCAGTACAGGCGCGGGCTGCGCCAACGACTCCTCGGGCGATGAGCACGCCGTATCCGAGCCTGACCGACCGCGCGGTGAGGAGTCATCCGGCGGTTCGTGGCGATCGTGCCGGCGAGCGTGTGCGCGTGGTCGTGGCCGCCCTGCTCGCCGCGGCGCTCGCGCTCGCGATCAGCGTTGAGATACCCACGCCGGGCGCCGGGAGCGTCGTAGAGATTCTCGGCGCCATGGTCGGCGTCGTAGGCGTCGTGGCGCTGATGCTCAGCACTCGCTACACAGTCACACTCACGCTGCTCACGCTGTACCTGGGGTTGCTCGACGGACCCGTCAAGCTGCTGACCGGGAGCAAATACGCGTCGGGATTTCGCGACGTGCTGATGATCTCGATTGGCCTCGGCATGCTGATGCGCCTTTCGCGCAAACGCGAGCCCGTGACGCTGCCCGCCCTCTCCGGGTGGGTGCTCGCGTTCGTGGCGGTGGTGCTCATCGAGGCGCTCAATCCGAGCACCGGCGGGTTTCTGAAGTCCGTCGCCGGCTACCGCCAGCAGCTGGAGTTCGTTCCGCTGTTCTTCTTCGGTTATGTGATTGTGCGCAACAAGCAGCGCTTCCGCCAGCTGTTCCTGATACTGGGCGTGATCGCGCTCGCCAACGGCATGGTGAGTGCCGTGCAGTGGCGTCTGAGCCCGGCGGCGCTGGCGGGCTGGGGCCCAGGCTACAGCGAACGGATAAACGGCCGAGGGGGGCGGACGTACGTCAGCGAAGGCGTCGCGCATCCACGCCCACCGGGCCTGGGCTCGGACGCCGGCTTCGGCGGCGGCATCGGCGTGATCGCGCTGCCCGGCCTGATCGCACTGCTCACCGTCGGGCGCATGCGCCGCAGATGGCCGGTGCTGCTGTGCTGCCTGGGCGCGCTGGTCGCGATTGCCACCTGTGCCTCGCGATCGTCGGTCGTCAACCTGGTCGTCGAGCTCGTCGCTTTCGCCGCGCTCGCTGCGCTCGTCCGGATTCGCCCCACTCGGGCGCTGTCGGGACTCGCCGTGGTCGCCGCGCTGATCGCTCTGGTCGTGGCGGGGCTGGTCGCCGTCGACGGCGCCGGTATCTTCAAGCGCCAGATAAGCCTCGGACACGTCGCCAGCGCCGTCAGCGCCGAAGCCACCGGTGAAGAACGCGAAGAAGGGGAACAGGGCGGCGGCGACGCCAAGGTCAAGCACCTGAGTCAGATCCCAGGGGACATACTGCACGAGCCCTTCGGCCTCGGCCTGGGGATCGCGGGGGCGGTCGCCGGCCTCGGCGGAAAGGTGGCGAAAACGATCGAACAGGAAAAGGTGAGCGGGGGATCCGCGTACAACCTGCTGGCCGTCGAACTGGGGCTGCCCGGTCTGCTCCTGTGGGTCGGTCTGACGATCAGCGTGCTCGCGCTCGCGCTCACCCGTCTAAAGCAGGTCGCCGATCCGGAGCTGCGCGTCTATCTCATCGCGATCATCGCCGCTTTCGTCGCGCTCACCGTGCAGGGCTTGGTCGGCCCCACGCTGGCGGTGACCCCGCCGGGCGCCTACCTGTGGTTCGCCCCCGGCGTGATCGCCTACTGGCTGGCCGGTCCCGGCCGCGCGCGCACCGAGCGCGCGGTTCGGTGGCGGACGCGCGTTACCCACCCTGCACCGGCCGGCTGAGATCGGTGTCCCGCGCACCGGACGAGCGGCCGAAGGTCATCTACGTGATGGGCTCCGGGCGCAGCGGCAGCACGATTCTCGGAGTCGCGCTCGGCAACTGCGAGGACATGTTCTACGCCGGTGAGCTCGACACGTGGCTGCCGAGATCAGGCATTCCAATCCTCGGGGGAATCGAGCGGACGCGTTTCTGGAAGGCCGTGCGCGACGACGTCGACGGCGCCGCCGAGCTCTTCGGCGAGGACGTCCGTCGATATATGGAACGCTCCTCCGTGCCCCTACGGGTAGATCGCTGGCCCATCCGGCGGCGGTTGCGCAATCGCTACCGCCGCACGAGCGAAGGACTGTATCGTGCGATCTCGCGCGTGGCCGATGCGAGCTACATCGTCGATACCTCGCACTTCCCGTTGCGGGCGCGGGAGCTGCAGCAGCTCGACGGGATCGATCTATATCTCGTGTTCCTGTTCCGCGACCCGCAGGGTGTCGTAGCCTCCTTCGCGCGCCTGGTCAAGCGCCGAGACGTGCTCGAGCGCAGGCTGCGCGAACTGAGCACCAACGCCAACCTGTGGGTCACGCATCTGCTGTCGGTGTACGTGTTCCTGCGCCATCGGCGCGAGCGGCGGATGATCGTGCGTCACGAGGACTTCCTCGCCGAGCCGGAAGGCGTGCTGCGCGACATTCTGCGCCGTGTCGACTCCCCGGCGAGGACCCCGGACCTGACCTCGCTGAGGACCGGTTTCCCGTTGAAGGGCAATCGGCTGATCCGCTCGGAGACCATCTCCGTCAGGCGCAAGGCGCCCACACGGCCGCGGAGATCGCCGATGACGGCTGTGCTGCAGCTGCCGTGGACGCTCGCCGTCTCGCGCCTAACGCCGGTGGCGCAAGTCTGCGAGCCAGAGCACGACGGTGGCGAGGAGGTTCACCGAACCGCCGAGCCGACGCGGGAGGGGGCATGAGCTTCGGATATCATCTGCGGATATGAGCCAGCGGGCCGGTGGTATGGCGCTAGATGCCGGCGCGCCCCTCGCCCGGGATACGTCCTCGCGCGTGTCCACCTGGCAAAAAGTATGGCCGCTGCTCGCTCCTCAACGTGGCGTCTACCTGTTCCTCGTGTGTACCGGAATCGTATCCGGATTCACCGAATCGGCGGTCCTGGCGGTCCTCGCGGAGACGGCGTTCACGATCAGCACGGGCGCACATCGAGCGCATATTCATATTGGGCTGTTGCGCGCACATCCGTCCGTCGACACGCTGTTCGCAGTTGCGCTGGGTCTGGTGGTGTTGCGCCTGCTGCTGCAGATTCCGATCTCGATCCTTCCGCCGCGCATCATCACCCGCATACAGGCAGAGATGCGCATGAGGCTGTTCGGCGCATTCACACGGGCCTCCTGGGAGGTGCAGGCGCGCGACCGCGAGGGACAGTTGCAGGAAACGATGACAGGTCAGGTCGGGCAGGCCACCTCGGCCGTGCAGAGCGCGATGGGCCTCGTCTCTTCGATCATTCTGCTGGTCGTCCTGCTGGTCTCGGCGTTTGCGCTGAACGTCATCGCGGCTTCCTTCGTGCTCGTGCTCACAGCCCTGCTGATGGGGCTGCTGCGACCGCTGCGGAAAGCCGGTGTGAAGCGCGCGCGGTCTCTCTCACGCGCTCAGGTCGACTACGCCCGAGGGATCGCGGAGTCGATCCGGGTTGCGGAGGAGACACAGGTGTTCGGCGCCGGCGCGGCTCAACGCAAGCGGATAGGTCGTTTGATCGCGACGATCCGTCGACACACGTTCGCCACGCAGATGCTTATCAAATTCGCCGCGAATCTCTACGGCACGATCGTCTCGCTGCTGTTCGTCAGCACGCTGTTGCTGCTCTATGAGATCGGCCGCAGCCACGCGGCCGCGCTCGGCGCGGTGGTGTTGATTTTGGTGCGTGCGAGCACGAGCGGGCAGAACATCCAGATGGCATATCAGGGAATGATCCAGTCGATGCCGTTTTTGGAGCGTACGCAGGAGGCGGAGCGGCGTTATCGGGAGAGTGTGCCGGTGCGGGGGACGGTGGCGCTGGGGAGGATCGCTACGCTTGGGTTCGAGGACGTGGGTTATTCGTATCGGCCGGGGGTGCCGGTGCTCTCTGATGTGTCTTTCGAGGTGGACGGTGGGGAGGTCATCGGTGTGATCGGCCCTTCGGGTGCGGGCAAGTCGACGCTGGTGCAGCTGCTGTTGCGGTTGCGGGCGCCCGGCGAAGGCCGGTATTTGGTGAATGGTGTGCCCGCGCAGGAGATCCTCCAGGACGACTGGCACCGGCGGGTGGCGTATGTGCCCCAGGAACCGCGGCTGCTGCACGCGTCGGTCGCGGAGAACATCCGTTTCTTTCGCGACATCGACGATCAGACGGTGGAACACGCCGGACGCCTGGCGCGTATACACGAGGACATCGTCGGCTGGAAGGATGGTTATGACACGATCGTGGGGCCCCGCGCGGACGCTGTCTCCGGTGGCCAGCAGCAGCGGATCTGTCTCGCTCGTGCGCTCGTGGCGCAACCCGAGCTGCTGGTGCTGGACGAGCCCACGAGCGCGCTGGACCCGACGTCTGAGTCGTTGATCCAGGAGTCTCTGACGGGTCTAAAACAGCACGATCTGACGCTGTTCATCGTCGCGCACCGCATGTCGACGCTGAACATCTGCGACCGCGTGATGATCATCATCGACGGCAAGATGGCGGGCTTCGACACGATCAGCCAGCTCCAACAACACAACGCCTACTACCGCTCCGCATCACAAATCGCAACCGGAGCGCCCGCAGGCGGGCTTGCGTGAGACGGGACTCGCCTGCCCGGTCGCGTGCTGGGAGCGACCCCGGCGCCGGTGCCGGCGCTGCGCTTGCGCCGCTCCCGAGGCTGCCGGACTTCTTCATCGTCGGCCAACCCAAGAGCGGCACGACGGCGCTGTATGAGACGTTGCGCCGTCACCCGCAGATCTTCATGCCGGCCGGCAAGGAGCCGTGGTTCTTCGCGCCGGAGCTGCACGAGCGCACGCCGCCACGTCCGGAAGGCACGCCTCGCACGCTCGATGAGTACCGCTCACTGTTCGCCGCGGCCGAGCCCGAGCAGCTGAT
>Ga0302324_100023009_pt1 | contig 12080 bp, 8 predicted proteins | sample Palsa_T0_1_FD_201949 | JGI IMG/M metagenome (GOLD analysis project Ga0302324, IMG submission 201949) | Peat permafrost microbial communities from Stordalen Mire near Abisko, Sweden - Palsa_T0_1 | ecosystem: Environmental > Terrestrial > Soil > Palsa > Peat permafrost | place: Sweden: Abisko...
AGCGCCTCACAGATTTGTCGGCTGACACAGCCCTCGATTTCCAGTCCCGAAGGGACGACCTGAAAGTAGCCCAGGACGTCAGTCCTGGGAACACTCCCTAGCAATGCGGCCAGTCCCGCAGGGACGGCTGAAGTGGAATGATTCAGCCGTCCCTGCGGGACTTAGCCTTCTCTTCCATTTTCAACCCAGGACTAACGTCCTGGGCTACATTCAGGTCGTCCCTTCGGGACTGGACATCAAGCCCTGTATTACGCCAAAAATCTTTGATGGCGCTGGGCTCAGGATGACGTCTTGTGGTGAGTTGGAAGTGCAAAAAACCAGCGTCTTCTCAGATTTCTATTGTCTGCCAAAAAGTCAGTGCCGGTTTCGCCTGTTGGGCAGGAATGCAGTATCTTCAAGATCGTGGATACGGCCTCTTCCCAGCCCGGGGGTCTTCTGCTGCCGAAGCCAATCGCGCAGCAATCCACAACCGATTCTCAACCCGGTATCTCCGAGCTCCCGGAGAACCTCATTCATGAGCTGTGGCTGCTTGCGGACGCTGAGACGTGCGGCCTCACCTTGGAAGAGTTCGGCCCAACTCTGGCTTCGGTGGGCACAAAGCTTAACTACGGACTTCCGCATGGCACGATTCCGGATCCCGCGCAGAAAGCCACCTTCCTCCGCTCGCTCCGTGTTTCCGAACTCGCGCTGGCTCACTCCTGCGCCCTGGGGCGAGAAGTTGCCTGGCAGCGCTTCCTTGGCCTTTATCGCGGTCCCATCGTCGCGGCAGCGGTTGCGATCACGGGTTCCGACACTTTAGGCCGCGATCTGGCGGATTCCCTCTACGTGGAGTTGTACGGTCTGCGTCAGCTCGAAGGACCGCGCCGCTCGCCGCTGGCTGCCTACTCCGGACGCGGTTCCCTTCTCGGATGGCTCCGTACCACGCTCGCCCAGCGTCATGTTGATCACCACCGCCGGACGCGCCGTGAAACACCCCTCGACAACGTTGATGTCGCGGCGCCAATTGCGGCGCCCGAGCCGGTCCCGGCTGAGCTAAGCCGACTCTCGGAGGCGGTCGCCCGCACTCTCCAAGGTCTTGCCCCCGAAGACCGCTTTCTGCTTTCCTGCTACTTTCTTGATCGGCAAACTCTCACTCAGATCAGCCGAACCGTTCGCGTGCACGAGGCCACCATCAGCCGAAGACTCAAACGGCTACTTAGCGACCTCCGCAAGCAACTGCTGCACAACCTGCAATCCGGAGGCCTGAGCAAGCGGGCCGCGGAAGAAGCTTTGGGCGCCGATCCCCGCGACCTCGAAATAAACCTCCGCAGCCTGCTGCAAACTTCTCAAACCAATTCGTTCCCAGATAGAGCGGCATCCGATCCACTATGAGCGAAATCCTCCAACCCGGACACCATCCTGACGCGGACCAGCTCAGCGCCTTTATCGAACACGCCCTGCCGGCGCACGAGTACCAGCAGACTCTCGCTCACCTTGCCGATTGCCCGGACTGCCGAAGCGTGGTCTCGCTTTCGCTGCCGCCGGTCGACGAATCTCCAATACTGCAAGCCAAGGAAGTGCGCCGATCGTGGTTTGGCGGCTGGAATCTTGCGTGGCCTGCCGCAGCGGCGGTTTGCGCCGCGCTCGCGGTTTTTGTTGTAGTCCGCATCCACCAGACGGCTGCCCATCGACCGAGCGTCAGCACGGCAGCGCAAATGGCCGAATCTCACGCGCCGGCGCCTGCTGCAGTTGCCGCACTTGACGCGACCCGCGCGCAAAACAGCGAGGCGCCTCGCCTACAGGGCCACAACCTCGCGAGATTGACCAAGCTTCGCCCGGCTCCCAGCAACGCGAATCACACTTTCACGATCGGCCAAACGCTGTCTCCCGCGACCGTTTCAGGTATGGCCACCTCCTTCGCACAGACCCAAGGGCCAGCGGTCAGTCAGCTCCGCCTGCTCGATCAGGCTGAGAGCACCGTCGTCCTGCATCCACTTCCCAGCCGGCTTCCGGCGCTCTCGATGGTTTCCGCCGGCCAGCGGATACTCGTCATCGATACCCAAAACACGGTCTTCTTCAGCGACGATAGCGGGGATCATTGGAAGGCTATTCCTTCGCCTTGGGAAGGCCGAGCCGTCAAAGTCGAGTTGGCCTCCTCAACGATTCCTCCTCGACCGGTCTCTACAACATTGAACGGCAAGCGTGGTTTTGGCCTGATCAGCGGCACGATGGGTGGACCCCTCCGGCTGCCCAACAACTCGAGCGTAACGGGCACGGTGAAGGACCCTACCGGCGCTGTCGTTCCTGGCGCCTCCGTGGTGGCGAGCAACGCGACGAAAGTTTCCAGTCCCGCGACGACTGATTCCGACGGCCACTATGTTGTTACCAACCTTTCTCCCGGGAGTTATGAGGTCGAGGTTCGGGCGCCCGGTTTCGACACGCAGCAGACCCCAGTTACCCTCATTGCTTCGCAGCAAACTGCGCTCAACTTCGTGCTCTCCGTCGGTCGGGCTTCTCAATCCGTCACCGTCGAGGCGGCAGCCGGCCCCTCCCCCAGTCTCCCGGTTGTGCTGCAGGAGATCGCGAAGCCTTCGGCACCCAGCAGGCCGCCCCTACGTTTTGAGATCACGACAGATACCGGGGAGCGCTGGAGGAGCACCGACGGCCAGATCTGGGAGCACAAGTAAAAAAACAACAATTCTTCGCGCAAGATTAAAAACAGGCTGCGTTCTCTAGTCAGACAGCGTTGCCGGCGGACCTGCCGCCGGTGACAAGGAGAACCCACGTGAACTTCAGCCGTTCCCTTCCTTCTAAGCATGTTCTGCTGCCTCTCGTCTTCGTTGTTGCCGCAACTATTTCCTCTGCTCAACAGCCCGCCGCCACATATACCCGCGGCAACCTGTCGGTCACCATTCCCTATCACTCCTCACGTGACGGATCCGGCAGGCTCGTCAGCGAGATCCTCGATCCCGAAGACCACATCCTGGGCCGGGTCGAAGGCTCCGCCGATATCGTCAAGGGCGAGGGCTCCTGGCGACAGGTCATCCGCCCGGAGAAGCCCATCTCCTACGAAGACATGGTTTGGCTGCGATTTCGGTATCGCTTTGAATACAGCGGCGGCGACAATCTGCCCGCAATCCACGGCATCGAATCGATCTCGGAGATTCTGCGCCGGCCAGTTGTTCGCATCATCGGAGACACCCGGTACCTGGCCGGCAGCGAAGCGGAGGTCCGCGTCATCGTGTCCGACGCCAACAACAATGACATTTCCGAGCCCGGCAATATTCACATCGACCTCCTCCGTCCCAACCATAAGCCGCATCTTCTATTTTCAGGACGGCTCGACCATCGTGGCACTGCCGGCGCTCAGCTCCGCTTTCCGCCTGGTCTCACCGGAAAGTTCGACATGCACTACGTCGCAGACACGCCCATTGGGTCAGCCGAGTACACTCAGCCGGTGCAGCTTGACGATGCGGCTTCCATTCTTCTCACCACGGACAAACCGCTCTACCAACCGGGCCAGACCATCCACATTCGCGCCCTCGCGCTCGACCACGCCGATGACAAGGCAGTCGCCGGCCGCAAGCTTACCTTCGAGGTGGAAGACTCACGCGGGAACAAGGTATTCAAGAAGGCCACTGAAACTGACAAGTTCGGTGTCGCCTTCGCCGAGTTCTCTCTCGCCGACGAGGTCAATTTCGGCACCTACCATCTCCGCGCTCTTATGGGCGCTGCGCCTTCCAGCACCGCGGAAGTGGCCCTCAATGTCGAACGTTACGTGCTGCCCAAATTCAAAGTTGCGGTCGAGTTCACCGGGAAACGCGACTACCGTCCCGGAGATCACGTAACCGGCACGGTCCGCGCGAACTACTTCTTCGGCAAGCCTGTCGCGCACGCCGACATTACGGTCAAGGCTTCCGCCATGGATGTCGCTGTTTTTGAGGCGGCTTCGACGACCGGCAAGACCGATGACGAAGGCGCTTACCGCTTTGACCTGAAGCTTCCCAACTATTTCGCTGGACGGCCGCTCAGCCAGGGAGCTGCACGTGCATTGATCGAGGCTACGGTCAAAGACTCCGCCGCTCATGCAGAGACGCGCGGCGAGCCGATCACGATAAGCCAGGCTTCCTTGCTGCTCACCGCGGTGCCGGAGGGCGGCACCCTTGTTCCCAACATCGAGAACCAGGTATACGTTCTAAGCTCTTATCCTGATGGCCGTCCCGCCGGCACCTTCCTCAAGGTTCATCTTGCCGGCGGACGGGACCAGCAGGTCTCGACCGACAGCAGCGGCGTAGCAGTCGTCCGCATCAAGCCGGGCTCGGGCACGGAGTCGCTTCACGTCGAAGCCGACGATCACCACGGCAGTCGCAGCTCCAGCGATGTTAAGCTGCAGACCCGTAGCGGCTCCGACCAGATTCTCCTCCGCGCCAATCGAGCCGTCTTCAAGGCCGGGGAGCGCATCGAACTCAAGGTCTTCTCAACCCGCAGCCATGGAACTGCGTATGTCGACATGGTAAGAAGTGGGCAGACCCTCCTCACCCGCGACGTCGACCTGGAGAATGGCCAAGCCGACCTGAGCCTTCCGGTTACGCCCGAGATGGCGGGTACGCTCGACATCGACGCATACGTGTTCGGACGCGACGCCCAGCCGGTCGCCGACCATCGTCTCGTTTTTGTCCAGCCAGCCGACGACCTGAAGATCGACGCTACCGCCGATTCTGCCGTCTATAAACCCGGCTCTGACGCCCGCATTCAATTCCATGTGACCAACTGTCGCGGTCAGGGCGTCAGCGCGGCCCTCGGCCTACAGGTCATCGACGAGGCCGTTTTCGCGCTGGCCGAAAAGCAGCCCGGTTTCGCCAAGGTCTTTTTCTACCTCGAGCAGGAAGTCATGAAGCCTCACTACGAGATCCACTCCATCTCCATGGAAAGCATCGTCGAGCCCGTCGAGTCCTCCCAGCAACGGGATCTCGCTGCGCGCGCGCTCTTCGCCGCTACCGAGATGGCCCATCCCTCGAAGCTCGATACGGAATTCGGCCGCAGTCTACCGCAGGAGAGATACGCGGAATACGAACAACGCTACCGCGACGCATTCATCGACCAGACACGCCAGCTGGCCGCAAGACTCACCAAGAAGGTCGAGAAACAGAACGACCGTGTGGACATGATGAAGGCCTTTGCAGATATAACCGCTGAGAACGAGGTCCGATCGGAGGATGCCTGGGGCATTCCCTTGCGTATTGAGCCTGTCGGCTCGGGCGACTGGACTCCAGCCAGGACTCGCTTCTACCGCATCCGCAGCGCAGGCCCGGATCGCCAGTTCAATAGCGCAGACGACCTGACCGTCTACCTCGAAGAACGCTCCGGCAGCATCGTCAACCAGCTCAACCGGGGCAGCTCGTTCGAGCTAAAGATCGAACACGACCGCGGCCCCTTTAATGATCGAGCAGAGATCACCGGCACAGTCGCTGATACAAGTGGAGCTTTTGTCCCGGGAGCCACCATTCAGCTCCATGAGCTCTCTGGCTCGGGTAAGGTCGTCGGCACGCGCACCGCACGCGCCGACGCCGGCGGTAGATTCATCTTTGCTGGCCTGGCCGCGGGACATTACCGGGCGGAAATCTCCGCTTCCGGCTTCAATAGCGTCGTCCGTGAGTTCTCTCTTGAACCGCGCGATCGCGCCCTGGTCTCCGCTTTGCTCATGGTCGGGAGTGTAAGCCAGGCAGTGATGGTCCAGGCAGTGGGCGGTCCGATACGCCGTGTGATGGACACGGTTGGAGTCATCAGTGGGTTGGCGACCGCGGCTCCAATGATGCTGGCGCAGAACGTACAGACAAATGGAGTCACCGTCGCTTTGAACGGCCGGTCCTTTACTGCCTCCCTTAAGGAGGCAAAACCCTCTGAAGGTCCGCACGTTCGCTCCTATTTCCCCGAAGCCCTCTACATCAATCCCGAGATCATCACCGATGCCAGTGGCAATGCCAGTATTTCGATTCCTGTTGCCGATTCCATCACCACCTGGCGTATGGCCATGGTTGCCTCCACCCAGGCAGGTGCGCTCGGCAGCGGCACCTCAAACCTGAAGGTCTTTCAGGATTTCTTTGTCGACCTCGACCTGCCGGTTACGCTCACCCAGGGCGACCGCGTCTCCATCCCAGTGGCGGTTTATAACTACTCAGGCAAGGCCGGCCAGGTCAGCCTCGAGCTTCAACCCGAAGATTGGTTTTCGCTGGAAAACGACACTGCGAAGAAGACACTCGCCGTGGGACAAGACCAGGTCGGCTCCTCGCAGTTTACTTTCACTGCCAGGCGCATCGGCAAGTTCAAGCTCACCCTCTCTGCCCACATGGACGGCCGTGACGACATCGTGGTCCGCGAGATCGAAGTGATCCCCAATGGACGCGAGCAGAATCTCGTTTTCAACGGACGGCTGGAGGGCGCCGTCGATCATGCTCTCAATTTTCCATCGAATTCCATCGCCGATGCCACGAGTATCCTCGTCCGCCTTTATCCCGGGCCGCTTAGCCAGATTATCGAAGGCATGGACAGTATCCTAAGGATGCCTGGCGGCTGCTTCGAGCAGACTTCTTCCAGCACGTACCCTAACGTCCTCGCGCTCGACTACATGAAGCACAGCAAAAAACTCACACCGGAGGTCCACGCCAAAGCTGAGGGCTATATCGCGAATGGCTATCAGCGCTTGCTCACGTTCGAGGTTCCGGGGGGCGGATTTTCCTGGTTCGGCCAGGCTCCCGCCAATAAGATCCTTACCGCCTACGGCCTCATGGAGTTCAACGACATGTCGAAGGTTTCGGACGTCGACCCCAGGGTTATTGAGCGCACGCGCGCCTGGCTCGCCAGCCAACAGCAGGCTGACGGCAGCTGGGAGGCGGATCCTTCCCTCATCAACGAAGGCGCAACCGACCGCTACAACTCGAACGTCGTGCGAATTACCGCCTACATCGCATGGTCGCTGGTCAACACCGGTGACCACGGGGCCGCCGTGGAGAGAGCAAAACGTTTTATTCAATCGCACTCCGGCGGCAAGCCCGACACCTACACGCTGGCGATCATCGCGAACTTCGCCGCCGACTACGGGGAGGACCGCGAGTTCACGCGCCAATCCATGCAAGCCCTGCTCGACGCGCGCAGCGAAAGCGGCGATCAGGTCAACTGGACCGCCGAAGAGACTGGCGTCTACTCCACCGGCTCGAGCGCGGCCATCGAAACGACCGGCCTCGCCACCCAGGCTCTCTTAAAATGGGGGCAAGCTTCGGAGACGGTGCGCAAAGCGCTCAACTTCATCTCCTCCAAAAAGGAGGCCTCCGGCAACTGGGGCACCACGCAGGCCACCATCATGGCTTTGCGTTCGCTGCTGCTTGCTTCACAGATCGGCACGTCGGATATCCGCGGAGCGGTTCAGGTCATGCTCAACGGCAAGCCTGTGGAGACGCTCAGGCTGACCCCGGAAAACAATGACCTTCTTCACCAGTTCGTCCTCAAAGGCATCGATGCGGAGAAACACAACGTCGTCGAGCTCAAATTCGAAGGGGCCGGCGGTCTTGCCTACCAGGTCGTGGGCCGCTACTTCACGCCGTGGGAGGAAAAACGCCCCGCCGATCCCCTGTCCATCGACGTGGTCTACGACCGCACGAGGCTTGCGCAGGGCGATATCGCCACGTCTACCGTTACCATTCGCAATAACCTGCCGGCGACGGCAAACATGGTCATGATCGATCTTGGAATCCCGCCCGGCTTCGACCTGCTCAGCGAAGACCTGCAGTCTTTTCAGGAAAAACATAGCGGCGACAGACCTGGCAGTCTGGAGAAATTCAGTCTCACTGGCTCACAAGCGATCCTGTACTTCAACGCGCTGTCTCCGCGGGGAACCGTAACCCTTAAGTATCGCCTGCACGCCAAATACCCGATCCGCGCCCGAACTTTCCAGTCACGCGTCTACGAATACTACGCTCCGGAAGTGAGCTCGACGGCGCACCCAGTGCAGCTAGAAGTGACGGGACGCTAATTTGGCAAAGGCAGTGGCGGCATGACCTCCAGGTCTCAAAGGCGAGACCTGGGCCACCCACTCATGGTTTTGGATTTATGGAGGTGCAAATCCAGCTTAAAGGACGGTCATCCCTGTCTGCGGGCCACGATTTCGAAGGAAAACTTGAGCTCGTCTTTCAACTTGAGCGCGCCCCCCGCCACCGAGACCAGTTTGATGTCGTAGTCAGTCTGGTCCAAGGAGAAATCACCGGAGGCCCGGAGCATGCTCCCTAATAATGCGACCCGCACCGCGATGGGCTGATTGCGCGTGACGCCATGCAACGTGAGTTTTCCGTTGAGCGTCGCCGAACATAGCGTATCGGTCATCTTCGTAACCGAGATGCTGGGAGCCTCATAGAGGATCTCCGGAAACTTTGCCGTCTCCAGAACTTCCTCGTTCATGAGACGTTCCATTTCACGAAGATCTTTGCTGGTGATGTCGTCCTGTACGCTCAACGAAGCCGTCTTGATCAGCAGGCGGAAAGAGCCGGCTTCGAGCTTGTCAGGGTTGAACTTCATCTCGCCGCTGAAGTCACGGATGCCAATGGTCGGATTGTGGCCCATCCTGGCCAGCAGTCCGGTGGCAAAGGCTTGCACCGTGAACCGGCTTGCCTTGCCATCGATGATGTAGAGATCCGTCGGAGTCTCCACCGCTTGCTCAGCGGCTATCGACGTCTCCGCCATGCAATTACTTCCGCTTCGGGTCGGACATCGCCCGCAGTTTGAAATATCGCTGGATGTCCGGCATGGCGGCGCTGGCGAGATTGCCGACTCCGATTTGCGACATGTATTTGCGGACAAAAGAAGTGGAAAGAATCAACCCCGTCCCAAAGACGATCATCGCCACGCCCGAAAGGGCAAAAAGCGTTTCCTTGTCGCTTCCATTTGCGGTAGTTTCTAACAGTTCCAGAGCCACGGTACATCTCCTTTCAATTTTCTTAACTCAAGCATTTGCTTCCCCATTGACGATGTCCGCCTGCGCGCGCAACCCGGAGAAGAAATGTCCGATCTCTGCCCAGACCTCAGCGCCTCCGGAAAGCCCTTTCCAGTTCGCCCGAATCAGGCCGACGAGCCTGTAACACTCATCGATCGGCGCAATGTAGTACTCGGCCCGGGACAATTCGTGGGCGTGGCCCACCCGGTTGACGAGCAACGCCTCGATATCCGGCTGCAGCTGGCTAAGCGCCGGGTTCTCCTGCACCGTCTCGTTCCAGACATCGAGCGGCAGCAGGGATTCAACAGCTCCGGCGGGGCTGGGATAGAGCGCGACCACTCTGCTTTCCAGGCTCGATTGGAAGAAGAACGCCATGTTGATGGGGATCAAGAGGTTTTCCCATTGCAGGTCGGTCATCTGGAAGTTGGCCAGAAACTGGGCGCGCCTGGCCACACGCTTGTACTTGCCACCCGCCATCCCATCGAACAGGGTCGCACAGGCTTCACATGCACAAACAATCTGTCGCAAGCGAATCTCCACCAGGTGGGGATGCTCGTGCGCTAAGACCGTGCTGCACAATTCGCAGCGCTCCGCCGGCCGCCGCGGCTTGGCGAACTGGCGAAGCACAGCAAAGGCCTGATCGAACGACGGAGGTGTTCCCGCAGCATTCATCTTCAGCTTCTCCCCGCTCTCAATCGGCGCCTGCGAATGAGCCCTTCAACAAGCTATCCAGCGGGACAAAGCCAGAAGAGTCTTCTTCCAAGCCGAGAATGGTCAGTGACGCCACATCCGGCGCCAAGTCATAGACGCTGCCCTCCACGACCGACCGCACATCTTTAGCCTTGGAACCGTGGGCATGACGGGAAATATTCACCTGGAGTTGAACGGCTCCATCTTGAATACTCACCAGCTTTACTTCTCGATCGACCTTGCGCAGGCGCCCCTTTACCGCTTCGAGTGCCTGCAAAACACGGGTCTCCAGGTCATCGGGATGCAGAGAATACAGAAGGAGTAGGTTGCGGACGATTGGGTCCTGGCCGAGCCGGTTGATAGCCGCCGCACCGGTCTGCTCCTTTCCTGAGTTGAAAACCAGCTCCATGATTTGTTCCAGCCCCGTACGATGGACTTCCATAAGAAGCTGCACCAGTTCCCGGGTCGCCACTTTTGAGCCGCCGCCCGGCATCTGGTCGAGCTCGCCGACCAGAGTGCCGAGCTTCCGCATCTTTTCCTGAAATTCTTTTTCGCTATCCACGCCGCTCCTTTTAAGGCATCTGAATCGTATGCTGGCCAAACATCGGAGAATGATGCGTCTCCAACACCTTGCCATTGCCCAGGTACATATGAACACCGCAGGGCAGGCATGGATCGAAGCTCCTGACTGCGCGCATGATATCGATGCCCTTGAAGTTTTCCGGACCGTTTTCCTCAAAGATCGGTGTGTTCTGCACCGCGTCTTCGTACGGCCCGGGTGTGCCAAAGCTGTCACGCGGGTTGGCGTTCCAGGGGGTTGGCGGATAGGGATGATAGTTGGCGATCTTGTGGTTCTTAATCACCACGTGGTGCGACAACACTCCGCGAACGGCCTCGTGGAAGCCGCAGCCGATCGCTTCGTCCGGAACCTTGAAGTCGTTCCATGTCTTGGTTCTGCCGGCATGCAGCTCGGCCAGTGCCTGCTCGGCGAAGTACAGAGCGGCCGCGGCCGCATACGCCTGGAAGTAGGTGCGGGCGCGATCCCGTTCGATCGCATTGCTCCATTTGGGAATCTTCCACTCGAACTCGACCTCGGGCTTCGACTGCGTCTTCGGCAGGTAAATCTTTACACTGTGGCCGGTGGCTTTGATGTAGCCAATGTCCACGATGCCCGCCAGTGCGGTCGCCCAGAAACGTGCAATGGGGCCGCCGCCGGTATCGAGCGCCAGGTAGTCCCCCGTCCGCTTGTCGTACCAACGGGGTGACATGACCCAGGTGTACTTGCCCCCAAAGTCGCGCTTCTGCGGCCTGGGGAATGTGCTCTGGTTCCAGGGATGCCGTTGATCCACAGGATTGCCCAGCGGGTCCTTCTTTACGAAGGCTTCTGAGTTCTGCCAGTCATCGTAGTACGAGCTGCCCAGCAGAATACGGATGTTCAGGTTGATGTCCACCAGGTCGCTGGTAACCAGCTGGCCATCGACCACCACGCCCGGAGTCACGTACATGCCGCGGCCCCAGTCCGTCATTTTGGCGTAGGTATAGTCGCAGACATCCGGATTGTTGAACGATCCCCAACAACCCAGCAGGACGCGCCGTCTTCCTACTTCTTCGTAGCCAGGAAGGGCTTCATAGAAGAAGTCGAAGAGATCGTCATGGAACGGCACCACCTTCTTCATGAACTCCACGTACTTCATCAGCCGTACGATGTAGTCGGTGAAGAGCTGAATGGTCGGCACGGTGCCCACACCGCCTGGATACAGCGTAGAAGGATGCACGTGGCGCCCTTCCATCAGGCAGAACATTTCGCGGGTCATGCGGCTCATCTGCAACGCTTCGAGATAGAACGATCCCTTGAATGGGTTGAGCGCTGTCATGATGTCGGCGATGGTCTTGTAGCCGTGCAGCTCCGCGTGCGGCGCTGCGGTTTTTGTCGCCTTTTCCCAGACGCCGGGGTTGGTCTCTTTCACCATCTGTTCGCAGAAATCCACGCCCACCAGGTTGTCCTGGAAGATGTTGTGGTCGAACATGTACTCGGCGGCTTCGCCCAGGTTGACAATCCATTCCGCAATCGGCGGCGGCTTCACTCCAAACGCCATGTTCTGCGCATAGGTGGCGCAGGTGGCATGGTTGTCACCGCAGATGCCGCAGATACGGCTGGTGATGAAGTGAGCGTCGCGGGGATCTTTCCCCTTCATGAAAATGCTGTAACCGCGGAAGATCGAGGAAGTGCTGTGACACTCAGCAACCTTCCGTTTGCCAAAGTCGATCTTGGTAAAGATGCCGAGGCTGCCGACGATCCGTGTAATCGGATCCCAATTCATCTCTACTAACTGGCTTTTCGCTTTGTCTTCCTGCTTACGTTCAATCGTAGCTGTGCCCATCTTGGTGGCTCCTTTGCTTTCTTTGGTTAGTAGGAACTTGGGTGATAGCC
>Ga0302324_100023010_pt1 | contig 12079 bp, 8 predicted proteins | sample Palsa_T0_1_FD_201949 | JGI IMG/M metagenome (GOLD analysis project Ga0302324, IMG submission 201949) | Peat permafrost microbial communities from Stordalen Mire near Abisko, Sweden - Palsa_T0_1 | ecosystem: Environmental > Terrestrial > Soil > Palsa > Peat permafrost | place: Sweden: Abisko...
TCGGGCGTATAGGCGGCATCGGCGATGCGATAGCCGAGCGCGGGAATATTGCCGTGCTGCAAAATGAACGCGGACAGCGTCACCGGACCGCCCTTCCCTTCGATGGTACGGCTTTCGCCGGCTTCGATGGCGTGATGATCCAGGATCGGCGGATAATCGCTGCCCGGTGGCGACACGAAGCAGTAGGAAAACCGCAACAGGATGTGATCGGCGGTTGCACGGTTCAGATAGACCGGAATGCGCTTGCGCTGATGCAGCACCACCGAGCGCAGATCGTCGATCCCATGGGTTTGATCGGCGTGTTCGTGGGTCAGGAACACCGCATCGATATGATCGACATTGGTATCGATCAACTGCTCGCGCAGATCTGGCGAGGTGTCGATCACGATCCGTGTGATACCGCGATCCGAGTTTTGTTCGGCCAGCAGCGAACAGCGGCGACGGCGGTTTTTCGGATTGGCGGGATCGCACGCGCCCCAGCCGAGTGCCGGACGCGGAACGCCAGCCGATGATCCGCAGCCGAGTATCGTCAGGCTCAGCGTCACGCTGTCGTTTCCGGAGCCGGCACCTTGCTGAACAGGCGGAAGAAATTCCCGGTGGTTTGGCGGGAAATTTCCTCCAGCGAGATCCCGCGGGTCTCGGCCAGCACCCTGGCGATCTCGACCACATAGGAAGGCTCGTTGCGCTTGCCGCGGAATTTGCCGGGCGCCAGGTAGGGCGAGTCGGTCTCGACCATGATGCGATCGGCCGGAAGCTCGGCCGCGAGATCGCGCAAGGCTTGCGAGTTCTTGAACGTCAGAATTCCCGTGAATGAAATCGACAGTCCCAGCGCGATCGCCTTCATCGCGAGCTCACGCCCGCCGGTGTAGCAATGCAGCACGGCGCGAAACGATCCTTTTGCCATCTCATCTTCGAGGATGTGGGCGCAGTCCTCGTCGGCCTCACGGGTATGAATCACCAGCGGCAGGCCGGTCGCGCGCGCGGCCGCGATGTGGACACGAAAGCCGCGCTCCTGCGCTTCGCGGGAGCCGTGCTGGTAGAAATAATCCAGCCCGGCTTCGCCGAGGGCCACGACCTTGGGATGAGCGGTCAGTCCGATCAGTTCGCCGGGCGGTATCCCGTCTTCTTCATCGGCCTGATGCGGATGGGTCCCGACCGAGCAGTAAACGTTCGGAAACCGCTCGGCGATCGCGAGCAGTGCGCCGAGGCGCCTCACCCGCGTCGAGATCGTGACAATGCGTCCGATTCCCGCGGACGCGGCCCGCGCGACGATGCCATCGAGATCATCGGCGAAATCGGGGAAATCGAGATGGCAGTGGCTGTCGACAAGCATCGTGTTCAAACCGTTCAGGCCGCGGGCGGCTCAATATAGCGCGGAAAGATTCCGGTCGGCGCCGGCAGCGCGGTGCCCGGCTTGATGCGCGTGCCGCCGCCCAGGCATTTGAATTCCCGCTGGTCGGCGGGAACGCCGAGAACGTCGAGCATCCTTGCGCACGATTCCGGCATCACCGGCTGTGCCAGGATGGCGATCTGGCGAACCACTTCGGCGGTCACATACAGCACCGTCTTCTGTCGTTGTGGATCGGTTTTCGCCAGCGCCCACGGCGCCTCACCCGCGAAATAGCGGTTGGCTTCCGCCACCACGGCCCAGACCGCATTGAGGGCCTGATGAATTTGCTGGGTCGCCATCGCGGTTCGCGCCAGCCCGATCATGGCATCGGCCTGGGCCAGGATCGCGTTGTCGTTATCCGTGAACGCCCCCGGCTCGGGCAGCACGCCCCCGAGTTGCTTGGCGATCATCGACAAGGAGCGTTGTGCCAGATTGCCGAGATCGTTGGCGAGGTCGGCATTGATGCGGGCGACGATGGCTTCGTGATTGTAGCTGCCATCCTGTCCGAACGGCACCTCGCGCAGGAAGAAATAGCGCATCTGATCGACGCCGTATTGGTCGGCGAGGTTGAACGGATCGACGACGTTGCCGACCGACTTCGACATCTTCTCGCCCCTGTTGAACAGAAAGCCATGGGCAAAGACGCGCTTCTGCACCGGAATGCCGGCCGACATCAGGAACGCCGGCCAGTACACCGCGTGAAAACGAATGATGTCCTTGCCGATAATGTGGACGTCGGCAGGCCAGTAGCGCCAGTTCGCGTCACTCTCGTCGGGAAAGCCGACGCCGGTGATGTAATTGGTCAGGGCATCGACCCACACATACATGACGTGTTCGGGGGCGCCGGGCACCTTGACCCCCCAGTCGAAGGTGGTTCGCGAAATCGACAGATCCCGCAAACCGCTTTTGACGAAACTGACGACTTCGTTCTTGCGCGAGTCCGGGCCGATGAAGTCCGGCTGATTCTGGTAAAGCGCCAGCAGCCTGTCCTGATAGGCCGACAGTTTGAAAAAGTAGCTCTTCTCCTCGACCCACTCGACAGGGGTGCCCTGTGGTCCGCGCCGCACGTTGTCCTCGCCGACAATGGTCTCGTCCTCGGCGTAATAGGCCTCGTCGCGCACCGAGTACCAGCCGGCATAGCTGTCGAGATAGATGTCGCCGTTATCGGCCATCCGCTTCCAGATTTCCTGGCTGGAGCGATGATGTTGTTCTTCGGTGGTGCGGATGAAGCGATCGAATGAGACGTTGAGGCGCTGGTCCATTTGCTTGAACCGCTGCGCATTGCGCGTCGCGACCTCCATCGTCGGCAATTTCTCGGACTCCGCGGTCTGCATCATCTTCAGTCCGTGTTCGTCGGTGCCCGTGAGAAAAAACACATCCTTGCCGTCCAGCCGTTGAAAGCGGGCCAGGGCATCGGTTGCGATCGCCTCATAGGCATGCCCGATATGCGGCACGCCGTTGGGATACGCGATAGCGGTCGTGATGTAGTAGGTGTTTCCGCGAGAGGCTGCAGGCGCAGCCTTTGCAACAGGAGTAGCCTTTTCAACAGGAGTAGCCTTTGCCTTAGCGGCGTCCGGCCTCACTTTGGCGGGGTCTCGGCTCGGCTTCGTGACTGTATTTTTGGCCGCGCGCGGTTGCTTCGGCGCCGAAACAGAGGTTCCTGATTTTGCTTTCCTCGCGGGCTTCCTGATCGATTTTTTGACGGTCCTTTTTGCGGCCGATTTCTTTGCAGGTTTCTTCGCGGTCTTCTTCGCGGTCTTCCTGGCTTTCCTTGCGGCAGCGGTGCTTTTTTTGGCGCTCTTTTTCGACACTGCGGCCTTGGTAGCGCGCGGCGATACCTTCTTGGTTTTTTTCGTTTTCGAAATTTTTTTCTTAGAAGCCACCGCTAATTCCTTTATGGCTCAAACAAGATTGTCGGGATTGATGGTCAGCGGAGCGCTTACCGCGTTGCTTCCGCAAGCAGCCCGAACACCGAGAAAACCAGCGGTTTTCGTTCAAGATTGTAGGCTTCGGTCTCGCGCGCGGCGCGGTTGATCTTTTCCCACACCTCCGCCAGCCGTGCAAGGCGGGGAAGGTTCGCATTGGCATTGGCCTCGTCGCTGTGCAGGCGTTCGCTGACCCAGCGATCGACGCCGTCGATAAAGGCCGCCAGTGCCACCCGGTCACTGCCGCCAAGCGCGTCCCCGAGGGCATGCAATTCGCGCGGATCGACCTGCGGCAGCGTCGCCAGCAGTGCCGCGGTCCGCTGCTGAAGTTTGACGGCGTCACCGCCGAGCAGCGTGAGTGCGCGTGCGACGCTACCCTCGGAGGCTTCCGCCGCCTCCGACAGTGCGGGGTCGTCGCTGGCAATGTTGGCGGCCTGCGCCGCGGCCCGGATGACATCGGCGGTGGCGAGCGGCCGCAACGCCAATTTGCGGCAGCGCGACAGGATGGTCGGCAGCACCCGCGCGGGCGCGTGGCTGACCAGCAGGAACAGCGATTGGCGCGGCGGCTCCTCGAGGATCTTGAGCAGCGCATTGGCGGCGTTGGGATTGAGCTCATCGACGGTATCGACGATGCAGACCCGCCAGCCTTCGACCGCGGCGGTAGAGCCGAAGAAGGAAATCGTCTCCCGGGTCTCATCGACCGTGATCACGGTGCGCATCACGCCCTTGTCGTTGAGGGTCCGTTCCAGCGTGAGCAGGCCGCCATGGGCGCCCGCCGCAACATGGCGCGCGACCGGATCGGACGGATCAACCCGGAGCGTCTCGGCACCCTGCACATCCGGTGCAAGGGGATCGCGATGCGCGAGCACGAACCGCGCCATCCGGTAGGCCAGCGTCGCCTTGCCGATACCCTGCGCGCCCCCGATCAGCCAGGCGTGCGGAATACGCCCGCTGCGATAGGCCTTCAGCAATGCCATCTCGGCTTCGCCATGTCCGAACAATGCGGACGTCTCGCGTGGATGGGCAACCGTGACCCGCGGTTCGACCTGACGCGCGCTCATGCGGAACTGGCCAAATTGCCGGCCCCGGCCGTGAAGAGACGGTCGCGCAAGGCGGCCCACACGCTGGCGGCCACCGTGCCCGCGTCGGCGTTGGCGTCGATCAGTACGCATCGCTGCGGTTCGGCGACGGCGATCTGGCGGTAGGCGTCGCGCAATTCCTGATGAAACTTGACGTCTTCGGCCTCGAATCGATCAGGCGCGCCGGACCCGCGGCGGGCTGCCGCACGCTGCATGCCGATCTCTACCGGGATATCGAGAATAATCGTCAAATCCGGCTTGAGATCGCCGATCGTCACCCGCTCCATCGCATTGAGAACCGCGGGAGCTACCCGCCCCAGCCTGCCCTGATAGACGCGCGTCGAATCCGAGAACCGGTCGCACAGCACCCATATTCCCTGGTTCAGCGCCGGCTGGATCACGGATCGCACATGGTCGTCGCGCGCCGCCGCAAACAACAGCGTTTCCGCGTCCGGACCCAACAGCTTGCCCATTCCCGCCAACACCAGATGCCTGATGATCTCGGCTCCCGGCGATCCGCCGGGTTCACGCGTGACAATGGCGCGCAGCTTGGCGGCGTCCAGGCGCTCGCTCAGCATCTTGATTTGCGTGGATTTTCCGGATCCCTCTCCGCCTTCAAAGGAGATGAATCGTCCGCGCCCGGGAGTTCGTTTGACCGCGGCCTCAGCCATCAGAGCTTCTCGGCGCCGGCGCGAAACATCCCGATCGCGAGTTCGCTCACGCCATCGATCGCGCGGCGCATCGTCGATCCCTTGCCGACCGATTCCGCCGCATAGACCGGTGCCTCCACGGCGACGTTGGCGCCGCGCCAGACCTTGACGATTCCGACCTGCTGGCCGGACTCGATCGGTGCCCGCACCGGTCCGCTATAAATCACGCGCGCGATCAATTTATCGGTGCCGTTTTTCTGCACCATCACCTTGATCGGCTCACGGCTGGCGAGCTTTACCGAACGGCTCTCGCCGCCGAACACCCTGGCGTAGCCGACCGGCTGGTCCGCGGCGAACAACGTCCGCGCTTCAAAATTGCGAAACCCCCATTCGAGCATTTTCTTGGCCTCGGAGGCGCGGTCGTCGGGATCGTCGAGACCGTTGATGACGACGATCAGGCGGATGCCGTTCTGCACCGCGGAGCCGACCATGCCGTAGCCGCCCTCCTTGGTATATCCGGTCTTGAGGCCGTCGGCACCGTCGAGCGACGTCAGCAGCGGATTGCGGTTGGGTTGCCGAATCTTGTTCCAGGTGAATTCGCGCTCGCCGAACAATTTGTAGAAATCAGGATAGGTCTGGATCACGTAGCGCGCGAGTTTCGCAAGTTCGCGCACCGTCATCTTGTTGCCGGGGTCGGGCAGACCGTTGGAATTGGCGAAGGTCGATCGCGCCAAACCGAGCTCCCGGGCGCGCTTGGTCATCATCTCGGCAAAGCGGCCTTCGCTGCCGGCGATGCCCTCGGCCAGCACGATGCAGGCATCGTTGCCGCTCTGGATCAGCGCACCGTGCAGCAGATCGTCCACGGAAATCTTGCTGTGAATGGCCGCAAACATCGTCGAGCCGCCGGCGGGGGCTCCGCCCTTGCGCCAGGCGTATTCGCTGACACGATATTCATCGGTCAGTTTGACGTCGCCTTGCTGGACGGCATGGAACACCACCTCCGCGGTCATCAGCTTCATCATGCTGGACGGCGCCCTCAACTCATCGGCGTTCTTCTCGAACAGCACGCTGCCGCTGGAGGCTTCGATCAGGATCGCGGTCGGCGCATCGCCGTCGAAGCCGCCCTCGTCTTTCTTGGCGCCCTGAACGCTGTTGTTGGCGGCGTACACCATGCCGCCCCACCCCACGGCCACGACGACTGCCGCCGCAATCAGTCCGCGCCATACGTTTGCGGTCGCGGACCTGGATTGGCGTGAGGGTGATATCTTGATTGTCATCGATGCGACCTGAGGCCCAGAAGCAGACTTATCAGTTAAAGCAAGGTCTGCTCAAATGCTGGCAGGAGCATGATCTAACAGTTGGAAGTAGCAGGAACAACACAGGTTTTGGATATGGTCACCGGGTTGATCCGACAGCGGTGATCTTTTCACCAGACCGTCTATATTGGCGGGCCTTGCGGTCGTCCGTCCTGTCGACCTGACAAAATCGCGGAATCAAGGCGGAAAAGCGATGCCAGCCTCACGCACCATTTCCGCCAACGGGATCGAGATATTTCTGCTCGAACAGGGCGAAGGGCCACTGGTGCTGCTGTGCCACGGCTGGCCGGAACTGCCCTATTCCTGGCGGCATCAAATCCCGGCGATAGCGGCGGCGGGTTTTCGTGTCGCCGCACCCGATATGCGGGGCTTTGGCCGAATCAGCGCCCCCATCGAGATCGAGGCGTACAGCATCTTCGATCACGTCGGCGATATGGTCGCCCTGGTCACGGCGCTCGGGGAACAGCGGGCCGTCATTGTCGGCCATGATTGGGGCGCGCCGGTGGCCTGGCATGCGGCGATGTTCCGGCCCGATGTCTTCACCGCGGTGGCGGGCTTGAGCGTGCCCCCGCCTTTTCGGGGGCGAGGCCGGCCGCTCGATAGTCTGCGCGACATCGGCATCCGCAATTTCTATTGGCAGTATTTTCAGACGCCTGGGATCGCAGAACGCGAATTGGAGCGCGACGTCGAACTGACCATGCGAACCCTGCTCGGGCGCGGCTTTTCCGACCCATCGGCATCTTTATTTGTCGAGGACGGCAAGGGCTTTCTTGGCGACGTCAGCGCCGTCCGGCCGCTCCCGCATTGGCTCAGCGAAGCCGAACTGTCCTATTTCAGCGAGATTTACCGGAAGACCGGTTTCCGCGGCGGACTCAACTGGTACCGCAACATCGACCGCAACTGGGAACTGACCGCGCCGTGGCAAGGTGCGGTGATCGTTCAGCCATCCCTGTTCATTGCCGGATCGAACGATGCGGTCATCACCAGCCTGATCGGCGGCAAGCGTGTCGACGACATGGCGCGGATTCTGCCGAACCTCAGGCAAAAGCTCATCATCGATGGCGCCGGCCACTGGGTTCAGCAGGAACGCGCTGCCGAGGTCAACGCGGCGCTGATCGCATTTCTAAGGGAGAATAGCCGATAAGCCTGTGGCAGACCGGCTCAATAAAGCCCGCGTCCCGCCAGCACTTCGCTGGGGCCGCGCGAATCGATTGGGGCATAGGCGGAGACCGGCCTGACGTCAGGCGTATAGCGATCATCATTCTCATATGACACCGCGCGCGGATTCTCCAAGATACGGCTGCTCGAACGCGTGCGCGCGGAAGCCGACATCTCGGACGTCGCCGCTATCGACGCCTGATCTGCCGACGTGTTGCCGAGGCTATAGGGCCTCCCCTCCGGCATCGGAACCTCGCCACGGATCGGACGGCCAGAGGATGACATTTCCGGAAGGAACGGACGGGCGGATGCGACCCGGACCAGCGATGGCGATGGGGCCGGCACGCCGGTGCGCAATGTCGCGATCAACTGGCGATCGTCGGAGCCTTCGAGCGGTGCCCGGCCGACATATTCGACCCGCACCCGCGCCACGCCATTGCCCTTGAATTCCAGCAATTCGGCGGCCCGGCTGGAGACGTCCATCACCCGGTTGCCGTGATAGGGTCCCCGGTCGTTGACGCGGACGATCAGGGATTTGCCATTGCTGAGATTGGTGACGCGCGCATAACACGGCATTGGAAGCGTGGGATGGGCCGCGGACAATGACGCCATGTCGAACACTTCGCCATTGGCGGTCAGGCGACCGTGGAAGTCATCGCCGTACCAGGAAGCCAGGCCTTCCTCGCGATAATTGACGTCTTCTTCGGGGACATAGACCCGTCCCGCGACGGTGTAGGGTTTGCCGACGCGGTAGGTGCCGCCGCCCTTTGGCACGGGTTCCCCGAACGCAACCACCCGGGGGCTGCTGGAAACGCCATATTTGGGATCGACCCGGCTGGATAAACCCGACGAGGCACAATTGGCGAGAACAAGGCATGTCGCCACGGCTGCAGCGCCTCGCGCCGCCCGGAAAACCGGATCTGACCGTCGAATCCCCATACGCCCCAATTACCATTCCACCGGCCGCGTGCCTACTTCAGGCCTCCAGCAGCCGCACGTCCCCGATGCAGCCCATTTCTGCATCAACGTATGAACATACCGCAGCCCGAACACGGCGGAAATGGGGAGAGCGCCGGGGTGGTGAATCAATCGTTGCTTTTGCGACCGATAACGCCCCGTTTTCAGTGGTTTGGGTTCGGAATTGGTCCAAGGGAGCGGCCCCTGCCCCCGAGCGTCCGGCCGATAGCCTGCGGCCGTCATGCCGTTGGCTTTCGGGAATGCCTGCGCCAAAAGGCTTCCGGTACGGGTCATGCAGCGTATTTACCGGCGGCCAATGCGGCCGCCCGGGGCCGAAAACATTAGGCGGCCTTCGCCGCTTTTACTGGTTCGTTCGACAACAGCATGACCGCCGACGCCGTGTTCGAGATCGGAATGTGATAGCAGCGGCGCAGCTCCTTCACCCGCTCTTGCATCGCCGCACGCGCCGCGATCCAGCACATCACCTCCACGCCTTGCGCGCCGGCTTTCTCGACGACGTCGAGCGCCGAATATTTATTAAGCGCGGGGCCAAATCCTCATGAGCGATTCACCCGGCGGCGGGACGGTGAACTTTAAGGCCCACGCCAATCAGAACCACCCTTCCCGGCTGGCGCGTCAGGCTAAAGACCGGTCAGTACGCGCACCGCCTTGGCGGCAGCGGATGCACGATTTTCGACGCTGATCTTGAGATAGATTTGATCGAGATATTTATTCACGGTTCGATGGCTCAAGCCGAGAATCTCGGCAATGTCGCGATTGGACTTGCCCGCTGCGATCCAGAGCAGCACGTCGGTTTCGCGATCCGTCAACGCAAAGGCGCGCCGCAGAGCCGATTTATCCGCCTCAGCTTCCGCGATCGCCAATCGGAGCAGGATTTCTCCGTCAGACACCTTTCCGACATAGATGATTTCCAGCGAGCGATCGCCGACTTTCATTTTTGTGCTTGGAGCATGCCCGTTGGGCGGCGGGCTCAAACAAGCCGCAAGTTCGGGTGGCACCGTGAAGGCGCCGGCGGCGTCATCGTTGAACACTTCCCTGAGCAGACGGGTCGCCTGCGGCGTGCTCCACACCGTGCGACCGGCGCTATCGACAGCGATCAGGAAGCGCCCGGTCAGATCCAGGGCGGTCCGCGCGCTCCGTACGCTTTGCGCGGTTGCAAGGTGGCGTTGTATCCGGGGCAGTAATTCGTCGGGAATCACGGGCTTGGTCACATAATCGACGCCGCCAGCCTGAAAACCGCGGATGATATCCTCGGACTCACTCAGTCCGGTCATGAAGATGACCGGCAGATCGACATAAAATGTATTGGCCTTGAGCCTCCGGCAGGTCTCGAAGCCGTCGATGCCCGGCATCACGGCATCCATCAGGACAAGGTCTGGCGCGACGCGATCCACCAGCGTCATGGCTGCCAGACCATTCAGGGCCACCAGCACGGTGAACCCGGCGTCTTCAAGCGCGTCGGTGAGGAAATTTAGGGATTCCACCGAGTCGTCGACGATCAACAGCGTCTCGCGACTCTTCATGCGTGCGGCCCTCGTTCGATAAATTCTGAGAGAACCGCGATGTATTGCGGAAAATCCAGGTCGCGCGACAATGGCTCAAGGCGATCGACCAGCCACCGGTAGTCCTGCGACTGGGACGCTATATCCGACAGCTTCTCGCGGATGCCGCGGACATAGCCAATTTCGCCGAGCCGACGCAGGTCGACGAGTTCGCGCAGATGCGGCAGCTTGCGGTCGATCAGCGCGACGTCGGTGTCGCCGCGGGCTCCGTCAACACCTTCAAGCGCTTCGGATTCAGCGTCCACGATCCATTCAAGATCCAGCAGATCGGCGATGGTCTGCAGCAGGCTCCCGATGAAGAACGGCTTGATATGCGCGGCGTCGTAATGCCTGATCGCGTCACGCTTGGCGTCAATCTCGAAGGCGCTGCCCGAAAGCATGACGATGCGCGTCGGCAGCGACAGCCGCTCGCGAAGTTCGGCCGCCACGTGCCATCCGCTCATTCCCGGCATCGCGATGTCGAGCAGGATGAGGTCCGGCCTTTGCTCCCGCGCTATGTCCAGGCAGGCGATACCGGAATCCACGACGGTCACCCCAAAGCCCAGCGGACCCAGAATCTCGGCCATGATCGCGCAATGGGTCCGGTCGTCGTCGGCGACCATGATCGAGCGCCGGCGGCCTTTATAGCCCCTGATATTGGCGTGCGATTTCGGCGGCGCGCTCGGATAAGTCACCTCCGAAAGCAGCAAGCGCACCTTGAAAATGCTGCCCTTGCCAAGCTCGCTGCTGAGGCCGATCTTGCCTCCCATCACCTGTACCAGCATCTTGGTGATCGTGAGACCGAGCCCGATTCCCGGAACAGCCGCGCCGTTCGGCTGCTGGACGCGCTCGAAGGGTTCAAAAATCCGGACTTGATCCTCGGGTCGAATCCCCGGGCCGGTATCGGATACTTCGATTTCGGCGAACATGTTTCGATAGCGGATATGAAAGGAAACACGACCCCGCTGGGTGTATTTTACGGCGTTGGACAGCAGGTTGATGACAATCTGCCGCAACCGCCGCCCGTCACCATAGACCGCCTGCGGCATCGGACCCAGGATATCGAAGTGAAACTCGATGCCTTTGGTATTGGCCTGAAGCCGGAACATGTCGGCGAGCTGTTCCAGTATCTCGCGAAGGTGCAATTCCTCACGGCGCAGATAAAGCTGTCCGGATTCGATCTTGGAAATATCCAAAAGCCCATCGACCAGACCCGACATGTGCTCGGCGCTGCGCCGAACCACATTGATGGCATTCTTGCGATGCGCGGGAATCGATGGATCGTTGGTCAGGATCTGGCCATAGCCGAGCACCGCGTTGAGCGGCGAGCGCAACTCGTGGCTGATGCCGATCATGTAACGGCTCTTGGCGAGATTGGCCGCCTCGGCAACGTCCTTGGCCTTCTGCAGCTCCGCGTTCGACGCCTGCAATGCGGCGTCGGTGCGGGTATGGGCGTCGATTTCCTCGATCAGCAGGGTAGTCTGCCGCTCGGATTCTTCCTGCGCCAGGGTGCGGCTCTCGCGGGCCAGCACGATCATCCAGGCCGAGACCGCGCCGACGATGGCGAAAGTCCAGAAGGTGTTCACCGACATTGAGCGGATGACGTCGGCGCGGTTGCCGTCCTCGATGACGGTCTGCACATGCACGAACGCCACCACGCCGGCGATGGTCAGGGCAAGCGACAGGAACACCACGGCGTAGCGCACGAAGCGTTCCAGCGCCACGCCGACCGCCTTGTCCGGCGCGATGTCCTTGAGCGTGCCCGCGATCTGCTCGGTCAGGCTGCTGCCCGGCTTGCAGCGATCGCCGCAGCGGGCGTCGAGGGTGCAGCACAGCGAGCAGATCGGTCCGTCGTAAGCCGGGCACGACGCCATGTCTTCGGCATCGAAGGTGTGCTCGCAGATACAGCAGGTTCGGCGCATCAGCGAGACCGGCGGCGGATCCGGCTCCCGCGCCAGATAATGTTTGCCCCGGGTGGCGAAGGCCAAAAGCGGCGTGACCGCAAAGGCGGTCAGTAATCCGATGAAGCCGGACAATGCTTC
>Ga0302324_100023011_pt1 | contig 12078 bp, 13 predicted proteins | sample Palsa_T0_1_FD_201949 | JGI IMG/M metagenome (GOLD analysis project Ga0302324, IMG submission 201949) | Peat permafrost microbial communities from Stordalen Mire near Abisko, Sweden - Palsa_T0_1 | ecosystem: Environmental > Terrestrial > Soil > Palsa > Peat permafrost | place: Sweden: Abisko...
GGATACGTGGTCGCGCCGCTCGACGCGGGAACGCGCGCCGAAGTCGTAGCGCTCTGCGAGCATCGCGCCCGGCTGAGCCGCAAGCTCGGCGGGATTCCGGCGGGCGCCGACGATGTCGATGGTTACTCCATCCACGGATCGTTCGAAGGGATCGAAGCTATCGTCGAGAGCTTGCTGGATCGTGATCCGTTCACGCGCGTCCACCTCTTGCAGGTCAATACGATGGCCAAGCTCTGGTCCGAGCACAATCTCGATCTCGACCACTCGGCATTGAGCGTGCTGTTGCAGGCGAGTCTCATTCACGACGTCGGCAAGCTGCTTATCGCCGATCGCATGCTGAGTAAGCCCGGCCGCTTGACGGAGCGGGAATACGAAGCGGTCATGCGCCATGCCGAATACGGGCAACACGTGCTGAGCCAGCACCCCGGGTATGCCGAGGTTGCCGAGATTGTGGGCCAGCATCACGAGTGGTGGGACGGCAACGGCTATCCGGCTCGGCTCGCGGCCGAGGCAATCCACCCGCTTGCTCGCGCGATCTCGATTCTCGACGCATTCTCAGCGATGGTGGCTGACCGCCCGTATCACCGAGGGATCACCGAGGACGCCGCGCTCGCCGAGCTCCAGCGCTGCGCCGGCACCCAGTTTGACCCCGAGCTGGTCGACCGGTTCGTCGCCTGGCGCGAAGAGGGCAATCCCCCTCCCCTGGCTTAGTAAAGCTTGCCTCGCGTCCGTAGCTCAATTTGGATAGAGCAAGGCACTCCTAAGGCCGAGGTTCCCAGTTCGATTCTGGGCGGACGCAAGATTGGGGGCCCCAACGAAGTTGGGGGGCGCGCAGCGAAAGCGGAGCGCCTTTCAAACTATTTTGGGGCCCCTGTGCGCGCTAGCGCACGGGGATAGAGCAAGGCGCCGAGGTTGGCGGTTCAATTCCGCCCGAGCGCACGGTTTGCCGGCCCCGCCCCGAGAGGTTGCACATGGGGGCGGGGTTATGGTACAGTCGGTGGGCTAAGAACGGTCCTGCGGGCCGTTTATTTCATGTCGCGTGGTAAACTGAGATGGCTAAAAAAGAAAATCGCGTGATGGTTGTGCTGGCCTGCAACGAGTGCAAACGTCGCAACTACAATACGCAAAAAAATAAGCAGAAGACAACCGACCGGCTCGAGCTGAGCAAGTATTGCCGCTTTTGCCGCTGTCACCGCGCACACCGCGAAACAAAGTAACCGCGCGAATATAGGGCGGTAGCTCAATTGGTAGAGTAGCGGTCTCCAAAATCGCCGGTTGCAGGTTCGAGTCCTGTCCGCCCTGCCAAGTTTAACCCCGAGAGCGAGAAGTTTGGTGAACGAGCAAAAGAAGTCCGCAGCAGCGACCCGCCAGCAGCAAGCCGGCGGCGAATTTGTGCGCGGTGTGTTCACCGAGTTACGGCGCGTAACGTGGCCGACCCGCAATGAATGGGTCTCGGCGACCGTGCTAACGCTCGGACTCGTGATCGGTGTGGGCCTGATTACCTGGGCCCTCGACAACGGATTCGGTTGGCTCTTCTCGCAGCTGCACACGTACAATATTTAATTATGATCGAACGCGAATACGAAGACGGCGTGGCCGTCGACACCCAGGTTGAGCCCGACGCCATCGCGGCCGCCGAAGCGGTACTCACCGACCCCGAAGTAGCGATCGACGACAACGTTCACAGCGTTGACGTCGTCGAGAACGCCGTCGATGATGCAGTCGACGAGGGTTCGCCCGAACTTCTGACGCCGGCGAAGAAAGACAACCGCAACTGGTTTGTCATTCACACGTATTCGGGTTACGAAAACAAGGTCAAAGCGAATCTCGAGCGCCGCATTCACTCAATGAATATGGCCGAGAAGATCTTCCGCGTGCTCGTGCCCATGGAAGACGAAGTCGAGTTCAAGGACGGCAAGCGCAAGATCACGCCGAAAAAAGTGTTCCCCGGCTACGTCCTGGTCGAGATGATCATGGACGACCAGTCGTGGTACGTCGTGCGTAACACGCAAGGTGTGACCGGCTTTGTCGGCAGCCCGGGACCGGGTGAAAAGCCTGTGCCGCTGCAAGAAAAAGAAGTGAAGACGATCCTCAAGCAGATGGGCATCGAAGCGCCCAAGCTCAAAATCGACTTCGCCAAGGGCGATCGCGTCAAAGTCACTTCGGGCCCCTTCTTCGACTTCACCGGCGTCGTCGATGAAATCCAGCCCGAGAAAGAACGCTTGCGCGCGCTCATCTCGATCTTCGGCCGTGAAACGCCGGTCGAACTCGAGTTCTTCCAGGTGGAAAAAGTCTAGACGGTTCGGCCAGCCTTCGGCTGGACGCACATCCTGTGCTCCGAACCTTCAGCCGCCTCGTGCGGCTTGCATTCTGCCTCTAGCGTAGGTAGAATCCTATAGGTTTCTCGCGCGAGCCACCCCGGCGCGCGAGGCTTCAGGAGGGGAAGGGACGCGCAATGAAGCGTTCCGCAACGTAGGAAGACTTGGGACGCGCTGGAGCCCAGGATGGGCGGGAAGCGCGGCCACATAACCGCCGGCAACACGATGTTGCCCCGCGTCTTCCAAGTGCGGAACGATTCATGCGAAGCGGACCGTACCAACGTTAGGAAACCGCAATGGCCAAGAAGGTCGTAGGCAAGATCGGCCTACAGATTCCAGCCGGCAAGGCAACGCCCGCGCCGCCGATCGGTCCGGCACTCGGACCCTACTCGCTGAACATCATGGATTTCTGCAAGCAGTACAACGAACGTACCGCTTCGCAGGCGGGCATGATCATTCCGGTCGAGATTACCGTGTACGAAGATCGTACGTTCACGTTCGTTACCAAGACGCCGCCGGCGTCGTTTCTCATCAAGCAGGCGCTCAAAATCGAGTCGGGCTCGAAAGAGCCCAATCGCAATAAGGTCGGCAAGCTGACCCAAAAGCAACTCGAGGATATCGCCAAGGTGAAGATGCCCGACATCAACGCCAACGATATCGAGGCCGCCAAGAAAATCATTGCCGGAACGGCGCGCTCGATGGGCGTGGAGGTGGAGTAATGCCGCAACATCACGGAAAGCGTTACAAAAACCTCGTCGCCAACTTTGATCAGAAGGCGCTTTTCACGCCGGCTGAAGCAATCGGCTTCGTGAAAAAGAACGCGAACGCGAAGTTCAACGAGACGGTCGAGGTTCACATTCGTCTGGGCGTCGATCCGAAGAAGAGCGATCAGAACGTGCGCGGCACTGTGCTCCTGCCGCACGGCACGGGTCGCACGGTGCGCGTGATCGCGTTCGCCAAGGGCGACAACGCCAAGGCTGCGCAAGAAGCTGGGGCTGACATCGTCGGCGATCAGGATCTGATCGACAGGCTCAAGGCCGGGTTCACCGAGTTCGACGTTGCCGTCGCGACGCCGGACATGATGGCGCAGGTCGGTAAGGAACTGGGACGCATCCTCGCGCAGAAGATGCCGAACCCGAAGGCCGGCACCGTTTCGGCAAACATCGCCGGCGCGATTCGCGACATCAAAGCTGGTAAGGTGGAATATCGGCTCGACAAGAGCGCGATCATCCACACGATCGTCGGCAAGGCGCAGTTCGACGAGGAGCAGCTGCTTGAGAATCTCAGCGCGCTGCTCGATGCGATCGTACGCGCGAAGCCGGCCGCCTCCAAGGGCACCTACCTCAAGAGCGTCGCGCTCACGAGCACCATGGGTCCCGGCGTCAAGATCGACCCCAACCGCATCAAAGCAACCGCATAGGGGGGCTACAAGGGGGCTACAAAAAGTAGGCTAACGCTTACTTTTTCGTAGCCCAGCTACGAACACAGGGCTCCCGCGAGCAATTGCGGGAGCCATTTTTTTTCTTATATCTCCGGGTTTTTGGGTATTGACAGGGGCTCGGCTACTTAGTAAAAATGGGGTGTCATTATATCTGGGATTTGAGGTGGGATTTCGGCTGTGAGCGCTAGAGAGAATGTGGACCAGTATCTGGCCGGTAGCCGGGGCGAGTGGTCGGCCGGAAACGCGCACGAACGCGCGATGTCGCTTCCGATCGAAGAGGTCGTCAAGGAACTGGTTGACCTGCTCGGTTCGAAGACCGTCGCGATGATCGGCGGGGTCGGCGAAACACGCGCCGTGGCGCAGTGGACGCAGGGGCGCACCCCGCAACGCCCCAACGTGCTGCGATTCACGCTTCAAGTCGCGTCGATGATCCTGAGCACGCGGGACCCCGACATTGTCCGAGCGTGGTTTCATGGGACCAATCCGCACCTGCAGGACCGGGTCCCAGCCGTGCTGCTGCGTGACGAATCCCTAGTCGAAATACAGGGTGAAATTATGGCTGCTGCTCGCACGTTCGCAGCCCGCTAGCTCGCTTCGCACAGGCGTGGCCCCAAGTTGCTTTTACCCGCCGTCTCCTGCAATAGTTAGCCATCATGGCAGCTGAAATGCGGAAAGAACTAGTCGACGAGTCCCTTTCGTGGGCCGAGGTCCTTGCTGTCACCGGCGATCTCGATATCGCGGCCGCGCCGTGGTTTCACGAGATTGTCACAAGCAAACTCGCCGGCGGGTTACCGCTGGTTGTCGACCTCACCGCGTGCAGCTACTTGGACTCGACAATTTTGAACGTGTTGATTCGGGCGGCGAACGCCGCGCCGGATCGCGTCGGCGTCGTCGTTCCGTTGGAATCACGGATCCGCAGAATTTTTAGCATCACCGGGCTCGAGGACGCACTGCGGCTGTCCGGATCGCGCGACGAGTTGCAGGTACGATTTTCGGCCTAGCGCAACTCCCCCCGGGTGAATCAGGCCTGGGACACGCGCCGCCGGCGCAAGGAAGAGCGCTTGGCCCGTATCGCTGGGCTGGTGCGCGACCGGCGCTTCGAGGCGCGGGATGCGGTCACGGTGCTGCAGGAGCTTATCGAGCCGGGCGATCGCCTTTGCTTAGAAGGTAACAATCAGAAGCAGGCTGACTTCCTCTCGCGCGCACTTGCGTCGGTGGATCCTGCACGCGTGCACGACCTCCATCTGCTCATCTCCGTCATCGGCCGCCCCGAGCATATCGCGCTCTTCGAGCGCGGCATTGCCTCGCAGGTCGATTTTTCGTACTCGGGGCCGCAGTCGCTTCGTCTCGCGCAGCAAGTCGCCGACGGGCGCGTGCGCGTCGGCGCGATTCACACCTATCTCGAGCTCTTCGCGCGCTATTTCGTCGATCTTACGCCGGACATCTCACTGATCGCAGCCGACGAGGCCGATGCCGACGGCAACCTCTATACCGGCCCTAATACGGAAGAAACGCCGACGATTGCCGAGGCCACCGCCTTTCGCGACGGCATCGTGATTGCGCAGGTGAACCGGGTCGTCGATCGTTGCACGCGGGTGGATATCCCGGGCGACTGGGTCGATTTGGTCGTGGTCGCCGATAAGCCGTACGAAATCGAACCGCTGTTTACGCGCGATCCCGAACTGATCGGCGACGTGCAAATACTTATGGCCATGCTCGTCGTGCGCGGCATCTACGAGCGTCATCGCGTCCAGAGTCTCAATCACGGCATCGGCTTTGATACGGCCGCGATCGAATTGATTTTGCCGACGTACGGTGAGCGCTTGGGCTTGCGCGGCGAGGTCTGCACGCATTGGGTGCTCAATCCGCATCCCACGCTCATTCCCGCGATTGAGAGCGGATGGGTGCGCAGCGTGCACTGTTACGGCGGCGAGCTCGGCATGGAACGCTACGTTGCTGCGCGTCCCGACGTGTTCTTTACTGGGCGCGATGGATCGCTGCGTTCCAATCGCGCGTTTTGCCAAGCTGCGGGTCTTTATGCGACGGATCTGTTCATTGGATCGACGTTGCAGATCGATCGCGATGCGAACTCGTCGACCGCGACCCTGGGCCGCATCGCCGGTTTCGGCGGTGCGCCCAACCTGGGCAGCGACCCGCGCGGCCGGCGGCACTCCAGCACCGCGTGGCTTGAAATGACCTCATCCGACGAAGAGATCCGCCGCGGGCGCAAGATCGTCGTGCAGCTTGTCGAGACGTTTCAAGAGAGCGGCATTCCGACATTCGTGGAGCGGCTCGATGCGGTCGAACTGGGACGTAGCGCCGGATTTCCGATTGCGCCGGTAATGATTTATGGCGATGACGTCACGCACGTCGTTACGGAAGAAGGCATTGCCTATCTCTATCGCGCGCGCGACATCGACGAGCGTCGCGCGGCGCTCGCTGCAATCGCGGGCGTCACGAAGATTGGCCTCGGCGCGGATGAACGGCGTACCCAAGCGCTGCGGCAAGCCGGCATCGTGGCCTTTCCCGAAGATCTCGGCGTACGGCGCAACGAAGCCAACCGCACGCTCTTGGCAGCGCGTTCGGTGCGCGATTTAGTCGAGTGGTCGGGCGGTCTGTACGATCCGCCCAAACGCTTTAGGAGCTGGTAATGATCGAGACGTTGACCTACGAATTTCCAGCGAACGAGGGGGTACGGCAACGCGCACACGTTGGCGTGGTTGCATCAGGCAACTGCGAGATTTTGCTGGAGCCGGCGGTCGACGGACGCTCCGCGATTGTCGTGCGCACCAGTGTGAGCGGCTTCGGAGGGACGTGGCAGGCGGTGCTCGCCCGGTTCTTTGCCCGTAATCCGGTCGCGGTGCAGATCGAGATCAACGATTTCGGCGCGACGCCGGCTGTTGTGTCGCTGCGTTTGGAACAAGCCTTGGAGAGTGCGCGGTGAGCTTACTCTTGGCTGAATCCTTTGCCGAGCGGAGCGCGCGCGACCGCGCGCGTGCGTTGCTCGACGCGCAGAGTTTTCGTGAATTGCTCGACCCGTTCCAGCGCATCGCTTCGCCGTATCTCGAAGCGCAAGGCGTCGTTCCGCAATCGGACGATGGGACGGTCGTCGCGCGCGGTACGATCGGCGGCGTGCGCGCCTGCGTGGTGGCAACCGACGGTCGTTTCCTTGGCGGATCGATCGGCGAGATCGGCGGCGCAAAAATTGCCGGTGCGCTCGAGCTGGCGCGTCGCGACGCCGAACGCGGGACGCCGACGCGGCTGGTGCTCGCGCTGGACACGGGCGGTATTCGGTTGCAGGAGGCCAATCTCGCGATTCTCACTGTTTCGGAGATATGCGACGGCATCGTCGCGCTGCGCGAACTGATGCCGGTAGTCGCGCTGATCGCGGGGCGTGTCGGCGTGTACGGCGGCCTCTCGCTCTCGACCGCTTTGTGCAGCCAGATCATCGTCAGCGAGGGTGCCCGCGTCGGCCTCAACGGCCCCGATGTCGTGGAAACGGAGTCGGGAATCGACGAGATGGATTCCTCCGATCGCCCGCTGATCTGGCGCGTGACCGGAGGGCAACTGCGGTTCCGGCAAGGCTTCGCCACCGAACTGGTCAGCGATGACGTCGCGGTGATCCGAGCCGCCGTTGAGCGCGCGTTTGAAGAACCGCGCGAGCTCGGCCCGCTCGTTCCGCAACCGTTCCCCGATCCGCGGCTCGAACGCGATGCATTTTTACGCGCGATGGAGATTGAACCGTGAGCGCGAGTGTACGCGGACGCGCCTGGTTCGAGCGCCTGACCGCCGGCGCGAAGCCGATTGCGGGACTTCCGGCGTCGGTGCTCGCCGCCGACGCGTCGATCGACGGGCACGCGGTGCGCGCGGTCGCCGTCGTTCCTGACCCGAACGGACGCTTTCCGCGCGCGCGCAACGGCGAAATGGGTATCGACGAGGGCTTCGGTCTTGCGACGGCGGTGAACGGCACCCCCGCGGGAAGCGCGATTCTTGCGATCGTCGATGTCCCCGGCCAGTCCTTCGGCACGCGCGAAGAAGCGGTCGGGTTGCAACGCGCACTCGCCGCTTCGACCAACGCGTATATTCGCGCGCGCCGCAGCGGCCATCCGGTGCTCGCACTGGTGGTCGGCAAGGCGATCTCCGGCGCGTTTCTCTGTCACGGATTGCAGGCCGGATGGATCGGTGCGCTCGACGACGCCGGCATCGAGGTGCACGTGATGTCGGAAGCGGCGGTCGCGCGGGTAACGCGCATGGAGCGCGACGATCTCGCACGCGTAGCGCGCGAGGTACCGGCGACCGCGCGCGACATTCGCACCTTCGCAACCCTGGGCGGGATCGATCGCCTTTTCCCGGTCAGCAATCCAAGCGCGCCGAGCGACGCCGATGTAGCCGCGGTGGTGCATGCGCTTACCGAGGTCTTGCGCAATCCCCGTCTTGGCCTTCGCGACCCTATCGAGCGACTGGATGCACCGGCGGCGTTGCACGCGCGTGCGCTGGCGCGCCGAGTCCGCGACGAACTGCGGGCGCAGTGGGATGCATGATCGTCCACGTCCGCACGACCTCGTTCGTCTAGCGCCGTCCGCGATTGCGCGGATTGCGACCGAAGCACCGGCATGGACCGCGTCGAGTTTGCAGCGCGCCCCGTGGGCAACGGTGCGGCGCGCCCATGTCAGAAATGGCGTGGCGATCGGCGTGCGCGGCGCGGGCCGGGAACAGCGCTTTGCCTCGGTGATACGTGAAGAGGAGATCGAGCAACTCGTCACGCCGGAGATGCTCGCCGAACACGAACCCGCGCGCAACCATGGTGCGTTCGACACTTTGAGAATGGTCGTGCGCGAGGCGCGAGCGCGCGGTCTGGCCGTCGGTCCGATTGGAGCTGCGGGTTTTGAGCTTGCGACCGGCATTGCGGCATTGCATGACGGAAGTGATCTCGACGTGCTGGTACGCGCGCAGCCGATGGATGCCGCGCTGCATTCGTTCGCCCGCACGGTTGCGGATCTCCCCATCCGTGTAGACGTCGAAGTAGCATTCGCGGACGACTACGGCGCGGCGCTCGGCGAGGCGCTGCGCGGCGGCGAGTTGCTGGTCAAGACGCCCGGGGGCCCGCGGGTGTTGCCGCGGTTTTCTCCTGCGCAGGCTGCGGTGCAGGTACTTATCGCCGAGGCGGAATTGACACCCAAGCCGGCACTCGTCGATCGACGCGGTAGCGGGGCGCACGCTGATCTCTCGCTCGAACTGCTGCTGCGTTCGGCCGAAACGCTGGGCGAAACATTTGAATCGGTCGAGATTGCCGCACGCGGCGCTTCGCTCGATTCGACGTTGCGCGAACGGCTTGGTGCAATCGGACGCGACGGTGAACGCGCCATGCTGCGAGCCACCGGCGGCGTCAACACGCATCGCGGCGCGATCTGGTCGCTCGGGCTGCTGCTTGCGGCTCACGCGAACACCGGCTCGTGCGATCCACGTGCACTTGCACGGACGGCAGCAGTCATCGCCGGCTTGCCCGACTCCTCACGCGGGGTGATCGATTCGCACGGAGAGCGTGCCCGCACTCGATACGGCGTGCGCGGCGCGATGGGCGAGGCGCAGGCCGGTTTCCCACACGTCGTGGAGCGCGCCCTTCCAGCCCTACGCCGCGCACGCGAGCGCGGCGCGAGTGAAGCCGTTGCGCGAGCGGATGCACTGTTGCACATCATGCGCACGCTCGACGATACCTGCGTCCTCCATCGCGGAGGCGATGCGGCGCTGCGCGCGATGCAAGCGGGAGCGGCATCGGTGCTTGATGCGGGCGGCATCGGCGAAGCCGGCGGAAGGCGCGCGTTCGAAGCGCTCGAGGCGGACCTGCTCGCGCGGCGCGCATCGCCCGGCGGTGCCGCCGATTTACTCGCGGCAACGCTTTTTCTGGATTCGATCGAGCGGAGCACGTGGGTCTAGCGCTGCTTTTTCCCGGACAAGGGTCGCAATATCCCAATATGTTTGCTCGCATTGCGAGCGACCCGGCGGCGTTCGCGGCGTTCGACGAAGCGCAGGCCGTGCTCGGATACGACATACGCACGCGTGACGACGTGGTATCGCTGGCGTCGACCGTGAACGTGCAACTCGCACTGCTGGTTGCGGGAGTTGCATCCGCGCGAATCCTCGAACAGCTAGGCGCTGCGCCCGAAGTCGTCGCGGGACACTCGGTCGGCGGTTTTGCGGCGGCGGTAACCGCCGGCTCGATGGCGTTTGCCGACGCGCTGCGTGCCGTACAGGAGCGCGCGTGTGCGATGGGGCGGCTCTTTCCTAGCGGTTACGGCATGGGCGTGGTCGCCGGTTTACCCGAGCGCAGTGTGCGCGAGATCGTTCACGAGACGTCGCGCGGTGGCGCAGCGGTATACATTGCAAACGTCAACGCACCGACGCAGTGCGTCATCGCGGGCCAGAACGCTGCGCTCGAGCTCGCGCTCGATGCTGCCAAGGCTGCCGGCGCGCGGCGCGCCGACCGCCTCGACGTGGCCGTGCCCTCGCACTGTCCGCTACTTGCGCCGGTGCAGGCACGGCTCGCGGACGCGCTCGCGCAGATCGAGATTCGCGACCCGCGCATCACCTACGTCGGCAGCGTCGGACCGCGACTCATTCGAGACGCGCGCGGATTGCGCGAGGACCTCGCGGCCGGCGTCGCGCACGAGGTGCGTTGGCACGATGCGTCGACCATGCTCGTCGAGATGGGGGTGAACACGTTCGTGGAGGTGATACCGGGGCATGTCCTGACGGATTTGGCTCGTGCCGCGTTTCCTCGCGTTCGAGCGATCGCGCTCGACGATGTCGGTGCGCAATCCGCCGCATCGCTCGCGCGCCGTGCCTGAACTTCCGGATATTAGTGCCTACCTTCACGCACTCGAGGCGCGCATCGTTGGCGAGACGCTCGAACGCGTTCGAGTATCGAGCCCGTTTCTGCTGCGAACGGCGGCGCCGCCGCTTTCGGAAGTCGAAGGACAGCGCATTCGCTCGTTGCGGCGCGTGGGCAAACGTATTGCCATCGGCATGGAAAACGATCTTTGGCTCGTGCTGCACTTGATGATCGCCGGACGGCTCCACTGGCGTGCGGCGCAAGCCGCACTAACCGGTCGCACGAGTCTCGCCGCATTCGACTTCCCCCAGGGTTCGCTCGTGCTCACCGAAGCCGGTTCGAAGCATCGCGCGTCGCTGTACGTCGTGCGAGGAGAAGCCGCGCTCGTGGCAATGCAGCGCGGCGGCATCGACGTCCTCGCAGCCGGCCTCGACGCATTTCGCGCGGCGTTGACGGCCGAGAATCGTACGCTCAAGCGCGCGCTGACCGATCCGCGCATCGTGGACGGCATCGGCAACGCGTACTCCGATGAGATCTTGCACGCGGCGCAGCTTTCACCGATTCTGCTCACGCAGAAGTTGACGCCGGAGCAGTGGCAACGGCTCTATTCGGCGACGCAGGAAACGCTGCGGCTCTGGATCGATCGGCTGAGCGCCGAGGCCGATGCAGCGTTTCCCGAACACGTCACAGCCTTCCGGAAAGACTTCGCCGTGCATGGCCGCTACCGCCAACCCTGTCCGCGTTGCGGCCGGGCCGTGCAGCGCATCCGCTACGCCGATAACGAGACCAACTATTGCGCGGTCTGCCAAACCGGCGGGAAGCTCCTAGCGGACCGCGGGCTCTCGCGGCTGCTCAAGTCCGATTGGCCGCGCACATTAGAGGAACTCGAACAGCTCTAAAGGGTGCGCGATCGCCCGGAGGGCGACCGAATCGTGCTTGGGCGGCCGTGAAGGAACTGGTATACCAGATACCATATGCCACCTCTCCCCCGGGAGGATGTGGGCATGGCACTGGGTCTCGTCAGGCTGGAATCCGAGGCAAGTTTCGCGCAACGCGCGTATGCGGCGCTGCGCTCCGCCCTGCTCGAGATGAACATCTACGAGCACGCCGATCAGGACCTTCGCTTGGACGAACGCGATCTCGCGAAGCGCCTTGGCGTGAGCCGCACGCCGATTCGAGACGCGCTCGCGCGACTCGAGCACGAAGGTTTGGTCGAGAGCGTGCCGCGGCGCGGATACTTCATCGTGCGCAAGAGCCGCGACGAGCTCGTTGAGATCATTAAAGTCTGGGCCGCGCTCGAGAGCATGGCGGCGCGCCTCATTGCCGAGCGCGCCCGCGATAACGAGATCGCCTCGCTCCGCATGATTTTCGCGACCTTCGAGAACGGTGCATTGGCCGCCAAGCTCGACGAATATTCCGACGCGAACCTTGCCTTCCACGCGCGCATCATCGAACTGGCGCGCTCGGCGACGCTCTCGCGCATGGCCGAG
>Ga0302324_100023013_pt1 | contig 12078 bp, 10 predicted proteins | sample Palsa_T0_1_FD_201949 | JGI IMG/M metagenome (GOLD analysis project Ga0302324, IMG submission 201949) | Peat permafrost microbial communities from Stordalen Mire near Abisko, Sweden - Palsa_T0_1 | ecosystem: Environmental > Terrestrial > Soil > Palsa > Peat permafrost | place: Sweden: Abisko...
CTCATCACGTACCCACCGCGATTCCCAGCCATAATCGGTGTCGCGTCCCTCGCGGCGAAAGTGATCAACGAATTCCACAGATAAACTTTGGCAGCAAACCAGTTTGGCAACGATGCGATCACAACCGACAACGAATGCCGCAGCAGCGTCGCCATTCAGCATCTCACTTTCCGATGCCGGCAACGCCTTGCGCTTATCGGCAGCCACGCACAGCACGGCGCCTTCCGACACGCTGGCAGTGGCGTGCGATTGGATGAGCGCCGAGGTCCCCGCGCGCTGACTGCCCGAGGTATCCACGGCCGGTGTCATGTCGTTCAGATTCAGTGCTTCCTTCACGATGACGCTGTTCTGTCGATCCAGGAAAGGCATCGTCGTCGAGGCGAAATGAATGCCCTTCAGCGCTTCACGGTTCATATCGGTGAGGCAGTCACGCGCCGCCTCGACCGCCATGGTGATCGGATCCTCATCCCAATTTGCGATCGCGCGCTCGCCTTTCGCGAGCCCCTTGAGCGCAGGATTGAACCAACCGTTTGCCGCAAAAATAGCATTGCGCTGCAGCCGTCCGGCCGGCACGTAGGCACCGAAAGCGGTAATGCCGACGGGGGTTTTAGGTGTCATATTCGGCATATCCATGGTCGATGACTACCCGGCTGTTCCCCACGCCGATCACGCGGAAATTGGCTCGGCCGTCGGCCAGATCCCATATGTCGACGCGGATGGTCTCTCCGGGAAAGAGCGGACTGGAAAAGCGAGCGTCCATCCGTCGCAGCTTTGCTGACGCGTTCCCGCACAGCCACTTCAGGAGAGCCCGGCCCGCGAAACCATAGGTGCACAAGCCGTGAAGAATAGGCCTGTCGAAGGCCGCGGCGGCCGCAACCCGTGGATCGACATGCAGCGGGTTGTCATCTCCCGACAGCCGATAGATGAGCGCCTGGTCCGTGCGCGTAGCCATCTCCTCGCGCATGTCAGGCGCCCTCTCGGGAATCGCGGCAGGTGCAGGCGCGTTGCCGCCGGCGCCCCCAAATCCCCCGTCCGCCCGCAGAAAGGAGCTTTGCCGCACGGTCGCCAAATGAACTCCGCTCGCATCATCGTAGATTTCGCGCCGGAAACACAGCAGCGCCCCTTTGTCAGCCCCTTTATCATAAATCGCATCGATCGTCATTTCGCTGCGTACAACGCCAGTCGTGCAAAGCGGCTGGTGCAATACGATCGACTGCTCCCCATGAAGAATCTTCTGCCATGTCAGGCGATATTCGGGTTCCTTTTGCCAAAATCCTGGATAGGCGAGAACCACCGCCATCGTCGGCAACGCCTCGAGACCGTGCTCGTAGACGAATTTCAGATCCTCGGGGTGCCGCGACATATCTTGCCCGGCGCCGACGCCGAGCGCGTAGAGAATCGTGTCCCGCTGGGTGTAGGTCTGCCGCGTAATTCGCGGTGGTAGTCCCATCAATCGCTCGTAATCGAGGGGCATCTTGCGGCTACTGCGGATCCCAGGCGAACACGTCCGCGGAACGCAGCAGCGGTTGAAAGCTGGTGCGGAATGCCGGCAGCAGTTCGTCCGCAATTGTTTCAGGCGTCCAACCATTCGCGCGATGCAGGGATCGAATCGGCATCGGACGGCTGAACAGAAAAATCTCGTTCTTCCGCACGCAGAAGATCTGGCCGGTCACGTCTTTCGACTGGTCGGAACACAAAAATACGGCGAGCGGAGCGATTTTGTCGGCGCTCATCGTCTTGAACCGCTCTACACGCAATTTTTCGGCTTCGGTCGTTTCCGGAATCGTGGCCGTCATGCGGCTCCATGCGAAAGGGGCTATGCAGTTCGACCGGACACCGAATCGTCCCATGTCGAGTGCCATCGACGTCGACAATCCCACTACGCCCATCTTGGCTGCCGAATAGTTCGCCTGCCCGAAATTGCCGATCAACCCGGAGGTCGAGGTAAAATTCACGAAAGCGCCTGAACCTTGGTCTTTGAAGTGGCGCGCCGCAGCTTTCGAGACCAGGAAATAGCCGTTCAAATGCACATTGATGACGTCGGTCCAGTCGACGAGGCTAAGTTTATGGAAGATCCGGTCTCGCAAAAAACCCGCATTGTTCACGACCGCATCGATACGCCCGAACGCCGATACTGCGTCATCGACGATCGAAGCCGCACCGGCCGGGTCGCTGATGCTGGCGGTGTTGGCCAAGGCTCGGCCGCCCGCCGCTTTGATTTCCGCGACCACGGCATGCGCCGGCAATTCATCCGTTGGCTGACCGTCGGCGGAAACGCCATAGTCGTTGACGACGACTGCAGCGCCCTTGGCAGCGCACATTAGGGCAATTTCCCGGCCTATGCCGCGCCCGGCGCCTGTCACGGCCACCACTTTTCCGTCCAACACGCTTGACCCCCAGTAAATCTATGCAGTGTATTATACTGCCTCAATCAGTTATATTATTGTACCACCCATTGCGCAGCGCGTACGAAGGTTTGCGTTGCCAGCGAGGGCCCACATATGGAACGCCCCGCGGCAGCCGTCCGAATTCGCGCATCGAAGCTTTGGACCATGACATCAATCTATCGACATCGGGTACCGTTATGCAAACGAGAAGCTGCAAGAGACATTAAGATCGAACACCACTCACAGAAAAAAAAGCTGGCCTGAATTTTCCCGGAGCAATGCAATGCCTAAGATTGATTTTTCATCCTACACGGACCTGCTCTTCGAACCCGATGAGAAGGTACTGAACGTCATTTTCAACCGCCCGGACAAGAAGAATCCGGTATCGGGACAAATGAGCCTCGACCTCATCCGTCTGTTTCGGGAGCTTGCTCACGACAATGAATTTCGAGCGGTTGTCGTCACCGGGGCCGGCACCGCATTCAGTGCCGGCGGCGACCTGGCGGTCATGAAGGCGACCTTGGAACGACCTGAGAGCTTTTTGGATGCAATTACCGAGGTCCGTGACCTCGTGCATTCGATGATCGACTGCCCGAAACCGATCATCGCGAAGGTAAACGGGCCTGCGATAGGCCTTGGAGCGACCGTCGCGCTGTATTGCGACATGATCTTCGCGGCCGAGGAGGCGAAGATCGCTGATCCGCATATCTCACTCGGCTTGGTTCCCGGCGACGGGGGCGCGATTATTTGGCCTCTGCTCATCGGCCTGCCGCGGGCCAAGCAATATCTCCTGACGGGCGACTCGCTTACCGGAGCCGAAGCCGCCCAGATTGGGCTCATCAATCGTGCGGTGCCGCGCGCGGAGCTCGACAAGGTGGTCCGAGATTTTGCGCGGCACGTCGCTGAAGGCCCTCCTCGAATCATGCAGTTGACAAAGATCTCGCTCAATGTCGCCTTGAAACGCGAGGTGAGCGCGCTTCTGGACACGTCTTTTGCATGGGAGGTCGTGGCGGCATATTCCAAGGACCACCGTGAAGCCGTTATGGCCTGGCTTGAGAAGCGCAAGCCGCATTTCACCGGCGATTGATCAGCATTACCTCGTGGGATCTCGTCTTTAGAGGGACGACCCGTACTGCGGAGTAGGTCCTTTTGGAGCTTCGGCATCTGCGATATTTTATGATTGCCGCACAAGAGGAAAATTTTCACCGTGCGGCCAGGCTTCTGTTTGTAACGCCCTCTTCGCTTTCGCGCCGTATCAATGACCTCGAGACCGAGCTCGGGGTGTCGCTTTTTCAACGTCATCAACGGCGTGTGTACCTGACAGCGGCCGGCCGGGCTTATTTGCAGGAGGTCAGCCGCCTTTTCGATGGCCTGGATTCCGCCAACATGCGCGTCAGGCGCGTGGCCGACGGCGAGATTGGGGCGCTAAAGCTTGCCTTGAATGACACGGTCATGCGGCATGAAGTGGTGACCTACGCCCTGAATCGCTTTAGTTCCGGGTATCCCGATGTCGAATTGCGTCTTGAACCTCTGACTGGTCCATCGCTCTCGGAGGCCCTCGTCAAGGGTAGTGCCGACGCCGCCTTCCTTTACTCTCGTCCACGAGATGATCCGCAGTTCGAGTTCATTGCCGTGGCAACCGATACGGTTTTAATCGCCTTGCCTCGCTCGCACAGGCTCGCAAAGAAGCCAAAATTGTATCTGAGTGACTTGCAGGATGAGGCGTTTCTTTGGATACCACGTGAAGGCGTAGCGCTGATGTATGACGGCCTGGTAGCTGCATGTCGGGCGGGCGGCCTTACACCGCGCATCACCCAAAGACTCATGAACGAGAGTGCCCGAGTGCAGTTGGTTGCGGCTGGAATGGGAATCACCTTCGTATTTTCGTCATTCACCAGCTACGCGCACAAAAAAGTCGTCCTCAGGCCCGTGCACGACTTGCCGATGACGATAACGCTGGAACTGGCCTGGTTACGCGGCAACCGATCGGTGACGCTCGATCACTTCATTCGTACGCTCGAAGCGGAGATCAAGCAGATTCCCAAACGGGGCACCCGATGAACGCGATCGAATGCGCGCAGCCGCCAGCGTCTCCTGAGAACGCAAAGTTCGCGACTTGATCTGCTCAGCTGGGCTTCGGCTGATTGCCGCTCTTCGGTTTGGCCTGCGTGGCTTTGAACAACTTGGCCAGATCCTCGGGCATATTGGCATACTCCGCGCGAGAAATACGTGCGTCCAACCCAGGTACCGGATCGTAGCCCAGGCGGCCGCCGGCGTTTTCCATGTGAAAAAATTCTCGCCCCACGGGTAGGCGCCGGTCTGCAAGCGGCACCTCCGTCCATGCGCGCAGCAGCAAACGGCGCTGCGTGGGAAGAGGACCATCGACGTAATCGGAACGCGAGTGGCACAAGGCGTAATTGTTGGCCACGGACACCTCGCCCGGGTCCATGCGGACCGTGAGTTGCTGCTCCAAGAGCACGCTGCGCATCACGTCCAGCGCCTCTTCCTCCTCACTCGTCAGCTTTCGTCCGATGGCATGCAAGGCCGGGATGATGCTGCTGTAGGTGAAGTTAATGGCGATCCGACCGTTTATGTTGGAGAAGACGGGCACGTCATAAGGCGTCACGTCGGGTTCTCCCGGCTGCTGCTCGCTGCGGCGGTGTTGCGGAAACCCTCGGTACAAGATTTTCAGCAGGTCCGGCCGCGTGGCCAAAATGGTGTTATGCGCGGCAGGACCGCTGGAAAACTGGCTTTCGCCGCCGCTCGCGGCCTGCTGCACGCACATCAGCATGAAGATGTCGCCTGAGTCATTGTGCATGGCGAGTTCGGCGCGCGACTTGGTACCGCGCACTGATTGTTCGCCGCTGGGAAGCCGCTCTTCCTGAACGCGAACCATGCGATGCCCGAAGGCGTTATTCGACAAAAGGTTGCCCATGTGCAGGCAGAAAGCCCAATATATCTTTTCGATCTCCTCCACGCTGTGCTGACCGACCGGAAATCCGCGCACCACGACCAGACCGCGCCCATGCGTCACTTCCTTGTAAACCTTGGCGAGTTCGTCATCGAGCGCGCGGTGCGAGGACTGCTGCCGAGTTATCTCGTCGCGCGGCACCTCTTTCACCCGTACGAGAATCTCCTCGAAGGCCGCAACCTGACGGGCCCCCAACTCGAAGGCAATATCCTCCTTGCCCTTGAAGTCGCTCCCAACCCAAGCCATCGGTTCCGTGATTTTTTCTCTGTAAATCGGCGTCATAGGTCGATTATATCCACCCTGCCGGCGCCCGATGGTGCCGATCGCATGTCGATTTGTTGTCCCAGCGCCAACATCGACGGGCCACAAAGTCCAGATCGGCCCATTGAGTCAAGCGTCGAACAGGTGTTTGACCGCCGCTAGATCGATCTTCATCGACGCGTTGCGGGGCATCTCTCGCAGCAATTTGACAGAAACCGGAACCTGATAGGCCAGCAACTTTTCGCGCGCGAAGGCGATCAGGCCGGCTTCGTCCGCATCCGAGCCCGTACGGAGCTCCACGGCAGCCACGGGAATTACGCCTAACCGTGCATCGTCAATCCCCACCACTGCCGCGTCCAGGACGTCGGGATGTTGACGTAATGCTGACGCCACGGTTTCCGGAAGCACCTTGAAGCCGCCGCGGTTGATGGCGCCATCCGCCCGTCCATGCAGGTATAGAAAGCCGTCCTCGTCGATGGATGCCAAATCGGTCGTTCTAATCCATCCCGGTCCCAACCGCAGGACTTCCGCCTCCAGTACTCCAATCGCGCCGCGAGCCACCATTTGCCCATCATCCGGATTTACGACGCGCAGCGAGACGCCGGGCCGTGCCAGACCCACGCTGCCGCGCTTGAGAGGCCCCATCTTGCGGTAATTGTCCGGCGTCCAATTCGCGATGACGCCGCAGAACTCCGTTGCCCCGTAGGCGATCAGGAGAGGAATGCCATATTCGTCCTCGAATCGCTGCTGAAGCAGTGGATCGAGAGCCGCCGCACCGACACCGATGGTGGAGAAACTCGCCAGAGCCTCGCGCGGCACTTTCTCATCGAGAATCGTTCGAATAACGGATGGCGGCAACGAGGTGCGGTTTGGGCGATGTCGCCTCACGGCATCCAGCCAAACCGGCAGCCTGAATTTTTCGATCAAGCAGATCGGCTGGCCCTGCAACATCATGGGAATCAAAAAAGTAACACCGGCAATGTTGCTCAGCGGGTGGAATACGATGCCCGTGCGTGGCCGCGCGTCGCCGGATCCGTAAATCGCCGCCACATCTGCGACCGCAGACTCGAATGTCTTTACGCTGAGCGGCACCCGCTTCGGAGCGCCGGTCGTGCCGCTGGTAAGCAGTTCCATGGTCACGGATTCATCTGCCCGCCGGAAAGGACCTTCTCCCAGCGTCGAGAGACCGTCGACGATCGACACGGGATTTTCCGGATCGCCGCCGGCCGATATGCCGATCGATCCCGCTTCGCGCGCCGCAGCGATCGATTCCGGCGTCCAGTCGGCAGAATCGGCAATCACTGCTGCCAGCTTGAGCCCGCGAATGTCTGCCGCGATCCCGCTCGGGCGCTGCGCGGAGTAGATCATCAAGAAGCTGCGGGCGTTGCCCAGCAGCGCCGAAAAAGCGACCACGGGTCCGGGGCGATTGCGGGCGACAAGGCCGATCGTCATGGTGCGGTCGATGCGTGCCGAGTCGAAAATTACTTCGAGCCGGCGTGCCGCGATGGAAAACACATGCCAGGGGAACCAGCGTCCTTCGAATTCTATCGCCCCTGCATCGGGCTCCTGAATCCATCTCTCCCGGATCGCCTCACTATAGCCCACTACTTTTCACCGTTTTGCTCAATTGCATCAGCTCTCAACTTTGATCCACTAAGTCAGCCGCTTCAAGGATGCCTGATCGAACGCTTCGAAGGGTTCTCCCAGACGGACCCGGCGGGGCCACTGCGGATCATGCAAGATGGCGCGGCCGACGGCGACTAGATCGAATTCGCCACGATTGAACCGCCGCATCAATAGATCCAGATTGCTTTGCGACACGCTGCCGACTTTTTTGGTGTCGTAGACGCCGTTATTCATGCCGATACCGCCGACCGTGATCGAGCGTTTTCCGGTCAGCTTCTTGGCCCAACCTGCGAGATTGAGGTCGGAACCTGGGAAGGCGGGAGTATTGAAATAGCGCACGCTGGCGTCGAAGACATCGACGCCGGCATTTGCGATCGGGGTCAGGATTTCCTCCAATTGTTGGGGCGTTTCGGCGAGCCGCGCCTTGAGATCTTGCTGTTTCCACTGCGAAAAGCGCAGCACCATGGGCATTTCCGGGCCGATTTGCGCGCGGATCGCGCGCACCATCTCGACGGCAAAACGCGTGCGTTGTACATGATCGCCGCCCCACCGGTCGGTGCGGCGATTGGTTTCGCTCCACAGGAAGTTATCGGGCAGATAGCCATGCGCGCCATGGATGGCGATCCCGTCGAAGCCCGCCTCCTTCGCATGACTCGCAGAACGAGCGTATGCTCCGATGACATCGAGAATCTGTGACTCCGACATCGGTGTGGTCGGATGGCCGACGCGCTCGATGTAGCCGGCATCGAGCGAGGTCGTCCGCCCCAGCGGACCCCAGATACCGGAAGGACGAAGGGGTCGCGCCGAAGGATGAGGGCCGCTGCCTTCGGCCTTCATCACACCCATATGCCAGAGTTGCGGGAAGATCAAGCCGCCCGCGGCATGTACCTCATCGACTACACGCCGCCATCCCGCCACCGCTTCCAATCCGTACATATGCGGAACATCATCTTCGTCGAGGCCGGCGGAGCCCAAGGCCGACTCATGATCAATACCGACGCCCTCGGTCACGATCAGTCCGACCTCGCCCTCGGCGCGGCGACGATAGTAGCCCGCGACATCGGCGCCCGGCACGCCGCCCGGCGAGAAGCCGCGCGTCATGGGCGACATCACTATTCGATTTCGAAGCGTCACCGAGCGGATTCTGAGCGGCTCAAACAGGGGTGCGGTCGAGCTATTCATTGGAATCGAGCTCATTGCTTGCAATGAGGCGACCAATCAATAGTAGAGTCGCGAAACGGATTCCGCAACGCACGCCGGCTTATCCGCACCTTCAATCTCAATGGTGACATTCCAGACGATCTGTGCGCCCCCGGGTAGGGGTTCGAAACTCGCCAAAGTACCGCGCGATCGGATCTTCGCGCCTACCCGCACCGGACTGACGAACCGTACCTTATTCAGCCCATAATTCACGCCGGCCTTCTTCTTGCGAATCACGACGGATTCGACTCCGAATTTCGCCAGAAGAGCCAGGGTCAGGAAGCCATGCGCCACCGGCCCGCCGAACGGCGATTCACGCTCCGCACGCTCGACATCGACGTGAATCCACTGGTAATCATCGGTGGCCTTTGCGAACAGATTCACCCGCTCCTGGGTAATGGTCAGCCAGTCGCTGACGTACACCTCGCTGCCGACCACGCTCTTCAGATCGTCGATGGTTTCAAATGTCTTTGTCGGCACTGTACTCGCTCTCCCGCATCCCGATCGTTTCGCGGCTACATCGTTATATCATTTGTATCTTTTATCCTGGGTCAAGCGCGATTGCAATCGTCGCAAGCGGCAGAGCGACGGGAAATGCACTTTCGTGCTAGAATTACACCCCGAAAAAGTATCAGCACCGCGACCATCACCGCCAACGCCACCGGCGTTATCGCCAGCGTCGCCAAACAGGCCCGGCGAGACCCGTCACAAAGCGGCTCATCACGATCGCGGCGAGGCCGGCCAGCAACGCACCTCCGCAGCTGGCGACAGGAAAGTCAGATAAGAGACCGTCAGAATCAATTTTTCCGAAAGGCCGGTTCAAAAGAATTGCTGGGATTTGCGCACACTTGCGATTCAAGATTGATAGCGCCACCATTCGAATCAACTCAGCTTACCGACATTACAAAGGGACGCTCGCTATGCCGTCAGCACTTCTAAAGGGCGTTCGGGTGCTCGATCTGTCGCGCACGGTTGCGGCGCCTAGCGCCGCACAAATGCTCGGCGACTTCGGCGCCGAGGTCATCAAGATCGAGCGGCCTGGAGGCGGCGATGAGGGACGGGCGATCGGTCCAACTTTTCTCAAGGATCGCGACGGCAAGACGACCGGCGAGGGCTCCATGTACCTGGCCGCGAACCGTAACAAACGGGGCATCACTGCTAATCTGTCGACTGCCGGCGGTCGCGAGATCGTCCGGCGCTTGGTCGCAGTTTCCGACGTGCTGATCGAAAATTACAAGGTCGGCGATATGGCAAAATTCGACCTTGGCTACGACGCTCTGCGGAACGTGAATCCTGGCCTTATCTATTGCTCAGTGACTGGCTACGGTCAGACCGGTCCCTATTCCTCGCGCCCCGGATACGATCCCATCTTTCAAGCGATGGGTGGATGGATGAGCTTGAATGGACGCAGCGACGAACACCCGTTGCTCGCGGCCTCAAACCCCGTCGACACGGCGACGGGCTATCATGCGGCGCTTGCCATCCTGGCAGCGCTGTATCATCGTGACCGCCATCAAGGGGAAGGACAGTTCATCGATGTCGCCCTCCTCGACGTGGCAATCGCCGCCTACTCCCATCGCGCCCTCGATTATCTATTGACTGCACAACAGCCGGCCCGGCGGGGCACTCGCGGCCAGGTCTATCCCTGCCAGGACGGTAGTGTGCTGATTGCGCTCGCCAATAAGGGCCAATGGATCCGTTTCTGCGAGATCATCGGCCGCGAGGACATCGCGAACGATCCTCGCTACGACAACCATCCGGGGCGGCTCAAAAACGCAGGCGAGCTATATCCCCAGCTTGAGGCGGAGACGCGCAAGCGCACGGTCGCGGACTTGAGCGCAGCACTCGATCAGGCAAACATTCCTTTTGGACCTATCTACGATTTTCCGCATCTGTTCGCCGACCCTCAGGTCATCAGCCGAAATATTGCCGTCGATATCCCGCATCCGCTCTCGGGAAAGATGCGGATGGTGGCCAATCCCATCAAATTCTCCTCCACCCCCATTGAGGATTATGCGCCACCGCCGCTGCTCGGCGAACATCAGCAAGAGATACTTGCCGGCCTCCTCGGAATGAGCACGGATGAAATCCTGGCCCTTCACGCGGAAGGCGCGATTTGAACGACCGTGACACGAGGTAGTTCTCGAGCCGTCCTTGCGCCGCCCTTAAAAGGATTATATCATTTAGATGTTATTTAGCGCATATATTTCGACCAATCGTTATGGTCCGCTAAAGCCTAACCGATCATCAGGATCCACAATCCCGTCATGTCGCCTCGAGGATGGATCGCGAACTTCAGAAACGGAAGCACAGACTCATGACACAAGCCGGCACACGAATTTTTGAGAGCAGAGTGGCGCTGGTAACTGGCGCAGGGAGTGGAATCGGTCGAGCTGAGGCCATCGCATTCGCGAGCCTCGGCGCCCGGGTTGTCGTCAATGATCTCGCCCGGGGCAATCCGACGTCGGCGGAAAGGGTGGTGGAAGAGATCCGCGCCGCCGGCGGCGAAGCGCTGGCTGCGAACGCCAGCGTCTCAAAGGCCGAGGGTGCGGCGGCGATCGTGTCGACCGCCGTCGACGCCTGGGGTCGCCTGGATTTCCTTGTCAACAACGCCGGTTTTGGACGGGTCTCGCCGATATGGGAAACCACTGAGACGGAGTGGGACACCGTGATCTCCGTCAACTTGAAGGGGTCTTTCCTGATGGCGCGGGAGGCTTCCAGGGTCATGCGGGCGCAGAAGTTCGGCGTGATCATCAACACCAGTTCGGAATCCGCAACGGGGGACAACTATTTCACCAGCTACATGGCGGCCAAGGAAGGCGTGGTCGGCCTGACGCGGGGCATCGCTCGCGACCTCTTGCGCGACAACGTCCGTTGCAACGCCATTCGGCCCCGGGCCTTCGACACTCTTCAGGGCACTCCCGTCGCGTGGGAGAAACTGAAGCGATTCAGGGAGACCTACGGCGTGTCCATGAGCGGGCCGCATCCGATGGGGCCCGTGCAGGGCAAGGCGGCGGAGGTGGCGGCCATTGTAGCGTGGCTCTGCAGTGACGACGCAGTCGACATCACCGGGCGGATCTTCGTCGCCGGCTGCGGCGAGGTCGGAATGTGGGCCGAGCCAACGGTCGTCCAGCCCCTCATCAACATGGACGGCTGGTCGCTCGAGACGTTGCACGCCGTCCGCCACCTGCTGAGCGATGGCATGCGCAGCCCACTCCTCGACCTGCCAACCGAAGCCTGGGATCTGATCGATGACCGCTATCGCGGCATGCTCGAGCGGGCGATCCAGAACCAAATGAACGAGCCGAAGACGGTCGCAAGTTGACGTATGGTCGATAAAATCGCTTTACCTAGGCTCACGCCGGATCGCTTGACGATATGTTTATGCTTAGCGCAAGCACGGACCGCTGATTACTCGCTGATGGCCGCAGCGGCTGGATTTGATGCTGTATATGTTGATCTCCAGCACACGGTAACGCCTCTGGAAACTGCGTCCATGCTGTGTATCGCAGCAGCGGGCGCCGGCCTTCTGCCGCTAGTCAGGGTGCCATCCCATGCCGCCGAGCACCTGAGTCGCGCGCTCGACGGCGGCGCGCGCGGAGTGATCGTGCCGCATATCAATTCGGTAGATGA
>Ga0302324_100023015_pt1 | contig 12077 bp, 10 predicted proteins | sample Palsa_T0_1_FD_201949 | JGI IMG/M metagenome (GOLD analysis project Ga0302324, IMG submission 201949) | Peat permafrost microbial communities from Stordalen Mire near Abisko, Sweden - Palsa_T0_1 | ecosystem: Environmental > Terrestrial > Soil > Palsa > Peat permafrost | place: Sweden: Abisko...
TTACCGCCTGCTTCGCGCCCTCGCGTAAAACGCCCGTTGGCTGCCCGCTCTCGTCGCGGTCAATCTTGCCGGCTTCGGGATCCTTGCTGGCCAGCGTGATGTTCGCCAGTTGCAGCGCCCGCGTATTAGCCACGGCGAGGTGCCCATCCACGCGCTCCAGAAACACCGGGTGCTCGTCCGAGACTTGATCCAGGTCCCATCGGCTGGGCAAAGTCTTTATTGGCCACAAAGTCTCGTCCCAACCCCCGCCCAATATCCATTCTCCCGGCTTTGCCGTTGCCACCTTGGCCGCTACGCGCTGGCGGAACTCCTCCAGAGTCTTCACCCCGGTCAGATCAACATTTAACTTCTGCAGCCCGGCGTCGGCCAGATGCAGGTGCGCGTCGTTGAATCCCGGCATGACGAAGCGCCCGCCCAAATCGACGACCTGCGTCTCCGGCCCTTTCAGCTTCTGAATGTCAGGGTTCTTGCCCACCGCCTGAATGCGCTCGCCGCGCACCGCAATCGCCTCTTCGCGATCGATCGAACTAAACGGCGCGTTCGACGGCACGCCGGTATACACATTCGCGTGTACGTAGATGACGTCAGCCTTCGGCCCGGGAACAGCTGCCGTTTGAGCAGGCGCCGGATTCTGCGCGTGCAAAGACAAAGACGCGAAACAACAGAAGGCTAAGATCACAACGAAAACCGGGTGCCCCATCCTTCGCGCTCTTTGCGAAGGGTGGGATACCACATCTGCGTGCAGCTTCTGGGCGGCCCAGTTCAGCTTCCGGACGGCGCAGCGCTTCAGCGCCGCAAAAGAGTCTTTCCTATGGCACAGGGCTCTAGCCCCCGAGGTCGCAAATCCCATTATTCCCCCGCTCCCGCCAGCGCCAGCAGCGTCAACAGAATCCTCTTCAACCCCAACTCCCGCCCGTTCGAATCGAACCACTCCTGCAAAGTATGCGCCCCACCACCCGACCCGCCACCGCCGATGGCAATCGCCTCCAGCCCCAGCGACAGCGGAATGTTCGCATCCGTCGACGCCCGCTGCACCTGCGCCGCATTATTCAACTGCGCATCCACCGCCCGAATCACATGCAGAATCCTCGCCCCCAGCGCCAACTCTCCCGCCGGACGGTTCCCAATCGCCACCACTTCACAATTCACTCCCGCTGGCCGCTTCTGCGCCGTCGACCGCATCTCCGCCGCCATCGTCTCGTCTTCCACCGCGCGGTTCAGCGCCAGCCGCAGCGTCTGCTCCAGCCGCTCCATCTCCGCCATCGAAGTCGACCGGATATCCACCTTCATGCTCGCCGATTCCGGAATCGAATTCACCGAAGTCCCGCCGCGAATCACTCCGATATTGAAAGTGGTCTTCGGGGTTGCAGGTACCGGCGCAGCCGTAAACGTATCAATCGCCCGCGCCAGAATCACGATCGGATTGGGCGCGCCAAAATCGCTCCACGAATGCCCGCCCGGCCCGCGAACGATCACCTCAAACCGTCGGCTGCCCAGCGCTTCAGCCACAATCGTGTCCGAGCCCGCGCCGTCGAGCACCACGCTGTAGGCAATCGAATCCTTCCACCGCGGCGTGGAGAAAATGTGCCGCATGCCGCGCAGGTCACCTTCACCCTCTTCGCCCACGTTGCCGATAAACACAAACGGCAGCGCGTGCCGCAGCCGCACCGAGCGCAATAGCGCAGCAATCCCCAGCATCGCCGTCACTCCCGCGCCGTTGTCGGAAACCCCCGGCCCATACAACCGGCTGCCCTGCTGCCGGACGTTCAGCGGAGTATTTGCCGGAAACACCGTATCGATGTGCGCGCTCAGAGCCACGTAGCGCTGCCCGAATCCCGGATGCACTCCAAACACGTTGCCCACATCGTCAATGCGGACATCGTCCAGCCCAACTTCGCGAAAGCGCTCCGCCAGCCACGCCCCGCGCGCCGATTCCCCAAACGGAGGCGCCGCAATTCGCGCCATCTCCATCTGCCACTGCGCCAGTTGCGGCTCTTGCGTGCGCAGCCAGTTGTACGCCGACCGCACCTCTGGCGACGCCGCCAGCCGCGCCACATCCTGCTGCACCGTAGGCGCAACATCCGGCATGTCCGCACGTGGGGGAACAGGACTCATGGGAGGTGATTGCGTCCATCTTACAACGCATGGGAGGGAAAGGGGATTGGCAAGAACTGGTCGCACCACGGAACTTCGTAAGGCTATTCAGGGAAGCGAGGCTCGGGAAGGACGAGCTGGGAAAGCGAGAGTTCGGGAAGGGCACGAGTTCACTCGTGCCGATACGAGGTCACAGAAAGCGCGGCTTCAGCCCCTGAGGTCCGCTCTCCCTGCCGGAGCTTCCACCTCCGCAGCAACTTTCGCGGCCGGGTGCCCCATGCTCGCGTAATTTTGCGAGACATGGGACTCCACTGCTCCGTCCCCTAAAAGCGCGGCAAGGCCGAAGTCTCTCCACAGCCCCATGTGACATCCAACCTTGCCCCGCCACCGTAATCGCGCGATCATAGTCCAGCCGGACGCAGCTCCGCGCAGCACTTAACTCTTTGACAACTGAATATCAACCGTCTAACCCGCTGATTGCAAAGATTTTACGGGCAAGCCACTTACAATCAATATTCTAGAGCGCTTCGCCAGATCACGCCATTCGCCAAGTAACTGATTCTAGAGATTTTACGGCAGGCGATCTGGAAAACACTCTAATCCGGATCTCAGGCCAGCCCACTCTCCAACCCCGCTCTCTGCTCCACCGCTGCGACCAGCTTCTTCGTCGCCGGAATCTCGATCCCATGCTTCCGAGCCCCGCGCAGGATCGGCCCCGCAATCGCGTCCAGCTCCGGAGTCTTGTGTTGCTCAACGTCTTTCTGCATCGAACTGCGCATGTTGCCCGGCATCTTCATCACGCTGGCGATCACCGCATCCGCATCCACTTTTGCGCCCTCTGCGATGGCAACCGCACATGCTTCCCGCAGACAGGCCAATCCCAGCGGCCCCCAGGTAGGATCAGCCAGGATCTCGCCGGTGGTTTTATCGGAAGCCGTTGTGGTCAGCGCGAACGGAGCAAGAAAAACCAGCTTGCCCCACATCAGCGTCGGCTCATCGTCGATGAAGCGGCACTCAAAACCGATCTTCTGGAGCTCATCGATAGTGCTACGCAGACCCCGCCCCACGGACAAAACATTGAGCCGTGCAAAAGGCGAGCGATGAACGATGTGCCCCGGGCTGACTCGCTCGGTCTCAACCGCAATGGTCGCCGGAATCACCCGCCCAGAACGATATCTCTCGCGCAGCAGCGCAAGATGGTCAATCCCATTAAGCAGTGGAACGATAGCCTTCACCGCATCAGGATTCTTAAGAGCGGTGAGCGCCGATTCCAATTGCGTGGCCTTCACTGTAATCCAAAGCACGTCGACAGCAGGCACCTCAGCAGCGACAGCGACATCCACAGTAAAGTTGCCGAAGCCGCTCTCCAGCCGAAGCTGTTTGGGATACTGCGCAAGCGCTTCGCGCCTCACCACCAGCGTGACGGAAGCTCCAGCGTGCGCCAGGCAAGCCCCAATCAGGCCGCCAACGCCCCCGGCTCCGAGAATTGCATGCCGCAAAGGTTCAGACATTTCGCTTCAACTCCGCTTGGCCGCTTCGGGCAAGCACTCAAAAATCTCCGCTTCGCTCAGGGTATGATCGCTGGCTTTGGCGCGAGAATAAATGCGGTCAACTACTTCCTCGGTCGCCGGAATGCCGCGCCGCTCCAGCCAGAACAGCACATTCGACTTTCCGCTCATCGGCCCAACATCGATGATCTGCTCCAGCCCAAACACGTGCGAGGGCACACCCGAGTAAACCGTGTTGGCGAGTTCCATATCGTTCTTCTTGAATGCCTTGATCACCGCCGACGCATGCACTCCGGTCGCCGTACGGAAGGCATCGTCGCCCACCACCGGATAGTTCGCCGGAATCGGCACACCCGTGGCGCGCGAGACTGCCTGGCAATATTGCTTGAGCTTGGTGAGGTCCTGTTCGCCCCAGGGCGCAATCCCCATGAGCTTCAGGTTCACCAGCATCTGATCCATCTGCGTATTGCCCACGCGCTCGCCAATTCCAATGGCACAGGCATGAACGCAATGCGCGCCCGCCATCAGCGCCGCCAGCGAATTGGCAATCGCCAGGCCGCGATCGCTGTGCCCATGCCAATCGACGCGAATCTTTTCGCCGGAAGGTTTCACCACTTCCTCGATCACAAACTCGACCAGCGCGAACGCGCCCATGGGAGTCGCGTGTCCGGCAGTGTCGCAGATCACAATGGCGCGCGCGCCGCAACTGATCGCGGTCGAATAAAGCCGCTTCACCGTCTCCGGATCGCAGCGCGACGTATCTTCCGTGACGTACATCGAGTCGAGCCCAAGCGAGACCGCGTATTTCACAGCCTTCTCGGTGGTCTGCAACAGAAAATCATCGGTCCAGCCTTCGGTAAAACGGCGAATGGGACTCGACCCGATAAACGTCGCAGCCTCGATGCGCAGACCAGTTTTCTGCACGATCTCCGCGATCGGGCGAATATCGTTCTCATGCGTGCGCGCCGCACAGTTGGCGCGAATCTTCATCTTCTCGGTGACAATCTCCCGCGCCAGCGCGATCACATGCTCTACGGCACGTGCTCCCGCGCCCGGCAATCCGAGATCGAGCGAGTCGATTCCCAGCGCCTCCATTAGATGAAGAATCTCAATTTTTTCAGGAATCGAAGGATCGCGAACCGAGGGCGACTGCAAACCATCACGCAGACTCTCGTCATTGAGCAGCACCGGCCCAGGCAGCTTCAGTCTCGGCGCATGGTTCTTGTTCCAATCGTAGATGAGTTCGGAGGTGTTCATGGCAGTTGCGAGAACTGAGTACCGAGTACCAAGCGAACGCGCGGGGTGGTACTAGGTACTCGGTACTTTTTCTTTCGGCGGCACGGTCAGCCCGAAGACCGAAATCATTCCCTGCCCCGCGACGTTCACCTTCGCCTCCGCCGGATTCGGCAAGTACAAAGTCTGACAATGCTCGCAGCGATAGACCTCGGCGTCCACTCCCCAAGCTTTTTCAGCGTCGCCGCAAGCCTGCTCGATCACATCCTCCGAGTAGAACCAGCGCTTCAAATGGCCGCCGCAGAATTTGCCCTTTTCGTTTTTCTCGTTGCAGGCGCGCTGTCCCGTCTTCTTGATCTTGACTTTGTGATGAGGAAGTTGTGGAGGAGTTTGTGTACTCGAAGTGGTGATTTCGCCAGTCGCCAAAGCGCCTACCCTCGTTCGCGCGACGCGTGCGCCGCCGGATTCCGCCCTACGAGCGTCATTGTACTCGATGGCTTACGCCGCGGCCAAAGCTCTGTCTCAAGGAACAAGCCCGCCGATATCGTATGCTAAGACTATTCTCGCGACCGGCAATCCAACGCCAGAATGAGCACTTTATGAAACGTGATGGGTTTCGCGCGGAAACGACTTTTTTGGTTTGCGCGGTCGTTCTTCTGCCGTTTGCCTTACTGCTCGCTCCCACCAGCGCGCAAACGCCGCCGAACAAAACCCCAGTTGAAAACGACGTCCGTACCGGCGTTCAGACGCGCGTTGAACAGGAGCTGGTGCGCACAGAAACGGGATTCTTCGAAGCCTGGAAGACGAAAGACCAAGCCTACTTTCGCGAGCACATGTCCGAGAGCGGAGTTTTCTGGGGCGAGAACGGAACGTTCTCCCGCAATCAGCAACTTGCGCAGCAGGAAGCTGCAGCGAAAACCTGCACCGTGGAAGGTTACGGCCTGTCCGATTTTGGAGCGCTTCCGCTGGCCGCCGGCGCCTACCTGCTCACTTACAAAGCCGAGCAGTATGCCACGTGTAATGGCGAAAGACTTCAGGTCCACATCAACGGAAGTTCGATTTATGTTTTGAAGGCCGGCCGCTGGCAGGCTATCTACCGGGCGCAAGTCCCGCTGAAGAATCAGAGCTAATCAAAGATGATCACAGTCGTTTCGGGACTGCCTCGTTCGGGCACTTCGCTGATGATGCAAATGCTGGCGGCCGGTGAGATGCCCATCCTCTCCGATGGCGAGCGCGAGCCCGATGCGGACAATCCCCGCGGCTATCTGGAGTGGGAGCGCATCAAGCAACTTCCCAAAGACCCCGCTTGCATTGCCGAAGCCGAAGGCAAGGCCGTGAAAGTAATCTCGCGTCTGCTGCTTTCGCTTCCCGAAGGGCATGAGTATCGGGTCGTCTTCATGCAGAGACCGCTGCCCGAGGTATTGGCCTCACAGGAAGTGATGTTGCGGAATCGCGGGACCGCTAAGGCGGGGACCGACAACTCAGCAATTGCGGCGGCGTTCGAAAAACATTTGCGCGAAGTCAATGCGTGGCTCGACAGTAAGGTATACGTGAAAGCTTTGCGCGTGCCTTATCACGAGGTGCTGCGCGACGCCGAGGAAGTCGGGCGGAAACTTTCCCAGTTCTTGGGAATCGCTCTGAACGTGGGAGCGATGACGCGGCAGGTTGACGCAGGATTGTACCGGAATCGCTCCAAGTAGTTGCTGACGCGCTCATTTAGAACTCCCGCTTCGGCTTCGCCTGATCCGTACCAACGCGTCCCATGACAATCTCAGCCACGTAGTAGTTTTCCGCCTTTACCGGTTCTCCGGCCAGGCGCCGAAGAATCGCGATCTGGCCGATGTGCGTGAGCGCGTCGGCAACCGGTCCCTGAAACAATTTTTCGAGTGGAGCTTGCACCGCCGCGTTCGACGCCAGAAATTCGTCGAACTTCGTCAGCGCGGCGAAAAAGCGCGCCTTTTCCTGCTCCCACGGGAGCGGCTGCGAATTGTTCCACGCCTGTTTGCCCTCCGACATTGAGAGCCCCCAATCCATGAGGTCGCCGATGTGTGCCAGAATTTGTCCCGGCGTGCGCACTCCCTCGGCAGCGTGAAATTCGGCAAAGCCCTCCGGCACATTGCGGATCGCCTTGCCTCCGCGATAAGCCAGCGTGGCCAGCGTGTGACGCAACAATTCGCGTTTCGGATCGGAATCAGAAGAATCGTTCATGGATAGCCTTTTCGGTTCTCGGTTGTAGGTTCTCAGTTCTAGGTACTAGGTACTGGGTACGAGCTCACAACTTTTCGCGTCTCACCACGCCTGCCGCATGCAGCGACCCTCGCAGGCGTTGCGCTACGCCGCGGGCAAACTGGAAATCGAGAAAGCCCTCCATCTGCCGCGCAAAGCTTGTGCCGTATCCGTACCACCATACTTTCTTCATTCCCGGCATCCGGTCCACATCCACATACTTCAACCGCACCATCTCTTCCAGGCCGAAGCGGCCGTGAGTGCGGCCAACGCCGCTGGACTTCACGCCGCCATGCGGCGCCTCGCTGATACCGAAACACGAAACTACATCGTTCACCATGACGGTGCCCGCCTGGATCCGTCGCGCTAAGCGCTCTCCGCGCTGGCGGTTTCGCGTCCACACACTCGCCGCCAGGCCATATTCCGAGTCGTTCGCCAGCCGCACAGCTTCCTCGTCGGTATCGAAGGCCATGACCGGCAGCACCGGACCGAACGTTTCCTCGCGCATGATCCGCATCTCGTGCGTCACATCGGCAACCACCGTCGGCTGATAGAAATTCCCTCCCAACTCTAAAAGCCGGGACCCTCCGGCCAAAACCTGCGCGCCGCGCGCCACGGCATGCTCCACATGCGCTTCCACCATTCGAAACTGCCGCTCGTGGATCATCGGACCCACATCAGTCTCGCGGTCCAATCCGTTTCCCACACGCAGCCTTTTCGTCTTCTCAACGCAAGCGCGAAGAAACTGTGGGTACAGACTGCGATGCACGTAACAACGCTCCACCGACAAGCAAGTCTGGCCAGCATTCACAAAGGCTCCCCACACTGCCGCGCTCGAAGCCACGTCCACATCGGCGTCATCGAGCACCAGCATTGGATCTTTTCCACCAAGTTCCAACACCACGGGCAGCAACCGCTCCGCCGCGGACGCCGCGATGCGCTTACCAGTCGCCACGCTTCCGGTAAAGACCAGTTTGTCAATTTGTGAATAAACTAGCGCTGCTCCGGTCGCGCCATCGCCCACCACTACCTGAAAAACATCCCGCGGCACGCTCGCCTCGCGTAGCAGTGACTGCAACTCCAGCGCCACAAGAGAAGTAAATTCCGATGGCTTCAGCACGACTGCATTTCCCGCTACCAGGGCCGCGAGGGTTTCGGTGGCGGGTATGGAAAACGGATAATTCCACGGTGAGACTATCCCGATTACTCCGTATGGCTCGCGCACCAGCCATCCGCTCTTGAGCCTGGTGGCAAGATTGCCGTGCGGCACCGGCTCGTCGCGTAACAGGCGATAGGCGTTGTCAATCAGAAAGCGCGCCGCATCGAGGACAACCAGCACTTCAGTGCTTCGGCCACAGGCTTGCCCGCCTCAAGGGTGATGGCCTCCGCAATCTCTGATTTCTTCTCATGCAGCCGGTGCTGAAACTCGCGCAGCACGCCGATCCGCTTTCGGATGCCGAGGTCGGCCCACTGTCTCTGTGCCGCTCGCGCCCGTTCCACCGCTGCGCTAACTTCGCTTTCGCTCGCGCATTCCAACTCGCCAAGAACCTCGCCTGTGGCCGGATTTACGGACGCAATCCTCCGCACCGCGATTTGGAGATCAGTAGCCATTCCCGTTCAGTACTCCACATTCACCAGGTATAACCCGCTGGCCGGAGCGGTCGCTCCCGCTGTAGACCGGTTGCACGCCTCGAGAATCCGCGTGACATCGTTGATCTGCAGCGTTTCCTTGCCTACAAGAATAAACGTCCCTACAAGATTTCTCACCATGTGGTGCAGAAAACCCGATCCTTTCACGGTGTAGATGAACTCGTCTCCCTCCCGGTCCCAGCTTGAAGAAAAAATCCGCCGCACATTCGATACTGGAATGCCTTCACTCCCTCGCTCGGGATCGACCGCGGCAAACGAAGTGAAATCGTGCTCGCCTTCCACCAAACCGGCCGCTTGCATCATCGCCTGCTCATCTAACGGAAACGGATAGTGCCACACATACCTCGCCAGAAACGGCGGGCAGATCGCAGCGCGATAAATCCGGTACCGGTACGTCTTCGCCCGCGCCGACTTGCGCGCATGGAAATCGGCGGCGACCTCTTCCACTTCCACAATCCGCACCGACGCCGGCAAAATGTCATTCAAGGCCTTCACGAAATTCGCCGTGGGGACGGAAGACTCCGTGACAAATGTCACCACCTGGGCCAGCGCATGCACTCCCGCGTCTGTTCTGCCCGAGCCCCGCGGCAATACCTTTTCGCCGGTGACTCGTCCAATGGCTGAGGCAAGTGTGCCCTGCACGGTGGCGGCATCGGGCTGCACCTGCCAGCCTGCAAAATCCGATCCGTCATAGGAGAGAGTCAGTTTGAGATTGCGCATGCGATCTTTTAATTTTTGCAGCCGCGAGTCCCAGAGCCGGGCTGGTTCATCCAACTCACTTCACGCGTGGCAATTACCCAGAAACGGTTGCCTCGGCGGAGCGGTTTCCGCTCGGTGGCAAGCACTTTATCAGTTCCGCTCCTTATCGTCTCTTCGATCGTCTTTCCGGAATCGTCTCTTCGGAGCGGCGCGCAAGAGAACAAGAGAAGCGGGCGGCGTCGGATATACTGGTTGGCTTCAGCAAACTTTCGCGTTGCTTTCGTTTTCAGAAGCTTTTGAGGAACCCAAACACCGCGGCTTGCGTATCACTGACTGAATAGGGCTTCATTAAGATTCCGGCTGTCTCAAGCTACAACCAAGTCTTTTTGTTGCAACGTGTTAATGATTGGAGATGAGTAGATGCCATTCGCCCGCTTAGCCTCAACCGTCCGGCTGATCGCCGCCGCAGTCTTATTGGGAATGCTGACCTTTGCATGCTGGGCCCAGGAGGCGCCCGCCGCTCCGGTGCCGCAAAACACACCGGAGACGCGGCCGGTTCCTGTGCTGAATTATGCCAGGCCTGTGTCGCATTTTCCCAACCCGATTGGGCCTTACAAGCCGCGATACCTGCCGCCTCCAAATCTCAGCAACACAACGCGCATCGATGATCTCATGCACGATGGCAAGCTCTACCTTTCGTTGAATGACGCCATCGCGCTCGCACTCGAGAACAATCTCGACATCGCTATCGCGCGTTACAACCTGAACATCGCCGACACCGACGTGCTGCGGGCGAAAGCTGGCTCTCCGACCCTCGGCATAAATACGGGTATCGTGCAAAACACTCCCGGCGGCGGCGTGGGAGGTCTCGGTGGCCAAGTCGGCTCCGGCACCGGTGGAACCAGTCTGGGCGCGGGCGGCGCAGGTGCGGGCGCAGGCGGTCTGGTCGGCTCCACGCTTGGCCTGGGACCCCTGATCACTAGCTTCGATCCAATTCTCACTGGAACGCTCCAGGAGGACCGTTTTCACGTACTACCGAGCAGCACCTTCACCCCCGAATCGCCTCAGAACACCACCACCGGCAACTTCGCTTATACCCAGGGGTTCTCGTGGGGAACGAATCTGTCGGTGGGCTTTAACAATACCCGCATTGCATCGGGAAACGCGCCTTTCACCACGCTGAGTCCGCAGCTGAACTCCAGCTTCAAGTTGCAACTCACGCAGCACCTGCTGCAGGGATTCGGCCTTGCCGCCAACAATCGTTTTATCAGCATCGCCAAGAACGATCGTGAACTTTCCGACGTGGCCTTCCGTCTGCAAGTGATCACCACGGTGGACCAGATTCAGAGCATGTACTGGGATTTGGTCTATGCCTACGAGAACGCGCGAGTACAGAAAGAATCGCTGGCTTTCGCCGACAAAACGCTGTCTGACACCAAAAAGCAGGTGGAAATTGGCAGCCTGGCTCCCATCGAAACCGTCCGCGCGCAAAGCACCGTCGCTCAGGACCAGCAAGCTGTGACGATTGCGCTGACCAACCTGCAGTTGGAGCAGTTGCTCATGAAGAACGCGCTCAGCCGGACGCTGCGCGATCAGACTCTGGCGGCAGCCGACGTGATCCCCACTTCGACCATGGAACTGCCGGAGAACGAGCCCATCCAACCGACGCAGGATCTGATCGCCGATGCGCTTCGCCATCGCGCCGATCTGGTGGAGTCGCGCATCCAACTCAACACCACCGAGATCAGCAACAAAGCGGTGCGCAGCGCCTTGCTGCCGACGCTGGATCTTTTCGCCTACTACGGCGGCACGGGGTTGGGCGGCGTGCAGAATCCAACCAATCTTTGTGCGAACCAGCCGATAGCAGAGCAGGAGGAGGGGTTCTGCGCAGGACCAAACCAAGCCGCTGGAGGCGAGACCTTTATCCCGGTCTTTCCTACCACAAGCTACAATGGCACACTCAATCAACTCATCAACTCCACCGGTTCCGACAAAGGAGTCGGCCTGTCCCTGAATATTCCGCTGCGTAACCGCGCCGCGCAGGCAGTACAGATCCGCTCGGAACTGGAATACCAGCAGGCCCAGATGCGGCTGCAGCAGATTGAAAACCAGATCAGCATCGAAGTGCGCAACGCGCAGTTCGGAGTGGAACAGAACCGCGCCAGCGTGGAGTCTGCCAAAGCGGCCGTCGAGCTCGGCCGCCAATCGCTCGACGCCGAACAGAAGAAATATCAGTTCGGCACCTCGACCACGACGTTGGTGCTGCAAACCCAGAGTGCGCTGGCCACGGCAGAATCCACTCTAATGTCGGCCATGGCGGCCTATGAGAAGTCGCGCATCGAACTCGACCGCGCCACCGGTGTAACGCTCGATCACGCCGGCGTCAGCATCGACGATGCTGCCCGCGGTCAAGTGCGGCGCATGCCGAACGTGCCTTACATCGCTCCGCGCAAAGAGATGCCGCCCGTGACGCCAGCAGCGACCACTCCGCAGCAGCCTCAGTAGTGGATTGCGGGACCGAAATAGGCGCGGTCACAAACCCGCGCCTTATTTCTTGCCCTCACAATTCTTTACAATCTGCCGCCCGTTTACTTCATCCCATCCCGCTAAGATGGAATGACGCCGTTATATTACCGTGTCCAACCTTCGCAATCTATTTCGTCCTTT
>Ga0302324_100023016_pt1 | contig 12077 bp, 9 predicted proteins | sample Palsa_T0_1_FD_201949 | JGI IMG/M metagenome (GOLD analysis project Ga0302324, IMG submission 201949) | Peat permafrost microbial communities from Stordalen Mire near Abisko, Sweden - Palsa_T0_1 | ecosystem: Environmental > Terrestrial > Soil > Palsa > Peat permafrost | place: Sweden: Abisko...
TGATTGTGCACTAAGTCGCGCATCAGCCGTGCCCGCGCCGGATCTTCGCGGCCATTCGCCCGAACTGCAGCCGAGAAGACGTCATTGGATCATCAGCACGGCGATCGATGCGCTCGCGAATGCCAGCGCCGCCATCACCAGCAGCACCAGATATATCGTACCGACAAACGAGTCCTTCGCGATCAGCTCCAGGCTCGCGCGCTCCGGGGCGCTCCATTGCACCGGCGCGCGCGGCATGATGAACCCGCCGCGCGCCGCGTCAATTTCACGGCGCACCTCCGAGCTCGGCTGAGCGCGCCTGAGGTGCGCGTCAAACTCCAGATCGAGCACGCTCAGGGCCACGGTGCCCATGACCGCGATGACCAGAAGTCCCGCAACCGAGGCGGCCGCGTTGTTGATGCCGGAGGCAACACCCGTCTGCTCCTCGCGCACCGCGTTCAGCACGGTCGTCGTGAGGGGAGCAATGGTGATCGCCATGCCGAATGCCAGAACCACCATCGGCAGGATGAAAGAAAAATAGCGTCCATCGCCGCTCAGGACCGCGAGCATGAGGAGCGCAACTCCTGCAATGGTCGGGCCGATGATGAGCGGCCGCCGCGCGCCGAAGCGATCCATCAGCCGCCCCGACCATTTGGAGAGCGCGCCCAGAATCAGCGCGAACGGCACGAAGATGGCACCCGCCGCCGCGGCCGAGTAGCCGTGCACCTGGATGATGAGAAACGGCACGAAGAAGAATGTTCCGGCGAGCGCGCCGTAGAGAAGAAGGGTCAGGATGTTCACGCCGGAGAATTGCCGCGACCCGAAGAGCCCCAGCGGCATCATCGGCGCACTGCTTTTCTTCTCGATCCAGACAAAGACCAGCAGCAGCGCGGTGCCGGCCACGATCGTGCCGCTGACCTCGGCATCACCCCAGCCGCGTGCCGCCGCTGCGATCAGGCCGTAGACGATGGCGCCTAGGCCCAGAAAGACGCTCAGTGCGCCCGCCCAGTCGAGACTCGGGTGTCTTTGCGTCTCGCGGCTCTCGGCCAGGTAGCGCACGGCAATCCACAATGTCGGAATGGAGAGAATCGGGTTGATGAGGAAGATGGCGCGCCAGGATAGGTGATCCACGATCCACCCGCCGATGATGGGACCTGCTCCTGCCGCAACGGCCGAGGCACCCGACCAGACGCCGATCGCCGCGCCGCGCTCGTTCTCCGGATAGACCGCGCTGATGAGCGCAAGTCCGCAGGGAATCAGGAACGCCGCGCCGACCCCCTGCAGAGCGCGCGCGCCGATCAGCGCACCCGGATCGGGCGCAAGCCCGCAGGCGACGGATGCCAGCGTGAAGAGGCTGACGCCGATCATGAAAATTCGCCGCCGGCCGAAGCGATCCCCCGCCGCGCCGCCGATCAACAGCAGCGCCGACATGCACAGCGTGTAAGCGTTGATCACCCACTGCATGGCGGAGAGCGAGGTGTGCAGGTCCGCCTCCATGCGAGGCAGCGCTACATTGACGACGGACTCGTCGACGAAGGCCATCGTCGAAGCGAGCACCGCGCAGATGAGCACCCAGCGTCGCTGGTGCGTGTCGGTGGGCGGGGAAGACAAGTGCACGCAGACTATCGTACACAAGCAGGCGGCATAAAGATCATTCGCAGCAAGCTAGCGACCGCGTGGTGCAGGCCTCGCTGCCAGGGTGCGGAAGGTGATCGAGTAACGCAACGCCTTCGTGGGCGAGACTGCATGCTGCCAGTCCCAGCGTGCGGCTCCCTTGAGGGTGTAAATGGAGCGCGCCGCAAGCTCGATCGAGAATGCGTCCTGCTGCGTCCGCGGCGGGTACGGTCGAAACCGCAGCCGCGCTGATGCAGCGAGCGAGACACCGACGACCGTCTGGAAATGGGGCACATCGCGATGCCAACCCAGCTGGGTGCCCGCGCGATATTCAGCAACGATCGCATGATTGAACAGTAGCGCCTCAATGCCACTGCAGGAGGCGATGCGCGCGCGCAGGTCAAAGAGGAATGGCGGAATCGGCGCAGCAGACACGAGCTCCTGCGCCGTGAAATCGTACTGGCCGCCGAAGCTTGCCGTGCGCCGGTTGGCGCGCCATTGCCGATACTGCGCAGGCTGCAGATCAAGAGTGCGAATGGCGAGCAGGAGCGACTCCTCCTCCTGAGATGAGAGGAAATCTGTTTGATACTCAAAACCCGGGATGGCAAAGCTCTGCCGCTCGGCGAAGAGCTCCGCCTGTGCGGGCGCGTTTGTCGATAAGGATGCCATGGCGCGGCAAATTCAATGCAGCATGATGGCGGTCGCCCCAAGGGGGCGCTCGCGGCACCGCGCGCAGAGCGTGCGGACGCAGGCGAGCTTGCCCACAGCTGCGCCGATCTCCCGCTCGAAGGGCTTTCTAATCAAAGGCTTGACTGCAAGGCTTGCGAATGAGGTCGCGACTGGTTAAATATACAGTATCCCGACCGTGAAGGCCTTGAGATGACTTCCGCGCCCAGAGTGCTCCTCGACATATCGATCGCGAATCTGCGCACGCTTGCGGCATTTTTTGCCGACGAACTCGGTCAATGCAGCAACGCGTCGCCCGTTCCAAGTCCCGAAGCGCGAGCCTGCCAGGAGGCTCTACTGACGATCAGTGTGTTGATTCCGAAACTGCAGGCGGCCCGCTATGTCGTGGCGGACGCCTCATTGCCCACCGCGCGCTGCCCCGCGTGTGATGAATAGGGACGAGGCGTGCAGGCGCGAGCTTTTTCACGACGCCGCAGAGGCGCTCTTGCGGCGCGTCTCCTGGGCGCGACTACCGAGGAGTTCGGCAACCGCGCGGTGCGCCTGATCGATGGCGGCATCGGTATAGGCCGCGCGACCGGAATCCGAGTTCGCGATGACGATCCGGCCGAAGGGCGCACGCGCGATGACATGCGGTTGCAGAGCCTCGGGCAGCTCGGCGTCAAATAGCGGATTGTATTCGGGCGCGTAGCCATGCGGCCAGCGATTGACCGTGATCGCCGTGATGTCGTTGGCGGCATTGAAGCCGCCGTCTTTCAAGCAGCGCGCAAGCTCGTCGCGGGTATTGAACTCGAACGTCTCAAATGAAGTCGCCAGGAGCTCCGCGCGTCCCGCGCGGCTTTGCTCCACTTCGGGCAGGCCCGGTTTGCAGGGCGTGCGCAGCATCTGCACCAAGATCGGCTGATCCGGCGAGTCCGGACTGCGATAGCCCCCCAGGTTGACGTGCGGGTTGAGGCGAAAGTCGCTGTAGTAGCCGCCGGGCGCATGCACCGTGTGGATGCCCAGCTCATGAAACGCGCGCCAGTTGCGCAATGCCACGCTCGTGTAGACGAGGGGCGATTTGACGAGGCTGTGCAGCGCTTCCTGCTGAGCTTGCGGGAGCTCGGGCACGAGATACGGAATCATCGCGTTGTAGCCGGCGAGGACGCAGCCGCGGGCGCGCGCGCTAAAGGCCGCGCCGCCCTGCACGTAGGTCACCTCGATCTCCTGCGCGAGAGACGGCTCGCCCAAGTGGCGCACGCGGGTTGCGATGCTGTTCAAGCGCACTCTGACGGGGGCGCCCGCGCGGTCGAGTTCGGCGTAGTCGACCTTTGCCGTGATGACATCCTCTGCGCTCCTTCCCGGCACCGCACGCGGAACGAGGTCTCTCACGAGGAGCCGCGCGATCGTGGCGTTGCCGTCCGGAAAATGCAGGTGCACGGAGCCACCGGTATCCGCGTACCCGGCCGGGGTATAGCCCATGTGCGCGATGGAGCCGCGCGAGAGCCGCATGCCCTTGAACCCCGGCATCTCGAGCGCCCAGCAATCAAGCGCCGACAACGCGTCAATGCCTATGCCCTGCTCGGCGTGGGTGCGCCGCTGGTAGTACGCCATGACGCTCGGGTCCGCCTGCACGATGTCCGTCAGAAACGCGCCGTAGCTGATCCTCGACAGACGTTGCTTCTTGGCGTCGGAGGAAAGACCCGGCAGGTAATCCAGGGCGCCGGTCTCGATCTGCGCAACCTGCAAGCGCGCATGCTCCGGCAAGGGCGTGCGCGCGAGGAACTTATCCCAGGGCAGGCTGCCGACGCCGACCGCGAGTTGGTCCCGACCAAAGGTCACCGCGTCGAAGAACACCGCGCTTTGCAGACCCAGACGCGTCGATGCCGAGCGTCTTCAAGAGGCCTGCGGCCACCGGGCTATAGGGACGCGGACTGTCGATGTCGAGAGTCCCGCCGTTCGCGAGCGCCAGCGTATCGCCAAAGCGAAATTCGTTGCGCTTGGCGTGGCCGCCGAAATCGTCATGATTCTCAAGGATCAGCACGCGGCCGCCGCTGGGCCCCTGCGCGCGGTAAAAATGCGCCGCAGCAAGGCCGCTGATGCCGCCACCGACGACGATGAGGTCGTAGTCCTCATGCGTGTCGGTGGCGCTGCGCGGGGACATCCCGTCGCGCAGCGCATGCGCCGCCTCAAAGGATCCGGGATGGCTGCCGCGCAGTCCGGTGAGCAGCGGCGGATAGTAGCCCGGCGCATCCTGCACTTGAATGGCAGCGGGCCGGAGTGCATCGGACGCGGCTGCTAGGAGCGGCACGGATGCGGCCGCAGTGGTACCGAGGGCGATCCCCTGCAGGAAATCGCGCCGTGTGATGCCTTGATGAATGCCCAAGGCCCGGCCGCGGGCGCGATCCTTCGAAGTCATCTTGGCGTGCGGCCCGGGTTGAGCAGAATGCTTTGCTCGAAATTACCGCCGCGAATCCACGGCGTCAATGACCTGTTGCGCGCAAGAAACACGTTGCTTATCTGCCGAACGCCCGCTAATTTGTACGGATAAAGAATAATAAGAGCGCCGTGAGAGAGGCCGTTTCGGAGCGATTCAATCTCGGAGTACCGACAATGCGATACGAGAATATTACCGGTCTGTCGCGCAGCATCCACGTCAACGCACCCCTCGGCGCCGCCCTGCTCTGCGCCGCGCTAGGCGCGGCCGTCATACCTGCGAGCCGCGCCGCTGATGCGACGGGTACCGAGGCGACCAGCAATAATGCAGAGATGGCCGAGATCACCGTGACCGCCACGCGACGCGAGGAATCCATCAGCAAGGTCCCGATCAGCATCAGCGCCTTCTCGCAGGAGACGATGGATCAGAAGGGCGTGAAGGACATCAGCGAGCTCGTGCGCTTCACGCCGGGAGTCTCCATCGACACCTCCGGCACCAACGCCATTTCCATCCGCGGCATCTCCTCCTCGGGCGGTTCCGGTACGACCGGCATCTACATCGACGACACGCCGATCCAGATGCGCGCGCTCGGCTTCAACCCCGACGACACGCTGCCCAAAACCTTCGACCTGGATCGTGTGGAGGTGCTGCGCGGCCCGCAGGGCACGCTCTTCGGCGCCGGTTCCGAGGGCGGGACCGTGCGCTACATCATGGTCCAGCCGAGCGTCACCACGGATTCCACCTACGCACGCAGCGAGCTCTCCTTCACCGAACATGGCCAACCGAGCGAGGAATTCGGCATTGCGCACGGTGGCCCGATCATCGACGGCGTGCTCGGCTATCGCGCCAGCGTCTGGTACCGCTATGACGGCGGCTGGATCAACCGCGTCGATGACACCACCGGGGAAACGACCGAAAAAGGCGCCAACCACGCGAACACGTTTACGGCGCGGATGGCGCTACTCTATGAGCCGGTCTCGAGTGTCAAGATCACACCCAGCGTGACGTTCCAGAACAGCCGCAAGCATGACGAGTCGACGTTCTGGCCCGCGTACTCGGATGTGAGCGCCGGTATATTCAACAACGCAACGCCCGAGCGTATCCCGGTACCGGATGCCTACTACCTGCCGTCACTGAAGATCGAGGCGGATCTGGGCAACACCAAGCTCATCTCGAACAGCTCTTACTACCATCGTAACGAGCTCACGGGCTATCAGGGCACGACCTATGACCTGGCCTATTATCAAAGCCAGAGCTGGCTCATCGGTTCATGCGGGTCGGCTTCCACGACGCCGGTCCCGCCCTGCTCCTGGTATCCCCTGATCAATGCGAGCGGGATCCACCTGCCGGCGGGATTCACGAACGAAGAGACTCCCAACCAGATTACGAACCGGCAGGAAAGCTGGACGCAGGAAGTGCGCTTGCAATCGAACGACCCCGCGAGCCGGTGGAACTGGACGGTGGGCGTTTTCTGGTCGCTCTCGAAAGAGACCAGCATCGAGCAGCTTCGGGACACACAGATCATCCCGTTCTGGAATGCGCTCTTCGGCATTGATCCCCAGGACTATTTTTCCCCCGCTACGTATTACTGCAATGGCGTGGGAACACCGAGTGCGACGTTTCCGAGTTGCGACATCTACTACAACGCCAATACCTCTTTCGATCGGCAGATCGCAGGCTTCAGCGAAGTCGCGTACAACCTCACCGACCAGCTGAAACTCACGCTCGGCGGACGCGTGGAGAAGATGTCGTTCAGCATCTCGCACTACGGCGACGGATTCGAAAACTTCATATCGGAAACTGGCAGCTCGGCAGAACACCAAACCGCCTTCACGCCCAAAGTCAGTCTGTCGTTCCAGGCAGACCCGCAGAACCTTTACTACGCGACTTATGCCAAGGGGTTCCGCCCGGGCGGCGGCAACGCGCCGCTGCCCTTTTATTGCACCGGCCAGGGGGGGTTGGACCAGGAAGGCTATCCGAACGGCGCTCCTCTGACCTATAACTCCGATACCACCCAAAGCTACGAAATCGGCGCGAAGAATAACTTCGATAACCGCTTCCGCATCGCCTCCAGCATTTACTACATCAAGTGGAACAACATCCAGCAGAACGTGTATGTGCCCTACAATTGCGGCTTGCAGTTCACGGACAACCTCGGCACCGCAGTCGCCAAGGGCTTCGACCTGCAGGCAGACTGGGTGCTGGGCGGAGGGTTCACCGCCGATGCCGCGATCGGCTACACGAGCGCCCGCTATACCGCCTCCACGGCGCCACCCAAGCCGCTGCTGGTTTCAGCGGGAGACGCCATCTCGGGTGAGGCCGCAACCGACGGCGGCCCCGGCACGAACCCGCCCTGGAACATTGCGATCGGCGCCCAGTACGACTTCAAGCTCGTGGAGCACGAAGCCTTCGTGCGCATGGACTGGGAGTACACCTCGCGCAATCCGTGGCTCGCGGCCGTACAGGATCCGGCCTCGGTGCAGTATGATGCGAACGTCTACACGCTCTCGCCAACGCATTTCGCATCGCTGCGCGGCGGCATGACATTCGGCGACTGGCAGGTCGCGCTCTTCTGCGACAACCTCTTCGATTCCCACACCACCATCAACTACGAGCTGTCGCAGACGGATGCGAGCAATCCAGCGTATCTTGCCAATCCGCTGGCACCCACTTCTTTGCAGCAGAACGCCTACACCTGGCAACCGCGCACCATCGGTGTCACCGTGACGTTCCGTAACTAGCGAGCGCTTCGCGTGCGTGCACCGGCCGGCCTGCAAATGAGGCCGGCCGGCACCGGTTCACAGATAGAAATCGAATTCGCGGGTGAAGAGCTCTTCGATGACCGCGGCGTATTCCCTGCGTTTGAGCTCGGCAAAGAGCGCGAGGTACTTCTGCGGAATATAGGCCGGCAGCAGACTTGAGTGCTCGAGGCGCTCGAGCGCGGCCAGAAGCCCGTTTGGAAAGTGCGGATCCGGGCCGGATTGCACGCGTCCCACCGCGGGCGCCGTCGGTTGCAGTTTGTGGTCGAGCCCGTGCAGCACGGCGGCGAGAATGCCCGCGAGCACCAGATGAGGGCTTGCGTCGGCGCCTGCTACGCGATGCTCGATGCGCCGACCCGACCCGTGCGCCGCCGGCACGCGAAACGCGACCGCGCGGTTGTCGTGGCCCCAATCACGCGTGGTCGGCACGAACGGGCCCAGGTAACGGCGGTATGAATTGAAGTTGGGGGCGCACAGGCCCACCGAATCGAACATCAGCGCCTGCATCCCCGCGACCGCCTGCTCGAGCAGGGGCTCTCCGCCTTCAAGTCCGAAGCGGTTGGCGCCGGATGCATCGGCGAGGCTGACGTGCACGTGCAGGCCGCTGCCCGCCTGTCTGACGAAAGGCTTCGCCATGAACGATGCCAGCATCCCCATCGACTGCGCGACGCCTTTGACGATGCGTTTCAGAAGCACGGCATGGTCTGCCGCGAGCAGCGGGTCGGCGACATGCCGCAGGTTGACCTCGTACTGGCCGATACCGTACTCGGCGACGGCGCCGCAGACGGGCACCGCCTGCTCGGCAGCCGCCTCGACCACGCCATTCAGAAAGAGCGAGCTCTCCTCGATGGCGTCCATGGAGAGATTCGCCGCGCGCCGCGGCGGACTGCCGCGTCCGGGCAAGGTCGCAAGTGCTATGCCGCCGTCCGCCTGGCGGCGCGGATCGAGGAGGTAGAACTCAAGCTCGCAGGCGATGACCGGATACACGCCCGTGCGACGACACTGAGCAAGCACCTCGCGCAGCACTTCGCGCGGATCGAACCACAGCGATCCCCGGGTCGGCGCATGCCGCATGCTGCACAGGACCTGGGCGGTGCTCGAACGCGCCCACGGCACGAGGTGCAATGTGCCCGCGAGCGGCATCGCGGTGCCGTCCGGATCGCCGTCAGATGCGCCCATGCCCTGCACGTTGTACCCGAGGCCGCGCACATCGGCGATCAGCGCGCAGGATGAGAACTGCACGCCCTGCGTAAATGCACTGTGCGCATCGGCGACCGCAAGGCGCTTGCCGAGCGTGTTGCCGTTGACGTCGATGATGAATGCGTCGAGGGCAGTGAGCTTGGGATGGGCACGCGAGAACTCCTGCCACTCCTTGACAGCGGCCAACTCGACAATAGGTTCGGTCATGATGCGGCTCGCTCGATTATTGATGGCAACGGAAAATTACAGTCGGTCGCGCAGCGCATACAGCGACATGGCCGCGACCAGCGTCGGCCAGCGCAGCGCCGGGCCGCCGAAAAATCGCGGCACCGGCACGCGGGCGAACGCCTCGAATGCGCGTCGTTCGCCTGCAATGGCGTCGGCAAGGATCTTGCCCGCGTACGGCGCGAGCACGACGCCAAGACCAGAGAAGCCGCTGGCGTTGTAAAACCCCGGCTCGATCTCGCGGATAAAGGGCATGCGGGTCGGAGTGATCGCCAGAGTGCCTCCCCACGCATAGTCGATGCGCACTGCGCTTAACTGCGGAAAGACCTTGACGAGGTGGGGGCGGACGAAGGCGGCTACGTCACGTGGAAAGCGGTAGCTGTAGTTCTCGCCGCCGCCGAAGAGCATGCGTCCGTCGACCGTCGTGCGGTAGTAGTTGACGACGAAGCGCGAATCGGCCACCGCGTAGCCGTGCTGCACGATCGCAGCAGCGCGCTCGGCGCCGAGCGGCTGCGTGACAGCGATGAAGTTGTTGATGGGCATGACATGCGCTTCGACTTCGCGCGAGATGCCGCGCAGGTAGCCGTTGCAGGCGAGGATCACCTGGCCGGCGCGCACCTGCGCTTGCGCCGTGGTGACGGCAAATACTCCGCCAGTGCGCTCGATCTGCAGCACTTCCGCGCCCTCGTGCAGCTGTGCGCCGTGGCTTTGGGCGCCGCGTGCGATGCCGAGCACGAGATTGAGCGGATGCAGGTGCCCGCCGCGCGCATCAAAGGACGCACCGTAATAGCCGTCGGTCGCCACCAGCGCGCGGATCTCCTCCTGCTCGACGTAGCGGATGTGCGCATACCCGTAGGCCTCCTGCAGGTGAGCGACGTAGCGCCGCGTGGCGCGCGTATAGCGGGCCTTATGATCCGCGTGCAGCAGCCCCGGGCGAAAATCGCATGCGATGCCGTAGCGCGCAATGATCTCGTCCAGGTGCGCGCGCGCCGCGAGTGCAAGTTCCCAAAGCTTGTGAGCGTCGCCCGTGCCGAGCCTGCCTTCGAGCCAGTCCTGATCGCGCCGCAGGCCCACATGCGCCTGCCCGCCATTGCGTCCCGAGGCGCCCCAGCCGAGGCGCGACTGTTCGAGCAGCTTGACGCTGAAGCCGCGCCGCGCCAAATGCAACGCGGCCGCGCAGCCGGTAAAGCCGCCGCCGACGATGCAGACATCGCAGCTATGTGCGCCATCCAGAGGCGCTGTGGCAACGGCCTCGCGCACGGTCGCCGCATAGTACGATGGCGCGTGGACGGGGCTCGGAGCGAGCGCATTGGCAGATTGACGGCTTGGCATGGGTTTGCGCGCCATGAGGCGCCGAGGCCGGCCTTCGCCCGCCAAAAAGTGTGATCACAGATTGCAGTTGCGAGGATACACCAAGAGGCACGCGGCCGCCAAGCTTGCGGCTTCTCTACGGCGTATCGAAACCGCTCGCGCCGATAAGTCCCATGCCGTCGCGAATATCGGCGGTGAGCGCGCGCCTGAGACCCGCGCCATCGCGCCTGCGCAGGGCGCGGATGATGAGCTCATGCTGATCGGTGAGATTGGCGGTGCCGAAGCGCCCATAGACGACGCGCATGAACGGGCCGAACTGCAGCCACAAGGTTTCGATGAGCTGCAGTAGCGTGCGTCGCGGCTGCGCCGCGTAGATGAGAAAGTGAAAGTTGAAATTGCCTTCCATGTAGGCATTGACGTCGCCGCTCTTCAAAGCCCGCTCGATGGAATCATCGGCGGCTGTGAGTTTTTTCAGGCGTGCCGCGTCGATCAGAGGAAGCGCCGCCAGCGCCGCTTCGGGTTCGAGCAGTTCGCGGCAACGCAACAGATCACGGAATCGATCCGCCGTCATCGGCGGCACGACAATCTTGCGCTTGGAGCGGATCTGCACCGCGCCTTCCGCCGCAAGACGGCTCAATGCCTCCCGCACCGGCGTCTGGCTCACGCTAAGCTCCTGCGCAAGGCCGCGGGTGGAGAGCGTGCTGCCGGGCATGATCTTTCCCGTGACGAACCGGCGGCGCAGCTCCTGGTGCACGTTCGCGTGCAAGAGCGAGCCGGAGACCTTGCGCTCGGGCGCCAATGAGTCTAGGCGGCGGCGGCGAGCATGCGCAGTTCGGCGTGCGCCTCGCTCAGCGAGCGGCCGAGAATATCCACCAGACGATCGATCTCGGCGTGCGTGATAATGAGCGGCGGACACATCACGATCGAATCGCGTATGGCGCGCACCATGAGGCCGTTCCTGATGCAGGCGTCGCGCACCACGGGACCCGCAGTGCCCTCCTTGCCGCAGAATCGCTCGTTCGTGCCTTTGCGCGCGACGATCTCCAGCGCCCCGATGAGACCGAGCGAGCGCGTCTCGCCCACGAGGGGATGGCCGTTCAAGCTCGCCAGAGCGCGCGCCATATAGGGACCGAGATCCTCGGCAACGCGCTCGACGAGCCCTTCACGGGCGATGATCTCGAGATTCTTCAGCGCCACGGCCGCCGCTGTGGGATGCCCGGAGTACGTGTAGCCGTGCACGAAGTCGCCGCCCAGGCGCTTCAGTTGCGCAACGATGGCAGCTGAGACGGCCGTGGCGGAGATGGGCAGGTACCCCGATGAGAGACCCTTTGCCATCGAGACGATGTCGGGCTGCACACCGTAGTGCTGAAAGCCGAACCAGCGCCCCAGGCGCCCGAAGCCGCAGATTACCTCATCGATGATCAGGAGCACGCCGTATTTCTTGCAGATGGCGGCCACGCGGGGCCAATACCCTGCAGGAGGAATGATGACGCCGCCGGCGCCTTGCACCGGCTCGCCGATGAACGCGGCCACATTTTCCGGGCCCACCTCGAGGATGCGTGCCTCGATCGCCCCGGCGGCGCGCGCCGCGAATTCATCCGGATCCTCACCGAACCCCTCGCCGAATCCGTACGGCTGCATGACGTGCTCGATGCCGGCGATGGGGAGCCCGCCCTGCGCGTGCATGAGCTTCATGCCGCCCAGGCTTGCGCCGGCGACGGTGGAGCCGTGATAGGCATTCCAGCGGCTGATGAAAATCTGCCGCTGCGGCTCACCGCGCAATGCCCAGTAGTGGCGGGTGAGCCGAAATGCGGTGTCGTTGGCTTCGGAGCCGGAGTTACTGAAGAAGACGTGCGTAAGGTCGTGCCCGAGACGCACCGCAAGCGCGG
>Ga0302324_100023018_pt1 | contig 12074 bp, 10 predicted proteins | sample Palsa_T0_1_FD_201949 | JGI IMG/M metagenome (GOLD analysis project Ga0302324, IMG submission 201949) | Peat permafrost microbial communities from Stordalen Mire near Abisko, Sweden - Palsa_T0_1 | ecosystem: Environmental > Terrestrial > Soil > Palsa > Peat permafrost | place: Sweden: Abisko...
CCACTTGGCCTGGGGTATTTTTTAGACTTAGATGAGCGACTTGGGACTGAACCCAGTGGAGAAGCCTCTGCCAAAATCTGCTTCGGCTGCGAATTCGACTGCGAATGGGGGACCTCACTGGCGGCAAGCCGTTACCCGTTTCGTAGGGTCGGCTCCCTTCTGGGAGATGGCCAGCCTCTTTGGGTTCATGATTTTCTTCCTGCTCTACGGTGTTACCCCGTGGCTGGGTGGAGCAGGCATGGGGCTTGTAGGAGCCGATGAACCCCGTTATGCGCAGATCGCGCATGAGATGCTGCAAAAGCTCAACCAGGCGCATACCCTTCGCGAACAACTGAGCGCCTGCGTCACGCCTTATCTTTACGGACGGCCGTGGCTTGAGAAGCCGGCGCTCTACTACTGGCGCGCGATGTACGTCTTCAAGGATTTTGGCGTCTACGACTGGGTGGCGCGGCTGCCCTCGGTGAGCTTTGCGCTTTGGCTGGTGGGCCTTACCTACCTGCACATGCGGCGCTTCCGGCCCGGCGGCCATCTCGACGCCGCGCTGATCACAGCGGCCTGCGTGGGCATTGTCGGGTTTTCGCGCGGAGCCTCGACGGACATGCAACTGGCGGCTCCGCTCTCGATCGGCCTGTTGGGGTGGTACGCCTGGTACGAGACGAAATCCAAATTCTGGCTTTTCGATATCTACTTTTTTACCGCCGTCGCGACCCTCGCCAAAGGTCCGGTGGCTCCGTTTCTGGTCTTGCTGATCGTGGGTTGCTTCGCGGCGCTGCGCCGGGAGTGGTGGATCTTCTGGAAATCGCTCTGGTGGCCAGGAATTGCGCTTTACTTTGCCATCGTTCTGCCCTGGTTCATCGCGGTGCAGCACCAGAATCCGACCTTTTTCCAGGAGTTCTTCCTGGAACACAATCTGGAGCGATTCGCGACCAATCGCTACCAGCATCAGCAGCCCGTCTGGTACTACCTGGTGGTGGTTCTGTTGGCCACCATGCCGTGGACAGTGATTGCCATGCGCGCCACCGTGGACGGTGTGCGCATGGCGGCCTTGGAATGGCGCATTCGCCACGCCCGCGCCGGATCGGCTGCGGCGACCAGGATCGGCGTCAGTCAGCCGGGCGATGCTTTTCCTGAGTTCCTGGTGCTGTGGGCGCTGCTGCCAATTCTCTTCTTTTCGTGCTCGCAGTCCAAGCTGCCGGGATATATTTTGCCCTCGCTGCCGCCGATTACCATTCTGACCGGAGACTTTCTCTTTCGTGCCAGAGCTAAAGGATTGCAGCGTTGGGTCCTCCTGGGCCATGCGTTACTGGTGGGTGTGGTGACGGCGGCGGTACTGCTGCTGCCGTGGTTTGTGGCCCACGGCCTCAAGACCATGCCGCCGGCCCACGCGGCCGTTGCGGCAGGGATTTGCGCCCTGTCGGCGACGGTGCTGATCCTGCTGGTGGTACAGCGCTGGGGCGTGCAGCGGCTGCGAACGGCAACCTGCGGCGTGATGGTTGTGCTGCTGCTGTTTCTATATGGAGTGGGGCCGTTCTTCGGAATTCCAGGCGTCCAGGCCAGCAAGCGCACCATCGAGCTGCTGGACCGGTCGTATTCCGCACGGCCGCTTGCGGAGCGGCTGGCGACGATCGTTCCGGCGAACGAAACCGTCGCGGTCTTCCGGGTGCGGCGCGACATGGAGTACGGCCTGGCCTTCTACCGCAACCACGAAGTCGCCAACTACGACGAAGTGGGCGTTCCCCCTGAAGAGCACATCCTGGTGGTGCGTATAGCAGGAAAGAACGGGGTGGATCTGCGGTCGCAGGAGGCTTTGCAGGAGTATCTCGAAGGCCGGCATTATGACGAGCTCTTCAGCTGGCCGGAGCAGGAGTTGGTTGTTTACCTGGTAGGGAGCCGGTAGGCAACGGTCTGACGCCGGACACAGATACATAGAATCCATCTTTGGAGTTGCAGCATCAGACTTCTCTTAGGCAAGTCGAGTCCGAATGAAAAACGATGAGTCTAAACAAATGCGGGGCAAATTGAATTCCCATTGCAAATCTGTCTCCAGCGCCGCGCTCAATCTGCTGTATGCTTTTTCAGACTCCCCAAGCGACCGGGTTCGGGTCTTCGAAATCGAATGGACGCAATCCTGATCCCGCAGATTTCGCGAGACTTGCTTGGGTGCACGGCAACCGGCAATTGGTTTTGAGGCATCATGGCTTCCAGTCTTTCGCTTGAGATCCTGGACTTGCGGCACTTTGCCGCACCGACCCTGCGGCCGGTGCTGGAGGCGGAGAGCGCGATCTGGCGGGAGCGGTTGAACTGGGATTACCTGGCCTCGGCCAAGCTGCTGCTGCAATATCTCGACGCCCGCTCGCTGCCGGGATACGTGGCCCTGGATGCGGGCCGGGTTACCGGCTACGTCTTCTGCGTTTACGAGGATTCGAAGGCCGTGATCGGAGATGTCTTCGCGCTGCCCGAGGGGTTGCCGCGCGAAGGCTCCGGGCTCGGGATAACCGAGCACGGCGCTGGCCGGGAAGTCGAAGAGAGCCTCCTGCATCGGCTCTTGGAGCTGTTGCTGCACTCGCCGGGGGTGGACCGCATCGAGTCGCAACTGCTGTTGCACCGCGACGGCGAGCACACGGAGATCTTTCTGCGTTCGGGCTTCGAGGTCTACCGCAGACTCTATCTGCGGCGCAGCCTCATGGGCACTCTCGATGAGGCAAGATTCGACCTGGCAGGTGAGCTGGAGATGCGTCCCTGGCACGATCAGGACCTGAACGCTGCCGGAAAGCTGATTGCCGAGGCCTATCGCGACCATCCCGACAGCCTGATCAACGATCAATACCGGACCGTGCATGGCTCGCAGCGGTTCCTGCAAAATATCGTTCGTTTTCCAGGATGCGGCGTCTTTTCTCCGCAGGCCTCGCATGTGATTGTGAATCGCAAGAGCCGCGAACTGGTGGCTCTGCTGTTGGGTTCGCGTGTCAGCGCGCAGTGCGGGCATATCACCCAGGTCTGCGTGCATCCCGAGTATCGCCGGCTCGGCCTCGCGCGGATGCTGCTGCGCGTCGCGGCATTGCAGTTCCAGCGGCTGGGGATGACCGAACTGACGCTGACAGTGACGGAGACGAATGCGCGGGCAGTCGAGTTATACCAGTCCGAAGCATACGAAGTTGCGCACAGCTTCAACGCCGCCGTCTGGGTAAGACCTGGAGCGTAGTATCCATCGGTCCTCCGCGCCTTGTTTTAACGCGCCCTGCTCGCAAGACCGGCTGGATTCCCGAAGCTGCAATGTTGTGCTTGGTTTGGCAATTGTGTACGCTTAAGTGTACACATGGAGGAAATCCGATGCCTGCGATTAAGGTTGGAGTGCGCGAGTTCCGGGAACAGATTGCGCGATTCCTTGAATCCGATTCTCCAGTGGCTGTGACCCGCCGTGGTGAAACGCTGGGAGTCTACGTGCCTACGCCTCGAAAGGCGATTAAGCCAGCCGGTCTCGACGAACTCAGGGCGGCCGCTGACCGGCTTGCTGAGGCTCTCTCGGGCGTAGACGAAGAAGAAGTGGTTGCGGAATTCAAGCAGTTGCGTCGCAACGTGAAGAAGACCGCCCGCTGAGATGATCGTCCTGGACGCCAATATCCTGATTCGGGCGGTGATGGGACGGCGTGTGCGGCAGCTTCTTGAGGATTATGCCAGCCGAGAAGTTCGGTTTTGCGCGCCCGACGTCGCATACGCCGATGCAGAAAGATATTTGCCTCCTCTGTTGAAGAAAAGAGGCAAATCAGACGCAGATGTGCCAGCGTCGCTTCAGTATCTACGACATCTTGTTGAACCTGTGGATCGGGAGTTTTACAGTGTTTTCGAGGATCAGGCAAGGGAGCGTTTGCGTGGGCGCGACGAGGAAGATTGGCCGGTGCTTGCGGCGGCGTTAGCCTTGACGTGCGCAATTTGGACCGAAGACGCAGATTTCTTTGGAACGGGCATCGCGGTCTGGACTACCAGCCGCATTGAAATCTACCTAAAGGCGCAAAGAAAGTCACCGGACTAGAAAGACCGTCGCTTGTCCATTGGCAATGGCTTCAATGCGCCAGCAGAAACATCAGCCAGCTGAGAACAATCGCCGACCCGGCGAAGAGCGCAAAAGCTCCCGCGCCGTAGCGCACCATGCGCCTGGGTGTATCCCGCTGGGTGATGGCGAAGACCACCGATGCGAAGAGCGCGAAGAGAAGCACGGCAGTAAAATGGGATGGCCTGAAGATCATTGTTTCCTGCCGGTATATAGATTATGTGCGTCGACCGCCGCAATGATGTTCAGCAGTCCGGCGACCACGATGAAGCGCGTGCCGTAGTCGGCAGTGGTTACTTGGACGGCGTCCCCTCCCAGGCCCAACTGGCGGCTGATCAGGTAAAAGAGGCCGCTGCCCAGGTCCCCGGCCAGGCCGAGCATATCCAGTATGCTCTGAGCGCTGGTGTAGAGCTTGCCTTGCATGGCGAGCCCGAGAATGAACATGCTGCCGATGGAGACGAGGAGCAGAGAACCGCGAATCCACTTGCGCTGCACAAAATGCCCGGCGCCGGGTAGCAGCCAGCCGGCCAGAAGCGGTCCGTATTGAAAGCCTGAAGACTGGGACTTGGCTGCGGCCGCGGGCTTCGAGGTGGAAGTTGCCATTTCTTCTTGATTCTACATGAGGGCGCGGCGGCAAGGCTCAAACGCGGCCTGCGATTGCCGGGCTATTTTGACGGCCCTGGTTCTTTCAGGAATGCAGCAATGTGTTCATTGAGAAAGGTTTCGTCGGCGGGGCTGGCTCCTGCTCCGGCAGGGTGTCCCCAGAGCGAGGGAATCGGAAGCAGCGTGCAGTGCGGAATGAACTGCGCCTCATAGCGCGCATCGCCTACGGGAAAGTAAAGATCGGTTGCGGAAGGCATGTAGAGGACCGGCGCTTGGATGCTGGCGAGCGCCTTTTCCACGTCGCCATGGAAGCCGGGCGTGGCGCCGACGTCGTGCTGCTCCCAGGTGCGCATCTGCAGGATCAGGTTATTCGCGTCGGCGTGGGGAATGAAGTTGCGTTTGTAGTTGTCGATCACCTCTGCCAGCGTCGCCTTGGGAGACTCGGTCTTCCAAAGCTCGCGGCGCCACCACTCCTGCGAGTAAAGCCAGCCCGTCCAGACCAGGGAAAACGACTCGATGCCTTTTTCTGGCTCGACGGTGTAGTCGCCGTTCTTGAAGGCTTCGTCGGTGGTGATGGCGTTGATCTCGCTCTCGTTGCGAACGATGCCGTGGCCATAGGTCTTGGCCGTGCCGGAGGTAGCAACGATGTGATCCATAAAACCGGGATAGGAAACAGCCCACTGGAAGGCTTGCTGCGCGCCCATGGAAAAGCCGATGACCGCTTGCAGATGTTTCACACCGAGTTCGGTGGTCAGGAGTTGATGCACCGCCTCCACATTGTCGCGGATGGTGGTGACGGGGAAGCGCGGACCATGGAATGGCTCAGGCGTATTGCTCGGTGACGAGGAGCGGCCATTGCCGAAGAGTTCCGATGTGATCAAGAATTGGCGCGCCGGGTCGAGAGCTTTGCCGGGACCTATTAACCAGCCGTAGCCGTGCATCTCCGCCATGTAGTGCGAGGGCAGCAGGATGGCGTTGTCTCCGGCGGCGTTGAGATGGCCGTAAGTGCCGTAGACGATTTTGGCTTCCGGCAGCACGACGCCGCTCTCGGTATGGAAATTGTGAATCACGAAGCTATGTTCGGTGGGCTCGATCTTCGCGGCGGAATCCTGAGGCGCGGCGAGGCATGAGAGCGAGGATAGGGCGAGCAATGCGGCGGCGAAGAATTTCATGGGATAAGGGCTCCAATTCTGGCGAAGAAAATTATGGTAATGCAGGGAATTGCGGTGGATCTTTCCGATGGTGCGTGGTTTGTTCGAAATCGTAGGCGTAGCGGATCAACTTGTCTTCGCGGAAGGCGGGCGCGAGGATGGTCAGGCCGGCGGGCAGGTTGCCGTGGGTGAAACCCATGGGAACGGTGATGGCTGGGAAGCCGGTTTGCGGCGAGAGCACCTGGCTGTTGTCTCCGGCGGGCGAGTCGGTTTCGCCAACTTTGCGTGGCGCATTGCTCCAGGTGGGATAGACGATGGCGTCCAGGTGTTCCCTGGCCATGGCGGCCAGCAGCGCTTTGCGGAAGGCGATCTTCGGCGGGTCGTGATAGACATCGGGGCAGGGCGCGCGGCGGTCGTCTTTCTCCGCGGGAGCAGCCGAGCCTTTGATCTCCTCCTCAATGTAAGGCAGGTAGAGGCCTGAGGCGACGATCGATTTCAGGTCATGGTAGGGCGCGTTGGGGTGGTTGGCCAGGTAGGCGTTCAGATCGGCCTCGAAGTCGCCGCACCAGAGCATCTTTTCCATGGCTTCGTAGTCTGGGATGGTGAAGGGATCGACCAGCGTCGCGCCTTCCTGCTGGAGGGTCTTGAGTGCCTGTTCGGTGACGGCCTTGACCTCCGGATCGGTCTTGGGAGTGTCGAAATACTGGCGGAAGACGCCGATGCGGGCTCCCTTGAGGCCATGGCGATCGAGGAACTGGGTGTAATCGATGCTGTCCGGATGCGGGAATTGCTCCATTGCGGCGGCAAGATCGGGATCTGTCGAGTCCGGACCGGCAACTACGGTGAGCAGCGCCGCGGCATCGGCGACAGTGCGGGCCATCGGCCCTCCGACGTCGTTGTGGGCAAAGAGCGGGATGATGCCGGAACGGCTGGTGAGGCCGATCGTGGGGCGAATGCCCACCAGGTCGTTATGCGAGGACGGCCCACGGATGGAGTTGCCGGTATCCGTGCCCAGACCCGACTCGCCAAGGCTGGCGGCGACGGCTGCTGCGGTGCCACCGCTTGACCCTGCTGGAACGCGTGTCAGGTCGTAGGGATTGCGGGTGATGCCGGCGATGGAACTGGCCGTGAGATACGGGCTGAAGGCCCACTCAGCCATGTTGGTTTTAGCCAGAACGATGGCTCCGGCGGCGCGCAGCTTGGCGACCATCATGGCGTCGTGCTCAGGAACAAATCCCTTCATGGCCAACGAGCCGCCGGTGGTCTGCAGGCCAGCCGTGTCGTAGTTGTCCTTGATGAGCACGGCAATGCCGCCCAGCGGAGGCAGCTTGTGCGTCGCGGCAAAGTTGCGGTCGCAGGCGTCGGCTTCGGCAAGCGCGTTGGGATTGACGAGGACAATGGCGTTGAGTCGCAGGCCGTCTGGCCCCAGCGGCTTCTGGTCATACGCCTGAATGCGAGCCAGATAGCCTTCGACGACAGCGCGGCAAGTAGTGCGGCCTTCGCGGATCGCGGCCTGGGTTTCCGCGATGGTGGCGCCGGTCACTTCAAAGCGGGACGCTGTCTGGGCGCAGAGCGCGACTGGCAGCATAAGCAAGACGGCGAGGATGTATGGGATGGTGCGCTGGAGACGGAGCATTGGGCTGCTTCATGGATAGCACGGCGGAGAGCCGAAAGCACGTCATTTTGTCGTCACCATCCGGCGCATCGTCGGAGCTTCGGTACATCGGCTAGGGATAGAGGCGGGACCGCTGCCATCGCTCTCCATCGCGAGTAAACAGGAAGCGGTCATGCAGGCGATCTGGACCGTTGAGCCAGAATTCGATGCGCTCCGGATGCAGGCAGAAGCCGCGCCAGTAGGCCGGGCGGGGAATTTCGCCGGGATGGGCTTCGGCGAAGGCATGGGCTTTGGCTTCGAGCGCTTCGCGGCTCAAAAGGATGCGGCTCTGGTCGGAGACGGCTGCGCCGATCTGGCTGCCTCGCGATCGGCTGTGGAAGTAGTCGTCTGAGGCTTCCTCGGAGAGCCCGGTGACGGAGCCTTCGACGCGGACCTGGCGGCGCAGGGATTTCCAGTGGAAGCAGAGCGCGGCGCGCGGGTTTTCGGCCAGTTGACGGCCCTTTTCGCTCTCTGCGTTGGTGAAGAAGCAGAAGCGTTCTTCTCCGGCACGCTTGGCAAGAACCATGCGCACGCTCGGCGCGCCGCTTGCGGTTGCGGTGGCGAGGGCCGCGGCATTGGGGTCGTTGGGCTCGCTGGCCTCGGCTTCGCGCAGCCACAGGTCAAACTGGGCAAGCGGATCGTCGAAGGTCATCTCGCGTGAACTGGTCACAGGCTCATTCTTGGCCGCATCGGGCATGGTTTCAGATGCGGACCAGCTCTTGTTGGCGCGGGCCGGTGACCCAGGCTCGGCCGGGAGTGGTGAGCATGTTGACTTCGCTGCGAACGCCGAATTGAGGATGCGCGCCGAAGTTGGGCGGCAGGTAGATGCCCGGCTCTACGCTGAAGCAGGTATTGGGCAGGATCTGGCGCTCGTCGTGAGTTTCCAGGTTGTCGAGATGAGCGCCGGAGCCGTGGAGCTCGGCGGCGATGTTGTGGCCGGTGCGGTGGGTGAAGTATTCGCCGAAGCCGGCATTGCGGATCACGTTGCGGGCCGCATCGTCGGCTTCGAAGCCGTGGATGGTGCGTCCGGCGGCAAAGGCCTGTTCGACGGCGGCAATCGCCGCGTCGCGCGCGTCGCGGACGGCGGCGAAGATGCGCTGCTCGAGTTCCGCGGGCTCGCGGCCGATGACGCCGGTCCAGGTGATGTCGTAGTGGATGCTGGGTTGGCCGGCTGCGAGGGCCTCGGTTTTGCCCCAGATGTCGATGAGCAGAAAGTCGCCGTTGCGGATGGGTTGGCAGCGCTCGGCGGTGGGCTCGTAGTGCGAGTCGGCGCTGTTGGGGCCGGCGCTGACGTTGGGGCCGTTTTCCCAGGTAAGTCCTTCACTGCGCATGGCTTCCGAGAGCCACTGGACCATGTCGAATTCAGTGATGGAGCCGGGACGGCCCGAGGCTGGATGCAGCACGCGGCCAATCTCGCGGAAGGCCTGGGCGAGGATGGCGTCGATCTTGCGCTGGGCGGCGGCGTGGCTGGCCATCTGTTCGGCGGTGAGGACGGCTTCGAATTGGCTGACCAGATCGGCGGAGCTGACGATCTCCTTGCCCAGCGAGCGCAGAAACTCGACGGTGCCGGCGTCGACCATGGAGACGTACATGATGGCGTTGCGCGGGGAGTATTGCATGGCCACGCGGCGCGAGCCGGCGAGCATGGCGTCGAGCGCGGCGGCTAGTTCCTGCCAACTGGAGTAGGCGGCTTTGACGCCGGGAAGGCTGTCAAGTCGCCCGGATTCAATGCGATGGACGAGCTTGCGCGGATCGCCGCTGGCGGGGATGAAGTAATACCAGCGGCGGGTGACGTGGGCGTGCGGATCGAGGCCGAGGATGCGTCCGGCGATAGGATCGCGGTGGTGATGATCGTAGAAGAGCCAGCCGTCGAGTTGCGCGGCGCGAAGGGCGGCCTGAATGGCTTCCAGTTGCATGGGGAAAGCATACGGCATTTGCGGGGCGGCACAAAACGACTGGATCGCCCCGCTTGTTTACGCAGCCTGTGCACAAATTTCGATTTTGCGCGCATTTTTACTGTTACCGATGCTGATGGACAACAGTAAAGCTGCGACGGCTAACGTTAATGGCGCGATTTCTAACGTTAGAAGTGCAGTTTCTGTTCTAAACAGGTTTGGGTCGCGCAGTCCGCGCTTCCGTTGAGGCTCGTGGCGCCGCGGAAACCCAGGTCTCAGAAGCGAGACCTGGGGCACCCTCATTTTGCTCATTCAGACCTGGGCCACGCCCGGTGATTTGGGACCGAGTCCCGTTGTGCAGAGACTTGCAGGCTGATCGGGAACCCCGGTCTCAGAAGCTAGATTTAGGGAACCTTCAATTCTCGGACCAAGTATGGTCCGCCAATGCAAACTGCAGCGCTATCGCGTTTCCCTTTCGGCATGGTATGCTCGGGCCAACGGGCTCCATGCTTATGATTTTTTTACATCTTCGCTATGACTCCCTTGCTGTGGGCTGCTGGAGCCGTCCCAATGCGCGGGTGAATGCGCGCGTTGTGGGGCTGCGGCGGCATCTGCGGGTGTTGCCGAGCCGGACCCGGCCCAGTCTTTTTGCCGGCGATTGACCTTTCCGCTCCCGGAACGAATCAGCATCCTGCTTTGGATCTCAGGCTTTTGGCGTTGTGCCGAAGCTGAGATCGCGGGATTGCACTCAAATACTGTTCATCAGACCTTCTGAGGGGAGATTGCCATGCCGCATTCCGAGTTGTATGCCAAATTTGGACCTAAATTGAATGGCGAGCTGCCGGGGCCCAAGGCTCGGGCTGCCGTGGTCCACGACGACCGGGTGATTTCCCCCAGCTACACGCGCTCGTACCCGCTGGTGGCCAAGAGCGGCCGCGGGGTTCGCGTGACGGATGTGGATGGGAATGAATTTCTGGATTTTGCGGCGGGGATTGCCGTGAATTCGACCGGGCATTGCCATCCTGAGGTCGTGGCCGCGATTCAGAAGCAGGCTGCGGAGCTGATTCATATCTCGGGGACGGATTTTTACTATGAATCGATGGCTGAGCTGGCGGATCGGCTTTCGGCGGTGGCTCCGATGCCGGGGCCGCACCGGTTTTACTACGGAAATTCGGGTGCGGAGGCGGTAGAGTGCGCGCTGAAGGTTGCGCGCTACCACACCAAGCGGCAGCAGGTGATCTCCTTCTTTGGAGCGTTTCACGGGCGGACGATGGGTGCGCTTTCGCTGACTGGCTCGAAGCCGCAGCAGAAGCGACGGTTTTCGCCTATGGTGCCGGGGGTAACGCATATCCGTTATCCCTATGCGTATCGGGGGTGTTCGGGCGGGCCGCAGGAGGAAGAAGCCTTTAGCCTGGGCTGCGCGCGGTTTATCGAGGAGAAGCTGTTCAAGACGATTCTGGCGCCGGAGGAGGTTGCGGCGATCTTCCTGGAGCCGATTCAGGGCGAGGGCGGGTATGTGGTGGCTCCCGATAATTTCCTGCGCGAGATTCGCGAGATCTGCGACCGGCACGGGATTTTGCTGGTGGCGGACGAGGTGCAGTCGGGCGCGGGACGTACGGGCAAGTGGTGGGCCATCGAACATTCCGGGGTCCAGCCGGATATTGTCTGCATGGCTAAGGGCATCGCTTCGGGCATGCCGCTGGGCATTTGCATGGCGCGCGCGGAGATTATGGATTGGGCGCCGGGGTCGCATGCTTCCACCTTTGGCGGGAATCCGATTGCGATTGCGGCGGCGCTGGCTACGATGGATATTCTGGAGCGCGAAGGGATCGACAATGCAGGGCGCGTGGGAGGGAAGATTCTGGAGCGGCTGGAGGGCTGGAAGCATTCGCATCCGCTGGTGGGCGATGTGCGCGGGCGGGGGTTGATGATCGGCATCGAACTGGTGCTGGATAAGGAGACGCGCGAGCCGGCGCCGGTGCTGCGCAATCTTGTCGAGGGGCTTTGCTTCGAGAGGGGACTCCTGATTCTTGGATGTGGAGAGACGTCTCTCCGGCTTTGTCCGCCGCTGATTGTGAGCGAGGATGAGGCTACGGTGGCGCTGGATATTCTGGAAGAGGCGCTGACGGAGGTAGAGCACGCACATGCCCGGGCGCAGGAGCTGGAGACGGTCGAAGCTTAGCTTTTTCTCAACTTTGAATAGAAGAATCCTGGCGGATGCAGAGATGCATCGGCCGGGATTTTCTTTTTTGGGCAGGCTGTGCGATTCGTGAATTGCCGGGCGCTTGTGCTTCGCGGGGATTTGGACGGACAATCGACGGCAATGCCTATCGCCTGGAACTTAGGGATCGATGTTGTTGAGCGTGGGGTTGCCGCGCTGGATTGGCTGACAGAATGGCGGGGGCGTCAGTCTTCGCTGGCTGCGCACTTACGGACGGGCGAGCGCGGTGAGGAGGCTGCGTTTTTCTATCTGCGGCGGAATGGGTTTGCAGTGGTGGCGCAGCGATGGAACGATGGGCCGCTGCCGGGGGACCTGGACCTGATTGCGTGGCAGGAAGACGTGTTGTGCTTTATAGAGGTGAAGACGCGTACGAGCTTGGATGTGGCGACGGCGTCTTCGGCGGTGGACAGGAATAAGCGGCAGACGTTGAGGCGGTTGGCGCGGCAGTATCTGAGGCAGCTTCCGGAGGGAGAGCGGCCGGAGACGCGCTTCGATATTGTGA
>Ga0302324_100023019_pt1 | contig 12074 bp, 8 predicted proteins | sample Palsa_T0_1_FD_201949 | JGI IMG/M metagenome (GOLD analysis project Ga0302324, IMG submission 201949) | Peat permafrost microbial communities from Stordalen Mire near Abisko, Sweden - Palsa_T0_1 | ecosystem: Environmental > Terrestrial > Soil > Palsa > Peat permafrost | place: Sweden: Abisko...
AACCCAGGGCAGACGCCTCTAAATTGTTGCACTAAATTGTTGCAAGTCGTCGAATACCAACACGGCTATTCGAGTCGCCGCGTTGGCGCAGGGTCCGTCCAGCAAAGTCATGGGCAGAGGAATGATTGGCAAGGGAATGACAGACATGAGTTTGGTTTTATTCCCCGGCCAAACATTCCCTTGCCCCTTTTTTTCGCTCGTGAGTGGTCGTTACCAGATTCTCCATTTCGTGGCTGTCCGGGTCAAATTAGATGCGTCGGCCCGGAGTAAGAATCGTGGAGGCATTGACAACTCGATTTTTGGGTTTTACCTTGCAGAGGTATGAAGGTTTCTCTTGGTAAACTTTCCGAATGGGTCAAGGATCAAGTGACTCACGGCGATTATGAGACCGATAGCGATGTTATCCGTGAGGCTGTGCGGCGGATGAAAAACACTCAACCCTCCGAACCAAAAGCCCTTCAACTTTTAATGGACCAGGCAGAGAATTCCGGCTTTGAGAAAATGAGCCGGAATGATTGGACGCACTTGCGCCGTCTGGCGAGGGCAGGCTGATATTCTACCGCCCCATTTCCGGTGGAATCAGAGTTTACCGCGTCATTCACTCGGCAATGGATATCGGCGCTCAACTTAGCCGGTAAAAATTGACGTGCCGCGCCTGCGGCGTCACACTCCCCCAACGATTTGTATGCCGATCCAGAAAACAGTTTTGATTCTCAACAGCGGTTCTTCGAGCATCAAATTCGGGCTTTATCCTCAAGGCGATCCGCCGCAACCCATTCTCTCGGGCAAAATCGAACGCATCAATACCCCCGAGGCATCCATGAAGTGGAGCGAGGCGGCCACCGGACGCACTGGCACCGAAAAGTTGGAACTCTCTGAAAATAAGTCTGCGGCTCAATTTCTGCAAAGCTGGCTCGACGCCCGACCGGAGTCCGCTGGCATCGCGGGGGTGGCGCACCGCATAGTCCATGGCGGGCCGAATTATAGCCAACCGCAGCTTGTCACGCCGGAGTTGATCACCGAATTGCGCCGCATCGGCCCTTACGATCCGGACCATTTCCCGGGGCAGATGGAGCTGATTTCGGTCTTTGGACAGCAGGCCCGGAACTTGCCGCAAGTGGCCTGTTTCGACACCGCCTTCCACCATGACATGCCGCGTGTGGCCAAAATCGTGCCGTTGCCGCGAAAGTATGAGGCCGCGGGCATCCGCCGCTACGGTTTCCACGGTTTGTCCTATACTTTTCTGCTGGAAGAATTGGAACGCGTCGCGGGACGGGAGGCGGCGCAAGGCCGATTGATCCTGGCCCACCTTGGCAACGGCGCAAGCATGGCAGCGGTGCGCAACGGACAATGCCTTGATACGACGATGTGTTTTACGCCCACGGCTGGCTTGGTGATGAGCACGCGCACTGGCGATCTGGACCCGGGAATATTTGTTTACTTATCGCGCACCGAAAAAATGACGCCGGAACAATTTCAACACCTGGTCAATTACGAATCCGGTATGCGCGGCATCTCGGAAACCAGCTCGGACATGCGCGATTTAGGCGAGCGCGCAGCCACGGACCCGCGTGCGGCCGAAGCAATCGATGTCTTTTGTTATCAAGCCAGGAAATGGATCGGCGCGCTGGCCACAGTGTTGGGCGGTGTGGATACTTTGGTTTTCGCCGGCGGGATTGGTGAGAATGACGCAGAAGTTCGGAAGCGTATTTGCACAGGCCTGGATTTCCTCGGCATTGCCCTCGACGCCGCGCAAAACAGCACCAGCGCGCCCGTGATTTCTCCGGTCAACAGCGGCCGCCCCACCGTGCGCGTCATTAAGACCAACGAGGAATCGGTCATGGCTAAAGCCGCCTGGCGTCTGGTGGGCTAAGACCGCATGACCATGAAGGACATGGACCCAAAACGCGCTTTCACCTTGACTGAACTTCTGGTGGTCATAGCGGTGATCGCGATTTTAGCGGCGCTGCTGTTGCCAGTGTTATCGAAATCGAAAGGCTCGGCTCAAGCCACTGCCTGCAACAGCAACATCAAACAACTTGCGCTAGCCTGGTTTCTCTATGCCTCGGAAAATGGCGACCTTCTTGTCAATAATTACGGCAAACCGCAAACCATTTCCACCAGCAACACCTGGGCCAACAATGTCGAGGATTGGAACAACAGCGATGGCAATACCAACCTCGCCGACCTCACCAAAACTCTTTTTTCGCCCTACGCCAACCGTTCCGCTGGAATTTTCAAATGCCCATCCGACGCTGCGCCCGCCGCCAACGGCCCGCGCATTCGCAGCGTCTCCATGAATGCGATGGTCGGCGATCCAGGTGATTTGCTGGACCACTTCAATCCGCTTTACGTGCAATTCTTGAAATTGAAGACGATTCAGAACCCGTCGGGCATCTTTGTTTTTCTGGATGAACATTGCGACACCATTAACGATGGCTTCTTCGTAAACCGCCTTGAGGAATATCTTTGGGGCAACATGCCGGGGTCGTATCACAATGGCGGGTTAAGCCTTTCCTTCGCCGATGGCCACGTCGAGACCCATCATTGGCTGGTCGCCGGAACGGTGCGTCCGCCAGTCCAAGGCGGAGTGGGCGGAATTCTTCCCGCCGCGCCTCCGACCGACTTCGAGTGGTTGAAACAGAGGACCAGCAACAAAAAGCAGTAACGGCGCCGAATCGGGACCCGATGCTGCCGAGGCAATTACAAAGGGGCTAAAGCACTTTCTCTTTCCATCCGATAAAGAGGGTGGAGGAGCAGGGAAATGAAAGAGAAAGTGTGAATATATGAACGTACCGAGCTTATCTTCCGGCCTGCAGCAGACGCTTGCTTTCCTGCAGGCGCAAACGGCGCATTATGTTCCGGCGGTCAACGGGCAGGGCGATCAAGAAATCGCTGACTTCAAAGAGCTGCAGACAGATGTTGACTCCGGAAATGAACAGGCAGCCCTGGCCGCTCTGGCTCAATTGCGGGAAGAGGAGGCCAACAGTTCTGCCTCTGAAAGCCCCGCCAAGCCTGCGTCCAATTCGCATCAATCTGAGCTGTCCTTCGATGCCGTGGCCTGAGGGCCAGACTTTCCCCGTTCCACTGGTGATCGCAAACTCAATCCAGGTCTTTTAGCTTGTCTGTGTGCCTCTGTGGCCATCAGTGGCGAAAAACCGCAAGGCCGAGGAGGGCCTCAGAATGGCACAGATGAACACAGATCAATTTAAGCCGGACCCAGAGGAGCAGCGTGATCCCATCACACATGACATTATTGGAGCAGCCTTCGAGGTTCATCGGGTGTTGGGGTATGGCTTTCTGGAGAAGGCTAGGATGAGGGCGATCCCATTTGCTAAAAAAATGCGATGCGCCCGTTCCACTGAGGTGTGATTAAAAGTGGGTGAGGTCTCACCGCACGATTCAGTGGTTCGGGGTAGCGCGGGCGTCTCGCCCGCCGTTTTCGGCGTCTCGCCGAAAACTCGCAAGTTGCCGATTCTCTACCTGATCCTGGGCCTGATTCGGAGGGGACTGCCTGGCGAGACGCCAGCCAGGGCGACCGGGACGGCATGTTATCAGCGGATAGGTAACACATTCTCCTCACCGACACCCGTTCCACTGTCGGCGTCGCCTTAAGACTTGCCGACGACGTAGGACTACCTGACACTTCCGGCGGTAAAGCTTGGAAGAAATGAACATCCACCATCTGGAACTGTTCTATTACGTTGCGCGCCACGGTGGGATTTCCGAAGCGGTGCGCAAAATGCCCTACGGCATACAGCAGCCGGCCGTGAGTGGACAAATAGCCCAATTGGAAGAGCATCTGGGCGTGACACTCTTTCAACGCCGCCCATTTGCACTCACCTCACAAGGCCGGAGACTCTTCGATTTTGTCGAGCCGTTCTTTTCCAATCTCGCAAGGATCGAATCCGAATTGCAGGGCGGCCATGTCAGGAATTTGCGCATCGGCGGGTCCACCATCGTGCTGCGAGAATATGTCCCGGAATTGGCGCAAAAGCTGCGCAAGAAATTTCCCGGCCTCAAACTTGGCTTGCGCCTGGGCCATCAAGTTGAACTGGAGAGTATGCTGCGCAAGGAAGAAATCGACTTCGCCATCACCATCATTGAAAAGAAATCCGGCCCCCGCATAAACTCCGTGCCTCTGATCGATTTGCCCCTTGTCCTCCTGGTGCAAAAAGAAAGTAAAATTACCGAAGCCGCGCAGCTTTGGAAACGCGACAAAATCGAAGAGCCGCTCATTTGCCTTCCATCGGCCGAAACCGTGGCCAAAAATTTTCAGCAAGGCTTGACCAAACTTGGCGTGGACTGGTTTCCCAGTATCGAAGCCAGTGCGTTGGATTTGATGGCGACCTACGTGGCCGGAGGATTGGGCATCGGCCTTTCCGTCTTTATTCCCCGCATTAATTTTCCGGCTAATGTGCGAGCTCTTCCCCTGCCTGGCTTTCCACCCATTGCCATTGGCGCGATGTGGCGCGGCAAAGCCACCCCCATCATTCAGGCGTGCTTCGACGAATTCAAAGCCCGTGCCGATTTAGCCAGGATGGCGATCGACAAGGTTTAGAATGCCGCCCCCAGAGTCGATTTCGGCCAACAGAACCAGTCGAAGAGTGGGTGCATTGGGGAACATTAACAGGAGCACACTGAGAAAACAGAGAAAACTCATGTAAGTGACACATACGAGTGACACGGAACTTCTGTAAGTCGTTGGTAATGTTTTAAAGTGGCGGACGTGTCGGATTGCCAGACGAATTTTACAGGCCGATCAACCCAATCCCCCGTAAATAGCCGTTTTCAAATCCTTTCCTGCCTCTGCGTTTCGGTCTTCGCCCTCACCAGCCCGACTTCGACAGGGGGCAACTACAGCGTGGTGCCCTCTGAAAACAGTTCCTGCCACGGACGACCGCCTACCTGGAAGCTACTTCTTGTTTCACGCTCTGCCAGTCGAGATCGAACCGGGCGAGATACTTGCAGAGGACGGTCGCCAGCACTGCGTCCTGATCGCCTTCGACCACCGGCGTGGACCATCCGGCCTTTAATTTCTTAATTTCATCAGCGAGCAATCCGTTGGCGACCGAACTGTTGAATATTCCGCCCGTGGCTTAGCTAAACAGCTTCGTAACCGGTTTCGCTTTGACCAGCTCGCGCGGTTGCTTCAATTGGTTGTAAACAATCGTATCCGGGTCGATGCCAAAGGCGTGGTACACGGTGGCAAGCAATTCCGTGGGGTGAACCGGGTCCTCGGTCGGGCTGCTGCCTGTTTTGTCGGACTTGCCGTGAACATAACCTTGTTTGACTCCCGCGCCTGCGATGATCGATGTATAGCAGTACGGCCAGTGGTCGCGCCCATCCTCCGTGTTGGCGTTGCCGGAAGTGCTCACGCCGCGTTTGGGGCTTCGGCCAAATTCTCCGATCACGACCACCAGCGTCTCCTTGAGCAACCCGCTTGCATCCATATCGGCCATGAACGCCGCCAGCCCTTTGTCCAGCATCGGCGCGGAACGGTCTTTCATGCGATTGGTCAGGTCGGAGTGGCAATCCCACGAATGGTAGTCCGAGTTGGCAATCTTGGGCCAGATGACTTCCACCACGCGCGTCCCGGCTTCGATCAATCTTCGCGCCAGCAGGCAGCTTTGTCCGAATGTGTTTCGGCCGTAGCGGTCGCGCATCGTCTCTGATTCCTGCGTCAAGTCAAAAGCTTTGCGGGCCCGGCCGGAAATGATCAGATTCAACGCGCGCTGGTAGTAATCGTCCAGATCGTAGTTCTCGACTGCCTTCTCGACGTCGGGCGTGGCCGCCTCAATCGCTTCCCGCAGATGGGCCCGCCGCTCAAGGCGTAGTGAGAACACCTCCGGCGGCAGCTTCAAGTCATCAACCTTGATATGGTCCATCTTGCTCATGTCCATGTCGTCGCCTTCCGGGAAAAGCCGGTAGGGTTCAAACGCTTTGCCCAGGAAACCGGCGCTCCCGCCCTTGCCAACCACATTGGATTCCTGGAGCGGCCGCGGCAGCATCACGAACGGCAGCATCGGATCGGTCATTGGACGAAGCCGGATGATTTCGGAGCCGAAGTTCGGGAAATCCTTGGGATCGGGCGGCTCAAGCTGGCCGGAAGGGCTGACTTTGTCCGTCGTGTAGCCGGTCATGATCTGGTAAATGGCGGCAGTGTGATTGAAAAGCCCGTTGGGCGTATAACCCATCGAGCGGATCATCGTAAATTTGTCGTTGACCTTCGCCAGTTCCGGCAAAACTTCCGTAAAGTTCACCCCCGGAATTTTGGTCGGAATCGGTTTGAACACACTCCGAATGTTGTCCGGCACGTTGTCCTTGGGGTCCCACAAGTCGAGATGGCTCGGGCCGCCCTGGAGATAAATCATGACGACGTTCTTGGCCAGGCCCCAACCGGGTCCGCCCGCAAGGTTTCCCGCCTCGCCCGCGAAGGCCTGAAGCTTGAACAGCGATCCGAGGGTGAGACCAAGCATGCTCGCCCCTCCCACTCGCAGCAAATCGCGGCGCGTCAATTTCAGTTGTGGATCGCAAAGGTCGCTGCAGGTGCCGCCGGGTATTCTGATCATATTTTCCTCGCGTTAGTGGTTAAACAGGAAAGCAGGGCTGTTGACCAGCGCCCACGTCAAATCCTGCGCCATCGTCAGCCGTTTGTGTTGAGTTTGCGAGACGCTCTCTTCCGTGTCTTCCCGCAATTGCGCCAGCGTCGGCGGAATCTGAACCGGCTCCTCGGCCTGTTTCAGCGCGCTATGCAACTCGGCCAGCTTGGAATCCTGCGGCAGCCTTTCCGCCGCCTTGGCGACGGCCCGCTTGCGCTTCCAGAAGCCGACATCCGAGTTGCGGTAATAATCCAGGATGGCCGACGCCTGCTCCAATGTGCGCTCGCCTGCGGACGCGCGCGCCGCCTCGACCACATTCTCCGGATAACCGAAGTCCAACGGGTCGTCGCTCGTCGTGAGGTAGAGGCGGAATCGGCCCAGCAAAAACGCTCCGCCGTAATGCTGTTTCAAAATGAAACGCAACTCCGCTCCGTTCGTGCTGGAAATGGGTTTTTCCAGCTTGAACGTCGCCGTGTGTCGCTGAACGTTCGGCGCCCCTCCTATTGCCCAGCCGTTCTGGTCGGGCCAGACTTTGCCGTCAATGGCCTGGCCAACCGGAAAGTCGCCTTGCGCATAGTCCGCCCGGGCGTCGGAGAATTTTGCGTCCATATCGGGAACATTTGTGCCGGTCGCCCACTTCAAAACTAATTCGCTCAAAACGAAATTCCCGTCGCCGGCCCGGCCCGGCCCAAATTGCGGCAGGCTCGCATCCGGCACAGTTTCGACCATCACGCCCGTGATATTGGTCAGCGGCGTTGGCGCAACGATCTCGAAGTCGGACGGGCTTTCCCCCTCGGTGGAAGTGATCGAGCCATCGCTTTGCTCGGCGAGTTTAACTTTGTTGGTGGCCGAAAGGCCGGAGGGCTTGATCAAGTGCCAGACGGTCTTTGTGCCTGCCAAGTCGCGTCCAGCCTCCCAATAAGCCGCCTGTGCCGGCAGCATGACCTCGTACTCCTTCAACTCGCGCTTGGTCAGTTCCAGTTCCTTTTGATGGCTCTTTTCCAGATCGTCGTGAAGGCTCTTGGTCATCGCGTCATAGACTTGAAGATTCGTCTTGGCTTGCAAGATTCCCTCATCCCGCTGGTGCGTCAGCTCGACAATCCTGGGCGCCATATCCACTTCCAATTTGCTGAGGCTGTTGGTCAGAAACTGATTGTTGGTGGCCGCGACAGTCAGCAGCGAAATGACATTCGTGGTCTCCTCCTCGGTCGCCGGCCGGTTGACGACGCGCATAAAAATGTCATTGATCAGCTTTTGGTCGTCTTTATCCTCGTCAACCAGTTTTGCCAGGGTGTTGCTCGGCTCGTTGATCGCTTCCGAAATGGTCGGGCCGCTCAAAATCGCCATGACGGAGCCCAGCCCAAGGTCGCTGGTCCGCTCGCATTCGCAGGCCGTTTGCCGCGCGGGCCGGCCCAGCGTCGCCAGGAACCCGCTGCCGGCGTCCATCGTCACGTCGGACAACTGCGAGGCCCGCTGCCCCGGTTTGGCGCCGGAAATATTCGGCTTGCTGCCCGTGACGCTGTAAACCGCGTCAAGTATCGTTTCCGCAGGAAGCCGCCGCGCCATGGCGTGCGAGTAATTCACCGTGTCGTCTTCGTTCCATTTGTTCGGGCGGATCGAAAGCTGGTAGGTGCGCGATTTGCAAATCAATTGCATCAGATAACGCGCGTCGAAGTGATGGTCCACGAATTCCCGCGTGAGGTATTCGAGCAGCGCGGGATTTCTGGCCGGATTTCCCGCGCGAATATCATCGAGCGGATCGATGACTCCAACCCCGGTCATATAACCCCACAGCCGGTTGGCATAACTCGACGCGAAAAAGCGATTGTCGGGCGAGGTCAGCCACGCCGCTAATTCCTCGCGGCGCGTTTCTTTCTCCTTTGTTTCGTGCTTCGCCGGATACGGCACCATAGGCGGGGAGACTTTGCCCGTGCGCAGGTGCTCCACTTCGCCGCTCGTGCCGTCTTCCACGTACTCGTAAAGCGGCTTGCCGCTTTCCACGTCCGTGCCGCCGATGCGTTTGCCTTCGCTGGCGTCGTCTTCCTTGAACGAGACTCGCGCGAAATACGCCGCCAGGTGATAATATTGGTCCTGCGTCCATCGCTCGAACGGATGGTCGTGGCACTTGTTGCAACTGAAGCGGGTGGCGAGAAATAACTGGGTCGTGTTCTCCATCGATTCAGTTGGCGCGCGGAGAATTTTCCAATAACTGGCCGCTGGATTCTCGCGCGTGGAGCCGGTCGCCGTCATGATTTTCCGCACGAACTGGTCGTATGGCGTGTTGGTCTCGACTTCGTGGTGAATCCAATCGTGGAACAATTCCGCGCCTTCACTGCCAAGGAACTTGCTGTTGCACTGGAGCAAGTCGGACCATTTGTTGGCCCAAAAATCGACGTACTCGGGGCTCCCAATGAGCCGGTCAATTGTCTCGTCCCGTTTGACCCGCGTGTCGCGCGAATCCTCCACAAACGCCTTGATCTGCTCCGGCGACGGCGGCAGCCCCGTCAAATCCAGATAGATCCGGCGAATGAATTCAAGATCAGTGCAAAGGTCGGAGGGCTCGATCTTCATGCGCTGCCACTTGCCGGCAACCAGCTTGTCAATATCCCCCCAGACTGGCGGCTCCTTCCAAACAAAATCATTCCGATCGCCCATAACGGTGAGCGTCGTCGTCGCGTAATTGCCTTCGTAGCGGGCCAGCACCGGCACCTCGCCGCGCCGCAACGTCGTGATCAGTCCGCCTTTTTCCGCGGTGGCGGCTTCGGTGTTGCCGCTTTCGATGAACGCCTCCTGAGTCACATCGCGAAGGCTGCCGTCGGCGTAATTCGCCAGCACGCGCATTTGCTGCCGCGCGCCAATGGATTGCGCGACCGGGTCCTGCGGGAAAAGCTGAATCTTCACGACTTTGGCGGAATTGGTTTCGAGGTTGCCGCCGCTGGCGATCCATTGTCGCAGAATGTGGTAATACTTGCTGTCCACTGTCGTGCGGCGTCCGCCCTCGTGCGGCACTTCCGCAACCGCTTTCAAGAGCATGAGGCTGTCGTCCGGCGAAGCCACGTTGACGCGGCGCGACGCCAAATCATCCGTAAGCGCGCGCACGTCGGTTTCCGGATCGTATCCTCGCAGCGATAGCTTGAACCCGTTCTTGCCCTCCTTGGCCCCGTGGCAGGTCCCGGCGTTGCAGCCCAGTTGCGCAATGACCGGGGCAACGTCGCGTATAAAATCCGCCCGGTAAGGCTTCTTAAGCCCGGAAATCTCCACCGGCGCCTCCGCGCTCTTGCCGGCCAGCGCGATAACAAGCTTGCCGGTCCCGTCCTTGATCGGCTGCAGGAGTCCGCGCGCGGAAATGGACGCGATCGCCGGCTTCATCGTAAACTTGACAGACCGCGTCACATCCGCCGTGTCCCCGCTGTCCAGCTTCGCCGTCACCAAAAGCTGCGCGTAATCATTGCGGCTGCCAATTTGAATTTTATCGGGCTGCAATTCCAGCGATACTATTTTCCCCGATTGCGGCAAAGGTTCGGCCGAGTTGGTTGCTTCAAGACTCTTGCCAGCCGGCGGGGCCCACGAGGGCCGCTCTGCAGCCAATGTTCCTTTGCTGATCGGCACGGACACAAACTGCTTGAGCACCGTCCCGTTGGTTGGATCGAACAGGCGGACGATTCCATCCGAGCCGCCCGCTGCTATCTTCCTGCCATCCGGGCTGATCGCCACGGAATAAAGCTCCGACTGCGGGACTTTTGCCCGCGTGATTTCGTGGATGCCCTCTTTCTTGTAATCATCCAGTTGCTTCTGCTCCTCGGACGACCGGTTGCCGGGGACTTTGCCCATGAGGTCCCGGATTTTCTTCGGCACGTCGCTGTCATAATCGTAGCTGCAAACGACCAGTTCGCCCGCGCGATCCATTCCGCCGCCATAAACAATGCGCTTGCCATCCGGGCTGAACCGCAGGCTGAACACCCGTCCCGTGATCGGAAACAGATCGGCTATGAATTGCGCGTCGTCGCCAATCTCCCGCCGGACTTCGCGAAAGATCAAATATACGCGCGGCAGCCCGTCGGAACCTCCATCGACGATCTCCTCAAACTTCGGATGCGTCGCTAACGCTGTCACTCCGCCCTTCAATGCTCCCGGGGTGATCGACGTGATGTTATCGACAAACCGCTGCTCGGCGACCTCTGTCAACTTAACACTCATATCGCGCCCGCCCGAAATCACATGATCCCCCTTCACGGAAAACGTCGTGCTCATCACCCAATCCGAATGGGAGCCCATTTGCAGGATTTGCTTCCCGGAAGCCGCTTCGATGGCGCGCACCGTATTGTCCGGGCAGCCAAACGCGATCAGTTTGCTGTCCGGCGACCAGCTTAGGCCGTAGAGCGTGTCATAACTGACCGGCGTCGAAGTCGCCAGCTTGCGCCTGGCAACGTCCCAGACTTGTATCTCCCCTGTGCGGCCCGGGTCTCCGCCGGCGACTCCCAGCCACTTCCCATCGGGCGAGAAACGCAACGATTGCACCCGCTCCGAAAGTCCGATCAACCGCCCTGACAACTTGGCCCCGTCATCTTCATACAACAGCGCTTCGTGAAAACCCGCCACCGCGATCAGTTTTCCGTCGGGCGAATAATCCAGCGACGAAATCACCGGCGGCCGGGAGTAAATCGGAGGATGCTCCAAATCATAATGATGCCTGGCATCAGCCGGAGTATCATCGTGCGCGCCTTGTTCGATCCAAGCGCGGAACAGCGCCACGTCATCATCGGTGAGCGGCGGCTTGCCCTTGGGCATGCGCACTTCGCCGTCCTGGGGCGTGATCATTTTTAGAATCGGGCTTTCATCTGTGTGTCCCGGAACGATCGCCGCTTTCCCTGAATCCCCACCCGCCAGCAACTGCTTGAAATCCGTCATCAAGTAGCCGCCCTTGGATTTAGCCGGCTGATGGCAACCCTCGCAGTTGGCTTGGAGAATTGGCCGGACGTCGTGGTAAAAACTGACCTTGCGCCCTGCCGTTTCGACCGCCTCCGCTTTGTCTTTCTCCGCCTTTTCCACCGGATTTCCGCTCGCGGGAAAAACGAAACTGGCCGCCAACATCGGCGTCGTGTAAAGCGCAAGCCGCAAAACACGCGCAAGCAGCTGGCAACCCGGGATTTTCATCGAAAACACATTCGTGGACAAGAGCCGTCTGGTCAAGCTCATTGGACGCTCCACCAATCAAAAATATTCGCGAACAACTCAGTTAAAATAGGCCCAGGACTTGGCTATTGGAAGCGAACACGGTAGAAGCGTTGCGCGTCCGCGGGCACCAAGACATGCGGATACCCGGAAAGAATCGCCCAAGAGGCTTTGGGGCACAACTGCAAGGCCTTGCATCGCGCCTAAAAAAGACTTAGCGGCATTTTTTAACGGTTGACTTTCGCGATAACAGACGGTGGAACTGAGCAAGATACGAGGAAAACGCTGTTTCGCACGTGG
>Ga0302324_100023021_pt1 | contig 12073 bp, 8 predicted proteins | sample Palsa_T0_1_FD_201949 | JGI IMG/M metagenome (GOLD analysis project Ga0302324, IMG submission 201949) | Peat permafrost microbial communities from Stordalen Mire near Abisko, Sweden - Palsa_T0_1 | ecosystem: Environmental > Terrestrial > Soil > Palsa > Peat permafrost | place: Sweden: Abisko...
TGAGAACAAAGCCCTTCCTGGCGTTGGGCCGATAATCCACCACGATCTTCTATTCGGCTGGTTTGTGGAAATCCCTTAGCAGCCTGTGGCGGAAGTCTCTCTGCAGCCCGGACCGGACAAGCTAAAGCATGTCCCACACTGTCCATCAAGCACTTACAAGGCTTGTGGGACATGCTTTAGCTTGTCCAAGACTTCTGCCACAGGCTGTTAGCGGGCGGTGAACGCGCTCGGGAAGCGCGATAAACTGGAGGCGGAATGTCACGAAAGACCAAACAACGCGAGGCAGGCGATCAGGTCAGACTCCCGGCAGACGTTGTCCTCAAACCGCCGGTCACGGCCGAAGACCTAAGGGCCGATACCGAGTGCGACCCGGAAGGGGCGGAAGAATTCGTGGCACTGATCCGCATGCTTCGCAGGCAGGGGGCTCAAAGCTGTAAAATGCCTTGTTCAGGCTGGCGGCCAAACTAACCTCAAGTGAAATAAGCCTGTAGACGCGATGTCACGACTCCATTGGCTCACCGACGCCGGGCACCTGATAACCTTAGTACTTAAATGTCAGATCCTAAGTTGCAAATAGTCCCGCTCGGCGGCCTGGGCGAGTTCGGCATGAATTCGATGGCTATTCGTTACGGCGATGACATCATCGTGGTGGATGCCGGGATGATGTTTCCCGATGCCGAGCTGTTGGGCGTCGACATCGTTACGCCCGACTTCGCCTATCTCATCCAAAACCGCGCCCACGTGCGCGCGCTCATCCTCACGCACGGGCACGAAGACCATATCGGCGCGGTGCCGTTCCTGCTCAACGAAATCAACATCCCGGTGTACGGCTCCGGCTTTACGTTGGCGCTGGTGGAACGACGCCTCGAAGAACACTCGCTGCTCGACCAGGCTCGGCTGCATAAAGTGAAGCCCGGCCAGCGAGTCGAAATCGGTCCGTTCCACATCGAGTTCATCCACGTCACGCATTCCATCGTCAGCTCGATGGCGCTCGCGATCACCACGCCGCTGGGCGTCATCATTCATACCGGCGATTTCAAGGTGGACCCCACGCCTACCGACAACGAGCTGTTCGATCTGCACACCTTCGCCGATTACGGCAAGCGCGGCGTGTTGCTGCTGATGTCGGATTCGACCAACGTCGATCGCCCCGGCTACACCGAAAGCGAGCGCGCCGTGGCGCCGCGCCTGGAAGAGATACTGTATCGAGCCGAGCGCCGCCTGGTGATCTCGTGCTTTAGCTCTTCCATTCACCGCCTGCAACAAATTTTGGATCTCGCCGGCGAATATGGACGCAAGGTTGCGTTCCTGGGCAGGAGCTTGCTCAACGTCACCGAGATCGCGCACTCCATGGGACTGCTGCAATTACCCGACGGCATTCTGCTGCGCCCGCAGGACATCATGCAGTCCGCGCCGAACAAAGTGGTGGTGGTGGCTTCCGGAACGCAGGGCGAGCCGATGTCGGCGCTGTCGCGCATTGCCGTCGACAATCACAAGAGCCTGTCGGTGGAAGCGGGCGACACCGTGGTTCTCAGCGCTCGCATCATTCCGGGAAACGAAAAGGGCATTTACCGGATGATCAACCATTTCGCCAAGCGCGGAGCGGACGTGATCTACGGCAGCATGAATCCGCCGGTGCATGTTTCCGGGCACGGCAGCGCCGAGGAGCTGAAGCTGGTGTTGAATCTTCTGCGGCCGCGCTATTTTCTTCCGATCCACGGAGAATACCGGCAACTTGCGAAGCACGCGAAGCTGGCCAGCCATCTGCGCAACGCCGGCCTGGAGGATACGTTCGTGCTCGAAACGGGAGACACGCTGGAGTTGGACCGCAACGGCGCGCGCAAGGGTGGAAAAGTTCCCGTGGGCCGAGTGTGCATCGATTCGGGCACCATCGACGAAGTGGTGGAAGACATCGTGATTCGCGACCGTCGCCATCTTTCCGAAGACGGCTTCGTGCTGCCGATCATCGCGATACACAAGCAGTCCGGCAAGAGCGAGACGTTGCCGGAAATCGTGAGCCGCGGATTCATGTCGTTCGAGGACGGATCGGATCTGTTGCAGGCGGCGCGGCAGGTGGTGGCGAAAACGCTGGAATCGTCGAGCGAGGAAGAGCGCACCGACTGGGGCGTGATGCAGGAAAAGATACGCGCGGACCTGAAGCGGTTCCTGAGCAAGGAAACGCAGCGGCGGCCGCTGATCATGCCGGTGATCTTGGAAGTTTAGGAATGGTTCAGTTCGAAGACGCCTCGGGTTTTAAGGGCGAAGCGGACCGCCTGATTTCGCCCGCATCGGAAGCCGGCCTCCTGGAGGTTATCGGAGCTGCGTCGCAAGGCGCGGTTCCACTCACCATCGCGGGCTCTAGGACGGGACTCACCGGCGGCAGCGTGCCGCAAGGCGGCTGGATGATCTCGATGGAGAAGTTCCAGCGCCTGGATGTATCCACTGGCCGCGCGATTGTGGGCCCGGGCGTTTCGCTCGAAGCGCTGCAGGCGGCGGCATCGCGCACCGGGCAATTCTACGCGCCCGATCCCACCGAGCGCACGGCCAGCGTCGGCGGCAATATCGCGACCAACGCCAGCGGCTCGCGCAGTTTTCGGTATGGCAGCACGCGGCGGCACATCTTGCGATTGCGCGTGGCGCTGATGGATGGTCGCGTTCTGGAAGTGCGGCGCGGCTGCAAAGTGGATTTCGCGGTTGCGTTAATCCAGCTGCCCAACACGACCAAGAACACCGCGGGCTATCCGCTTTCGCCGGGGATGGACTGGATCGATTTGTTCGCCGGCATCGAAGGCACGCTCGGAATCGTCACGGAAGCCGAGCTTCAGCTTCTGCCGAAGCCCGCGGACGTGCTGGCGGGTGTCGTGTTCTTCGTGAACGACGACGCGGCGCTGGATGCGGTTGAGGCTTGGCGCTCGATCGAGGGCCTGCGCATGATCGAATATTTCGATTGCAATTCGCTCGCGATCCTTCGTCAACGTTTTTCCGAAACACCGTCCAACGCGGGCGCGGCGCTGCTGATCGAGCAAGAAAACGGCGACATCGAGTTCTGGGCCGATCACGCTCCGGAAGACAGTTGGTTCGCGGCCAGCGATCAGGATCGCGAGCGGTTTCGGCGTTTCCGGCACGCACTGCCGGAGATCGTCAACGACACTGTGCGGCGGCGCGGTTTCCTGAAGCTGAATTCCGACTACGCGGTTCCGCTGCCGCGAGGTCGCGAGATGCTGGAGTATTATCACACCCGGCTCCGAGAGCGAGCGCTCGACTACGTCATCTTCGGACACATCGGCGACGCTCACGTGCACGTCAACATCCTGCCTAATTCAGAGGCCGATTTCAAAGCGGGACAGGAGTTGATGGTGGAGTTCGCCCGGCGCGCGGTTTCGCTCGGAGGGACGGTGTCGGCCGAACACGGCCTAGGCAAGCGCAAGACGCACCTGCTCGAGATTCAATATACGCCGGATCAAATCCAGGCCATGAAGGATGTCAAGCGCCGACTGGACCCGCAGTGGCTGCTCAATCGGGGTAACCTGTTCGCGGCGATGGAGTGAGTCTTACGGCTCTTGGCGCAATTGATCGAGCAGCTGCCGCACTTGCGGATCGGCTCGGATGCGTTGCGCTGTTTCCAACTCGGCGATCGCGTTGGCGCGTTGGCCGGGCATCTGCGCCAGCGCCGTGGCTAAGTTCACGTGCGCTTGGACGAGATCGGGTTGGATCCTGATGGCAGCTCTCCATTCCTGAATGGCGGCGGGCAAGCGGTCGGGCATCTGGGCCAGCGCGTTCGCCAGGTTATTGTGGGCCTGCGCCAGATCCGGACGGCTGCGCAGCGCGGCTTGATACTCCGCGATCGCGTCCGGCAAACGGCCCCTCATTTGCGAATAGGCGTTTCCCAGATTGTAATGCGCATCGGCGAGATCCGGATCGAGGCGCGTAGCTCGTTGCCACTCGGCCATTGCGTCCGTCAAACCTCCCGGCTCGCGCGCTTGCGCGTTTCCTAGATTGTTGTGCGCCTCCGCGAAGTCGGGCTGGCTCCGTATGGCCGCCTGAAACTCCCCGATCGCGTCTTGTAGTCCACCGGGCGTTTGTTCGAGCACCAGCCCAAGGTTGTAATGAGCGCCGGCGGCGTCCGGTTTAATGCGCAGCGCCCATCGAAATTCCGCAATCGCATCCTGGGCTCGACCGGGCATGCGAGCCAGAGCCTGTCCCAGGTTGTAGTGCTCTTGCGCACCATCGGGCAAGATCCTCACCGCCGTTCGTAGCTCCGCCACGCCATCGGGCAGTCGACCGGGTATTTGGGCCAGCGCGGCGCCCAGGTTCATATGCGGCCGGGCGCTTCCCGGACACACCGCCACCGCGCTCGACCAGAGGCTCTGGTCATCGTGCCAATCGAAGTTACGCTGGTACGTGCGCGCCGCGCATGCCAGGCACGCGAGCCCTATTGCGACCCACGCGACGCGCGGGCTCGCCCGGCTTCCAAAGGCGTAAATCGCGGCAACCAGACATCCAGCCAGACCGATCGAGGGCAGGTACATGAACCGCTCGGCCATAATGCTCCCGATAATCATGACCAGGTTCGCGGTCGGCATCAGGGCGATGAAAAAGAAAATGATGCAGAAGAACATTTCCTTCCACGCGCGACGCCAGCGCAAGGCCAACACAATGGCGCCGATACAGACGGCTAGAGCGATCAGCGTCTTGGCATCCTCCCAGCTCGCAAGCGTCCAACCGAACAAGGGAAACGCGCTGTAGGAGTAATCCGCCGATAAGCGAGCCGGCCAGAAAAATAGCCACAAGAATTTTCCGATGACTTTAATGGCGCTGAGCCGCGCTGTCCAGAATCCGGCGCTGATCAGCGGATTCTCGGGGAATACCACCAGCATGTGCGTGTGCAGTCGGCTACGCATTAAAAAGAACGCCGCGAAGGGCAGCGCCAATGCGGTGTACGCCGGAACGCGAGCACGCCAAGTTGCGCGCTGGGACCACGTCAGATCGTAGAGCAGAAGGATGCCTGGAAGCACCGCCGCGTTTTCCTTGGAGAAGAGGCCGACCGCTTGCGCGGCGACCATTGCCGCCAACCACCAGTACTTGCGACTTCCCGTGGCCAACGCCCACCTTGAGTAGCACAGCAAGCCGGCCAGTACGCCGAATGCCGCCAGCAGGTCGGCGCGGCCCACGATGTTGGTGACCGATTCGGTGAGCACCGGATGCAGTCCCCAGATCGCAGCCAGCGCCAAGGCCAGCGACGGCTGGGCGAAGATCGTGATGCCCAGCGCGTACACCAGTGACACGTTGACGCCGTGCAACAGGAAATTGATCCAGTGATAACCCGCCGGATCCGGTCCGTCGTCGAACACCGCGTAGTTCAAGAGGTACGACAACGTGGTCACCGGGCGGTACAATCCCGAGTCCGGATTAATGTGCCAATACCCTTCGGTCAGAATCGATCCCATGTTGTGCGCGGTTACAGCCCGGATTCGGGGGTCCTGCAACAGCACTCCCACGTCGTCGAACAGAATCGCGCCATGAAAGGAGTTGGAATACGCCACCAGAACCAACCCCCAAAGCAGCAACAGATGGCGCAGCTGTTGATTCCAGATTCGGCCGGTGGTCTTTCCTGGCAAGGAGGGTCCGACCGCGGACAAAGTCACTTCGCGCGTTCGTCGCGGCCTATGAATCTTCCTCAAGTGCGTCCTTCTATTTCACTGTCAGGCTATGGTTGCCCCTGGCGTAATCGATCGAGCATCTGCCGAACCTGCGGATCGGCCCGGATCTTTTGCGCGGCTTCCAACTCCGCGATCGCCTCCGGCAGTTGTCCGGGTATCTGGGCAAGAGCCCTCCCTAAATTGACGTGAGCTTGCACATTATCGGGTTGTATCCGAAGCGCCGCTTGCCACTCCTTCAAGGCGTCGGGCAGCCGGCCTGGAACTTGTGCCAAAGCGTTACCCAGGTTGACGTGCGCCTGGACGAGATTGGGTTGTATCCTTACCGCCGCTCGCCATTCCTGAATCGCGGCGGGCAACCGGTCCGGCGTTTGAACCAGAGCGTTCGCCAGGTTGTTGTGCGCCTCGGCCATTTCCGGGTTAATGCGAAGCGCTGCTTGATACTCGGCAATTGCGTCAGGCAGCCGGCCCGGCATTTCCGAGAAAGCGTTCCCCAGGTTGTAGTGCGCCTCGGCGTAATCGGGATCGCTCCGCACCGCGGCCTGCCACTCGGCGATCGCGTCCGCCTGACGCCCCGGCACTCGCGCCAACGCACTGCCGAGATTATTGTGCGCCGGCGCGGAATCGGGCTGAGTTCTTAGCACCGCCTGAAACGCGGCGATGGCTTCGGGTAGTTGGCCGGGCACATGCACGAGGACGCTGCCCAGATTGTAATGCGCTTGCCCGTCATCCGGCGAGATCCGCAGCGCCGTTCGCAACTCCGCGATTGCGTCGGGACGCCTCCCCGGTATCCGTGCCAGGGTGTCTCCGAGGTTCATGTGCGGCCGGGCGCTTTCGGGACACACTTCCACCGCGCTGGTCCAGAGGCTCAAATCATCGCGCCAATCGTAGTTGCGCGCATGGGTGCGCAGCGCGAAGGCCAGGCACGCGAGTCCCATCGCGAACCAAGCTACGCGGGGGCTCGCGGGCCAACGGGACGAAAGCCGGAGCCCACAGGCGTAGATCCCAGCGACCATACATCCAGCGAGGCCGACCGAGGGCAGATACATAAACCGCTCAGCCATGATGCTGCCGATAATCATGACCAGGTTCGCGGTAGGCGCCAGAGCGACGAAAAAGAAAATAATGAAAAAGAACATCGCCTTCCAGGTTCGCCGCCAACGGACGGCGAGAGCAATGGCGCCCGCACACACGATCAGTGCGATCAGCGCTTTCGCATCCTCCCAGTTTCCGAGCTTCCAGCCGAACAGAGGGATCGCGTTGTAGGAATAATCCGGCGATAAGCGAGCCGGCCAGAGAAACAGCCACAGAAATTTGCCGATGACTTTTATCGCGGTGAGTCGTGCTGTCCAGAATCCGGCGCTAATCAGCGGATTCTCGGGGAAGACCACCACCATGTGCGTATGCAGTTGGCTCCGGATATAGAAGAAGGCGGCAAAAGGCAGCGCCAAAGCAGCGTACGCCGGTCCGCGGGCGCGCCAAGTTGCGCGCTGGGACCACGTCAGATCGTAGAGCAGAAGGATGCCCGGCAGAACCGCCGCGTTCTCCTTGGAGAACAGCCCAATGGCTTGCGCGACGACCATTGCCGCCAGCCACCAGTACTTGCGCCGCCCAGCCGCCGAAGCCCACTTTGTGTAGCACAGCAAGCCCGCCAGTACTCCGAATGCCGCCAGCAGGTCGGCGCGGCCCACGATGTTGGTGACCGACTCGGTGAGCAGCGGATGCAATCCCCAGATCGCAGCCAGCGCCAAGGCCAGCGACGGCTGGGCGAAGATCGTGATGCCCAGCGCGTACACCAGTGACACGTTGACGCCGTGCAACAGGAAATTGATCCAGTGATAACCCGCCGGATCCGTGCCGTCGTCGAATACCGCGAAGTTCAAGAGGTACGACAACGTGGTCAACGGCCGATACAATCCCGAATCCGGATTGATGTGCCAGTATCCTTCGGTGAGAATCGATCCGATGTTCTGTGTTGTAGCTACCCGGATTCGGGGGTCTTGCAACAGCACGCCAACGTTGTCGAACAGAATCGCGGCCTGAAAGGAATTGGAATACGCCACCAGGACCATGGCCCAAAGCAGCAGCAGGCGGCGTCCGTGTCGACTCCAGACCTGTCCGGAAACCTCTTGTGCGAAGGACTGTCCGGCCGCGGGCGGAGGAGCCTCGCGCGATCTTCGGGGCTTGTTAGTCTTGCTCACTCCACGAGCAGTATAACTTGACGACCGCTGCTCGCCGACACACCCCTTGCGCTTCTACACGTTCTATGTTAGATATGTAGAAGACGGAGGCGTTCTGCAAATGACGGCGAAATCGGATCTCCCGCAAGGCACCTTGGACCTGCTGATCTTGAAAGTTGTGGCGCTGGGTCCGGTGCACGGATACGCGATCGCGCAACGGCTCCAACAAGTGTCGCGCGACGTGGTGCAAGTTCCGCAAGGCTCGCTGTATCCGGCGCTGCACCGGCTCGAAAACCGCGGCCTGCTGGATGCCGACTGGAAGGAGACCGAAACCGGGCGCGAAGCTAAATACTATCGCCTGACTCGGAAGGGGCGAGCGCAGCTCGAAACGGAAGCTGCAAGTTGGAGACGCTTGGCGGAAGCTGTCGGCCTGATCCTTAGGCTGTCTGACGGAGGCGCGGAATGAACTGGTGGCAGCGCCTTCGGCGTCGAAAACAGATGGATGAGCAACTCGACAAAGAGCTGGGCTTCCATCTGGAACAACACATGGCCGATCTGATCGCTCGGGGCTGCGATCCTGGGGAAGCGCGCCGGCAGGCCAGGCTCGCGCTGGGCGGCGAGGAGCAAGTGAAAGAGGAGTGTCGCGACGCCCGCGGCACGCTCTGGCTGGACGATCTGTGGCAGGACGTTCGCTACGCGCTTCGCACGCTGTGGCACCAGCGGGGATTCGCGGCAGTCGCGCTCGCGACTCTGGCGATCGGCATCGGCGCCACCACCGTGATGTTCACCGTCGTCAACGGAGTTGTGCTGAAGCCGCTGCCTTATTTCGAGCCGCACAGGCTGGTGGCCGTGCACGGACATACGGAAACGTGGAATGTGGCCCTGTTCGGCGAGCAGAATCTCGCGCACTTCGACTTTCTGGATTGCCAGCGCGGGACTCGTTCGGCGGAACTGACAGGATGGGTTTACAGCTCGGGCACGCTGAGCGAACCTGGGGAACCGGAGCACGTAGATGAAATGGAGAGCTCGTCCAATCTATTTTCAGTGCTGGGCGTTCCGCTTTTCAAAGGGCGAGCGTTCCTACCCGAGGAAGACCGCCCCGGCGGCGAACCGGTGGCGATCCTCGGCTACAGTTTATGGCAGCGTCGATTTGCCGGAAGCCCGTCGGCGTTGGGCCAAGCCCTGGTTCTTGACGGAAAGCGCTATGTTATTGTGGGCGTCGCGGCGGCAGGTTTTCGACTGTACGGTTACGAAGGCGATGTGTACACGCCCATGGGGCAAGACACCGCTGGGTTCATGCAGAGCCGCGGGCCGCACCCGGTTACCACGATCGCGCGCCTAGGGGCTAACGCGTTGCTGGGCCAAGCGCGGGCGGAGCTGGCGATGCTCGGCAATCGTCTGTCCAAACAGTACCCGGACACGAATAAGGACCGCGGCATCGATGCGCAGCCGCTTCGCCCGGAGGTTGGAAGCGTCCGATCCACGTTGTGGCTGCTGCTGGGAGCGGTTGGGTTGGTGCTGCTGATTGCGTGCGCCAATGTGGCCAGCTTGCTGCTGGCGCGCGCGGTTTCACGCGAGCGCGAACTGGCTATGCGCGTGGCGTTGGGTGCGGGCCGCGGACGGCTGGTGCGCCAGTGTCTGACGGAGAGCGTGGTGCTGGGCTTATCGGGAGGCGCGCTCGGGGTCTTGCTTGCCGTCGTTGGCATCCGCCCGTTTGTGTCGCTTTGGCAAGGCAGTTTGCCGCGCGCCGACGAAATCCATCTGGATTGGCGCGTGCTGCTGTTCGCCCTCGGCGCTTCTTTGTTCAGTGGCCTTCTTTTCGGCTTGGCTCCGGCGTTGCGAGCTCCAAGCCGCGAGTTGGAGCAGACGCTGCGCGCGGGCGGGCGGAGCATCGCGGGAAGTTCACGCCGGCTCCACACCAGTTTTGTGGTCTCTGAAATCGCCCTGGCGGCCGTGCTTTTGGTTGCCGCCGGAATGCTGGGGAACACGCTGGTGCGCCTCTCGTCCACGGACCCTGGTTTCAATATCCGCAACGTGCTGGTCACTCGGATGGGGCTGTCGCCCGGCGCGCTCGGGAATCCCGCGCGGATTCGCGCCGCCTGGCAGGACGTATTGGATCGCGCCCGCCGCGTGCCGGGAGTGCAATCGATCGCGATGGTGGATACGGTCCCAATGCGCGAAGGGAACAACCAGCTGGGCTACTGGACCACGGCCGCGATTCCGCCGGAGAACCGGCAGCCGATCGCGCTGGCAACTTGCGTGACCCCCGATTATCTCGAAGCGATGGGCATCCGGCTGCTCAAAGGCCGATTCTTCAGTGACCAGGATCGCATGGGCAAGGAACTCGTGGTCGTGATCGACGACGTCATGGCGCAAAATGCTTTCGGCGGCAAGGAGGCCGTTGGGAAGCGTCTATGGATTCCGGAAATGGACTCCGGCCCGGTTCGCGTAGTGGGCGTGGTGCGCCATGTCCGGCATTGGGGACTCGCGAGTGACGATCAAGCCCAGGTGCGCGCCCAGTTCTACTATCCTTTCGCCCAGGTGCCCGACCAATTGCTGCGCCGCTGGTCGGAACTGATGTCGATTGCGGTCCGGACCCGCGTAGCGCCGCTGAGTATCGTCGAAGCGCTGCGGAAAGAGTTGCGCGGAGAGGGGAACGATCAGGTGCTCTACGAGGTCCGAAGCATGGATCAACTCGCGAGCGCTTCGATCGCGCGGCAACGCTTTCTCCTGCTGTTGTTCGGCATATTCGCGGGGGTGGCGCTGCTGCTGGCGTCCACCGGAATTTACGGTGTGCTGGCGTACCTGACGGGCCGGCGCGTGCCGGAAATCGGTATGCGCATGGCACTGGGCGCCAGCGTTCGGAATGTCATGTGGCTGGTGCTGCGACAGAGCGCTGGAATGACCTGCTTGGGCGTTGCGATCGGCACTGCCGGGGCGTTGGCGGCGGGGCGTATCTTGGAACGACTGGTGGAGGGCGTGCGCCCCGTCCAACCGTCGACGCTGGCCGTCGTCATTCCGGTGTTGGTGGCGGCTGCTTTCTTCGCCAGTTTCGTGCCGGCCCGGCGCGCGAGCCGAATCGATCCGATAACCGCGCTCCGTCAGGAATAATCCGGCACCTATTGCCCAAAGCGTGAAAAATATATACAGGTTGATCCGACGGCCGCTGTTGGGAATGAGGGATTTACGCGTGGAGGAGAACATGCTCACGTGGAAGATGTCGTATGCTGGCGCGATGGTCAATCCGGGTGGTGTGGTTCCTGCTAGGCGCCGCCGTGACGGCTCGCGCCGATGTAACGTTACTACTCGAGGAGCCGTACGGCGCGTTCGGCGGAATGACACCGACCGGTCACGCGGCGATTTATCTCTCCCGTGTCTGCGCTGCGACTCCGCTATCGGTGCGCCGCTGCAATCCGGGCGAGCAGGGCGTGGTGCTCAGCCGCTATCACCGGATTGACGGCCTCGACTGGATTGCGATTCCACTGATCCCGTACCTCTATGCGGTGGAAACAGCCGACCAGGTTCCGTCTTCGGCGACACGGGAAGAGGCTGCATCGCTTCGCGACAGTTATCGGCGAAGGCATCTCGAGGAGATCGTGCCGGACGGGAGCGATGGGAGCGCGCCGCCGGGAGATTGGACGCAACTGGTGGGCGAGGCTTACGACCGATCCATCTATACGTTCGGGATCGAGACCACCGGGGAGCAAGACGACCAGTTGATTCGCGCGCTCAACTCGGAGGAAAACCGGAAGCGCTTTCACCTGCTGTCTCGGAACTGCGCCGACTTTGCCCGGCAGGTGATTGACCTTTACTATCCCAAAGCTGTCCATCGGAACCTCATCTCCGATTTGGGAATCATGACGCCCAAGCAGGCGGCCAAATGCTTGGTGAGCTACAGCAAGAAGCATCGCGATCTTGAGTTCTCGAGTTTCGCGATCGGGCAGGTTCCGGGCACGATCCCTCGAAGCAGTCCGGTGCGCGGCGTTCTCGAATCGTTCGTCAAGTCCAAGAAGTATGCTGTTGGGCTGGCATCGCTGGCGGTGCTGCATCCGGCGATTGGTGTCGGCATGGCTTATGCCTGGATGGACGGCTCGCACTTCAATCCCCGAAGAGTCGCGGCTGCAGACGGGACTTTAGAACCCGAGGGGCTTGTTAGCGAATTGGGATCGAACGACGGAGCGTCAGCGGGCGGTCTTCCGAGCGATTGAACGGGCTGGCGATGGTAGAATCGAGGCT